>Ga0302229_10002759_pt1 | contig 12499 bp, 11 predicted proteins | sample II_Palsa_N1_3_FD_193518 | JGI IMG/M metagenome (GOLD analysis project Ga0302229, IMG submission 193518) | Peat permafrost microbial communities from Stordalen Mire near Abisko, Sweden - II_Palsa_N1_3 | ecosystem: Environmental > Terrestrial > Soil > Palsa > Peat permafrost | place: Sweden...
TGTTAAGCACGCCGCCAGCGTTCGTCCTGAGCCAGGATCAAACTCTCCGTTGATGTTTATTAACAACCGCTCGCCTAAGCGAAAGCGGATTGTTGACTTGAGAGTGCCTCCGCGACGACCTTGCGGCCGACACGGAAGCGATCATGGCCGCCGTTAGTGAGGTCAGTCCGTACAAATGACGGAGCCGCCCCACTGACGGGGTTTTTGTGCTTTTGTGCACTGGCTTTTAGCACGCTGTTGAGTTCTCAAGGAGCGGACGCACACCTTCGACGGACGCTAGTCCGTCTCCAGGGCAACCTCTTAAACTTACCAGGCGAAGTACCCTTCGTCAACTCAGTTCGCGAGAACGTTGCCAACTCGTAGTCTTGCCCTACCCCCAGGGTAGCCTAAGCCGGAGACCTGCACGCACAGCGCGAGGCCCTAGCTAGAAGGACTTCCTGGTGGCTCCCCGGGACCTGCCGCTTTCGCGTCCATCCCCTCGGGGCAAGAAGAACTCTAAGGGCGGTCCGCGCCTTCGTCAAATCGAATCGCGATACCGGGCGTTAACCCAGGTCAGACACGATGTACGCGGCCTGGACACGCTGCCATCGCGGGGCGGAGCGGCAAACGCGCGGCCAGGGCCCGGCGGCAAAACGCGGAGCGCCGGCGGCCGAAGCCGCTGACGCGTACCCGCACATTACGCTGTGGGCTGGTCTTTTACTCTTTTACCGGTATTACTTCAACCGCGCCGACGGTTCGCTTACCGCGACGCAAGATCAGGTAACGACCATCCAGCAGGTTGTCGTAGGTAGCTACGGTGCCTGGATCTGTAACTCTCTCGTTATTCAGGTACGCGCCACCTTCGGCGATCGTCCGCCGGGCCGCCGAAACCGTGGGGACGGTACCGGCCGCCACCATCAGGTTGGCGACCGGGGGCAGGCCGTTCACCGGAGCACCCGCGGTCCCCGGGCCAGGCCAGGGCGGCACGGCGATCGTGACTGGCCGCAGCTCGGCGATCGCGGCGGTGAGGGTCCGGCCCAATAGATCCGCCAGGGAACCTTGGCCGAACAAGGCCTGGCTGGCAGCGATCGCGCGGCGGCACTCCTCGGCGCCGTGCACCAGCGTGGTGAGCTCCTCGGCCAGCGCCCGCTGACCCGCCCGGGCGGCGGGCCGTTCTACGCTTTGCGCGGACAAGGCTTCGATCTCCTCGCGGGGCTTGAAGCTGAACACCCGCAGCAGGCCCGGTACTTCGGCGTCGGAAACGTTCAGCCAGAACTGGTAGAACGCGTACGGCGACATCAGGTCGGGGCTGAGCCAGATCGCACCACCCTCGGTCTTGCCGTACTTGGTGCCGTCCGCCTTGGTGATCAGCGGTATGGCCAGCGCGTGCACGGACGCGCTCTGGACCCGTCTGATCAGGTCCACCCCGGCGACCAGGTTGCCCCACTGGTCGCTGCCGCCGAGCTGCAGCGTGCAGCCGTAGCGCCGGTAGAGCTCCAGGTAGTCCATGGCCTGCAGGAGCTGGTAGCTGAACTCGGTGTAGCTGATCCCGCCGGCTTCCAGCCTGGCCTTCACTGACTCGCGGTCCAGCATCCGGTTGACCGAGAAGTGCTTGCCGATGTCCCGCAGGAATTCCAGCACGGGCATCGGCCCGGTCCACTCCAGGTTGCTCGCGATCAGCGCACTCGACTCGCCAGCGTCGAAGTCCAGGAACCTGGACACCTCGCCGCGGATCCGGTCCACCCACTGCGCGACGAGTTCGGCCGGATTCAGTGCCCGCTCGGCCGACTTGCCGCTCGGATCGCCGATGAGCCCGGTGGCCCCGCCGACCAGCCCGATCGGCCGGTGCCCGGCCAGCTGAAGCCGACGCATGGTCAGCAGCAGGGCCAGGTTGCCGATGTGCAGACCCGGAGCGGTCGGGTCGAAGCCGGCGTAGAACGTGACCCGGCCGGAATTCAGCGTCGAGCGCAACTCGCCGAGATCAGTCGTGTCGGCCAGCAGGCCCCGCCAGGAGAGTTCGTCGATGATGTCGTCCACGCCTGCATGGTGCCACCTACCGGGCCCTAGGGGGTAACCAGTTTGCGCCGTCTCGGCACGGCCGGCCGGTACGCCGAGACGGTCGGTTCCCCCTCCCACCAGAACCGCCACGGCACCTCGGCCGCGGCCGAGATCCCGACCCGCGGGCCGCTGAGGATCTTTTTATCTGCCGAACGGGCCGGGGTGCTCGCGTCCGGCCAGCGCATCCGCAGCGGCGATTCGGGGACGCAGACGTCCGCTCCGTCCAGCGACCGGTCGATGTCGAGCGCCTGGCACAGCCGGGCCGGGCCGCGGGCCAGGTCCCGGAAGGGAATCACCTTTCCCTCACGGGTGCGCCGGGCGCGGGCCAGCTCCTCCCCCTCGATGATTCGGCCCGCCCGCAGCAGGACCGCGGACGCGCTGCCGTTGCCCAGGCAGACCAGGTTCACGCAGAAATACATGCCGTAGGTGAAGTACACGTAGGCGTGCCCGGGCGGGCCGAACATCACCGCGTTGCGCGCCGTCTTCCCGCGGTAGGCGTGCGAGGCGGGATCTTGGTCCCCGGCGTACGCCTCGACCTCGGTGAGCTCGACTGCGACCAGGCCGGCCTCGGTCTGGTGCTCGAGCACGCAGCCGAGCAGATCCGGTGCGACGGGAACGGACGGCCGGGCGAAGAAGTCCCGGGGCATCAGGGTCACGGGGCTAGCCCCGCTACCCGGTCGTCCCGGCCGCCCAGCCGGCGTGGTCATCGACCGTGACGCGCAGCGCGGCGATCTGCTCGGCGACGCGCTCGGGGGCCGTTCCGCCGTAGCCCTTGCGGGCGGCCAGGGCGCCCTCCACGGTCAGCACCTGGCGGACATCGGGCGTCAGATGCTCTGACACCTTGGCCAGGTCGGCGTCGCTGACGTCGGCCAGGTCGCAGTCGTGTACCTGGCACCAGATCACCAGGTGGCCGACCACCTCGTGCGCTTCCCGGAACGGGACGCCTCGGCGGACCAGGTACTCGGCCAGGTCGGTGGCGAGGGTGAACCCGACCGAGGCGCCGCGACGCAGCCGTTCCGGGTTGACCCGCAGCGTGGCGATCAGGCCAGCCATGGCGGGCAGCACGAGCAGCAAGGTGTCGACCGCGTCGAAGACGGGCTCCTTATCCTCTTGCAGGTCCCGGTTGTAGGTCAGCGGCAAGCCCTTCAGCATGGTGAGCAGGCCGGTCAGCCCGCCGATCAGGCGGCCCGCCTTACCGCGGGCCAGCTCGGCCACGTCCGGGTTCTTCTTCTGCGGCATGATCGAGGATCCGGTGGCGTAGGCGTCGTCGATCTCGATCCAGCCGAACTCCTGCGAGGACCACAGCACGATCTCCTCGCCCAGCCGGGACAGGTGCACGCCGATCAGCGCCGCGGCGAAGCAGAACTCGGCGGCGAAGTCCCGGTCGCTGACCGCGTCCATGGAGTTCGGCGCGGCCGCGTCGAAGCCCAGCTCGGCCGCGAGCAACTGCGGGTCGATCGGCAAGGACGACCCGGCCAGCGCCCCGGACCCGAGCGGGCTGATCGCGGCGCGCCGGTCCCAGTCCCGTAGCCGGCTCACGTCGCGGGCGAAGGCCTGGACATGGGCGAGCAGCTGCTGGCCGAACAGCACCGGCTGGGCGTGCTGCAGGTGGGTCATGCCGGGCGCGGGCACGTCGCCGCTGGCAGCGGCCTGGTCGATCAGCGCGCTCTCCAGCTCAGCCAGCCTGCTCGCGACGAACCGGGCATGGTCGCGAAGATACAGCCGCAGATCGGTCGCGACCTGGTCGTTGCGGCTGCGGCCGGCCCGCAGCTTGCCGCCCAGCGCCCCGAGCCGTTCCAGCAGCCCGCGCTCCAGCGCCGTGTGCACGTCTTCGTCGGCTACCGTCGGCCGGAACGAGCCGTCCGCGCACGCCCGGTCAAGGTCGTCGAGCGCCTTGAGCATGGCGGCGAGCTCGCCGTCGGTGAGCAGGCCTGCCTGGTGCAGCACCCGGGCGTGCGCCCGGGAGGCACGCAGGTCGTAGCGGGCCAGCCGCCAGTCGAACTGAACGCTCATCGACAGCCGGGCCAGCGCCTCGGCGGGCCCCGCTGAGAAGCGCCCGCCCCACAGCCGCGTCCCGGGCTGCTGTCCCACGTCCTCGGCTCCCATTTCTCCCATTTGCCCGATTCTCCCGCGCGCCTTGCCGCCGTGACGCCCCCACCCTATGGGGTCGGGGGCTAGGCCCCGGACACGCGGCGGTCGCGGATCGCGGCGATCTTGCTGGGCAGGCCCCACAGGTCGATGAAGCCCTTGGACAGCGACTGGTCGAACGTGTCGCCCGTGTCGTAGGTGGCCAGGGCGTAGTCGTACAGCGAGGCGTCGCTGCGCCGACCGGTGGCCACCGCACGCCCGCCGTGCAGCCGCATCCGCACGTCACCCGATACGTGCGCGGAGGCCTCGGCGATGAAGACGTCCAGCGCCCGCTTGAGCGGGGAGAACCACAGGCCGTCGTAGATCAGCTCGGTCCAGCGCTGCCCCACCCCGCGCTTGAACCGGGCCAGGTCCAGCTCGACGCACACGCTCTCGAGCTCGGCGTGAGCGGTGATCAAGGTGATCGCGGCCGGCGCCTCGTAGATCTCCCGGCTCTTGATCCCGACCAGCCGGTCCTCCACCATGTCGATGCGGCCGATGCCGTGCGCCCCGGCCCGCTCGTTCAGCTCGGTGATGATCTCCAGCGGGGTGAGCTGCCGGCCGTCGATGGCGACCGGCACCCCGGCGACGAACGTCAGCACCAGCTCGTCCGGCTCGCGTGGCAGCGACGGGTCCGCGGTGTAGGCCCATACGTCGTCGTGCGGCGCTTCCCAGATGTCTTCGAGGTGCCCGGTCTCGCACGAGCGGCCCCAGAGGTTCTGGTCGATCGAGTACGGCGAGCGGGCCGTCACGTCGATCGGCAGCCCCTTGGCCGCGGCGAACTCGATCGCCTTGTCCCGGGTCATGCCCGAGTCGCGGACCGGCGCGTTCACCTTGAGTTCGGGCGCCAGGGCGGCCAGCCCGACCTCGAAGCGGACCTGATCGTTGCCCTTGCCGGTGCAGCCGTGAGCGACCACGGTGGCGCCCTTCTCGGCGGCCACCCGGGCCAGGTGGGTCACGATCAGCGGCCGGGACAGCGCGGAGACGAGCGGGTACTTGTCCATGTAGAGCGCGTTCGCCCGTAGGGCCCCGATGCAGTACGTCTCGGCGAACTCCGCGCGCGCATCGACCACCTCGGCCTCGACCGCACCGCAGGCCAGCGCCCGCTTGCGGATCGTCTCCAGGTCCTCGCCGCCTTGGCCGACGTCGACCGCGACCGCGACCACGTCCGCGCCGGTCCGCTCGGCGATCCAGCCGATCGCCACCGAGGTGTCCAGGCCGCCCGAGTAGGCGAGCACCACCTTTTCTGTAGCCATGTCTCGTCCCTTGCATAGGTCATTGCTGGTTGAAGTGAAGGATCGTGCCGTCATCGTCGGCGCTGAGCGAGCCGGAGGAACTCCGCCGCCAGGGCGTCGCCGCCCGCCGGATCACGCGCGATGATCAGGACGGTGTCGTCGCCCGCCACGGTGCCCAGAATCGACGGCAGGGCCGCGTGGTCGACGACCGAGGCCAGGAACTGCGCCGCCCCGGCTGGCGTTCTGAGCACCACGAGGTTGGCGCTCGCCTCGGCCGAGGTCATCAGCTCCCCCAGGTAGCGGGCCAGCCGGGTGGGCGGCGCCGACTCACCCGGCCGCTCGCCGCCGTCCGGCTCGGGCTCGCTGCGACCGGGGTCGGGGTACGGGGGAAAGAGGGCGCCGCCGGGGCGCGAGCCCGGGCCGCCGGGCTCTTCGGGCAGGGCGTAGACCAGGGCGCCGCCCGCGGCGCGCAGCCGGACCACGCCGAGCTCGTCGAGGTCGCGGGACAAGGTGGCCTGGGTCACGTGCACGCTGGCGTACCGCTCAAGCAGATCGGCGAGTTCCTCCTGGGAGCGGACCTGCTCGCGAGCCAAGATGGCCGCGATGCGCGCCTGCCGCGCGGTCTTGGTCATCGGGGTCACGCTTGCTCCAGCAGCCAGGCGATCAGCGCCTTCTGCGCGTGCAGCCGGTTCTCCGCCTGCTCCCAGACCACGCTGTTCGGCCCGTCGATCACGTCAGCGCTGATCTCCTCGCCGCGGTGCGCGGGCAGGCAGTGCAGGACCAGGCAGCCGGGGTTGGCCAGGGCCAGCTTGGCCTGGTCGAGGCGATACGGCTCGAGGACCACCTGTCGTTCGGCGTGCATGGCTTCTTGGCCCATCGAGGCCCACACGTCGGTGGCGATGACGTCGGCTCCCTGGCAGGCCGCTGCGGGGTCGGTGCAGACCTCGGCCCCGCCGCCGGTCCGGGCGGCGATCTGGTGCGCCGCGTCCAGCACCGAGCGGCTCGGGCGCAGGGACTCCGGAGCGCCGATGCACACGCGCAGCCCGGCGGTGGCCCCGCCGAGCAGGTAGGACTGGGACATGTTGCTCGAGCCGTCGCCCAGGAAGGTCAGTTTGCGGCCGGCCAGGGAGCCGTAGTGCGCCCGGACGGTCTGCAGGTCGGCGAGGACCTGGCAGGGGTGGAACTGGTCGGTGAGCGCGTTGATCACGGGCACGGCCGAGGCGGCGGCCAGCGCGTCGAGCCGATCCTGCTCGAAGGTCCGCCAGGCGACGGCCGCCACCTGCCGGGATAGCACCCGGGCCGCGTCCTCGATCGTCTCGCCCCGGCCGAAATGAGTGGTCTGGGTGTCGATGACGAGCGGATAGCCGCCCAGTTCGGCGATGCCGACCGAGAAGGAGACCCTGGTTCGCAGCGACGGCTTGTCGAACAGCACGGCCACGGTCCGCGGCCCGGCCAGCGTCCGGTAGCCGAACCTGTCCTTCTTCATCGCTTCGGCCAGCTCCAGGACGCCGGTCTGCTCGGCGGGATTGAGATCGTCGTCGCGCAGGAAGTGCTTGAGCATTACGTCGCCTCCTGGTCGAGGATGGCGGGCCAGGCGGCGAGGAACTCGTCCGCCTCGGCGGGGCGCAGGATCAGCGGCGGGGCCAGCCGGATCGCGTCCGGCTGTACCGCGTTGACGAGGAATCCGGCGCGCCGGGCGGCCGCCTCCAGGTCCGCGGCCCGGGCGGCGGTCAGCGCGACCGCCAGCCACAGCCCACGGCCGCGCACGCCCGCCACCAGCGGGTGCTGGACCGCTTGCAGGCCGGCCGTCAGGCGCTCGCCCACCGCCGCGACCTGGGCCAGTAGCCCGTCATCCTCGATGGTGTCGAGTACCGCCAGGGCCGCGGCGCAGGCGACCGGGTTGCCGCCGAAGGTCGAGCCGTGATCACCCTTGGCGAAACCCGTGCCGCACCGGCCGAAGCCGACGCACGCGCCGATCGGCAGCCCGCCGCCCAGTCCCTTGGCCAGCGTCAGCACGTCGGGGCGGATGCCTTCGGCCTGGTGCGCGAACCAGGCTCCGGTCCGGCCGATGGCGCTTTGGATCTCGTCGATGACCAGCAGCGCGCCGACCTCATCGCAAGCCTCGCGGGCCGCGCGCAGGTACCCCTCGGGCGCGGGGATCACGCCCCCCTCGCCCAGGGCGGGCTCGAGGAAGGCGGCGGAGCAGTCGGGCCCGAGGGCCGCGCGCAGCGCGGCGGCGTCGCCAAACGGGACGAACCGTACGGTCAGCCCGAACGGGCCGAACGGCTCGCGGATGGACGCCTTGCCGGTCAGCGCGAGCGAGCCCATGGTCCGGCCGTGAAAGCCGTGCTCGGCGGCCACGATCACCGGCCGGTCCGGCCCCTGGCAGCGCCGCACCAGCTTGATCGCTGCCTCGTTGGCCTCGGTGCCCGAGTTGGCGAAGAACACCCGACCGTCCCCGCCGAGGAGAAGCAGCAGGCGCTCGGCGAGTTCGATCTCGCGCTCGTGCAAGAACAGGTTGGACGTGTGCGCCACCCGGGCGACCTGGCGGGCGACCGCCTCGATAAGGGCCGGATGGGCGTGCCCGAGCGAGCTCACCGCGATCCCCGCGATCAGGTCCAGGTACTCGCGCCCGTCGGCGTCCCACACCCGGCAGCCCGCGCCGCGGCTGATCGCGACGGGCGGCACGCCGTAGTTCGGCATCAGGGCCGCCTCGAACCGCTTCTGCAGCATCGCTGTCTCGCTCATGGCTGATCTCCTTCGGGCACCACCATGGTGCCGATGCCGGCGTCGGTGAAGATCTCCAGCAGGATCGCGTGGCTGAGGCGGCCGTCCAGCACGTGGGCCTGCGGGACGCCGCCGCGCACCGCGGTCAGGCAGGCCTCCATCTTGGGGATCATCCCGGCCGACAGCCCAGGCAGCAGTCCCTCCAGCTCGCCCGCGGCCAGCTCGCTGATCACCTCGGTCGAAGACGGCCAGTCCCGGTACAGGCCGGCCACGTCGGTGAGCACGACGAGCTTGGCCGCACCCAGCGCCACGGCGAGCGCGGCCGCCGCGGTGTCCGCGTTCACGTTGTAGATCTCGCCGTTCTCGCCGCCCGCCACGCTGGAGACGACCGGGATCCGACCGTCGGCCAGCAGCGCCTCGATGACTCCCGGGCCGGTGTCGACGATCTCGCCGACCAGGCCGATGTCAATCGGCTCGCCGTCCACGATGGCCGGTTTGCGGATCGCGGTGAACAGGCTCGCGTCCTGCCCGGAAATGCCGACCGCGAACGGTCCGTGCCGGTTGATCAGGCCGACGATGTCCTTGTTGACCTTGCCCGACAGGACCATCCGGACTACGTCCATGGCTTCGGGCGTCGTGACCCGGAGCCCGGCCGTGAAGGCCGACTCGACGCCGAGCCGGTCGAGTTGCTCGGTGATCTGCGGGCCGCCGCCGTGCACCACGACCGGGTACAACCCGGCGTAGCGCAGGAACACCAGGTCTTGCGCGAAGGCCAGGCGCAGCGGCTCGTCGGCCATGGCGTGGCCGCCGTACTTGATCACCACGGTCTGGCCGTGGAACCGGTTCAGCCACGGCAGCGCCTCGATCAGCGTGGCCGCCTTGGCCGACGCGTCCGCCACCCGTCCTTGCATCACGGTCATGTGGAATAAGCGCTGTTCTCGTGCACGTAGGCGGCGGTCAGGTCGGTGGTCAATATCACCGCGGACTGCGGGCCGGCGGACAGGTCCACGGTGATCGTGACGTCCTTCGGGGTCAGGTCGACCTTGGCCCGATCGTCGCCCGCCGCGCCCTGGCGGCAGACCCACACGCCGTTGACGGCGACGTTCAGCCGGTCCGGCTCGAAGACCGCGTCGGTGGTCCCGACCGCGGCCAAGATCCGGCCCCAGTTGGGGTCCTCGCCGCCGATGGCGCACTTGACCAGGTTGTTCCGGGCGATGGCCCGGCCCACCGTGACCGCGTCGTTCTCGCTGGCCGCGCCGATGACCTCGATGGTGATCATCTTCTGCGCGCCCTCGGCGTCCAGCTGGAGCTGGCGGGCCAGGTCCGCGCACACCTCGGTCAACGTCACCGTGAACTCGCGGTGATCCGGGCGGACCCCGGTCGCGCCGCTGGCCATCAGCAGCACCGTGTCGTTGGTGGACATGCAGCCGTCGGTGTCCAGTCGGTCGAAGGTCTGCGCGACCGCCGAGCGCAGCGCGGCATCCAGCTCAGCGGCGCTGAGATCGGCGTCGGTGGTCAGCACGCACAACATGGTGGCCAATGCGGGCGCGAGCATGCCCGCGCCCTTGGCCATCCCGCCGACGACGTAGACCCCCGGCGCAGAAGAGGTAGCGGCGGCGGCGCCGTGGCGGAAGGCGATCTTGACCACCGTGTCGGTCGTCCGGATCGCGTCGGCGGCGAACAGGCCGCCCGCCCGGGACACCGCCGCGACCGCGGCGTCGACCCCGGGCAGCAGCTTGTCCATGGGCAGCCGCTCGCCGATCAGGCCGGTCGAGCAGACGGCGATCTCGCCCGGCGAGTCATCGATCGCCTGGGCCAGGTGCTCGGCCGTGGCGTGCGTGTCCTGGAAACCAGGCGCGCCGGTGCAGGCGTTAGCGCCGCCCGAGTTGAGCACCACAGCCCGCACCCGCCCGCCGCTCACCACCTGGCGGGTCCACAGCACCGGCGCGGCCTGGACCCGGTTGGAGGTGAACACGGCGGCCGCGGCGCGAGACGGCCCGTCGTTCAGGACCACCGCGACATCGGGCTGGCCGGACTCCTTCAGCCCGGCCGCCACTCCAGCGGCCCGGAATCCGGACGGGGCGGTGACGCTCATGGGGACACTCCGTAGGCGGTCAGGCCGGCCGTCTCCGGCAGGCCGAGCATGAGGTTGGCGATCTGGATGGCCTGGCCGGCCGCGCCCTTGACCAGGTTGTCCAGGGCGCACACGGCGATCGCGCGGCCGGCGTGCGTATCGGCCGCCACCTGCAGGTGGGCGGCGTTGGATCCCGCGGTGGGACCGGTGCTCGGCCAGCGCCCCTCGGCCAGCAGGTGCACGAAGGGCTCCTCGTCGTAGGCCGCGGCGAGCGCGTCACGCAGCGCGGACCCGGCGCCCGCCGAGGCTAGCCGCGCCGTGCAGGTGGCCAGGATGCCACGCGGCATCGGGGCCAGCGTCGGGGTAAACGACAGTGTGACCGGGGGGGACGCGGGAACCACGGGCCGTTCGGCAGAAAGGGCTTGCTCTATTTCGGGGATGTGCCGGTGCGTGCCGCCCACCTGATACGCGGACATCGACCCCATGACCTCCGTGGCCAGCAGGTCCGGCCGGGGCGAGCGGCCCGCGCCCGACGTGCCGGAGGCGGCCACGACCACGATGTCGGACGGCTCGACCAGCCCGGCCGCCAGCAGCGGGGCCAGGGCCAAGATGGCCGCGGTGGCGTAGCAGCCGGGGGCGGCCACCCGGTCGGACGCCGTGATCGCGGCCCGGGCGCCGGGAAGCTCGGGCAGCCCGTAGGTCCAGCGGCCGGCGTACGGCGTCGGGTAGTACCGGGTCCAGGCCTCCGGGTCGGCCAGCCGGAAGTCGGCGGCCAGGTCGATGATCTTGAGCTGAGCCGGAAGCGCGGCGGCCAGCCGCGCGGATTCGCCGTGCGGGAGCGCGGTGAAGAGCAGGTCGACGTCGGTCAGCAGCGCGGGATCGGCCGGGCCGAAGACGCTGTCCCGCAGGCCTGGATAACCGGTGAGCTGCGGGTGCAGTGCGGTCACGCTCGTCCCGGCGCTGCCGTGCGCGGTGACCGGGCCGATCTGTAGATCCGGGTGACCGGCCAGCAGGCGGAGCAGCTCACCGCCCGCGTAGCCGCTGGCTCCCGCGACCGCCACCGTCGCACCCATCTGCCGCTGACCCCTTTCCTGCATGCAATAGAATTCACTATAGCGCATGAATATGCAAGAGCGGCCGGGCATAGGGTGGTCCAGATGGAGTGGGAGGGCGTAGGCCGGGCGGCCCGCGTGGCCGGCTCGCTGGCGCTGCTGGTGGGCGGCGCGGGGCTGGTGGCGGGCTGCGCCTCCGCCGCGGCCGCGGGCGTCGGACCGGGGGCGAGCTGCGGCACGACCCGCACCGCGGCGAACGTGCCGGTCATCATCAAGGTGGCCAAGGGCACCGTGAACTGCGCCGCCGCGCTCCAGGTGGAGAACGAGTACGCGGCCAAGATCAGGGACGGGCAGGTCCGGGGCAACGGGGGCGGCGCACCGGTCACGGTGAGCGGATGGACCTGCCAGGGCTACCCCACCCCCGAGGTGCTGAGCACGGGAAACGCCTCGCAGTGCCACACTGGCAGCGCCGCGATCGTGGCCGTGCTCCCCGTCCCGACCCCGGCGTCCACGATGAGCACCGGCTAGCGGCTAGCGGCGCCCGTCAGGAGGTCCGGGCCCGGCGGAAGACGCTCGGCTCGGCCGGGGTCTGGTCCTCTCGCGGCTGGTCCTCTCGCGGCTGGCCGTCGCGGGCAGCACCGTTGATGCCGCGAGGCGTGCCGCTGACCGCGCTCAGGCCCCGCGTCGTGCTGATCATCTGCACCTGATCCCGGCCGCAGCCCTTGGCCCGGTACAGCGCGGCGTCGGCCGCCGACATCAGCTGGGAGAACGTGCGTTCGGTCCCGCTGTCCAGCGCGGCCACCCCGATCGACACCGTCACCTGCACGCGCTCCCCGCCGAGGGCGCCGGGCGCGATGACGGACAGCGCGGCGATGTTAGACCGGATCCGCTCCGCGATGCGCATGGCGTCGACGGCGCGGGTCTGCGGCAGCAGCAGCGAGAACTCCTCGCCGCCGAACCGCCCGGCCAGGTCATAGTCACGCAGCATGCTGGTCAGCGTGCGGGCGATCTCCTGGAGCACCTGGTCGCCGACGAGATGGCCGTAGGTGTCGTTGATCACCTTGAACCGGTCGATGTCCAGCAGGGCGATGGCCAGGGCAGTCTTGGTCCGGACGGCGCGGGCGACTTCGGTGGTCGCCCCCCGATCCCAGGTCGCTGCGTTCAGCAAGCCGGTCTTGGAGTCGACCCGCGCATCTTGGACCAGCCGGGCGTGGCGCAGGGACCGCTGCAGCAAGGTAATGAAGGGG
>Ga0302229_10002770_pt1 | contig 12472 bp, 11 predicted proteins | sample II_Palsa_N1_3_FD_193518 | JGI IMG/M metagenome (GOLD analysis project Ga0302229, IMG submission 193518) | Peat permafrost microbial communities from Stordalen Mire near Abisko, Sweden - II_Palsa_N1_3 | ecosystem: Environmental > Terrestrial > Soil > Palsa > Peat permafrost | place: Sweden...
AGAGCAATTCCATCCGCGGATCGCTGTCGGCCACCGCCATCCAGGACGCGAACGCGGCCCCGATCATCGGATACGGGGACACCCGGCACCAGCAGGGCAGCGCGAGTTCGATCACGGTCGGCCCGACCGCCGCCTGCCCGTCCTGCGGCGAGTTCCCGGTCGGCAGCAACGGCCAGCTTTACCTGCTCCTGGTCTGCACCGGCTGGGTCGGGACAGGCCTATTTCTCGCCTTCTTCGCGTACCTGGCCTGGCGTTACCGGCGGGACAAGTCGCCGTACGGGATGGCGGGCGTGCTGGTCATCTTGCTGTCGTTCTTCTACATGTTCGCGTACGTGTCGGTGACCGCGCCGCTTGAATTCACCATGCTCGCGGTGGCCCTGCTGTGGCGTAACGACCAGTGGCTGCGCAGCCCAGACCGCGAGGCGGATCCCGCGGATCCGCCGCGGCGCGCGGCTTGGCGACGGCCGGGCGCACGCCCGGTGAACCTGCTGGCCAGGCGGACATGACCCAGTCCGCGAGCCGTCCCGCGACGGCCGCCGTCGCGGGACGCCCGCGAACCGACGGACGGCTGGCCGAGGTGGCCAGGGGCGGCCTGCTCAACCTGGTCGGGGCCGCGGTGGCCGGCCTGGGCACGGTCGCGCTGACGCTGATCATCACCAGAAGCTTCAGCGAGGCCGCCGCGGGCGCCTTCTTCACGGCCATGTCGCTGTTCCTGATCATCGAGGCGGTGGCCAGCCTCGGCGCCGCCACCGGAACCGTGTACTTCATCGCCCGGCTGCGTTCCCTCGGGCAGGACCACCGTGTCCCCGAGGTAGTGCGCACGGCGGTCAGGCCGGTGGCCGTCGTCTCCGTGGTGGCCGCGGTGGCGCTCGTGGTGCTCGCCGGGCCGGCGGCGCGGCTGCTGGTCCATGGTCAGCTCGGCCACGCGGGCGCGCGCCCCGCGGAGATCGCGGCGGAGCTGCGGGCCCTCGCGCTCGCGTTGCCGTTCGCGGCGATGCTCGACACGGTGCTGGGCGCCAGCCGCGGCTACCGCTCTATGGGCCCGACGGTGATGGTGGACCGGATCGGCCGCCCGATCCTGCAGCTCGCCGGGATCGGCGTGGCCGCGGCCGCCGGAAGCACCGCGCTGCTCGCGCCGCTGTGGGCGCTGCCCTACGTGCCCGCCGCATGCGCCGTGTGGCTGTGGTTTCACCGCATCCAGCGCCGGGCCCAACCCGCCAGACCCGCCGCCTTGGTCAGCCCCGTCAAGGTCATTCCCACCGCGGTCCCGGTCCCGGTTCCGGCCCCGCCCGCACGCTGGGCGCCGGGCCAAGCCGCCTCGGCGGCCACGCCGGAGCCGCTGCGGTTCTGGCGCTTCACCGGGCCGCGGGGCCTGGCGGCGCTCGCGCAGATCACCATTCAGCGCATCGACATCGTCCTGGTGGCCATCATGCGCGGCCCGGCGGAAGCGGCGGTCTACACCGCCGCGACGCGGTTCCTGGTGGCCGGCCAGTTCGGCAACCAGGCCATCAGCATGGCCGCCCAGCCGAGATTCACCGAGATGTTCGCCCAGGGCGACCACCGGGGCGCCAACCGCATCTACCAGGCCACGACCGCCTGGCTCATCCTGCTGACCTGGCCGCTGTACCTGCTCGCGGTCAGTTTCGGGCCGCAGATCATCACGGTGTTCGGTCACTCCTACCGGGCCGGGGCCGCCGTCATGGTGATACTCGGCCTGACCATGCTCCTGGCGACCGGCTGCGGACAGGTGGATATGGTGCTGGTGACCACGGGCCGCAGCAGCTGGAGCCTGGTCAACGGGCTGCTCGCCGTCGTGGTCAACGTCGGGCTGGACGTGGCGCTGATCCCCCGCTACGGAATCACCGGCGCGGCCATCGGCTGGTCCGCCGCGATCGCCATCACCAACCTCATGCCGCTGGCCCAGGTGGCCGCGGCCATGCGGCTGCATCCTTTCGGCCGCGGCACCTTCGTCAGCGCCGCCTTGTGTGCTGTTTCCTTCGGCGTCCTGCCGTTGGCGGCCCGCGACCTTATCGGGCCCGGTGCCGTCCCCTCGCTGGCCGCTATCGGGTGCGGCTGCGCCGTTATGGCCGCCGGCATATGGCATTTTCGCGACGACCTGCATGTGGCGGCCATGCCGGGCGGCGCACAGCTCGCGGCCGTGGTCAGGCGGCGCCATCACAAACGGCTGGCCGGGTAGCCGGCCCCCGAAATCCACAAGATCCAACTAAATCAATTAAAAGCAAAAGTCGATCGACGACCTCCCGACATTTTACGGTTAAGAGGAAAAAATGCTCAAGGTACTAGTGGTGCTGGTGTGGCCGGTAGGGATAGCCGTAATCCTGGTGATGACAGCGTTCGCGGCTAAGCGGTCAATCCGGCGTTCTCCCGTCGCCACCGCGTCCTTGAACGGACACCACGGCAGCGACCAGCCGGTCAGTTTGCGGGCCACGCGATCCTCGATCGTGGGGCTGCTGCTGATCCTGGCCGTCGGCGCGGTCGCGGTCTACGCGCTGACCTGCCTGCTCGGCGTGCTGGTCGTGCACGCGGGGCCGCACATCGACCAGCCGATCTACACCTGGATGGGGCAGCACCGGGTGCACTTCTGGAAGTCGGCCATGAACCGCGCGACCAAGGTCGGCGATACCTGGACCACCTGGGGCGCGGCGGTGACCGCGGCGGTCTGCCTGGCGGCGTTCTACCGCAGCCACAAGTGGCTTCCGCCGGTGGCGCTCGGCGCGGCCATCGTCTTCGATCACTACCTGACGCTAGCGCTCCGGCATACCTTCCACCGTCTCGGTCCCCCGGACAGCCCGCTTGGCACGTTCCCGTCGGGTGGATGCGATCGCATCATCGTCTTCTACGGCCTCATCGCCTACCTCATCTGGCGCGAGATCAGCGGGAGCAGGCGAGCGGCGATCTGGTCGACGGGCGTGGTCGCCGCGCTGGCCTTCAGCGAGGGGTACAGCCGCTTTTACCTGACCCTGCACTGGTTCTCCGACATCATCAGCGGACTCATCTACGGCTGCCTCATCCTGGCCGTGTTCATCATCACGATCCGAGTGGTGGTAGGACCCGCGCGGCAGAAGACGGCGGACACGCTGCCCGGCGTGCCGGCCGCGCTGGCCGGCCAGCAAGCGCCGACACCTCAGTGACCGCAGCCGGCCGCTCCAGCCTCGGCGATGTCTGCGCCGTGCTGTGGCCACCGCCGGCCACCGCGACGCTCAGCCGCAGCTCGCGGGGCCTCCAGATGCTGCGGGACCGGCCCGTTCGCGGGCGCGACTTCGTCGTGCTGCCGTCCGCGCGCCGCCCGCGGCTGCTCGTGCCGTCCGGCCGGCGGGCCAGTGCCGCCGCGGTCCGCCGCTACGGCGAACCCGGGTCGTTCACGGCCTGGGCGGGCAGCCGGGCCCTGGCGCTGGCCCTGGCGGCAGGCGGGGCCAGCGTCGGCCTGGGCGGACGACTGCGGGTCAGCGCCGGCCCGGGCACCGCCGACCCGGGCACCGGCGATCCGGGCACCGGCACCATCGAGGCGTACCTGCGTTCCGTGCTGGGTTATGAGGTGCTGATCAGCACTCACCTGGGGGCGGCCCGGGCGAACCGCAAGCCGGTGCTCCAGCTGCTCACCCGGCGCGGGGAGACGGCGGGATTCGCCAAGGTCAGCGTCAACCCGCTGACCCGGGACCTGATCCGCGCCGAACGCGCCGCGCTGGACACGCTGGCCGCCGAGGACTTCCGCGCGATGGCCGTGCCGCGGGTGCTGCATCACGGGCAGTGGCAGGGCCGCGAGGTGCTCATCATGACCGCTCTGCCCGTCTGGCGGCGGCGCCAGGCCCTGCGGCCCGGGCAGCTGACCGCGGCGATGACCGAACTGGCCGCGGTGGGCGGCCGCAGCCGCGGCCCGCTGACGGGCAGCGGCTACCTGGCCCGGCTCCGGTCCCGGCTGGCGGACGGGCCGGCCGGTCCGGACCGGGCCGCGCTCGGCGACGCCCTCGACGCGCTGGCCGCGGCCGGCCCGGACCTCAGCTTCGGGGCGTGGCACGGCGACTGGACCGGCTGGAACATGGCCAGCACGGCCGGCGGGCTGCTGGTGTGGGACTGGGAGCGATTCGCCGCCGGCGTTCCGGCCGGCTTCGACTCGCTGCATTACCGGCTCCAGTCCGACGTGGTCCGGCGCCGGCGGCCGCCCGCCGACGCCGCCGCCGCCTGCGTGCGGGACGCGGGCGCCTGCCTCGCGCCCTTCGGCGTGCCGGCCGGCGAGGCCCGGCTGGTCGCCATCTTGTACCTGGCTGAGCTGTCGGCCCGTTACCTAGCCGACCGCCAGGCCGAGGCCGGCGCCCGGCTCGGGCAGCCCGGCACCTGGTTGATCCCTGCCATCGAGGAAGCGATGAAACAACTATGACGTCACACAGCACGGCCGCACCGCCGCCGCGGCTCAAGGTCGAGCCCCAGTCGGCACCGACCGCGGCCCGGCGGGCCGCGCATTCGGTCTCGGTGAGCACCGGCCGGCTGACCCGCCGGGCCCGGATGCTGCCGGGCTTCTTGATCGTGGGGGCCCAGCGCGGCGGCACCACCTCGATGTACCGCACGCTGACCCAGCATCCCGCGATCCTCAAGGCGGTGCTGCACAAGGGCGTGCACTACTTCGACACCGGCTACGGCCACGGGATGGGCTGGTACCAGGGCCACTTCCCGCTGCGGGCCCGGGCCGCGCTGGCCCGGCGGGCCACGGGTGAGGTACCGCTGACCTTCGAGTCGAGCCCGTACTACATGTTCCACCCGCTGGCGGCGGAGCGGATCAGCCGGGACCTGCCCGGGGTCAGGCTGCTCGTGCTGGTCCGCGATCCGGTCGAGCGGGCCTACTCCGCGCACGCGCACGAGCTGGCACGGGGTTATGAGAGCGAGCCGTTCGAGCGGGCCCTGGAGCTGGAGGACGAGCGGCTGGCCGGGGAGGCGGAACGGATCATCAGCGAGCCGGGCTACCTCAGCCACTCTCATCAGCACCACGCCTACCTGACCCGCGGACTTTACGCCGACCAGCTGGAACGGCTCGGCCAGCTCGTCGGCCGCGACCGGGTGCACGTGGTGGACAGCGGCCGGTTCTTCACCGATCCCGAACCGGTCTACGACGGCGTGCTGGACTTCCTCGGCCTGCGCCAGCACGGGTACCCGGTGTTCGAGCGGCACAACGCCCGCCCCCGCTCACCGATGCCCGAGACGCTGCGGGCCACGCTCAACGACCACTTCCTCGCCCCGGACGAGCGCCTGGCCGGCTGGCTCAGCCAGCCGCCGAGCTGGCGCTGACCGGCCCCCCGCTGACCGGCCCCCCGCTGACCGGACTGACCGGCCCGACCGGGCCGGCCGGGCCGCGCCCGCGCGCCGGGCCGCCCCAGAGCCGGGCCAGGGCAGAGGTGAACAGCAGCCGCAGCGCGAACGGGAGGTCGTCCACCAGGTACCGGCGAACGAGCCGGCGGGGCTCGCTGATCAGGCGGTAGGTCCACTCGAGGCCGAGCGGCTGCATCCAGTGCGGCGCGCGCGGCAGCGTGCCCGCCGCGAACGGGATCGCGGCGCCGCAGCCGATGAACCAGGCGGCGGGCAGGCCCGGGGCGAGGGCGGCGATGAGGTGTTCCTGCTTGGGGAAACCCAGGCCCACGAACACGATGTCCGGCTTGGCCTGCGCCAGCTTGGCGGCGATCGCCTCCAGCTCGCCCGGCCGGGTCTCGAAGCCGAACGGCGGTGCGTCCACGCCCGCGACCAGCAGACTGCGGTAACGGCGGGCCAGCGCGGCGGCCGCCCGCCCGGGCACGCTTGGTTCCCCGCCGAGCAGGTAGACGGACTTACCGCTGGCGGCCGCGGCCGCGCTCAGCGTGAAGATCAGGGAGGCGCCGGCCACCCGCTCGGGCAGCGGCTGGCCGCGCAGCCGCGCGGCCCAGACCAGGGGCATCCCGTCCGCGACGACCAGGGAGGCACCCCTGACCAGTGCTCGTGCGGCCGGATCGTGCCGGATCTGGCGGCAGATGTCGATGTTGGGCGTGACCACCCAGCCGCCCCGGCCGTCCTGCAGGTCCCCGACGATCCGCGCCACGACCTGCTGCTCGGACAGTGCGTCGAAGTCCACTCCGGCCACCCGGACCCGGGCGCGCGGGGCCATCAGCGGGTCACGGCGGGATTGAAGTAGGGCTGCGCGGCGATGGCGCGGAAGGCGGACAGGGCCGCGGCGTCGCCGGCGAGGGAGTAGCTGCCCTGCGGTCCCTGGCCGGCGGGGTTGGCGTCGAAGTACAGCAGGGCCTTGATCTGGCGGTCCGCCATCACCACCTGCTGGGCCGCGTGCAGCCACTGGGCGCGCTGGCTGGCCCCGTCGCTTTCGGGCACCCCGAACTCGCCGATCATCAAGGGCTTGGCGTAGTGCGACGCCCAGCCCAGGAAGGCCGTGACGGTGGAGGCGAACGAAGCGGTGCTGCCGTAGGCCGGGTAGGCGTCCGCGCAGATCCAGTCGACCTCGTCATTGCCGGGATAAAAGGCCGCCGCCTGGCCGTCACTGAATCCGTTCGCCGTCGGGCACCACACCCAGGCGGCGTTCTGTACCCCGGCCGCGGCGAAGATCGCCCGGATGTGATCCCAGGCGGCCACGTACTCGGCCCCGGAATGCACCTGGGACCGCAGGTTCGGCCGGTCCATCTCCCACCGCCACTCCAGGAAAACCGGCCGGCCCAGCGCCTTGACCTGACGGGCCCGGGTCCGGATCCAGCCGTCATCCGCGCCGGACACAACCTGCCGGGTGTCCGTTCCGGCCCAGGAGATCAGCAGCATGCTGCCCTGGTCCAGGAAGGCCAGCGCGCTAGCGGAGGGAAACGGCGCCTGCCATTGCAGGTAGGTGTGCACGATGGTGAGCTTGCGGCCCAGCTGGGCCTGCAGCGAGTCCACCGCCAGGATCTCGTTGGCCTGGGTGAACACCGCCGGCCCGACCCATGCGCCCAGGTAGGCCCCGCTGGCCGGCGGGACCGGGGCCAGCGCCGGGTTCACGGTGCCGGACACCCGCGGCGCCGGGGACCCGGCCGAAACCGGCCCGGACGAGGACGACGGCGAGGAGGACGGCGAGGAGGAGAAGGGACCGGTGACGACGACGGCCACCACGGCGGCCACGAGCACGCAAACTAGTCCTGCCACCAGCAGGCGGAGCCGACCGGTCATGGCGTCAGATCCCGTGCCCGTGCGCATGGAGGCGCCGCAGTACGACATCGCCGGGCACGATGCCCGTCGCGACGGCGAGCGCGAACGGCACCCGGCGCTCGTGCCAGTTGCTGCGCAGGGCCCGCCAGGCCCAGCGCCACGCCTCGCCGCGGCGCCCCAGGCAGGCGTAGGCGAAGGCGAGCTGCGCGTAGATCCTGGCGGCACCGAGGGGTGAGCGGGCCAGCTCGGGATGGTGCGCCAGCATCCACCGGAGCGAATCGGCCTTGGCCTGCCACTGCCGCGCGTAATGCGAGGAAGCGCCCCACACCACCCGGACCAGCGGCTCGTCCACGTTGACGAGCGGATGGCGGCGCGCGGCCCGCAGCGCCAGATCCCAGTCCTCATTCTGGCTGTCCGGGATCCTCTCATCGACCAGGCCGATGCCGCCCCTCAGCGCGCCGGCGTACACCAGGTAGGTGGACGAGTGCACCATGACCATGCGGGAACGGACCAGATCCGCGTGCGTCACCTCGTCGCGGCCCGCCAGCCGCGGATGCGCGGCCCCGGCGAACTCGACCGTAATGCCGCAGGTGGCGAACTCCGCGCCGGGCCGGGCCAGCAGCGCCTCGACCTGGGCCCGGAGCTTGCCCGCCAGCCACTCGTCGTCGTCGTCGCAGAACGCGACCAGATCGGTGTCCAGCAGGCCGATGCCGGTGTTGCGGGCGCCGGCCAGCCCCGGCGTCCTGGCGTTGACGGCCACCCGGACGCGATCGCCGTCGGCCAGCCCCAGGTCCGGCTCGGCCCGGTCATAGACGATCACGACGCTGAGCTGACCCGGGTAATCCTGGCCGAGCACGGCGGCCAGCGCGGTACGCAGCGGACCCGGCCGGTCGTGCGTCGGCAGGACCACGCCCACCGACGGCCAGCCCATCAGGATTTTCCGAGGTAGCCGTAGAGGGCCAGCAGCGGCAGGGTCAGAGCGGTGACGGCCCGCCGATGCGCCTTGGACATGTGAGTCCGCCACTTCTCGTCCCGGCTGATCGGGACCTGGCCGGTGGTGAAGCGCATGGGGTTGCCCGAGACGGAGTGGCCGCCGCCGAGGTGAGCCCCCCAGGACGTCCCGTCGGCGGTCAGGAACGGGTAGCTTTCCCGGGCGGGCAGCCCGGCGAAGCCGGCGATCTGGTGCAGGATCAGTTCCGGCTCGGCGGTGAAGTCCTCGTACCGCAGCCGCATGGTGGGCACGCCGGCCCGGGCGAGCAGGTGGAAGGCCGCGTTCTGCACGTTCCACTGCTTCGCCGCCGTGGCCGGAGAGTACCTGGTCATGTAGCTCTGGGTGTCCGTGTCGGGACGGAGCACCTGCCTGCTCCAGGAGTAGGCGACCGCGCGGGGATCCCGGACCAGGTGCAGCACCCGCAGGTCGACGTCGGGCTGCCACCGCAGGCAGTGCGCGAGCGAGGGATGCTTGCTCGAGTCCACCACGAGGTCACACCCGCTCACTTGGACAATCGCCGCATATAGACGCGCATAATAGAAAGTATACTCGGTCAGCAAATTCCGCATTTTCGGACTGATTTTCCGCCTTGCGAGGGCCGGAATGAAGCGGTTTCTGTCCACTTGGGACCGCAGCGCGGCCACCCGGGTTACGTCGATCTCGTCCCAGCCGCCGAAGGCCACCTGGCCCACCTGCTGCCAGAACCCGCACTGGCCGAACGGCTCACCGCAGCCGCATCGCTCGCCCTGCGTGACGCCCCGCTCCCACAGGTGCACGAGCTCGCCCACCGGGCAGACGCCGGGGAGCTGCCCGAGCAGCCGCTCGATCAGCGTGCTGCCGCTGCGGCCGAGACCGCCGACGTACAGCACGCGGGCCCGGACCGGCGGGTGGCCGGCGGTCAGGAGGTCCAGGCCTTCCGGCTCGGCTGAAATGGTGCTCATCAGTAGGCCCCCCGGCCGTTAGCCACGGCGCCGCAGGTCTTCCAGAGAATCTGCAGGTCGAGCGCGAGCGTCCAGTTCTTCACGTACCGAAGGTCGAGCCGGACGGCGTCCTCGCGGCTCAGGTCCGAGCGGCCGTTGATCTGCCAGAGCCCGGTCATGCCGGGCTTGACGTCGAGCCGGCGGTGCACGTCGTCGCTGTAAAGTGCGGCCTCTACCGGCAGCGCGGGCCTGGGCCCGACCAGGGACATCTCGCCGAGCACCACGTTGAGGAGCTGCGGGAGCTCGTCCAGCGAAGTGCGGCGCAGCCAGCTGCCGACGGTGGTGATCCGCGGGTCCTTACGCAGCTTGAACAGCAGCCCGTCGCCCTCGTCCAGCGCGAGGAGCGCCTCCTTGCGCCGTTCCGCGTCGGGCACCATGGTGCGGAACTTCAGGACCGTGAACGGCTGCCCGTCCTGGCCAACCCGGGTCTGGGTGAAGAGCGCCGGACCGCCGTCACCGAGCACGATGGCCAGGGCGATGAAGGCCAGGACCGGGCTGAAGGCAATCAGCGCGGCGGTGGCGATGATCTTGTCGAAGAAGCTCTTGATCACCAGCACGACCGTGTGGCTGGTGTGCACCGATGCCACCATTTCACCCACCCCTCCCGTAAAGCCATTTCTCGGCGTATTCGCCGTTAATTTCGGCTTCTGAGTTGAGTGTCGTTCGCGGGGGTAGTGGCGCGGTTCCCCCGCCGGTTGCACGCTGGTTGCGGACTTTTTGGCCAGACGGCGGCGATCAGTAGGCCCCCCGGCCCTTGGCCACGGCGGCGCAGGTCTTCCAGAGAATCTGCAGGTCGAGCGCGAGCGTCCAGTTCTCCACGTACCGCAGGTCGAGCCGGACGGCGTCCTCGCGGCTCAGGTCCGAGCGGCCGTTGATCTGCCACAGGCCGGTCATGCCGGGCTTGACCACCAGCCGGCGGTACACGTCGTCGCTGTAGAGCGCGGCCTCCACCGGCAGCGGCGGCCTGGGCCCGACCAGGGACATCTCGCCGAGCACCACGTTGAGGAGCTGCGGCAGCTCGTCCAGCGACCAGCGGCGCAGCCAGCGGCCGACGGTCGTGATCCGCGGGTCCTGGCGCAGCTTGAACAGCAGTCCGTCGCCCTCGTTCAGCGCCAGCAGCGCCTCTTTGCGCAGTTCCGCGTCCGGCACCATGGTGCGGAACTTCAGCACCGGGAACGGCTGCCCGTCCTTGCCGACCCGGGTCTGGGTGAACAGCACCGGACCGCGGCTGTCGAGCACGATGGCCAGGGCGATGAAAGCTAGCACCGGGCTGAAGGCGATCAGCGCGGCGGTGGCGATGATCTTGTCGAAGAAGCTCTTGATCACGCGCTTGACGCCGGTGAGCTCGGCGTGATCCACGTGCAGCAGCGGCAGCCCGGCCACCGACCTGACGGTGGTCCGCGGGCCGGCCACGTCCATCAGGGCCGGCGCCACGCACAGGTCGGTACCGTCCTTCTCGAGCTCCCAGGCCAGCCTGCGCAGGGCCAGCCCGTCCATCTCGGGACAGGCGAGCACGGCCACCATGTCGGCGCCGGTGCTGGCCGCCACCCGGGCGGCATCGTCGAAGCCGCCGGTGACCGGAATTCCCTCGATCTCGGTCAGCTCGGTGTAATCGGCCACGCAGGCGTTGACTACTTCAAGACCGTGGAACCGATCCCGGCGCAGTTGCACGATCAGGTCGGCCACGGCCGTGGCGTGACCCACCGCCGTCACCCGGCGCATGTGCAGGCCGCGCTCTCGTTGCCGGTGCAGGTGCTTGCGCATCGCGTACCTGGCGGCGATATTGACGACCGCCAGGCCAGGAAGGGCAATGAGAACGTAACCGCGGGCGAAGTCGAGCTTCCAGGCGTAGGACGCGATCGCGATCGCGGCCATGAGGCCGATGGCGGAGTTGATGACCCGCCGAAATTCCTCTGATCCCAGGCCGATAAAGCGCGTGTCGTAGCCGCCGAACATCGCGACCCAGGCGACCCAGAGCACCGGAAGGCCCGCCGTCGCGGCGAGGTAAAGAACCGGCTGGATCGGGCCGGGGAAACGGCCGAGCAGGGCGCCTAGGCCGGCCAGCAGCCCGCACACCCCGTCCAGGACGACCAGCTGACGCTGATACCGCATCGCCCAGTTGAGCGAACGGCGCTGGACCTGCCCCTGGTCGACCAGGTCGACCTGGCTGGCGCGTTCCGACACCGCCATTTCACTCATCCCCCACCCGTTAATGCCATCCCCTGGTTTCACAGGAGATAACACCATGTAAGCACTAAATTCATCCATTTCAACCTATTTATTAACTTTGCTACTTATCGTCCACTTTATGTAGTTATGTCAATACTTAGAGTTATTTAAGGAGTGTTTAGCGTTAATTTCGACTTCTGAGCCGAGTCTCGTTGGCGGGGGTAGCGGCCCGGTTCCCCGGTCGGTTGCATACCGGTTGCACACTTTTGGGGGCTATGCGGCGTGCCACCGAGTGGCGCCCGTAATCTCCACGTAATGGGTCGGAATAATGGTTTTTGGCGCGCCAAGGTCCCCGATGAGTAACTGGAGACCGGGAACTCGCGACGAGGCCGGAAACGGCTACCGCCGCCCGCGTGAGGCGGCCGACCAGGTACAGCACGGCCGTTCGGCAGTAAAAGATCTATATTTTCCGGAACGGCGCGGCGTGACACCACCCGGCCAGGCCGACCGCGGCCTTGCCATAATCGCACACGTGTTTGATACTCAGATTATGATGTCATCGACTACTGGACATACATGCGATCAGGCTGACGAGCGTGACCAGCTCACCGTGGCCCGCCTGACCGGCGCGGCCCAGCGGCACGCACCGTGGCGGGAGCCCACCCGGCAGGAGATGGCGGCCGCGGTGGAGGAGCTGCGGGAGATAGCCGGCCCGCGCGCCGACCTGCTGGCCGAGGTGGCGGGCCTGCTCATCGGCTTCTACCAGGGCACCGCCGAGCAGGCCAGGGCCCGCGCCGCCGCTCGCTACTGCCGGGCGGCCGGCGCCGACCCGGAGCTGATCCCGCGCTGGATGGCCGAAGGGCAGCGCCGGGCCGCATACGCGCGGCAGGACGCCCGCCCCGCCTACCTCGCGTCCTAGTTAACCGGCCTGGAGACGTGCTCGTTGAGGACCTGCGCGCTGGCCCGGATCGCGGCCGGATCGAACCCGGCCGCGAGGGCGGCCAGCGCGGCGTCGAGGTAGAAGGTCAGGTCGGCGTCGGCCCGGGCCGACCAGCGGTCGTAGGCGGCGCGGCACGCCGCCAGGGTGGCGCGGCCGACCGCCAGCGGGTAGAGCGAATCGGCGGGCTGGCCGATCCGGGTCGCGGCGAAATCGCTGATGGCCCGCTCC
>Ga0302229_10002772_pt1 | contig 12469 bp, 10 predicted proteins | sample II_Palsa_N1_3_FD_193518 | JGI IMG/M metagenome (GOLD analysis project Ga0302229, IMG submission 193518) | Peat permafrost microbial communities from Stordalen Mire near Abisko, Sweden - II_Palsa_N1_3 | ecosystem: Environmental > Terrestrial > Soil > Palsa > Peat permafrost | place: Sweden...
GTGATCTCGCTCTTCGCCGAGGTCGAGCCGGATAAGGTCGAGGTGGCGGTCAGGGACCGGGGCAGCGGGTTCGACCTGTACTCGGTGCCCGCCGATCGCAAGGGCGTCGCGGAGTCCATCCGCGGCCGGATGCTCAGGCACGGCGGCAAGGCGACCGTGCAGTCGACGCTGGGAGAAGGGACGAAGGTGACGCTGACGATGGCGCGGGGCCTCGCTCCGGCGGGGCCGGCGGCGGCCGACGGGCGACGGCGATGAGCGCGGCCGACGGCGGCGGCGGCGGCAAGAGCGCACCGCGGGTCGTCCTGGTCGACGACCACGGCCTGTTCCGCTCGGGGGTCCGGGCCGAGCTCGGCCGGCAGGTCGAGGTCGTGGGGGAGGCCGATGACGTCGCCCCCGCCATCGAGCTGATCGGGCGCGAGCTCCCCGACGTCGTGCTGCTCGACGTGCACCTGCCGGGCGGCGGCGGTCACGCGGTCATCACCGAGGTGAAGAAGGAGCACCCCGAGGTCAGGTTCCTGGCGCTGTCGGCCTCCGACGCCCCGGAGGACGTGATCGCGGTGATCCGGGCCGGGGCCAGGGGTTACGTCACCAAGACGATCTCCACCGCCGAACTGGCCGACGCGATCAGGCGGGTGGCCGGCGGCGACGCGGTGTTCTCGCACCGGCTGGCCGGGTTCGTGCTCGACGCGTTCGCCACCGCCCCGGCGGCGGCGGACGTCCGGCCGTCGTTCGACCCCGAGCTGGACCAGCTGACCACCCGCGAACGCGAGGTCCTGCGGCTGATCGCGCAGGGGTACACCTACAAGGAGGTGGCGCGCGAGCTTTTCATCTCGGTCAAGACGGTCGAAAGCCACGTCTCCTCGGTACTGCGCAAGCTCCAGCTCTCCTCCCGGCACCAGCTGACCCGCTGGGCGGCCGAGCGGCGGCTCACGTAACCGGAAGCGCCTTGCGGCCCCAGGCCAGGTCCTCGGGCGGCAGCCCCGCCAGCCGGCTCGCGACCTGGTCGCGGTCCGGGTCGTCGTGGCCGCGGATGGCCTCGATCAGCGCGGCCGTGTGCGCGCTGACGTGCGCGCGCCAGGCGCCGGTGGCGGCGGCCGAGGCGGAGACCGGGGGCGGGTCGATGGCCAGGATCCGCGCCGCGTACCGCTCGAGCAGCGTGCCGAGCGGGCCGCGGGAGCCGCGCACCCGCAGCGCGTGGATCTTGTGCAGGTCGAACAGGCGCTCCGACTCGGGCGAGGCCACCACCCGGCGGCGCAGGTCCCAGGCGGAGCTGGTGAGCCAGCGGGGGTTGGCCGACCCGTCCGGGTTCAGCGCGGGCACGATGTAGGCGGAGCGCGCGCCGGGCGAGCGCCGCCAGGCGCGCAGCTCGTCGCGGCGGAGCGAGGCGAACGCCCGGCTGTCAACCTGCACTTCGCGCTTGGCCCACAGGTACTCCTCCAGGAACCGCGCGTTCTGCGGCCAGCCGAGCTCGTCGAGGGCGGCCAGCACGACGGCCCGGACCGGCTGCCCCGGCCGGGCGGCGCGGACGTCCGCGCTGGCCTCGCGCCGGAGCTGGCCGATCAGGCTCTCGCGGCGCTCGTCGAGCCGGCCGAGCATGCTCGCCTGGGCGACCAGCTCGGCGACGGGGACCTCGCCGTCGCGGGCGTCCGCCGCCAGCCGCCGGGCGAGCTGGAGTGTCTCTTCGAGTGCTGCGACGAGCTCGTCGCGGACCGCAGTCAAGGGCACGATCTGGACTGTACCCCGCAACCATGCGTCGTATCCATGGGTTCCCATGCGGTTGGCGCATGGATGTTGTGGGTATCGAATTACACCGAGGGGATTGCCAATAACACCAGAACGCGGGGGATTGCCCAGGAGGTGCTGCGCCATGGGAACGACGGCCAGAATCGACAAGGCCACCCGGCTGCGACAGAAGCCCAGCTACCGGTGGCGGTTCCCGGAACGGGCGCTGCACGTGGTCGATATCGAGAACCTGGCCGGCGCCCCGATTCCGTCCCTCGTCCAGGTGAACGAGGTGCAGGACTGGTACATGACGCGGCTGGGGTTCGGCGCGGACGATCAGGTGGTGATGGCCTCCAGCCACCTCGCTTTCCTCAACGCGGCCCTCGGCTGGCCGCACGCCCGCTACCGGGTCAGGTCGGGCCCCAACGGCGCCGACCACGAGCTGCTTGACGTCCTCGAGCACGAGGACGTCGCCGCGCGCTTCAGCCACGTGGTGATCGGCTCGGGCGACTGGCGGTTCAGCCGGGCCGCCGCCAGCCTGGCCGGGCGGGGCGTCCGGGTCACCGTGGTGAGCCGTCGCGGCAGCCTCGCGGCGGTGCTCGCCAGGGCCGCTCAGGACGTGGTCTACCTCGACATTCCCCGGGCCGCGGCCGCGTAGGGCCGACGACGAGGAGGAGGGGGCGACGGGGAAACCCCGTCGCCCCCTCGGCCGGGCGGTGGCGTCCGCTACCGGGTGGTGATGATGGCGGCGAACTTAGGCGTTCCCGCGCCGGTCGCCTCGTCGTAGCCGGGGGTGGTCGGGAACAGGCCGTTGTTGGTCGCGGCCTGCTGCAGCTTCCCGATCCCGGTGATGTCGTTGAAGTACTTGCCAGGGTCGCTGCCGAGCACCTCGTAGACGAGCGGGTTGATGTTGCCGGTCCGGCCGCCCTGGTAGCTGTCGCGGTCGGTGATCAGCGCCCCCCACAGCGGGGTCGACAGACTGGTGCCGCCGATCATGAACCAGCCGCCGCCCTTCGGGAACGTGGCGCAGTCGCTGAACTTCGTGCTCGCGTTGCCGGTGCAGTACTCGGCGTACCCGGTGTACTCGTCCGCGTCGGCCGAGACGTCGGGGACCTGCCGGCAGGGCGTCCCGAAGCCGCTGGCGAGCACGCACGAGGTCGGGCTGTAGGTGGTGTGCTTGCTGATCACGCCCGGGCCCTGCTGGTAGGAGGGCGCGCCCCAGAACTTGCTCGACCCGCCGCCGCCCGCGCCGACGCCGAAGTCGCCGCACCAGTAGTAGCCGCCGAGCTTGTCGTTGGCGGCGGCCGCCGCCTTGTTGCTGCAAAGGTTGTCCGGGTTCCAGACGGTCTCGGTGCCGTTCGCGGGGTAACCGGGGTGGGAGTTGGTGCCGGGGTTGTCGCTCTCGAGCGAGGTGCCGCCGACGCTGGTCACCCACGGCTGCGATCCCGGGTCGTCGACGTTGACGACGCTGGTCCCGTCCGTGTCGAGGCAGTCGAACGCGCCGTCGTCGCCCGCCGCGGCGAACATGCTCTGGCCCTGCAGCGCCATCTGCTCGAAGACGGTGTTCTCGGCTATGGAGAAGCCCTGGCCGGAGTCGTTCTCGCACTCGCCCCAGCTCGAGCTGACGGTGGACGCGATGTCCTCGTCGGCGATCGCGGTGTACTCGTCGAGCTCGGTCTGCCCGGTCTCGTCGTTCGGGGCGTCGTACACGAGGATGTGGGCGTCCTTGGCGACCGCCATCTCCTGCTCGATGTCGGCGTCCACCTCGATGTCGCCCGAGTAGCCGTTGAAGTCGGCCGGGCAGGTGTCGGTGGCCGGGCAGAGCGGGGCGAGCGGACCGCCGTCGATGGTGATATTGGTCAGGCTCGGCCGGTAGCCGGTCCCGTAGAAGTAATGCGCCCAGGTGTCGACGTCGGACGCCCGGTAGGCGGAGAGCTCGAAGACGGCCGCGTAGACGCCCTTGCCCTGGGTGCTTGGGCTGGCCGAGGGCGCCCCGTAGATGGAGTTGGTCTGGGCCGGGGTGAGGCCGCTGCAGTCGGGGCCGCCGCCGTAGCCGACCGGGAAGTTGGTGCCCTTGTTGGCGAAGGCGAACAGTTCCTTGGTGGTGACGTAGCCGGTCTCGCAGCTGGCCTTCGCCGTCGCGCCGTTGGCGGTCGGGCTGGCGGCGGTCTCGTCGGTCGGCCGGTTCGTCAGCGAGTGCAGGCGCACGGTGTTGGTCAGGCCGATGACGCCCTGCACGTCGCCCACGATCGAGCTCGGCAGGCTGACCGCGGTCGAGTTGGCGAAGAACTTGACGCCCTGGGCGCTCTCGTAGTCGCGGAGGCTGGTGTGCAGGGCGGCCGTGACTCGCGCGCTTGACCCGGCGGCGCGAATCAGGAACGGCGAGTCCGTCGAGGAGACCGCCAGTCCCTGGCCGCGCAGGTAGGTCTCGACCGCGTCGAGCTCGGCCGCGGTCGGCGCGTAGCTGGCGTCGAACTGCCCCTTGGCCAGCCACTGGTGATACTCGCTGCTGCCCTCGGTGTAGACCTCGGTCAGCGTCCGGTTGAGGCCGGCCTCGTCCCGCGGCGCGAGCGCGACCTCGACCGACATCTGCGACGCGGTGTAAGCGCCGGTCACCTTGTCGGTGGTGGCGGTCAGGCTTCCCTTGACGGTCGCGATGCTCGGGGCGACGGCGGATGTGGCCGCGGTCGCTGTCTGGGCGGAGGCGAGCGCGCCGGTGAGCGCGACGGTCGCCAGGCCGAGCAGCGCGATGCTGCCGGCCCTTAGCGGGCGGTGGGGCACACGCATGCCAACTCTCCCTTGAGGGGGTCAATTTTTACGGCTAAAGCGGTTATACGGGAGAACTGTGGCAAATGCGAGGATCGCGCCTGAAGTTAACGCCGTAGCAACCGGTGCGGCAAAAAAGTGCGGGAGGCGGGGTGACCCCGCCTCCCGCACTTCGGAGCGTGAGCTCACCTAACCGGTGAGCCCGTTATTCGGCCGGTCGATCTGGCCGATCAGAATCCGGTGATGATCGCGGCGAACTTCGGCGTCCCGATGCCGGTTGCCTCGTCGTAGCCGGGGGTGGTCGGGAACAGGCCGTTGTTGGTCGCGGCCTGCTGCAGCTTCCCGTTGCCGGTGATGTCGTTGAAGTACTTGCCGGGGTCGGTCTGGAGCCAGGAGTACACCAACGGGTTGATGTTGCCGGTGCGGCGGCCGCTGAAGCCGTTGCGGTCGGCGATCAGCGCGCTCCAGAGCGGGGACGACAGGCTGGTGCCGCCGATCCCGAACCAGCCCGGGTCGGCCTCCTCGCCGGAGAACGTCGCGCAGTCGCTGTAGGCCGTGCTGGCGCTGCCGGTGCAGTACTCCGAGTAGCCGGTGTACGGGTCGGCGTTGGCCGAGACGTCGGGCTCCTCGCGGCAGGGGGTGCCCGCCTTGGCCAGCGTGCAGGCCGTCTCGCCGTTGGTGACGGCCTCACCCGAGTAGGTCGTGGCCGTGCTGTTCACGCCCGGGCCGCGCTGGTAGAACGGACGGCCCCAGAACTGGCTGGAACCGCCGCCGCCCGCGCCGGTCTCGGCGCACCAGAAGTAGCCGCCCTGCTCGTCGTTGTCCGCGGCGGCCGCCTGGTCGCTGCAGAGGTTGTCGACGTTCCAGACGGTCTCGGTGCCCGTGGCCGGGGTGCCCGGGTGGGAGTCGGTGCCGGGGTTGTCACCCTCGAACGAGGTGCCGCCGACGCTGGTCACCCACGGCTGGGAAGACGGGTCGTTGGCGTTGACGACCGTGGTGCCGTCGGACCGGATGCAGTCGAACGCGCCGGTGTCGCCGGCCGAGCTGAAGATCGACTGGCCCTGCAGCGCCATCTGCTCGAAGACGGTGTTCTCGGCCTGCACCATGGCGGCGCCGGCGTCGTTCTCGCACTCGCCCCAGCTGGAGCTGATCGTGGAGGCGACGTCCTGGTTGGCGATCGCGGTGTACTCGTCGAGCTCGGTCTGGCCGGTGTAGTCGTTCGGCGCGTTGTAGACGATCAGGTGCTTGACGTCGGGCGCGACCGCCAGCGAGATCTCGATGTCGGCGTCGACCTCGACGTCACCCGAGTACCCGTTGTACTCGGCCGGGCAGGTGTCGCCGGTCGGGCAGACGGGGGCCAGCGGCCCGCCGTCGACGGTGACGTTCTCGAGCGGCGCGGTGTAGTGCTTCCCGTAGTAGTGCTGAGCCCAGGTGCTGATGTCGGACGCCTGGTAGGCGGAGAGCTCGAACACGGCCGCGGTGACGCCGGCCCCCTGGGTGCTCGGGCTGGCGAAGGGGGCGCCGTACATGGAGTTGGTCTGGGCCGGGGTCAGGCCGGCGCAGCCGGGGCCGCCGCCGTAGCCGTAGTCGAAGCCGACGTTGTTGGTGACCAGGTCGAAGAGCTCGGCGGTGCTGACGTAGCCGGTCTCGCAGCTGGCGGACGACGAGGAGGACTTCGCCGCCGGCGTCTCCTTGGCCGGGGTCTTGTTGCTGGTGGGCCGGACGGCCAGGGACTGCAGGCGGACGGTGTTCGACAGGCCGACCACGCCCTCGACGCCGGACACGATCGAGGAGGGCAGCCGAACCGCGGCCGAGTTGGCGAAGTAATGGGTGCCGTGGGGGTCAACGAAGTTGCGCAAGGTGGTGTGGAAGGCGGCCGTGATCTTCGCGCTCGAGCCGGTGGCCTCGACCGCGAAGGGCGAGCTGCCGGCCGAAACGGTCAGGCCCTGGGTGCGCAGGTAGGCCTCAACCGAGTTCGTGGTGGCGGCCGTCGGTGCGTAGCGGGCGTCGAACTGGCCCGCGCGCAGGAACTTGCCGTACTGGGGGTTGCCCTTGGTGTAGACGGCCCGCAGTTCCGCGTTCAGCCCCGCCTCGTCCCGTGGCGCCAGCGCGACCTCGACCGTCATCCTGGATGCGGTGTAGGCGCCGGTCTGCCGGTCGGTGGTGGGCGGCAGGCTGCCGCTGAGCGTGGTCAGGGCCGGGGTGGCGGCCGCCGGGGCGGCGGTTGACGCCTGGGCGCCGCTAGCCGCGAAGGCGCCGGTGAGCGCGATCGTGGCCAGCCCGAGCACAGCGGCGCCGCCGGCTCGGAGTGGCCGATGGAGCAATCGCATGCCAAACCTCCTCATAACGAAAGTTATCCATCGTTATAAGGCCATATCGGTAAAATTGATACAGAGGAAGACGCATGTTAACTAATTCGCAACAGTCCACACAGTGGGTCGCATGGTTCGGTCGCGAGGCATGGGGCTCCGCTTCGTCCTCCCGGGACCGGGGGTCGGCTGCCGGTGCCACGGGAGCAAACGGTCCGTTCGATATCAGCGGTGGACTTTGATCTTGGCTGTTCCCGGCCGGGTCAGGGCTGAAGGACGCCGTCCTCGTTCTCGGTGTACCAGGGCTCGTCGAGCGGGACCCGCTCCACGTCTTTGCCGGTGGTCGGGGCGTCGATGAAGTAGCCGTCGCCGACGTACATGCCGACGTGTCCCTCGTCGTCGAAGATGATCAGGTCACCCGGCGCCATCTCGGAGACCGGGATGTGCTGCAGGTCGTCCCAGTCCTCGTAGGTGGTCCTGGGGATGGCGAGGCCCGCCGCCGCCCAGGCGGCCTGGACCAGGCCGGAGCAGTCGTAGGCGTTGGGCCCGGTGGCGCCCCACTCGTAGGGCTTGCCGAGCTGCGCGTAGGCGAAGGCGACGGCCTTGTCCGCCTGGGTGCCGGTCGGCCCGGTGTACGCCATCGGGGTCGAGCCCGGCTGCCCGGTGCTGCCGGTGCCGTCGCTGCTGCTGGTGCTGGTGCTGGTGGTGCCGCTGCCGATGGTGTTGGCCTCTACCTGCGCCTGCTGAGCGGCGGTGAGGCTGTCGAGCGTCGCCTTGCTGGTGGCGAGCAGCTTGTTCAGCGAGGTCTTCTGCGCGGCCAGTTGCGCGTGGATCTGCGCGATGCCCTGCTCGGTGCGCTGCCGCTGCGCGCTGACGGACGCCAGCGTCTGGGCGGCGGTGAGGAACTGGGTCGCCTCCTGGTTGTGCGTCCCCGCCACCTCGAGGACGAGCGACGCCTGGGAGAGCGCGCTCTGCGGATTGCCCGAGCTGAGCAGGCCGAGGACCGAGGACTGGTTGGCGTTCTCGTAGACCGAGACCGCCACCTCGGCCAGCTGGGCGCGGGCGGTGTCGTAGCGCGCCTGCGCGCTGGCCGCCTGCTTCTGCACCTGGGCGAGCGTGGCCTGCGCGGCGGTGTACTGCTGGCCGTTGGCGTCGAACTGCGCGCCGACCTTGTCCATCTTGGTCTGGAGGCTGTTTACCTGCGCCTGAACCTGGCCGATGGTCGGCGCGGCGGCCGCCCCGGCCCCGGTCGTGCCGGTGTAGACGGCGAGGCTGGTGGCGGCGGCGACGGCGACCGCGAGGACGGCGCCCCGCCGGATCTGGGTTGTGCTGGCACGGTGCTCGGCCATAAGGCGCTTAGCCACGATGCTGTCACGCTCCGTTCTCCATGCCCGGCAGGTCAGCCAGAGGCTGTGGATCACGGTAGTGAAGGTAACGGGTGTATCTCAACCGGTTCGCGGAAACCTCACGAAACGATTACGACTCGGTCGCAGACGTGCGGATCAGCTCACCGAGGGCGCGGAGGTGCGGCCCGGCCTGGCTTGTCGCGACCCGTTGGCCCGGACCGCGTGCCCGGCCAGCCGGCGGAACAGGGACGGCGCCGCGACCCGGACCATGCCCGGCAGCCTTGTCCAGCCGGGTATGTAGAGATCTTCGCGGCCGCACAACGCCGCCTCGCAGACCAGCCGGGCGACCCGCTCCGGCGCCAGCGGCCGTGGCCGGCGCCGGGCGTAGGGGGCGCCCCGGCGGACGAAAAACGGGGTGTCGGCCACGGACAGGGTCACGTGGGTGATCCCGACCCCGGTGCCGTGCAGCTCATAGCGGAGCGCCTCGGCGAAGGCGCCGAGTCCGGCTTTGGCCGCGGAGTACACCGCCTCGCCGCCCACCCCGACGCTCCCGGCGATCGACCCGACCAGGGCGACCTGGCCCCGGCGCCTGGCCAGCATCTGCGGCAGCAGCACCCGGACCAGCTCGATGGCCGAGATCAGGTCCACCATCAGCAGCTCCTCGGCCAGGCCGGGGGGCATGGCCGTGAACGACCCGTACCAGCCGACTCCGGCGCAGGCCACGAGCAGGTCGACCTGACCGGCGGCGGCCAGCGCGGCCTGCCCGAGCTCGCCCGCCCCGGCCACCGAGGACAGGTCGGCGGGCAGCGGAACCGAGCCGGTGCGGGCGGCCACCTGGTCAAGGCGGGCGACGTCCCGCCCGGACACCAGCAGCCGCCAGCGGTCGGCCGCCAGGCAGTCCGCCACGGAGGCCCCGATCCCGGAAGACGCGCCGGTCACCAGCGCCACGCCCCCGGACCTGGCGCCGCCAAGCCTGGCCGGCGCCGCCGCGGCCGGAGTGCGGGAGCTGGCCCCCGCGGTGATGATGCCCATGCTGAAGCCTCTCCCTCGAGTGCTTGGCACCAGCCTCAGGGCCGGCCCGGTCAGACGGAATCACCCGGCCTGGGTGATTCAGCGTCGCCCGACTGCACCGCAGGCTTAGGGCGTCAGAGTCGCTTACGAAAGGGGAGGTTATGGGAAAGGAAGCACGGATCGGTCTGCTGCTTGGCGCTTCCGCCTGTCTGCTGGCGGTCATGGTCGACTGGGTTATCGAGGACCTGAACCGCGAATAGCCAGCTCATTCGCTGTGGGCCCGGTCGCGCGTGATCACTCGCGGCCGGGCCGTGAGCTGGAGGACAGATGACGGAAACCGCCACGATGCTGACCGGGCCGCTGGGGCTGGGTCACGAGATGATGGCGCGCGGCTGCGGTCAGTTGTTCGAACGGTCAGGCTGGCGGGTCCGCCAGCTCGACAGCATGTCGCTGCTCGGACCGTGGCGCGGGGGCGCCGGCGAGCGGCTGTTCAAGGGCCTGGTCTCGGTGCCCGGCCTGTACGACGGGCTGCACTTCGCCCATCTGCGGACCGGGAGCAGGCTGGCGGAGCGCATCGACCGGGCGTCCAACGCCCGGCTGGTGCCCGCGCTCCGTTCCGAACTCGAGCGACACCCGGCCGACCTGCTGTTCAGCGTGTTCGCGACCGGGGCGTCGGCGGCCGGGAAGCTCAAGGCCGAGCGGCCGGGCCTGCGGTCGGTGGTGCTGTGCACGGACGTGTCGGTGCACCGGATCTGGTCGGCCGAGGGCACCGATCTGTTCCTGGTGACTTCGCCCGCGGCCGAAGCGTCGGTCCGCCGGTACCTGCCGCGGGCGCCGGTCGCGGTGGTGCCGCCTCCGGTCCGCCCCGAGTTCTACGCGGCCCCGCCGCAGCAGCAGGCCCGGCAGGCGTTCGGGGTGGCGGCCGACGCCTTCTGCGTGCTGGTGATCGACAGCGGCTGGGGGTTCGGCCCCCTCCTCGGGGCCGTCTCCGAGCTGGCCGACGCCGGCGTGCATGTGCTGGCGGTGGCGGGCCGGGACCGCAGGATCGAGCGCGGGCTCCGCGAGCTGGCGGCCGACCGGCCCCGGATCACCCCGTTCGGCTTCACCGACCGGGTGCCCGAGCTGATGGCCGCGGCCGACGTGATCGTGGCGCTGCCCGGGGCGGTCACCTGCGGCGAGGCCCGGGTGGTGGGCCGCCACCTGCTGCTGCTTGACGTGATGCCGGGCCATGGCCGGGACAACCTGCAGCATGAACTGGAGCTGGGGGACGCCGGCGCCTGCGTGCCCACTCCGGGCGGGGTGACCGCCAGTGTGCTTGCCCTGCGCGACGACGCCGTCGGCCCGTTTCCCAGCCGGGTTCCGCGCTGGGAGCCCGCCTACCTTGCCGCCCTGCGGCGGATCGGCCTTGACCTGCAATCCTGGAAGGAGCCAAGTGCCCACGTTGCGCACGCTATTCCTGAATCCGCCGTCGTTTGAGGGTTTTGACGGCGGGGCCGGCGCCAGGTACCAGGCGAAGCGGGAGATCCGCTCGTACTGGTATCCGACCTGGCTGGCCCAGCCCGCCGCCCTGGTGCCCGGCAGCAAGCTGGTGGACGCGCCGCCGGCCGGGCTGACCCTCGACGACATCGTCACCCAGGCTGACCAGCATGATCTGATGATCCTGCACACCAGCTCGCCCACGTTCGCGGGCGACGTGAAGGTGGCGGAGGCCCTGAAGGCGAAGAACCCGGATCTGCTGGTCGGCTTCGTCGGGGCCAAGGTCGCCGTCCAGCCCGAGCGATCGCTCCAGGCCTCGCCCGCCATCGACTTCGTGGCCAGGGAGGAATTCGACTTCACGGTGGCCGAGGTGGCCGACGGGCGCTCGCTTTCATCCGTCGCGGGCCTCAGTTACAAGGACGCCGGCGGGCAGGTGGTGCACAATCCCGACCGGGAGATCCTGACCGACATGGACCGCCTTCCGTTCGTGACGCCGGTCTACAAGCGGGATCTGCGCCCGGAGGACTACTACATCGGTTACCTCTTGCATCCGTACGTGTCGCTCTACACCGGGCGCGGCTGCCGGTCCAGGTGCACGTTCTGCCTGTGGCCGCAGACCGTCGGCGGGCACAAGTACCGGACTCGCAGCGTCGCGAACGTGCTTGAGGAGGCGGCCCTCGTCAAGGAACTGTTCCCGCAGATGAAGGAGCTGTTCTTCGACGACGACACGTTCACCGACGACCGGCCGCGGGCCGAGGAGATCGCCCGGGGGCTCGGCCGTCTCGGCCTGACCTGGTCGTGCAACGCCAAGGCGAACGTCCCTCGGGAGACGCTGAAGGTGATGCACGACAACGGGCTGCGGCTGCTGCTGGTCGGGTACGAGTCGGGCAACCAGCAGATTCTGATCAACATCAAGAAGGGCCTGCGAGTCGAGCGGGCCAGGCAGTTCGCGGCCGACTGCCGGGAGCTGGGGATCACCGTGCACGGCACCTTCATCCTCGGGCTGCCGGGGGAGACTAAGGAGACCATCCAGGAGACGATCCGGTTCGCCCGCGAGGTCAACCCGCACACCATCCAGGTCTCGATCGCGGCGCCGTACCCGGGGACCGAGCTGTACCGGCAGGCGGTGGAGAAGGGCTGGCTGCCGGACGACGATGACGGTGCCACGCTGGTCAGCGAGCAAGGGACGCAGCTGGCGGCGCTGTCGTATCCGCATCTGCAGCACACCGAGATCCTGGATTCGGTCGACGCGTTCTACCGGCGGTTCTATTTCCGGGCCGGGAAGCTGGCGGAGATGTCGGCCGAGATGTTCCAGCCCGGGATGGCGTCAAGGCGGCTGCGCGAGGGCGCCGAGTTCGTTCGTTTCCTTGGCCGTCGGGCCAGGGAGGCCTGATCCCATGCGAGTTCTGCTCGTTCATCCCAGCGCGCTCATGTACTCCGAGATCTTCCTGCGGCTGGAGCCGCTGGGCCTCGAGCGGGTCGCGGCGGCGCTGCTGGCGGACGGCCATGAGGTCAGGCTGGTGGATCTCCAGGTGTACCGGAGGTCGCACCTCGAACGTCAGGTGGCCGAGTTCCGCCCGGAGGCGGTCGGCTTCAGCCTGAGCTACCTGGCCAACGTGCCCGAGGTGGTGGACCTGGCCAAGTGGGTTAAGACCGTGCTCCCCGGCTCCCTGGTCTTCGTCGGCGGGCACAGCGTCTCGTTCGTGGCCGAGCAGGTTCTCGAGCACGCGGAAGGCGCCATCGACGTGGTGCTGAAGGGCGAGGGCGAGACCGGTGCCCCGGCGCTGCTGGCAGCGGCCCCGGACCGGGCCCTGACCGAGGTACCGGGGGCGGTCACGG
>Ga0302229_10002777_pt1 | contig 12458 bp, 10 predicted proteins | sample II_Palsa_N1_3_FD_193518 | JGI IMG/M metagenome (GOLD analysis project Ga0302229, IMG submission 193518) | Peat permafrost microbial communities from Stordalen Mire near Abisko, Sweden - II_Palsa_N1_3 | ecosystem: Environmental > Terrestrial > Soil > Palsa > Peat permafrost | place: Sweden...
AGAGCCGCGCCCTGATGCGGAAGCGGCTCGCCGAGGGCCTCACCGTCTACTTCATGCGACACGGCAAGGTCATGGTCATCCCCGGCAAGAACGAGCCCCACGGGCTTAGGGGGCGGCTATGACGCTTCCCTCTCGTGTTTGGCCCGCAGGTCGGCCAGCGCCTCGTCGAGCAGTCGCGCGAGTGCGCCCCAGCCGCCTTGCCGCTCTGCTTCGGATCGCACCCATGCCAAATCCTCGGCTGATGTGGGGTGCCAGCCGAGGAGTGGCGTCTTGTTCTTGCCTGTCATCGCGGTCAGTGCACCTCGAATCCCCCGTGATTGACGGCGTCGGCAAGGTACGCGATCCACTTGAGCCAGTAGCCCATGCCCTCGCCGCCGAGGGCCTCGGCGATGATGGCGGCGGCCTGCTCGTCGCCCTCGTCGGCCACGAACTGCCGCCAGATGCGGACAGCCGCCTCGCACTCGGCGGGCAGGACGATCCACCCGTCGTTGCTGCCGAACTTGTGGTCGGGGATGCCGGGGGTCTCGACACCGTGCCACGACAGCAACTGGTCGCGGGCGTCGCGGTACGCCGCGATGCGCCGCAACTGCTCGTCGGCGAACATCACGTCGGGGTAGTCCTCGCGGTTCTCGACCTGCTCGACCTCGTCGTACGTGGTGCCGTGGTCCTCGGGCTCCGGCCAGTCCGGGCGCTCGGACGGGTCGTCGAAGGTCATGCCTATCCGGGCCATCAGGTCGCAGTAGCGGCCCATCCCGAACATGTTCAGCCGGAAGTAGGACCGCTCGGCGTCCCTCATTGCGGCGTAGGCGGCGTGGACCTGATCCGCCGCAGCGCGGTAGCGGGGGCTCATGCCGTCGTAGGCGTCCTCGGAAGTGAAGTCGATGCCCTCGCGCTCGGCGCGCTCCCAGTTCAGTGTGCCGCGCTCGGACTTCGGCAGCGCATCGCGCTGGCCGCAGGCGGCGTCAAAGATCTGCCGCGCCTCGGCCACGGTTGCGGCCTCGTCGGGGTCGGCCTTGCACCAGCGCATGTCGTAGCCCATTCCAGTTCCTCTCGCTCGGGTAGTTACTACCTTAGCCGAGGTAGTAACTACCGTCAAGCGGCGGTGACCGCATGACGACGCCACCCGCCGCCATCACCCAGCCCCGCGCCCAGATCATCATCGACTGGCTGACCGCCGCCGGGTGGGACACCGCGCAGGAGACCGGTTTCCCGCTGCTGCCCGGCCCGGAGATCGTCGCCGAACCCGATCAGGCGGTGTTCATCACCCCCACCGGGGGGCCCGGCTACACGACAGAGGAAGGCGGGACGGACGCCTGGTCGTTCCAGGCCCGCACCCGGGGTCCCGCCGACGATCCGCTCGCGGCGCAGGCCGCCGCGCAGCTTCTCGACTGGACGATCCTGCGGGGCCCCCGCGCCCTCATCGACGGGGTGCCGGTCCTCAACTGCCAGCGTCTCGGCGGGCCCCCAGCCCCATTGCCCCTCGACCCGTCATCCCGCCGGTTCGAGTACACGGCCAGCTACGTGATCACCACCGGAGGTGGCTGATGGTAAACGTCAGGCAGACGGTAACGCCGGTCAGCATGAACCAGTACGCGTTCGCCGGCGCGACCCCGGTCGGGGCGGTCGCCCCGGCGGCCGGCTGCGACTACGCGGGCGCCAACACCACGTTCACCGCCTGGGGGTCGCTGCCCGCCTTCGCCGGCGGCCCCGTGCTCGGCGTCCAGTACGCGAACAACGGCAGCCAGTGGCTGTGGTTCTACAACGGGGCCACCGCCACCGCCGCGTACATCCTGATCGGCCAGAAGGCCGGCGGGATCGTCCAGCTCTACTCGCAGGAGACCGTGACGATCGCGGCGACCTCCTACGGGTTCCTCGGCCCCTACTCCCCGTCGGCTTTCAACCAGGGCGACATCGCCCAGTTCGGCGGCACAGGCGGCGGCGGCGCGGCCCCCGGCGGGGTGATCGGGGCGGCCGGGCAGGGCCTCACCTGCATCGACTTCCTGAACACCACGACCCTCGCCGTCCGCCTCTACCAGACCGGGACCGTGACGTGACCAAGGAGGAGACCCCATGACGACGGACAGCGCGGCGGAGCAGACGCCCGGCAAGACGCCGCAGGTGCAGTCGTCGGTGAAAGCCGACACCCCCCGCGACAGCGTGACGGACCCGAAGGCGGCCCCGGCGGACCCGTACGGGCAGGCGCGGCTGCTGCGCGCCCAGGCCGCCGCGATCGAGGCCGCCGCCCCCCCGACCGACGAGTACGTGCGGCTGAAGGTGGAGCCGCCGCACGTCGAGTTCGCCTACGGCGGCACGGTCGTCGGGACGGAGTGGACGCCCGTGCATTCCAGCCTGGCGCCCGGGGTGCTGAGCGCAGCCGCCGGGGCCGCCGGCGTGACCCTCACCCAGGAAGGAAGCTGACCCGATGCCCGGCTCCCCGCTTCTGTTCACGCCACCCGCCTACACCACCACCAACGTCATCTACGGGACCGGGATCCTGCTGACCGCCCCCAACCCGTCGCTCGGCGTCGGCGCGACGGTCCCCGCCGACTACCAGCTCGGCGTCGGGTCGGCGTGGACGGGGCTCGGCTGGTCCTACATCGGGGCGACCGAGGCGGGCGTGACGCTGACGTTCAACCCGACGGTGCAGAACATCGCCATCGAGGAGCAGCCGACCCCGGTCGGCGTCGCCGTCAACACCGCCGACCTGCAGATCACCACCAACCTGTCCGAGGAAACCCTCGCCCACATCAACCTGACGTGGGGCAACGGCGGGTCGACGGCGATCACCCCGGCGGGGGCGGGGCAGCCCGGCAAGTCGGTCCTCACCCTCTCCACCTCGTTCGCGACGGTGTCGGCGGTGCTGATCGGGATGAACCAGCTCGGGTTCGCCCGCGTCCTCTACATCCCGACGGTGGTGTCCGCCGGGCAGGTGCAGACCGCGTTCCGCCGCGCCGCGCAGCAGAGGTTGTACCCGCTCACATTGAGCGCGATCTGCCCCTACAACACCATAACTTTCACCGACTTGACAGCAGTTGCGACCAGCTGAGACAGCCGGGCTGCTGCTGGCCGTGGCGATCCTCGGGCTCGCCATCCGGCTGGCCTGGGACGCCCACCACTCAAGGAAGGAGGCAAGGCGAGTGACCGGATTCAACGCGGCGACGGTCGTCGAGGCCCTCGACTGGACGTTCGAGCCGTTCGTGCGCGCCAGCGGCGTCATCCAGGAGCCGAACGACGACCAGATCAACGCCTACCTGACCGACGTCAAGGCGATCGGGACCGAGATCAAGGAGAAGGTCCCCGACGCGCCCGACGGCAACAGCCCCACCGACCTGATGGACGCCCTCGAAGACCTCGACCTCGACAGCGTCGCCGAGCTCACCGGGAGGATGGCCGGCATCATGGCCGCGCTGTGCTCGGGGGAGCCGTCGCGGGAGCAGATCCTCGCGCTGCCGCCGCGGCGGCGGACCATGTTCTACGGCTGGCTGCAGCAGGAGGTGATGTCCCCCCAAGCCGCAGCCGGCGGTGGGAACGCGCAGGTGAGAACCCTGCGGTCCGCAGCCGCCGGGTAATCCTCTACATCGCCCAGCGCTACCTGGGCTTGTCGGCGGAGCAGTGGGGGGCGCTGAGCTGGGATTTGCAGGAGACCTACATGTTCGGCATGAGCGAGGACCCGAACGTGCCGTTCCAGTTCGCCGAGGACGCCGGCGGCCCGCCTGCGATGGGCGGCGACGGCCCGGTGGTCAGGGAGGTCGCGGACGCGCAGGTGCTCGACATCACGGGCATGATCGCCGCCCTGGAAGCGGACCCGAACGCCAGGCGGCGGACCTAAGAGGGGGGTGAGCTGACGTGGCGTTCGACGCGGGGACCATCGACGCGCGGCTCACCATCGACCCGGACGCTTTCGACCGGTCGCTGGCGAAGGCGAAGGCCGACGTCGAGAAGTTCGAGCGTGACGGTCATAAGGTCAAGATCTCCGCCGTGTTCGACACCGGGTCGGTGGGCCGGGCGCGGAAGATGTTCGCGGACCTGGACAACTCGATCAGCCGCGACGCGATGAACCGGCTGAAATCCAGTCCGCAAGGCTCCGTCCTCGGGTCGCTCAACGCCCTGTTCTCCCCGCACCCGGTGACCGGGGCGCCGTCGCCGTCGCAGTCCGCGGAGGGCGGCCTGCTCGGCAAGATGCTCAACCCCCAGACCAGCGGCGGCGGCGGCGGGTACAGCAACGGCGGCGGCAGCCCCCTCGGCAGCGCCCTCGCGCAGACCGCCGACATCACCGACAACGTCAGGCAGAACCTGACCGGGGCGCAGCCCGGCAACATCACCACCACTGATGACATCAAGCAGGCGCTGACCGGAACCGGCGCGAGCAACACCACCACCACCGACGACATCCGGCAGGCCCTGGTCGGGCAGGGCGCCACCAACACCACCACCACCGACGACATCCGGCAGGCCCTGGTCGGGCAGGGCGCCACCAACACCACCACCACCGACGACATCAAGCAGGCACTGGTCGGGCAGGGTGCGAAGAACACCACCACCACCGACAAGATCATGCAGCAGATGGTCGGCAGCGGACCCGGGAACACCTCCACCACCGACACGATCCGGGAGAAGCTCGACCCCAAATCCACCGGGGACGTGGAGAAGGCGGCCGAGGATTCCGGCGGCCGGTCGGGCGGCCGGTGGACGGCCGGGTTCGGCGCGCACCTCGGCCCGTTCTTCGCCGGCTTCCACAAGCGGCTGGGCGACGCGGGCGAGGATGGCGGGAAGCAGCTGGGCGGCGGGCTGCTCAGCGGCATGGGGCCGGGCATCCTCGGCATCGGGATGAAGATGTCCCTGATGGTCGGCGCGATCGGGTCGGCCCTGGCGGTGCTGCCCGCCCTGGCGGGGCTCATCGGCGTCGGCATGGGCGTCGCGATGATCGGCGGCCTCCTCGCCGAGGCGGTCAAGGGCAACGCGAAGCTGAAAGCGCAGTTCACCGCGCTCGGCGGCGACTTCACGAGCACGATCTCCAAGGCGGTCGCGCCGATCGTCCCCGTCATCTCCAAGGCGCTCGCCAGCCTCGGCCCGATGATCAAATCACTCCAGGGTCCGCTCACCTCGATTTTCAAGGAGATCGGCCCGCAGATCGCCGGGATCTTCAAGGGCGTCGGGCCGGTCATCACCGGGCTGCTGTCCGTCATGAAGGCGGCGGCCCCCGCGTTCGGGCCGTTCATCGAGGCGATCGAGAAGCTAGTCGGGAACCTGCTGCCCGGCATCGCCACGGTGATCAAGGCGACCGTCCCGTTCATCAGCCAGTTCGCCGGGATTCTCGGCTCGCTCGGCTCCAGCCTGGGCGCCCTGTTCGCCACGGCGGCCCCCGCGATCGGCGCGTCGATGAAGATCCTGGGCGGGCTCCTCGGCCTGGTCGGCGACCTGCTGCCGGTCATCATGCAGCTGGCGGACATCTTCGCCAAGTCCCTCGCCCCGGTGTTCACCGCCTTCGCCGGGGTCGTCCAGACGCTGCTCAAGCCGCTGGTGACGATCGGCGGGGTCATCGCGCGGTTCGCCGGGGCGGTCATCGGCGACCTGGCGGGCGCGTTCGGCGCGGTCGCCACCCTGATCACCGCGATCGGCCCGTCCCTGGGCGTCCTCGCGAAGGCGTTCGGGTCCCTGTTCACCGTGCTGGAGAACGCCGGGGTGTTCGCCCTGATCGGCGACGCGCTGGAGAACCTGGCGCCCGCCCTCGGCAAGCTCATCGCGCTGCTCATCACCGACCTCGCCCCCATCCTGCCGATGATCGTCGGCCTGTTCAGCCAGCTCCTCACCATCACCGTCGACCTGGCCACCAGCGGCCTCGGGTTCCTGATCCGCGTGCTGACCGACCTCGTCACCGCTCTCCCGGCCGGCCTGGTGCAGGCGCTGGTGGGCGGGTTCATCGCCCTCAAGCTCGTGATGATGGGCTTCGAGGGCGTCGAGATGATCTTCGCGGGGGTGTCCGCCGCCGTCACCGCGCTGGGCGCCGCGCTCGACTTCGACACGATCGCCCTCAAGGCGATGTACGCCTGGGACGTCCTCGTCACCGTCGCCACCAAGGCGTGGGAGATGGCGCAGATCGTCCTCGACGCGGTGCTGAACCTGTCCCCCCTCGGCCTGATCGTCATCGCCATCGCGGCGATCGGCGCCGCCATCTACGAGCTCGTCGACCACTGGACCACCGTGTGGGGCACCATCCAGTCGGTCGCGGAGGACGCCTGGAATTTCATCTTCAACGGGATCGGGAAGTACCTGCTGGTCCTCCTCGGCCCCGGCGGGGCCATCGTCCTCGGGCTGATCGAGCTGTACCAGCACTGGAACACGATCTGGGGTGACGTCAAGACCGTCGCGCAGGGCATCTGGAACTGGCTGTCCGGCGTTTTCGGCACCGACCTCGTCAACTTCTTCACCGCGACGATCCCCGGCTGGCTCACCACGCTGAAGAACGACGCCGTGAAATTCGGCACCGATCTCCTCGTGCCGTTCAAGGCCGTCTGGACGTGGCTGTCGGGCACCTTCGGCCCGGACATCTCGAAGTTTTTCACCGTCACGATCCCCGGCTGGCTCGGCCGGCTCATCACGCTCGTCGGCAGCGTTTTCGTCACCCCGTTCCAGAACGCCATCAAGGGCGCGTGGACCTGGGTGACCACCAACGTGTTCGACAAGATGGACACGTTCTTCACCACCACGCTGCCCGGCTGGTTCAGCACGGCGGTCGGCGCGATCGGCCGCTTCTGGGACGGCCTGGAGACCACGGTCAGCAAGCCCGTCACCTGGGTCCTCAAGAACGTCGTCGACCCGCTGTTCGGCGCGATCGACGACGTGACCAACTTCGTCGGCCTCGGCAAGCCGCTCCCGGCGAACCTGGCGAGCGGCGGGAAACTCCCCGGCTACGGCGGCGGCGACGTCGTCCCCGCGCTGCTGGAGCCCGGCGAGACGGTCGTCGACAAGGACAAGAGCAGGCAGTTCGGCTGGCTGTTCAAGCTGATGGGCGTCCCCGGCTACGCGGCCGGGGGGGTCGTCGGCGGGGCCGTCGACGTGGCGAAGGTCATCGCCGACCTCGCCACCGGCAACCTGGGGGCCGCCGGGCGCGCTCTGCTGTCGGTCACCGGCGCCGGGGGGGCGCTCGGGCAGTTCGCGGCGACGCTCACCGACGTTCCCGCCACCATGGTCAGCGACGCCGTGAAGTACCTGGTCAAGGACGCCAAGGCGGCCCTCATCCCCAAGGGCTACAAGCTGTCCGGGTCGGCGGCCAGCGTGATGGCGCTGATGAAGTCGATGGCCGCCGGGCGCGGGTGGACCGGCACGGAGTGGACCGCGCTGAACGCGGTGGAGATGGCCGAGGCCGGCTACAACCTGAACGCGCAGAACCCGACATCCGGCGCCTACGGCATCGCCCAGTTCATCAACGGGGCCAGCGAGTACGCGCAGTGGGGCGGCAACGCGAACACCGCCGCCGGCCAGATCACCGGCATGCTCAACTACATAGCCAGCCGGTACGTCGACCCGGAGGCCGCCTGGGCGCACGAGTCGTCCTACCACTGGTACGGGGCGGGCGGGCCGATCAACGAGCCGGTCGTCGGCTACGGGGTGAGCAGCGGTCGGGGCTACGTGTTCGGGGAGAACGGCCCCGAGTACGTCACCCCTGGCGGCTCCCCGCCGGGCGGGGGCAGCGACCCGGCGCTGCTGGCCCGGATGGACGCGCTGATCGCGGCGACCAGGGGGATCCCGGCGGGGGTCGGCGACCAGGTGGGGGGGGCGATCGGGGGGGCGGCGAGCGCCGCGTCGTTCCGCTCGAGGTACCCGAGGGGCGGGAGCTAGGGCCCGGGATCGCGCCGGGCGCTTTCGCGCTTTAAGCCCGCCCGTCGCGCCCGTCGCGCCCGTCTCACCTGTATGGTTGCCTCATGCACGTGCATTCGCCGCGTGCATCTGCACGTGCGCCTAGACGCCGCGTGCGTCGCAGCGCGGCGCCCCTCGCAGTCGAGCACCGCCGGAGCGGCGGCTGATGTTCGACTCACTCGTCCTCGGAAATTCGATCGAGCTGCTCGGCGGCGGCCCGGCGTCGGTCAACCCGCTGTGCCCCGGCGCGATCTTCCGGCTCCAGCCCGGCGCGGACCCCGGGGCGCCGCAGCCCACCACCGACTTCGTCGCCGGGCTGCTGCTGGACGGCGAGCGCCCGTTCGGCCGCCGGGCGTCCAACCGGCTGATCAAGCTGCCGGTGTGGATCACCGCGCCCAACCGGCAGATCCTGGCGGCGGCCCGCGAGTACCTCCAGCAGGTGATCGACGAGGACTACTTCACCGTCACCTGGACCCGCGACCCCTACAACGGCAACCCCGGCAACGCGCCGCAGCCGCTGCTCCTCGACTGCTTCCGCGCCCAGCCGACCGTCCCCGTCTTCAACACGCTGCTCGAGAAGCAACTGTGCGGGATGCAGATCCTGCTGACCATCCCGGCGCTGCCCTACGGCCGGGGCGACAAGCAGGCGCAGATCTCGTTCGCCGCGCCCGTGCCGGTCGGCCCGGCGATCCCCCCGCCGCCCGCGCCGATCGTGCTGGACAACTACTCCACCATCGCCTCCCCGCAGTGCAGCCAGTCGACGCAGTGCGTCATCGGGCCGTACACCTGCTGCTGGGACCCGGACTCGTTCGGCGACCCCGGCGGGCAGGCCACCCCGCTGACGTACGCGACGGCGTTCGCGACCCCGGTCAACCTGGCCAACATGACCGCGCTGCAATTCTGGCTCGGGCTGGGGACGCGCTACTACTCGTGCCTGGAGTACCCGGGCAAGACGGCCGGCGTCAACGTGTACATCACGCTGACCGACAGCTTCGGCGACACCCTGGCGATGGCGCGGACCAGCATGACGCTGCCGGTCGCCCAGTACGCGCAGACCCCCTGCTTCACCCGCGTGACACTGCACCTGCCGCGCAACAGCACGACGTTCAGCTACGCGGCGGTCGCCGGGTACTCGGTCACCATCACCAACCGGGCCAACGGCGTCACCCGGCTGTCCTGGGTGACCGCCTACCTGGACGCGCTCACCGCGCTGCCCGGCAGCCAGGCCGCCGCCCCCGTCACCCGCGGCTCCGTCCTCACGCTGACCGACCTGGCGGGCAGCGCCCGGTCGCCCGCGAGCATGTCGTTCCAGCAGAACCCGTCAGCGGGCACGGCGACCACGCTGACGACGGCGGGCTCCGGGAACTACACCGTGCCCGCGAACACCGCCTGGCTGAAAGTGGAGTGCTGGGGCGGCGGCGGCGCGGGCGCGAACCGCACCTCGGCCGGGCTGGGGCCGGGCGGCGGCGGCAGCGAGTACGCGTCCGAGGCGGTCTTCCCCGCGATGGCCGGGCAGTCGATCCCCTACATCGTCGGCGCGGGCGACACCACCGGATCGCCCCTGGGCAGCGGCCTGGCGACGATTTTCGGCCCCGGACCCAGCGGCACCCTCCAGGTGACCGCCGACGGCGGCGGCTCGGCCGCCGCGAACGGCGCCGCCGCAGGGCTCGGCGGCACCGGGTCGACGAACGGCACCCACTACCCCGGCGGCGCGGGCCGCGCCAACCCGGCGGGCACGTTCGGCGGCGGCGGCGGCGGCTCGGCCGGCCCCACGTCAGCGGGCGCGACGCCGGTCGGGGCGGGGACGGTGCTGTTCACCACGCCGGGCACGTTCTCCGGCGGGTCCGGCTGGCTGTGCCCGGCGGGCGTCACGCAGGTGCTCGCCGAGTGCTGGGGCGCTGGCGGCGGCGGCGGCTCCGGCGCGTCGGGCAGCGGGGCCAACGGCGCCGGCGCCGGCGGCGGCGAGTACCGCAACGGGCTGATCTCCGTCACCCCCGGCAGCCACTACACGTTCGTCGTCGGCGCGGTCGGCCCCGGCGGCACCAGCGGCGGGAGCGGCAGCGCCGGCGGCCTGTCCAGCTTCACCGGGGACAGCGGCGGCCAGGTGCTCGCCTACGCGGGGAACGGCGGCGGCGGCTCCAGCTGGTCGGGCTCCGCGGTCGCGGCCGGCGGCGGCCAGGGGCCGTACGGAGTCGGGACGTTCGGCCGCGCGGGCGGGTACGGCGGCGCGGCCTACCCGTACACGGGCGGCGGCGGCTCGTCGGGCAGCCCCTCCGGGTACGGCAACTCCGGGTGGAGCAGCGGCGGCGCGACCGCCCCGACCGGCGGCGGCAACGGCGGCAACGGCTCCGGCAACGGCAACGGCGCGGGCAGCGCCGGCCAGGCCCCCGGCGGCGGCGGCGGCGGCTCGCACGTCAACTCCTACGCGGGCGGCGCGGGCGGCGCGGGCCAGGTGCGGCTCACCTACCCGGCCACCACCGGGGCTCCCACCGCCTCCGGCGGCATCGCGGTGAGCGGCGGCGGCGCGGGCGGCGCGGGCGGCGGGTCCGCCAATACCCCCGGCTCGGCGGGCAGCGCGCCCGGCGGCGGCGGCGGCGGCGCGAACAGCTCCGGCACGGCCGAGGCGGGCGGCGCGGGCGCGGCCGGGCAGATCAGGATCACCCCGTACCTGCCCAGCCAGTTCAAGACGCTGATCGTGCACCGGCCGCCGCTCGGGTCGCTGAAGACGTTCCAGCCGCTGGTGCCCGTCGGCGGCGGGTCGGACGCCCCGGACGGCACGCACTCGTACACGATGCCGCAGCTGGTGACCGGGGTGAACGCCGACTTCGGCGGCACCTACACGGTGTACCTGATCAACGACACGTGGAGCGGCAGCGGCAGCAGGACCGTGTTCGTCACCGTCACCCAGTACGAGTACGCGGGCGGCCCCGGCTACCCGGTCAGCACCCTGCCGGTGACGTTCACGCCCAGCCAGGTGGTCAACGGCATCCTGGTCGCCGGGGTGCTCACCCTCCCGCTCAAAGCGGTCGCCCCCGACAACCTGGGCGGCTACTACACGGCGTCGGTGACGGACAGCAACACGTCCGACCGGTTCTACGACTGCCTGTTCCTCGACACGATGGGCCAGCTGGTGGTCGTCAACCAGGCGGCCCCCGGCTACATCACCTACTACATCGACGCCCCCGACCCCAACGTGTCGATCGGCCGGGTGATGGGCTCCCAGCTGGGGCGGCCGGACGCCATCAGCGTCTACGGCCCGAACACGGTGATCTCCGGCGGCCCCCTGTACGTCGAGCCGGCCGACGGCGAGAACATGCTGTTCGTCTACTGCGCGGACGCCAGCGCGCCCAACGTGTCGGTGACGTACAGCCCATGTTATTTTTTCGATCGGACGCTGTAAAATGCTCCGCCTATCGAAATCATGTCCAATCCCAGCTTTTGCCGTGGACGATCGCCCAGACCTGGTGGGGGCGTAGATGGCGCTCCCCCTGCTCAACGACTTCAACGAGGGCACCAGCGGCACCGCCCTGACCGTCGCCAACACCGCCGGGTCAGGGGAGAACGCGTTCGACTCCGTCGCGGGCGTCGGCTCCGGCAGCACCGCCGCGTTCTCCAACGCGCAGTCCCTGACCGGCGGGATGTCCGCCGTGTTCGCCACCGGCTCGGCCGGCAACTCCAGCTACGTCTCCTGGACGACGTCCATCGGCTCGGTCAGCACCATCTACGGCCGCGCGTACCTGTACCTGTCGGCGCTGCCCGCCACCGATGACAACCTGATCCACTTCGCCGGCTCCGGCAGCAACGGCGGCGGCATCATGATCGGGTCCTCGGGCCAGCTCCGCCTCCAGAACGTGGCGTTCGGGGAGACCACCACCGGCCCGGTCCTGTCCGCCGGGACCTGGTTCCGGCTGGAGTGGAAGATCATCGCGGGCTCCGCCGGGTCGGCCGCCGCCACCGTCAACTACTACGCCAGCCCCAACTCGACGACGATCACCAGCACGATCACCGACACCGCCGGCGGGTACGGCTCCGGCGGCGTCATCACCCAGGTCGACTTCGGCTGGGAGAGCCCGCACCCCAGCCAGCCGAGCGTCTACTTCGACAGCATCGGGCTCGCGTCCGCCGGCTATCTCGGCCCCGCGCCGACCACCGTCAGCGGCGCGGCGGGGCTGGCGGGGTCCGGCAGCATGGGCGCGGCGTGGCAGTTCGAGGAGACCGCCGCCCTGTCGGGGTCGGGGACGCTGGGCGGCGCCGGCGTCGCGGCGCTGCTGGCCGGCGCTGCGCTGACCGGGTCCGGCGCGATGACGGCGCTCGGCACGGGCGGGAACGTGGCTTCCGTCACCGCCCTCTCCGGCGCCGGGTCGCTGAGCGGGACCGGGCAGGTCTGGCTGTTCCAGGCGGGCATGTCCGGCGCCGGGTCGATGACCGTCGTCGGCGGCGCCACCTACCTCCAGTACGCGACGCTGTCCGGCACCGGGCTGCTGTCCGCGGGGACGCTGACGGTCAAGCTGTCCGGGGTGGGCATCCTGGGCGTCTCGGGGGAGGCGCTCGGGTTCGCCATCGGCCTGTCCGGGCTCGGGGCGCTGTCGGTCCCGCAGGTG
>Ga0302229_10002778_pt1 | contig 12454 bp, 13 predicted proteins | sample II_Palsa_N1_3_FD_193518 | JGI IMG/M metagenome (GOLD analysis project Ga0302229, IMG submission 193518) | Peat permafrost microbial communities from Stordalen Mire near Abisko, Sweden - II_Palsa_N1_3 | ecosystem: Environmental > Terrestrial > Soil > Palsa > Peat permafrost | place: Sweden...
GAGAAGGCCCGCGACAACTACGAGCGTCAGGGCATCGACGAGCTCGTGGCCGCCGGCTAGGCATCTCGCCCCGGACGGCGCTGGCGCCGGGGCCGGCAACGAGGCCGGCCAAACCCAGCTATCGATGAACCAACCAGCTATCGCTGAACCGCGAACGTCTCGCCCACGCGACGGAGCCCGGCGAGGTCGTGCACGTCGTCGGGCAGAGCGGGCACCTCGACAACCGGAACGGCGGGGTGCGCCGACATGAACGAGCCGGCCACCCGCCGCTCTCGTTCGCCCAGGTTCATCCTGGACGCGTGCAGGCGCAACGCCGCGGCCGACACGGTCTGCGCGGCAACCGTGTCATGGGTGGCGGAATCAGTCGCCAACGGTCCGTTCGAGATCATGGTTTCGAGGGTCTCCGCGGCCCCCAGCGACCGCGCGGCGCTCAGCCGGCAGCTGCCCGCGCTGTGCACCCGGTTCAGCAGCAGCCCGGCCAGCGGCATCCGCTCCTCGGCCAGCCGCTCGACGAAGTACGACGCCTCGCGCAGCGCGTCCGGCTCCGGGGTGGCCACCACCAGGAACGAGGTCCCCGGGGCCTGCAGCAGCTTGTAGGTGGCGTCGGCGCGCTCCCGGAACCCGCCGAACATCGTGTCGAACGCGGTCACGAACGTCTGCGCGTCGCGCAGCAGCTGGCCGCCGAGCACCTTGGTCATCGCGCCGGTCATCATCGAGAACCCGGCGTTGAGCATCCGCCCAAACGGCCGCCCGGCCTTGACCGGGCTGGTGAGCAGGCGGATCAGCCGTCCGTCGAGGAACCGGCCGAGCCGTTCGGGGGCGTCGAGAAAGTCGAGCGCGGACCGGCTCGGCGGGGTGTCGACGACGATCAGGTCCCACTCGTCCGACCGGCGCAGCTGCCCGAGCTTCTCCATCGCCATGTACTCCTGGGTGCCGGCGAAGCTGGACGACAGCGACTGGTAGAACGGGTTGGCCAGGATCTGCGCCGCCCGGGTCGGGTCGGAGTGCGCCTCGACGATCTCGTCGAACGTGCGCTTCATGTCGAGCATCATCGCGTGCAGGCTGCCGCCCGCCTCGTCGTCGATGCCCTCGACCAGCCGGGGGGTGTTGTCGAGGGAGCTCAGGCCCATCGACTGGGCCAGCCTGCGGGCCGGGTCGACGGTCAGCACGCAGACCTGGCGCCCGCGCTCCGCCGCCCGCAACCCGATCGCGGCCGCCGTCGTCGTCTTCCCGACGCCGCCGGAGCCGCAGCAGACGATGATCCTGATCCGCCGGTCGTCGATGATCCGATCGACGTCAAGCTGCGGGTTCGTGGTCATGGTCATGCTGCCCCCTGATCGCGCAGCTCGGCCGCGAGCCGGTGCAGGGCGGCCAGGTCGATCCCCTCGGGGATCAGCGTCAGCTCGTAGACCGGCTGGCCGGCCGCCTCGATGTCGGTCCGCTCCCGGTCGGCGAGCTCGATGTGGCGGGCGTGCCCCGCGAGCTCGTCGGCCAGCTCCGAGGCGAGCGCGTCGGTGCTGTGCAGCCCGGCCTCGGTCAGCGCCGCGGCCATGGCGGCGAGGTCCGGTGGCGCCTTCAGCTCCTCGCGGCTGAGCATCGCCGGCTGCGCCATGTTGATCACGATCCCGCCGACCTGCATGCCCGGGATCGAGCGGATCTCGGCGATGCCGTCGAGGGTCTCCTGGACCGGCATTTCCTCGAGGGTGGAGACGAAGTGCACGGCGGTCTGCGGTGACTTGATCACGTTGGCGACCGAGTCGGCGTGGGCGCGGACCGGGCCCACCTTCGCCAGCCCGGACACCTCGGCGGTGACGTTCAGGAACCGGCCGATCCGTCCGGTCGGCGGCGCGTCGAGTACCACCGCGTCGTACGCGAAGCCGCTGGGCGAGCCCGCCTGCCTGCGCCGCGTCGCCTCGGTCGCCTTGCCGGTGACGAGCACGTCGGACAGGCCGGGCGCGATCGTGGTGGCGAAGTCCACCATGCCCAGCTTGTTCAGCGCGTTCCCGACGCCCCTGAGGTTGTAGAACATCTGCAGGTAGTCGAGGAGCGCGCCCTCCGGGTCGATGGCGAGCGCGTACACGTCGCCGCCGGCGTCGCGCCCGTCGTCGGCCTCGCCCGGCCCGATCGCGATCTTGCGCTCCGCGTAGGGGAGCGGCGGGCGGTCGAACAGCCGGGCGATGCCCTGCCTGCCCTCGGCCTCGATCAGCAGCACCTTCCGGCCGGCGTGCGCGAGTGCGAGTGCGAGCGCGGCGGCGACGGTGGTCTTGCCGGTGCCACCCTTGCCGGTGACGACGTGCAGCCGCACGCCGTCCCAGTCCGTGTCCCTCGCGGTCATGCTCAATCCCTGATCGTTGACGACGGCGCCTGGTAGTGCGTCCTATGGAGGCTATCGCCGCCCGCCGACCGGTACGTGCCAGTCCCCGCAGGTCCGGTGCGTGGAAGGCAAAACCAGGGGTAGCGAACGGCCGCGGGCGACTCTTACGCCCCAACTGATCGCTGTGTTGATTGGCCCGCGCGGACTAGTCTGAAACCAGGCCAGCGCAGGTCGTTTCTCAATGCGGTGGCAGCTGCTAATGAGGAGGCGGAGCTATGGAAGCTCTGATCGTGGTCATCGTGCTCTTGGTGATTGCCGGAGTGATCGCACTCGGACGTTCGATGAAGGTTGTCCAGCAGTACGAGAAGGGCGTTCTCTATCGGTTCGGCCGGGTCGAGTCCCAGCTGCTCGAACCGGGCCTTGTCTTCATCCGGCCGATCGGTGACCGCGTGGAGAAGGTCAACATGCAGATCATCGCGATGACCGTGCCCGCCCAGGAGGGCATCACCCGCGACAACGTGTCGGTCCGGGTGGACGCCGTGGTGTACTTCCGCGTGGTTGACCCGATCAAGGCCACGGTCAACGTGAACAACTACATGAACGCCGTCTCGCAGCAGGCGCAGACGTCGCTGCGGTCGATCATCGGCCAGTCCGAGATGGACCAGCTGCTGGCCGAGCGCGAGACCGTCAACAAGAAGCTCCGGCAGACGATCGACGAGCCGACCGAGGAGCCGTGGGGCATCCGGGTCGAGCGGGTCGAGATCAAGGACGTGTCGCTGCCCGAGGGCATGAAGCGGTCGATGTCGCGCCAGGCCGAGGCCGAGCGCGAGCGCCGCGCCCGGATCATCACCGCTGACGGCGAGTACCAGGCGTCCAAGCGGCTGGCGGCGGCGGCGTCGGTGATGGCGAAGGACCCGGCCGCGCTGCAGCTGCGGCTGCTGCAGACCGTGGTCGAGGTGGCGGGCGAGAAGAACAGCACGCTGGTCATGCCGGTCCCGGTCGAGCTGCTGCGGTTCTTCGAGAAGATGGCGCCCGGCCCGGTCGCCGCCACCGGGTCGACCGCGCTGGCGGACGCCGAGGCCGAGGACGCCGCCAACGCCGACCTCGGCGATGCCGAGGTGGCCGCGGCCGAGGCGGCCATCGCGCACGTTCCCGCGCCCGCGGCGGTGCCCGAGCTGAGCGACGTGCCGCCGGTGCCGTCCGTGCCGCCGGTGGCGGGCGCCTCCGGCCTGCCCGAGCTCGCGCCCGGCGAGGAAGTACCGGCCTCAGACCGCTAATGTGAGCGCCATGACAAAGTGGGAGTACGTCACCGTGCCGCTGCTGTCGCACGCGACCAAGCAGATCCTGGACAACTGGGGTGACGAGGGGTACGAACTCGTCTCCGTGGTGCCGGGCCCGACCGCCGAGCAGCTGGTCGCCTACATGAAGCGGCCGAAGCCGTGACCACCCCGTCGCAGCGGCTGGCCGCGCTCGGGCTCACGCTGCCGCCGGTGGCCCCGCCGCAGGCGGCCTACGTGCCCGCGGTCCGGACCGGCAACCACGTCTACGTGTCGGGTCAGCTGCCCCTGGCGGACGGGAAGCTGCAGGCCACCGGGAAGGTCGGCGACACCGTGAGCGCCGAGGAAGCCGCCTCGCTGGCACGGCTGTGCGCGCTCAACGGGCTCGCCGCCGCCGCCTCGGTGGCGGGCGGGCTCGACGCGATCAGGCGGATCGTCAAGGTCACCGGCTTCGTCGCCAGCGCGCCGTCGTTCACCGGGCAGCCGACGGTGGTCAACGGCGCCAGCGAGTTTCTGCTCGAGGTCTTCGGCGAGGCCGGCCGGCACGCGCGGAGCGCGGTCGGGATGGCGGTGCTGCCGCTCGACACCCCGGTCGAGGTCGAGCTCATCGTCGAAGTCGCGTAAGGGCGCCGGGCGGCGTGCGGATACGGCTTGACTGGTTCGGCGAGAAGCTCGCGCAGCGGCTGGCCGACCTCGAGGCGGGGCGGATCGCCCCGGCGGCCCCTCGCGACGCCGCGACGGTGATGCTGCTGCGCCCGGCCGCGGCCGCGGCCGGGACCGGGGTCGGGGTCGAGGTGCTGATGCTGCGCCGGGTGGCGGCGATGAAGTTCGCGCCCGGTGCCTACGTGTTCCCCGGCGGCTCGGTGGATCCGGCCGACTACGACGCCCCGGTGGGGTGGCACGGGCCGGACCCGGCCGAGTTCGGCGCCCGGCTCGGCGCGTCCGCCGAGATGGCCCGCGCGCTGGTCTGCGCGGCGGTGCGGGAGACGTTCGAAGAGGCCGGCGTGCTGCTCGCGGGCGCGCCCGATGGCGGCCTGGTGGCCGACACGTCCGACCCGTCCGGGCCGTCGTGGGAGGCGGAGCGGGCCGCCCTGGTGGCCGGCGACGTGACCCTGGCCGAGCTGCTGTCGCGGCGCGGCCTGGTGCTCCGGGCGGACCTGCTCGTCCCGTGGGCGCGGTGGATCACCCCCGAGGGCGAGCCGCGCCGGTTCGACGCGCGGTTCTTCGCCGCCGCGCTCCCGGCGGGCCAGGTGGCGACCGGGCACGCGGCCGAGTCTGACCGCATCGAGTGGCTGCGCCCGGCCGACGCCATCGAGTCCGCCCGGGCCGGGCAGATCTCCCTGCTCCCGCCGACGGCGACCACGCTGCACGACTTCGCGATGGCGGACGACGGCCCCGCCGCCGGCCAGGACGCCGTGCTCGAGGTGCTCGGCCGCCGGCCCGTGATCGAGCCGGTCATGCCGCGGCTGGTGCTCGAGGACGGCCAGGCCTGGCTCGACGTCCCGGACGAGGTGGGGTACCCGCTGTGAACGCAGGATCCGGTCTCCGCCCGGCCGACGGCAGCCGGGCGGCCGACGGCATGGGCACCGCCCGCGCCTGGTGCGTGCTGGCGCCCAACCCGTCGCCGATGACGCTCGACGGCACCAACACGTGGATCATCGCCGAACCCGGCTCGCCGACCGCGGTGGTGGTCGACCCCGGGCCCGACGACGACGGCCACCTGCGGCGGGTGCTCGAGCTCGCCTGCGCTGGGGACCGGCGGGTGGCGCAGATCGTGCTCACCCACGGGCACCCCGATCACTCGGCCGGCGCGGCCGCCTTCGCCGAGCTCAGCGGGGCGCCGGTCGGGGCCCTCGACCCCGCCTTCCGGCTCGGCAGCGAGGGCTTCGGGCCGGGGACGGTGCTGACCGGCGGCGGCTGCGAGCTGCGGGTGGTGGCCACCCCGGGGCACACGGCCGACTCGCTGAGCCTGCTCCTGGTGGCCGACGGCGGCCTGCTGACGGGCGACACGGTGCTCGGCCGGGGCACGACGGTGATCGCCGGCGACGGTTCGCTCGGCGACTACCTGAAGACGCTCGACGAGCTCAGGGCCCTGGCGGACGAGGCCGGCCTGGGGGTGCTGCTGCCCGGCCACGGGCCGCTGCTGACGGACCCGGCCGGCGTGCTCGACTACTACATCGCGCACCGGCGGGAACGCCTCGATCAGGTCCGGGCGGCGCTCGAGGGCGGGGCGCGCACGCCCGCCGAGGTCGTCGCGGTGGTCTACGCCGACGTGGACCGGGCGCTGTGGCCGGCCGCCGAGCAGTCCGTCCGCGCCCAGCTGGACTACCTGGCCGGCCGCTAGCGGGCGCGCTTGCGGAGCCGCTCGGTGTCGAGGATCAGCACCGACCGGGCCGAGATCTGCAGCCACCCCCGGGCGGCGAAGTCGGCCAGCGCCTTGTTCACCGTCTCGCGGGACGCGCCGACGAGCTGCGCCAGCTCCTCCTGGGTGAGGTCGTGGTGCACGTGCAGACCATCGGGTTCCTGGGTGCCAAAGCGGTCAGCGAGGTCGAGCAGGTTCTTGGCCACCCGGCCGGGGACGTCGGTGAACACAAGGTCGGCGGTCACGTCGTTGGCCCGGCGCAGCCGCTGCGCGAGGGCGCGGAGCATGTGCAGCGACACATCGGGCCGCTCTCGCAGCCAGGGCGTCAGCGCCTCGTGCTTCAGCGCGGCCAGCACCGCGTCGGTCACGGCGCTGGCGGAGGAGGTCCGCGGCCGCGGGTCGAACAGCGACAACTCGCCGAACATCTCGCTCGGCCCGATCACGCTCAACAGGTTCTCGCGACCGTCGGCGGCCGCGCGGGTGAGTTTCATCTTGCCGTCGATCACCACGTAGAGCGCGTCGCCGTCGTCGCCCTCCATGAAAAGGTGCTCTCCGCGCGAGAGTTTCACCTCCGCCATCTGCCGGCGGAGGGCGCGCGCGCCATCATCGTCAAGCCCGTCAAATAGCGGTGCCCGTCTCAGCACGCTTTCGGTGTTGTCCACCGGTCCTCCTTGCTCCCAACCTGGCCATTACCAAGTGTGAGTCATGCGGTGCCATGCTCTGTGCCCGGCACCCAAAGTATTCCCGCCTTCGGCGACAAAGTGCACGGATGTCCCCAGCATTCCTGCGACCTTCCACTACGCTACGTAGCGATCTGATTGCGTTTGGGGGCGGAATGGGTACTGCCTGGCGTCACCTCGCCGTCTCGGGCGGCCTCCGGCTCGCCGTGCTCGGGCTGATCGGCGCGGTGGGCGCGGCGGCGGTGGGGGGAGGAACGGCCGCGCTGACGGCGGTCCGGGCGCGGGCGGACGGGAAGCCGACCGCGGGGCAGCTGTCCCCGGCTCAGGACCACCTGGCCGCCTCCCGCGCGGCCGCGCTGGCCCGGGCCGCGGCCAAGGCGGACGCGCTGAGCGCGGCCCTGGCCGGGCTCAGGACGCAGGCGGAGGCGCTGGCCGAACGGTACGACCACGAGGTCTCGCTCGAGCAGCAGGCCTCCGCCGCCTACCAGGCGGCGCAGACCCGGCTGGCGGTGGCGAGGAAGTCCGAGCAGCGCGCGACCGCGCGGCTCGCCCAGCTGGCGGCGGCCGAGTACGAGTCCGATGGCGGCCCGGACATGGCGGCCGCCGTCTACGCAGGCATCACCGATCCCGGCAGCTACCTGGGGGCGATCGGCCTCCAGCAGACGATCGACGATCAGCGCGCTGACCTGCTGGCCGCGAGCCAGGCGGACGCGATCGTCACCCGGCTCTTCAGCGAGCAGGCGGCCGGCCTGCTGGCGCAGCGGCGGACCGCCGCCCAGGCGGCCGCGTTCCTGAAGGCCGCCGTGGTCGCGGCGGTCGGCCGCCAGACGGCCACGGTCCGGCTGGCCGAGGCGTCCCGGGCCCGGCTGGCGGCCGAGACCGCGGCCGCGCGCACGGGCGCGGCCCCCTCCTCGTCCTATGTCGTCCCTCCGGCCGCCGCCGCCGCGGCCGTCTCGTCGTCCTATGTCGTCCCTCCGGCCGCCGTCGCCGCGAGCGTGCTCGCGGGCGGCCCAAGCGGCGCCGCCCCGGGCGTGTTCGCGCCCGACTGGGCGTCCGACGCGGGCGCGAGCGCGGCTCAGGGAGACGCGGCCGCACACTGGGCGCTCACCCAGCTCGGCAAGCCCTACCGGTGGGGCGCGGCCGGCCCGGGCTCCTACGACTGCTCCGGGCTCGCGCTGGAGGCGTGGGCCCGGGCGGGCGTCCGGCTGCTGCACTGGACGGGGTACCAGTGGGTATCCGGGCCGCACGTGCCGTTGGCCGGCCTGCGCCCGGGCGACCTCGTGTTCTACGCCTTCGACATCGCCGACCCGGCCACCATCCATCACGTCGGGATCTACATTGGCCACGGGCTGATGGTCGATGCCCCCTACACCGGGTCGTTCGTGCGAATCGACAGCATCTACGCCTTCCCCGGCCTCATCGGCGCGACCCGCCCCGCCGCCTAAGGGCAGCTCACGTCGTGCGATGGCTGCAGAGTGTTCGCTAAATGTTTGGCCGCTGACGGTGGGTGGCAGGTTCGTGTTACGCGTAACCTGACCAGATGGCGGAGACTAGGCGGTGCGAGCGCTGCGGCATGGAGTTCATGCCCAAGCGCGAGCATGCCCGATTCTGCTCCGCTCGCTGCCGGGTCGCCTGGAACCGGGAGAACTGGAACCTGGTCAACCGGGACCAGCAGAAATGGGGCAGCGAGAACTGGGACGACGGGGAGCGCCGCCCGGGGACCGAGCCGAGCGCCCTCGGCTGGGCGCTCGTCGCCATGCGCGACACCACCGACCGACTCGGCAAGGTCGGGGCGGGCGACCGCGCGCAGGCCTTCGCGGTGATCGGCGAGGCCGTGTGGTGGGTCACGATCGTCGACGCCACGCTGGTGAGGTACTACCCCGACGAGTACGACGGCGCGCTGGCGGGGCTGCCCGGGTGGCAGCGGCGGGTGACCGAGACAACCTTCGGCGGGCTGCGGTTCGTGCGCAACCGAATGGGCTACTACGCCGATCACGCCGACTTCATCCAGCCCCGGCCGGACGAGGTCGCGGGCGGGGACGCGCCGATCACCGAGTGGACCTGGCGGTCGCTGCCCGCCCCGACCCTCGGGACCCTGCCGCCGCGGGGTCAGGAATGGGAGCTGAGCCGGTACCAGGCGTACCAGGATCGGCTGGCCGGCCGGCCGATCGGCGAGACCTTCACGCTCGCCTCCGCCTTCCTGACGATGGTGGCGTCCCAGGCGGGCACGACCGCCCTCGGCGCCTGAAGACCGGACGAAGTCCCTCAATTCGGGGAAATCACGCAAAGTTAGTATCGTAGAGTGTATTGTCTGTTACACGGTGTTATGAGACGATCTTTCTAGGTCCGGAAGGCGCGGTTACCTGGAGAGGCTCGCGGCATGTTCATGGCCCGGCAGAGGCGATCGGCGCGGGGCTCGTCGGTCCGCAACGGGCCGGGCGGCCCGGTATCGGGGCGCCAGGCGCTGTGGGTGAACACGCTCGAGCGCCGGTACGACTTCCACCTCGGCGAGGCGATCAGGGCCGCGATCGAGGGCAGCCACGACAAGGCGACCAAACACTCGGGCACCGCGCTCTCGATCAGCCGGGAGCTGTACGCCGACGCGCCCGACCAGGCCCGGCACCAGCCCGAGCTCGCGGCCGCGCTCTGCACGCACGCTCGCTACCGGGCCGGGTGGCAGGCCATCGCGATGCTGGCCGAGTCGGCCGGGCACTACGCCGAGCTGGCCGAGGCCGACCCCGCGGTCTACGAGGTCGCCCGGATCGACGTGCTCACGCGGGTCGCGCTGGCGTCGGACGAGGCGGGCAACACGGCGGCCGCCGTCGGCCTGCTGCGCGAGGTCATCGGCATGTACCTCAAGGCGCCCGCGGCCGATCCCGAGGAACGGGACACCGGGCTGGCCAGGGCCCGCTTCCAGCTCGGCCGCTGCCTGCTCGCGATCGGTCAGCCCGGAGACGGGCTGGCGGAGATCGATACCGGGCTCGAGCTGGCGGCCGAGGCGCTCGACCGGCTCGGGCTCGCGACCGCGGAGCCCGGCTGGCTGGACTCCGCCCCCCGGTACCTGCAGCTCGCGGCCCCGGATTGGTCGGCGGCGGCGGTCCGGTCGATGACCAGGCACGCGGCCGCGGGGCGATGGCAGCGGGCGGCGATCTCGGCCCAGGCCGCCGTCCTGATCTCGGGCGGCCTGGCGGGCCTCGGCGGGGAGACGCTCAGGGACGCGCACGCGGCGATCTCCGCCCGGGCGGAGGCTATCTTCCGCGACGGGGCGTTACAGGCCCTCGTGCTCCACGTGGCGCTTGCGTGAACGCTCAACCTCGGCCTCGGCGTCCGCGCGGCCGGCCCAGTGCGAGCCCTCGACCGACTTGCCGGGCTCCAGGTCCTTGTAGACCTCAAAGAAGTGCTGGATCTCCAGCCGGTCAAACTCGGGGACGTCTTCGATGTCCTGCAGATGCGCCTGCCGAGGGTCGCTCGCGGGGACGCAAAGGATCTTGTCGTCCGGGCCTTTCTCGTCGGTCATCTGGAACATGCCGATCACCCGGGCGGTCACCAGGCAGCCGGGGAAGGTCGGCTCCTCAAGCAGCACCAGGGCGTCAAGCGGGTCGCCGTCGCCGCCAAGCGTCTCGTCGATGAACCCGTAGTCGGCGGGGTACCTAGTCGAGGTGAACAGCATTCGGTCAAGCCTGATTCGACCAGTCCGGTGGTCGACCTCGTACTTGTTCCGGTGGCCCCGGGGGATTTCGATGACTACTTCAACGTCCACGTTCGCTCCACACGTTAGTAACTGATTTACTCCATTGTCGCCGGTCGCATGTGCGCGGCCGGACGGCGGGTCCATCGACGACCGGCGATATAGCCCTAAGCTGCTGGGCACACTCGCTTCCCGCGAAAGGTATGTTCGTGCACCGCACACGGACCATGGCCGTGGCCACACTGGCCCTGCTGAACGTGTTCACGCTCGGTGCCGGGGCCGCGGTGGCGCACATGCTCCCGCCCGGGCTCGCGGCGCTGCGCATTCCCACCACGGCAGGCGGCCCGCAGGTCGCGGCCGCGCCGGTGCTCGCGCCCGCAGGCACATCGGTCGCCGGGACCCTGGCCGGGCAGTCGCAGGCGGGTCTGCCCACGGCAGCCGGCCTGAGCGCCATGCTCCGCGCCGCGCTGCCGTCGGCCGATACCGGGCCGGGGGTGGGCATCGAGGTCGCCGACGCGCAGACCGGCCAGGTGCTCTACCAGGACAACGCCGGCGCGCTCGCCACCCCGGCCTCCACCACCAAGCTGATGACGGCGGTGACCACGCTCGCGGTGCTTGGCCCTGATGCACGGTTCACTACCGAGGTGCGGCAGCAGAATGGCACTATCGTGCTGGTAGGGGGCGGTGACCCTACCCTCGCCGTGAATCAGTACCCCTCCTCCGACTACCCGCAGCCAGCCACGCTCGCCGCACTGGCGGCGAGCGCCGCACGCGCGCTGAGGGCGCAGGGGCGCGAGTCCGTGCGGCTGGACTACGACACTTCACTTTACAGCGGGCCGGGGCTGGCTCCCGGCTGGACCGACGGCGACGTCAGTACGGGAAATGTCACACCGATTGTCGCCCTCGAGGCCGACCAGGGCAGGCTGACGCCGGCCGGCGCGCTGCAGGACTCCGACGACCCGGTCAACTACTCGGCCCGGACGATGGACCCGGTCGGCATGACCGTGGCGGCGTTCGCCAGCCTGCTCGAGCGGGACGGCATCTCGGTCGAGGGGGCGCCCGCGCCCGCCACCGCGTCGGCCTCCTCGACGCCGCTGGCAAGCGTGACGTCGCCCACGGTGGCCGCGATCGCCGAGCAGATGCTGCTCGAGTCCAACAACGTGATCGCCGAGAACCTGGCCCGGCACGTGGCGATCGCGCTGGGGATGCCCGCCACGTTCAGCGGCGCCGCCGGCGCGGTGATGACCGAGGCGCGCCGCCTGGGCGTGACCACGCCGATCAGCCTGGTCGACGGCAGCGGCCTGTCGCCGGACGACGGGATCGCGCCGGAGACGCTGGTGCGGGTGCTGACCCTGGCGGCGAGCAGGCCGCAGCTCCGGGCGGTCATCACCGGGCTGCCGGTGGCCGGCTTCCTCGGCACGCTCTCGCCGGGCGACAGCGACTTCGGCGGGATCGGCAGCCTGGCGGGCGGATCCGCGCGCGGGGTGGTGCGGGCCAAGACCGGCAACCTGTCCACGGTCGCGGCGCTGGCCGGGCTGGCCTACGACCGCGACGGCGGGCTGCTGATCTTCGCGATCATGGCGCCGCAGGTGCCCGGGGCCGACCTGCTGCAGAACGCGGCCGACGCGATCGACTCGGCCGCCGCCGGGCTCGCCGGATGCGGCTGCCGGCAAGCGGCGCGCGGGTAAACGGCCGCCGCATCTGCCGTTACCGCCGGCGAGCACGTACGGTAGGACTGTGAGCAGCACACAGATGATCGACTGGGACACGGCGATCTCGACCGGCGTCCGCTTCGCCAAGCAAGGGCCGCAGGTCAGCCTCACGGACGCCCGCGCGGTGGTGGCCGAGCTACGCGGCCTGACCACCGTCGTCCAGCAGCCGGTCCGCGAGGTCACCCAGCTGACCAGCCAGGGTTCGGTCGGGCCGGTGGCCGTGGTAGACCGCCCCGGGTGGATCAAGGCCAACGTGGGCGGGTTCCAGGTGGTACTCGAACCGCTCGCCGACAAGCTGTCCGAGCGGGGCAACTCGGTGCTCGGGGGCCAGGTGATCGGCTCGGTCGGCGCGCGCGTCACCGGTGTGCAGGCCGGTCTCCTGCTCGCGTACCTGTCGTCCCGGGTTCTCGGCCAGTACGAG
>Ga0302229_10002781_pt1 | contig 12449 bp, 7 predicted proteins | sample II_Palsa_N1_3_FD_193518 | JGI IMG/M metagenome (GOLD analysis project Ga0302229, IMG submission 193518) | Peat permafrost microbial communities from Stordalen Mire near Abisko, Sweden - II_Palsa_N1_3 | ecosystem: Environmental > Terrestrial > Soil > Palsa > Peat permafrost | place: Sweden...
CCCCTAACGTCCTGCAGCCCAACGGGCTGTGCGACTATGCCCCGTCGGTTCTGTACGACGTCGACAAGGTCCTTTTCGCCGGCGGCGGCAACCCGCCGACGGCGAACGCCGAGACCATCGATCTGAGCCAGGCGCAGCTTGCCTGGCTGGCCACCGATCCGATGAACTTCCCCCGCCGGCAGCACAACGCCACCATCCTCCCGGACGGGACGGTGCTAGTAACCGGAGGTACCCGCGGCGGTGGGGCACCCGGTACCGCAGAGGCGTTCAACGATCTCGACCTCGGCCAGCCGGTGCACATCGCGGAGCTGTGGGACCCGAAAACCGGGCAGTGGACGATGCTGGCGGCGGAACAGACCGACCGCTGCTATCACTCCACCGCGGTGCTTCTCCCGGACGGCAGGGTGCTCAGTGCGGGCGGCGGTGAGTTCATCCTGAACGAGGGGACGCCGCAGCAGGTGGCGAACAACCCGCAGGACACGCACTACGACGCTCAGCTGTTCTCTCCCCCCTACCTGTTCAAGGGGCCGCAGCCGCAGATCACCTCGGCGCCGGATTCGGTGCAGTACGGCGGCACATTCGAGATCGGTACCGCCCAGCCGGAGCAGATCGCGACCATCAGCTTGATCCGCCTGTCCTCCGTGACCCATTCGTTCAACGCCGGCCAGCGCATCAACTTCCTCCCTTTCCAGGTCGCGGGAGGAACCCTCACGGCGACCGCACCGCCCAACGCGAACGTCTGCCCGCCCGGGCACTACCTGCTGTTCATCGTGGACCTTCAAGGGGTGCCGTCCGTCGCCGAGATCATCCAGGTATCGGCGCCCGCCGCCGCGCAAGCCGAGGCGGTTGCCGTCAGCGCGGCAGCCCCCGCGCGGCAGGTCCCCCAGGACGCCTTCGCGCTGCGGGCCGCGATCCGCGCCGCGGCCACCGGCACCCGCGTCGTGGCCGGGATCACCGGGATCTGCCCGTATGGCATCGCGGCCTGCTGGGGAGGCGCGAACGAGGCACTGCGCAGCCTGGAGGGAGTGCAGTATGTCGACCCGATCCCCGATGGGGGCAGCTCAACAGCGACTGTCTACCTGGAAGACGACGGGCTGCCTGCCCTGGATCACTGGGATGAACAGTTCCGGCGGATGGTCCATCAGGCCTATGAGCTGCGCGGGGTCGAGGTGACCCTCATCGGCACCATCGAGGCGCGGAACGGCGTTTTCGTTCTGGCCGGCGAAGGCCGCAGACCTGCGGTTCAGCTGGTTCCCCTTGGCCCGGGAAGCAAGATCCAGCGGGATCCGGCCACCCAAGGCCCGCAGGCGGCCGAACCGGGCGAGGCGGGCGCGTACGGCGCGCTCGCTCGCTCGGCGCGAGCGGCCGGCGCTCGGCCGCTGACGATCACCGGACCGCTGCATCAGACGCAGGCCGGCTACCGGCTTCAGGTGCGCCTGGTTGAGTTCTGATCGGCCGGCCCTTCTTCTGCGGCCCATGCGAGTCGGCAATGCTAGTGGAGGTATCTTGTCCGTTCCCTGCGGGCTTGAGTAGTTTGCAGGTAGCAACCAAGTTTTCCGGCGGGATCGGGAGGTCCGATGGGTGAGTTCGGGTTGCGGCGGGGCAGGGCGGATCTGAAGTCCGCCGGGCCGATCACATTCGGACCGGCCGGCATCTTGTTCCTGGCCGACAATGTGGCGGCGAAGGTGTTCGCGGTCGATGTCGCGGACCCGGACCCGGCGGGCGGGTCCGAGCCGTTCGACCTGGCGGACGTCGACGCGCGAGTCGGCTCGTTCCTGGGCTGCGAGCCCGGCGACATCGTCCTCAAGGACATGGCGGTGCACCCGCTGACCCACAACGTGTACCTGTCGGTCCAGCGTGGCCACGGCGAGGCGGCCCAGCCTGTGCTGGTGCGGATCGGCCGCCTCGACGGCGCGGTCACCGACGTCCCGCTGGATGACGTACCTTTCGCCGAGGTGAGGATCGGCGACGCCCCCGCCGAGGGCGACGAGCGGCTGGACATCACGCTCCCGCTGGGCGACGAGGGCGAGGAACTCCGGGTCGGCGAGCGCAAGATCCGCATCCTGCGGCAGCCGATCCGCACCTCGACCGTCACCGACATGGCTTACGCGGGCGGGGAGCTGCTCGTCGCCGGGCTGTCGAACGAGGAGTTCTCCTCCAGGCTGCGGCGTATCCCGTTCCCGTTCAGCGACGAGGTCGCGGGCAGCAGCCTGGAGATCTTCCATGTCTCGCACGGCAAGTGGGAGACCGCGGCTCCGATCCGCGCGTTCGTGCCCTACGACGGCGGCGCGAGCATCCTGGCCAGCTACACCTGCACGCCGGTCGTGCACTTCGGCCTGGCCGACCTGACGGACGGCGGCAAGGCCGTCGGCCGGACGGTGGCCGAGCTCGGCGCGGTGAACCAGCCGCTTGACATGGTGTCGTTCGTCCAAGGGGACCAGGAGTACCTGCTGGTGGCCAATACCGCCCACGGCCTGGTGAAGATCGCCTGCCGGGACATCGACGCCCAGTCGCCGCTGACCGAACCGAAGGAACCGGTCGGTGTGCCCAGGGAGACAAAGGACCTGCAGGGTATCCGCCGCCTGGCCAACCTGAACGGCGGCCACGTGCTGGTCCTGCAGTGCGACGACGCCGGCCACCAGCACCTGCGTTCGCTGAAGACCGCGTCCTTGTAGCCGCCGCCGTGACCGGGGTGTCGCCGTGACCGGGGTGTCATGGTCGCGTCGCGGCGGTGCTGACTGCATCGCTCTGACGGGCCTGCCCGCCGGAGCGGACGTGCGGGTGCGTCCGGGGACGGCAGCCGCGCCGGGCGGGCGCGACGGGTGGCCGCCGATGGCCGGCCGGCTGGTCCGCGACGGCGGCTGCCTGTGCTTCGTTCCGCGGTTCGCCTTCCTTGACGGCACCGCCTACACCGTCACCGTCGACGGCGCTACCGCCGCGGTCCTGATCCGCGACCGGCCGGACGGCCCGGCCACGACCGAGGTGACAGCCATCTGCCCGACGGCGGCCGAGGTGCCCGGCAACCTGCTCCGGCTCTACGTCTGGTTCTCGGCGCCGATGAGCGAGGGTTACGCCGCCCGGCACATCCGGCTGGCCGGCGACGGCGGTGAGGTCATCGCCGGGGCCTTGCTGCCCGGCGAGCATGAGCTGTGGGACGCTTCCCGACGCCGCCTCACCCTGCTGCTGGACCCGGCCCGGATCAAGCGGGGCCTGGCCGGCCACCGGGAGGCCGGCTACCCGCTGCGATCCGGTGAGCCATTCCGGCTCGTGGTCGACCCCGGTTTCCCTGACGCGCGCGGACACCCCCTGCGAGCCGGCGCGGAGCGGCGGTACCAGGTCGGCGGCGAAGAACGCCGCCACGTCGACCCCGGCAGGTGGACGCTCACGGCCCCGCCGGCCGGGACGTCCGAGCCGGTGCAGGTCACCTTCGGGCGGCCACTGGATCACGGTCTGCTCGCCCGTTGCCTGCAGGTGACCGGCCCGGGCGGCCAGCCGGTCGGCGGCACGGCACGGATCGGCCCCGAGGAACGGTCCTGGCAGCTTGTGCCCGGCCAGGTCTGGACGCCCGGACCTCACCAGCTCATCGCCGATCCCATCCTGGAAGACCTGGCAGGCAACTCGGTCAGCCGGGTATTCGACCGGGACCTCGCCAGTCCCGAAGACCAGCCGCGGCAGATCGGGCCGGTCGCCCTCGCCTTCCACCCGCGCTGAGTTCCACCCGCGCTGAGTTCCGCCCACGTTAGCCTCGCGTCATCCCGGTAGTCATGAAGTGACCTTTGCCGAGTCGAGCCCGGAAACCTCGAAGGTGCGGATCGGCCGGGAAAAGCCACGCAACGACAGCTCGCCGACCAGCCGGCTCAGAACGACCTCCTCGGCTGCCGCGTTCACGCGCTGGGTGACGAGGATCTGCCAGGGCGCCGCCTCGGCACACAGGCGTGCGGCCAGGTTGGTGACGCTCCCGACTGAGGCGTACTCGAAGCGGTCGGCATAGCCGACCCGTCCGAGGGTGGCATAGCCCTGAGCGATGCCTACCCCGAGGGCCAGCTCATGACCGCGACGCTGCCATCCGTCTGCCAGTTCCTGCACCCGCTGGCGCATCGTGAGCGCCATCCGGACAGAACGCAACGGCGCGTCGTCGCACGGAATGGGATCGTTGAAAAAGACCACGATTCCGTCACCGGTGAACCGCTCCAAAGTCCCCTCGAACCGGCCTATGAGGTCGCCCAGGGCACCGTTATATTCCCCGAGGATTTCCCAGACATCCTCGGGTTCAGCCGATTCGGCGAAGGCGGTGAAGCCACGCAAGTCACAGCACACCACGGTGATCTCGCGGCGGTGCGCGTTGAGGAAAGACTCATCGCCCGAGCTGATGATGAGGTCAGCCAGCTGCGCCGGAAGGAAGCGGCGCAGCCGACCCACGCGCTCCAGTTGCTCAATCTGGAACTGGACGCGCTGCTCGAGCTCACGATTCCAGCCTGCCAGCTCGGCGGCCTGATGTTCGATCGTGTCGTGGTACCGCTTGACTCGGACCAGGGATCGTACCCGGGCCAGCAACTCGGCCTGGTCGAATGGCTTGTTGACGAAGTCGTCGGCGCCGGACTCGATGGCGCGGAGCTTCTCCTGTTCTCCACTCGCAGTCATCATGATCACCGGCAGGAAAGCCGTCCCCGGATCTTCCCGGATTCGGCGGCAGACCTCGTACCCATCCATTCCGGGCATCAAGATGTCCAGCAGAACGAGATCTGGGTGCTGCTTGCTCAGCGCGTCCAGGGCTTCGGTTCCGGAGGACGCCGTGGCCACCCGGAATCCCTTGGGCGACAGCACCGCCTCAAGCAGGCGAACGTTTTGCGCCACATCATCGACGACGAGTACAAGCGGATCCGATGTCACTCAGTCCCCACCTGACCACCCGAGAGGAAGCTGCGAACCTGATCGGGAAAGGCACGAACACTGATCGGCTTCTCTATGTACCCGTTGAAGCCGGCCGACAAGGCCCGTTCCCGATCGTGCTTCATCGCCTGGGCCGTTACCGCGACCACGGGTATGTCCGCTGTCCGCGGGCTCTCGCGTAGCCGGCGAAGAGCCTCCATGCCATCGATACCGGGCAGCTGGAGATCCATGAGGACAAGATCAGGAGGCTCGCTGGCCGCCAAGGTAATGCCGTCCTCGGCCGTCCGAGCCACCCGCACGTCGTAGCCTGCGTAGTCAAGCACGTCCCGCAGCAGCTTGAGATTCCGCTCGTTGTCCTCCACGAGCAGGATCACGTACGTCATCCCGACTCCGAAGCCGGGGACTGGCGACTCGTGCTCGCCCAGCGAACCAGTCCCGCGAGGCCCGACAGATCGAAGTCCGTCTTGCGCGCCACATAGGTAATTCGTCCCTGCAGTCGCTCCTTGTCCTGCTGGGTCATTGACTTGGACGTCAGGATGACCACGGGGACGGATTTGGTGTCGGGGTCTGCTCGCAGGGCCTCCACGACTTCGAAGCCATCCATACCGGGCATGAGAAGGTCAAGCAGAACGGCGGAGGGTTGCCGTTCCCGGATCAGTGCCAGCCCCTCCTGGCCGGTGGCCACGCCCAGCACCGTCCATCCCTCGGGCTCGAGACTTGCCCGGACCAGCTCGATGGCAAGAGGATCGTCGTCAATTGCCACCACCGTGTGCTTCCGCTCAGGCATTGCCGCCGCGCGGTAGAGGGCGGCCAGCAGCTGATCCTTGCTCACCGGCTTGACGAGGTATTCGGCGGCGCCCAGCATAAAACCGCGGCCACGCTCATCAAGCATCGACACTACGATCACCGGTATCGCTGCCGTCCCCGGATCTGCCTTGAGCTGGGCGAGAACCTCCCAGCCGTCGATTCCCGGCAGAAGGATGTCGAGGATAACGCCTGCGGGACTCAGCCGGCGCACCGTATCCAGGCCTTCCTCGCCGTCTCGGGCGCTGACGACGCGGGCGCCCGTCGCCTCGAGATAGACCCGCAGCAGATCGAAGGACCGCCGGTCGTCTTCCACGACAACGACGGTGGGCCCAGGGCCTGGGGCCAACTCTGCGGGGAGACCTGAATCCAGGCCGACCTGCGGGACTGACGTCAACGCCGGTTCCACCGATCCGGCCGGCAGCGCGAAACCGAACGTGCTGCCCTTGCCAGCTTCACTTTCGACCCAGATCCTGCCTCCGTGCAGCTCAAGGATCCGCTTGGACAGGGTGAGCCCCAACCCGGTGCCCTCGGTCTGCTGAGGATGCTGGGCGCCTTGCTGGAAAGCGTCGAAGATGCGCTGACGGTCCTCAGCAGCCACACCCGGTCCCGTGTCGGCCACCTCCACGACGAGGTCCTGATCACGTATGGAGGCGCGGACATCCACGCGCCCGCCGTCGGGGGTGAACTTCACCGCGTTGGACAGCAGATTCAGCACAACTTGCCTGAACCGCAGGCGATCGGCGTCGAGCAGGGCAACCTCGGGATTGACCTCAAGGCTGAGGAGGATTCTTTGCTTGAGCGCTCGCTCACGTACCATCGAGAGGCAATACTCCAGGCATTCGCGGACGGCGAATTCCGAGCTGTTCAGGACCATCTGGCCGGCCTCGATCTTCGACAGGTCGAGGATGTCGTTCAGCAGTTCGAGCAAATGCTTGCCAGAGCTCCAGATGTCGCGCAAGTAGTCGTCCTGACGCTCGTTGAGCGCACCAAACATGCGCTCCAGGAGCACTTCAGAAAAGCCGATGATGGCGTTCAGCGGTGTACGCAGCTCGTGCGACATACTGGCCAGGAATTCCGACTTGTGCCGGCTCGCGACTTCGAGTACGGCGCTCTGCCGCTCCAGTTGCCGGTACAGCTGCGCGTTGATCAAAGCAAGCGCGGACTGGCCGGCGAGCGTCTCAAGCAGGTCGCAGATCTCTTGCGGGACGTGTCCGGGTGCATGGCGGCCAACAACCATGGCACCGACGATGCGGCCTTCGCGAAGCATGGGGACGGCAACCAGAGAACGCCAGCCGCCCTGGGCCAGGACGCTCAGGTAGAGATCGAGTGGCACGTCGCGAAGGTCCGGGAGTTCCATGGGACGACCCAGCGCCGCTGCTTTGCCAAGGAAGGTGTCATCCAGTCCTATCCGGGTGCGCCGGAGAGCGTCGAACGTTTCCGGGCTGGTACCGCAGGCGGCAGAGATGCGGAACTCCCTGGCGTCCTCGTCAAACTCGTAGATAGAGCCGCCATCTGTCCCGGACAGTTGCACCGCCTGCGTGATAATCGTGTCGAGCACCTCAGTGAGGTTCAGGCTGAAGCTCTCCGCTTGACCCACTGCGCCAAGGGCCTCAAGCTGATCCACCTTGCGCCCGAGTTCGTCGGTGCGGATCTCCAGCGCCCTGACGAGATCAACGGTGCGAACGGCGAGAGCCGCCTGCGCCGCGAAGGTCGTGAGGACCTGCACCGCGCGATCGCTGAACGGATCGACCTTGGTTCGCCATACCAAGAGCACTCCGACAACTTCGCCCTCCAGCAGCATCGGGACACCCATGATTGTCCGGTAGCCGCCAGCACGCTGCGCATCCGCCAAGCCGTAGTCAGGGTCCGCGAGCACGTCCGTGATCTGGGTAGCTCGCCGGTCAAGCCCGACCCGACCGACGAGCGTTCCCCGGTCCAGAACCACGGGATTATTGGCGATGAATTCCCGGTGCTCCGCCGTCATCCCGGAGCCGTAGGCCAACCGGTACCTGCCTCCGTGCACCAGGGATATCTGTCCGGCATCGGCACCGCAGAGCTTCCGCCCGGATTCGACGACCGTTTCAAGTACTTCCTCAAGATTTGATACGGATCGTCCGATGACGGCAAGAATCTCGCTCGTCGCACCGAGCTGCTCGCGCACCTCAGCCAGCTCATCAGCCAGCCGTTCGATTTCGGTGGTCATCTCGGCATCGATGGACGGGTCCTGATCGGCCGGCTTTCGCTTGTTACGCTCGGCCATTCGGCCACCCCCTACGCGGCGTACCGGAGAGCATCACCTTCGCACCAATGTCCTCTCATGGCAACCGGCAGACAACAGGCGAATGCCGCAGGTAACGGGCGGCACGAGGAGCGCGCAGCGGCCTCGTCCGTATCAACGCTGCCCAATGAGTCCGCTCCTATACAGGTCCTTGACCCACTGGTCCAGGTCGCCACCGGCCTGCCGGGTGCCCGCCAGGACGGTCAGGTGAGCGTCGCCGCCGCTGTCGGCGGAAGCGGCCACAACAGTAGCCCCGGCGGGCGGCGGACCGTCGCTCGCGGCGATGCCGTCCCTGGTGAGCTCGGCGGCTAGATCCGCGCTCCGACCACCAGGCGGACTTATCACCAGCTTCAGCCGGTCCGCAACAGCCAGCTGTGCGGCGACTAGGACAGCGGCTGCCCCGCGCTCCCCTGGCGTCCACAGGGTCGCAACCGCGCTTGGCGCTTCCGGCATCCTGCGCAGGACCGTGACCAGCTGGACCGCTCCATCGGCGGCGAGGGTCTCGCGGATAGTTCTGCCTGGACCTAGCACGATGGTGTCAGGCTCGGCAGCCGCCACATAGCCCAGGCAGCTCGGTGGCGATGTCCTGGCTGAACCGGGACCGCACGACCGCAGGCACCCCGCGAGCCGACGCCCGGTCGGCCAGCGCCTTAAGGTTTCCCGTGGTCCTGGCCGTTTCCCGCAGCTCGCCACCCAGCCCGGTGGCGCCCTCCGACCGGGTGTCATGCTCCTGCGCCACGAGATGGCAGAGGATCAGCTGGCTGTGCTCCCGGCTGGCCGCCAGCGCGGCCCCGACGTCAACGAGCGGAGCGGCGGTTTCCGGCGCCTCGATCAGCACCAGGATCCGGTGCCCAGCGGCGGTCCCGAGCGCGGCGCGGTCCGCCTCCGCGATATCGCGCAGCACGAAACGATCCGGGTAGATCAGACGCAGCAGCGGCCCGGCCATCATCGTCGTCACGACCGCCATCACGATCATCAGCGAATACAGCGACTGGTCCAGGATGTGCAGCTGCAGGCCGACCGAGAGGATCACGATCGTGGTGAGCCCGCGGGTGTTCATCAGGGTGGCGAGGACCCCGGCGCGCCGACCACGGACCCCCCCGAGGGTAGCGCCGATGAAAGCGCCGCCGAACTTGCCGACGACAGCGACCAGCAGGACGAGGCAGAGTTCCACGAGCCCGGACAGGCCGATCGACGACAGGTTGACGCTCAGCCCCGAGACCACGAAGAACACCGGCAGCAGCATCAGGACGCTGACCTGTTCCAGGCGATCGAGGATCTCCTCGCGCAGGGCGGCCGCAGCCCCCTCCCGGGGCATGACGACGCCGAAAAGGAAGGCGCCGAAGAAGTACTTCAGGCCCATCCAGGTGGTGGCGTAAGAGGACAGCAGCAGCCCGGCCAGCACCACCGCGAGAACGTTGGGCGTGAGCCCGCCATCGCGTTGGTAAACCTGCACTAGCCTGCGCAGGAGCGGGCGGACCAGCGCGAACATCACGCCCGCGTAGACCGGAGCCAGGAGCAGCCGGAACTGCTGGCTGCCGGGTTCGACGATCGCGACCACCACGGCCAGCAGCGACCAGGCCAGCACGTCGTCTGTCGCGGCGCTGGCGAGCGCGATGCTGCCGATCCGGGTGCGGTGCATGTTTCGGTCGGTGAGGATGCGCGCCAGCACCGGAAACGCAGTGACCGACAGGGCCGTGCCCACGAATAGCGCGAACGGGAGAATTTTATGCACGTGATGACGGCTGGCCAGCCATACGCCGAGCCCGACCCCAAGTGACAGCGGAAGAATGATCGAGCCAACCGACACGCTCGCGGCCACGCGCTCCCGGCCCCGGATCAGGTGCAGGTCGAGCAGGTACCCGACCGCGAACATGAACATCACCACACCGAGGTCGGCCAGCGCGGTCAACGGCGGCCTCAGCGTGCTCGGGAACAACGTCGCCGTGATCTTGCCGTGAAACAAGGTCGGCCCCAGCGCGATGCCGGCGATGACCTCGCCGAGCACCGGCGGCTGGCCGAGCCGCTTGGCCGCCATACCGAGCAGCCGGGCGAGCAGGATGATCACGGCCAGGTCGGCCAGGAACAGCCCGACTTCTTGATCTGTCATAAGGCGCCGCTCCCCAGGCATACGTTCGCCAGGCCCGCTAGGGCACGTGCCTTCCAGTACTCGGCGGTCATCCCGGCTCCGGCCTTGATGGTCCTGGCGACCTGCTCGGCGCGGGCAGGGTCGGTGGCGGCAACCAGCACGGCGATCTCAGTCACGTGGGCGGGATCATGGCCAGCAGCCGTTACCGCCTGTTCCAGCAGCGGCCCGGCATTGGCCGGGTCGGTGCGAACTGCTACCACCGCCCGGCACAGCGCCTGCAGGTATCTGTCGGCGCTGCTGGCGGCGATTCGCTCACCGCAGGCAGGGTCGGTGAGCGCCGCTGCCATGGCCACCTCAGCCCGCTTGGGTGCGTCGGGGGCCAGGCTACCGATGACCTGCTCTGCCTGGACAGGGTTGGTGCGAGCCGCAGCCAGGGCTACCTCCCCCAGGGTCTCGAGCCGGGCCGGTGCGTTGCTGATGGCGCGAGCGTACTGCTCGGCCTCGGTTAGCAGCTGCCCAGCGTGGTCCGGGTCGATCCGGGCCGCTGCGGCCTTTACCCTGGCCAGGGCCATGCCCTGCAAGTCACTTTTGCTGATGGCGCAAGCCCACTGCTCAGCCTCGATCAGCAGTTGCCCAGGCTGGGCCGGGTCAGTCTGGGCTGCTGCCGCCTCTGCACTCGCCGGCGACGCGTCCTGCGGAGTGCCTTGATCGGCGAGAGTACGACCGAACCGCTCGGCGTCATCGGACAGCCGTACCGAACGGTCAGAGTCGGCTCCGGCCACAACGATGGCGATCTCAGTCAGTGCCCGGACCTTCCAGTAGATGGCCAGGTTCGGGTCGTCCAGCATCGAGGGAGGGGGAGGTGCTTCCCGCTCCCACCTGCCCGGGCCCGGAGTCGGCCCGGGCCGGCCGATGACGATGGAGGCGATCTGCCCGGCCCGGGTAGAGCCGGTGCGGGCCGCCGCCCTGGCGACCTTGGCTAGCGCCATGTCACGCGCGGGCGCGCCCATGGGCCGGACGAGCTCCTCCGCGATGGCAATGTCGACGTCGGCTACTACCTCGGCAACCTTAGCGATGAGCGGTGCGACATCGTCGAGGAATTCTCGATGGTGCAGCGCCCGGATGACGGGGGGGATCTTCTCGATGTCAGCCACCAGCCGTTTTGCGGGCGATGGGTCGATGCGGGCCAGAAGCAGGCCGAACTCTGATGCGGAGTGCCAGACCAGGGCCTCCAGGATGTGATGGTAGCCCGCAGTCCCCGGGATGTGCTGATTCCCGCTTGGGTGCAGGGCGTCGTCGAGCAGCTGTGCGGCGTGAGCAGGGTCGGAGCGCGCCGCCACCGTGGCCACGTGTACCAGTGCCCTGGCCCGCTGAACCGCCAGCGGGAGGGCACGGTCGTACTCATCGTCCAGTCCCCGGGCGCGGGCGCTGCTGCTAGCTGGCGGCGGCGGCGGGCCGGGAATCGCGGCCGCGCGGTCTTCCGGTGCCATGGCCTGCTCATCCAGAGGCAGGGCGCGGGCGATCTGTTCTGCCTCCGCCAGCAGCCGGGCGGCGCGGGCCGGTTCGGCGGCGGCTACCGCGGTGGGTTTACCCGGTGGCTTGGAGGTCGTGATCACGGCTTGGAATGGCGGGGCAAGCCGCTGGCCGGGTAGGTCAGGATCGGCGAGGAGTTCCAGGATCTTGGCCGGGGTGGGCCGCTGCGAAGGCTCCTTGGCCAAGCACGCTGCTATCACGTCGCGGATCTGAGGGTCCGTGCCGTTAAGGTCCGGTTTTTCGTGGACGACTCGGTAGGCAATCGCCTCAGGCAGCCCCACGCCGAACGGCCGGATGCCGACCGCGTAGGCCAGCACCATCCCCAGCGCGAACACGTCGCAGGCTGAAGTGAGCGGCCGTCCCAAGAGAACCTCGGGTGCCATGAAACCCGGGGTGCCGGACCGCCCGGTAACGCCGGAAGCGTCCATGGCACGTGCGACACCAAAGTCGATCACGTGCGGCCCGTCTTCAGCCAGCAATATGTTCGACGGCTTCAGATCCCGGTGGATGAGCCCGGCGGCGTGAATGGCTCCCAGCGCTTCGGCCACGCCCGCGCCCAGCGCCCTCGCGCGGTCAAGGGGGAGGGTCTGGCCCTCGCTGAGAATCTGCGCAAGAGACGGTCCGGCGACAAAGGCGGTCACCATCCAGGGCCGTTCGGCGTCCGGGTCAGCATCGACGACCTGGGCGGCGTGGAATCCGCCGACCTTGCGGCCCGCCTCTACCTCCAGACGAAATCGCCGCCGGAACACGGCGTCATCAGCGAAAACAGGGTAGATGAGCTTGACCGCGACCGGGCGCCCGGCCCGGGACCGGCCGAAGAACACCTCGGCCCCCCCCCCCCCCCCCCAACCC
>Ga0302229_10002782_pt1 | contig 12448 bp, 11 predicted proteins | sample II_Palsa_N1_3_FD_193518 | JGI IMG/M metagenome (GOLD analysis project Ga0302229, IMG submission 193518) | Peat permafrost microbial communities from Stordalen Mire near Abisko, Sweden - II_Palsa_N1_3 | ecosystem: Environmental > Terrestrial > Soil > Palsa > Peat permafrost | place: Sweden...
GCCACCAGGAAGTCCACGTACTCGTTCAGCGTCCGGCCGTCGATCCAGCCCATCTGCAGGACCGGCCAGGTCGCATTGTTGACCCGGATGGCTGAGTCGAGCCAGATGGTGCCCGACACGTGCGGGCTCAGGTCGTGGCTGGCCAGGTACGTGCTCAGCGCGCTGTACCGGTCCCGGCTCGAGGCGTCGTTCCTGATGTAACAGCGCACCGCCTGAGGGTTTCCGTCGACCACGGCCTGGAACACCACGGCGCTGGTGCCCCGCGCCAGGGTAGGGCCGAGGCTGTCCCAGACGAACTGGGCGGTCTGCAGCTTCGGCACGGTGAACGTCCGGCCAGGCACCTGCACGGCCTTGTAGTAATCACCGGCGACGGGGAACGTCGTCATCGGCACGCCAGCACGAAGGAGGGCTGGTCGGCCAGCATGCGCAGGCGCATCAGCGTCACGTCGTCGTTCTTCATTCTCTTAGCGCTGTCCTGCTCTTTGCGTTGATCCTCGACCAGGCGGGCGAAAACATCGGGGTGGACCAGCCCGGCCAGGGTGTCCCATACCTTGGCCTCGTCGCGTCCGGCGGCCCGCAGGATCCAGTCCGCCATCGCGTCGGTGGCCGCGAAAAGGAAATCGCCGTCCGCGAGAACGCCGCCCCCGGCGAGCAGGCGCTCGGTCATCTGGTCCAGGCTGGATCGCAGGGTATGCACACCGGCCGGATGCGACCCGAACTCGCCTGGTCGCATCGGCGGGAAGGTCGCGATCAGGCGGCCCGCCCGGACGTGGAAGAGCACCGTGTCACCCAGGGCGACGGCGCGCCAGAACGGCTCCTGGCCATCCAGGCCGGTTATCTCGAAGCCGAGGAAGGTGGCGAAGGAGCCGACCTCGCGGAACTTGCGCTCCTCGATGATGCTGTCAAAGGCCGGCACGTCCGCGGCCCACTGGTCCTGCATCTGCGCGAACCAGTCCCTCATCGCGGCGGGCTCAAGCCGGGGCCCGGCTTGGTCCGCCCCCCGCTTCGCGCCCGGCGGGGGCACGAAGGACGTCACCAGCTGGTCCACCCAACGCAGCGGGTCAAAGGAACCGGTGGCGCCGTCGACCACGATGAACCGGGCCATCCCGGTCGCGTCGCCGACCACGCCGCCGCTGGCGCCGTCCTGCCATTCATCGGGCGCGTTACCGTCCTTGGCCTCGCTGAAGGTCACCACCTGGATCTGCATCGCCGGTCAGTCCCGCACGTCGACCTTGGTACCGACTTCGAGGAACCTGACCAGGTTGTAGGCGTCCGCGTTGAACCCGAACCCGCGTGCGCCCGGCTGCACCGGTATCCCTGAGCTGTGCGCGTTGGCCACCATGGGTGGTGGCAGCAGGCTGCTGAGGCGGAACAGGTCCGGGCCAGGCGCGGGCAGGCCGCGGTCCGTGGCCGGGAACATCACCGGGTTGGCCGATCCCGCCGGGGACAGGAAGATGTTGAATAGCAGCGCCGGCCCGTCGCTGGTCTGGATGTTGACCAGCCGCTGCGCCCACTCATCCAGGCCGGCGCCCTCATACGGGCTGTCGGTCACCATGCCGTCGGTAATGTTGATGATGATCGGCGGGAACGAGTCCGGATGCGCGCGCGCCCACTCATAGACGTGGGCGCCGGCCACCGCGACCGCCTGGCACATCGGGGTCCGGTGCCCGTACACCGGCTCGACCCAGACCGGCACCCGGCTCGGCGGGGCCCCGGCGTCAACCGAGGGCGTCTCCCGCACCGCGATCGGGTTGTCGCGCAGATCGGGCAGCGCGACCAGCGGCTGGCCGGCGAGCTTGCCGCCGAACGCGGGCTCCACCCCCTCACCCCCGGCCACCGGGCGCAGCCCGTAGCCGAAGATGCCGACGTCGAAATAATGACGGGCCTTACCCGGCTCGCCCTGCGAGGTGAAGAGCAATTCAAGCAGGGTCTCGTTGAGCGCCCTGGCCGCCCCCTCAGCCATGGTTTCCCTGCTATTTCCCCAGGTTTGCTTCATGGAGTCAGAGCGATCGAGCAAGAACACCACACAGCCCGGATCTCTCCGGCTGATATCTCTGGAATACATGTAATTGCCTCCATTGCTTACCGGCGTTAACCAAAGACGCGTACCTGGACGGGATCAAGGAGCAGGCGGGCGTGACCCGCTATCATTCCCTCCGCCGCTTGGGCGCGACCCGGACCGGCGGCCATGGCGAGCCCGGCTGCCAGGTCCAGATGTACTCGCAGGACTCACAGCGGAAATCCCAGCCGCTCCGGGCCCGCCTGAAGTCGAGCAGGAACGCGCCGCACCGCGGGCATTGCGCGACAAAGGTCGACGCCAGGTAGGTGGACAGGTCAGGAGCCGGCGCCCGCTGGGCGCCCGGGCTGGGCGGCGGCGGCGCCCCCTGGGCCGCGTCCCACCACGATTTGTCCGCCCCAGGCCGCGCGTTGCCGCGGCCTGGCTGGGCGGGCAGCAACTGGACCACGGTCTCGGCGGGCCCCGGAGACACAGCGGAGCCCGGGGACACAGCGGAGCCCGGGGACACAGCGGAGCCCGGGGACACAGCGGAGCCCGGGGACACAGCGGAGCCCGGGGGCACGACGGGGGAAACGGGGACCGTGGCCGTAGCCGCGGGGCTGGCCTGGCCGTCGTTGCTGGGTGCGGGGCGCGAGCGGGCAGCCGACGTTCCGTCGTGTTCGGCGGGCGGCCATGGCCCCGGGCGGTCGCCGGGGAGCCGTTCCGCCGGGCGGCCTGAGGACCGGAAGAGGGCCACGGCGATGCCGCCCGCGACCACGCCGACGATCACCGCGACGATGAGGGAGGCATGCACCAGGGCTGCCGCAGCCAGGCCGCCGACCAGCGCGGCGGCGATCACCAGCAGGGCCCACAGGACCGGAGGCGGACCGCCCGGCTGCGGTCCGCGGGCGCTGGGTCCGGCCCGGCCGTGCGCGCTCACGCCGCGGCCCGCGTGGTCTTGGGCACGACGTGGAACGTGACCGACCGGGGAGCCGACCCGATCGCGGTCGGGGAGCAGATGAAGCCGTGGTCCAGATGCGTGCCCGGCACCGCGCTGACCCAGCCGACGGGGTTCACGCACACCTCATATCCCCCGGCCGGCAGGTTCGTGGCGAACTCCCGGGCGGTGCTCAGGGTGCCGGACGCGACCACGACCGTCGTTCCGTTGCGGAGCACCCGTACCTGGCTGTCGGCCACGCTCAGACCGCCGACGACCTCTTCCACCACCGTGACGGTCAGCTTGGTGCCCTGGTCCTTGGCGGCGACCGGTGTGCTCGAGCTGGCCGCCGACGCGGGAGGGCGGGCGCTCGGCGATGCGCTGCGCGTCGGCCCCGGTGCCGGCGTCTTCGCTGGATGACCGTTGAAAATGCCGATGACCAGCACCACGACAAACGCGGCGGCCTGCGCGAACACCGGGGCGGCAAGCTTCCTGCGGTCGAGCGTGACCACCGAAGGACCCCTTCCTCTCGCGAACCTGCCGGCACGAACCTGGTGCTACTGCTCCCACCATGGCTTGGGGGGGACCTTCTGCGACGCGGTGACCTGCGTCACCACGGTAGGCTGCGACGCCGCGTCGGAATGCGAGGCCGCGGCGGCGGCGGGTACCGGGCCCGGCGCCTGCCACCACGCCTCTTGCGGGACGGGCGCAGCGGGCGGCGGACCCTGGGCCGGTATCGTCGGCTGGGTCCGGGCGCGGGTTCTGGGGCCGGCGGCCGCGGGCGGCGCGGCCGGGAACGCCGGGCCGGCCGGTCCGGCGGGCCCGGGGGTTCGCGGCTCCCACCCCGTGGCGGGCACCGGGGTGCTCGGGATGGCGGCGGCCGCGAACGCCGGCGGGAGCAGGGCCCCGGCCCGGGCGTAGCCGAGGAACAGCACCACGCTGACCAGGGTCACCAGGACCCAGGCGGGATGGCTGTTGATCGGATTCCAGTCGTTGAGGCCGTGCAGGACCGCCGCGATGGCGATCCCGATCAGGCCGATGGAGTACTTCCGGGTCTGCCCCGTGACGGCCAGGCCGATGAAATACCCGGTAATGCCGGCCCAGGTGGCGTGGTCGATCGGGTCGGTGAGGAACCGCCAGATGTACTGAATGGTCAGGCCCTGCAGCAGGATCCCGTTGGCGTTTCCCGACAGCGAGCCGAGGACGTCGATGAAATAGTGCACGGCTTCGGCCGCCCCGAAGACAAGCCCGCTCACGGCCCCGAGAAAGAGGTAATCCCGGGGTGCCTGCGCCTGCCACTGCTGCCGCCATATCAAGGCCACCGCCACGATCGGGATGGCCTTAGCCAGCTCTTCGGGAAGTCCGATGGTGAAGACGTCCAGTAGGCTCCCGGTACCAGCGTGCAGCTTGGTCTCCAGGAATATCGCGGTGGGCGCCTGGGTGACGATGCCGATCACGGCGATCGCGGCCAGCATCGTCCTGGTGACATGCTGCGGGCGGACGATCACGCCGAGCAGCAGCAGCCAGGCGACGGCGAAGTAGGCGGCGAAGATCCAGGCAATGGCGTGAATAGTGGATTCGGTGGCGTTGTTCAGCAGGACCAGCGCGATGGGCGGCACGCAGACCAGGGCGATCAGCAGCAGCACCGGCCAGCTGCGCAGCGCGGGATCACGGATCCAGTGCCGCACCGGCACCAGCGACGAGAAAGAATACTCGGGGGATGGGCCGCCGGCCTGCTGGCCCGGATACTGCTGGCCCGGATACTGCTGGCCGGAATTCGGAAAGTAGCCCCCACCCATCGAATGCCGCCCTTCCGCGAACGTGACGGAATCGGCCGCTAGGCAGGATCAGCCTTCCTCGGCTGCGGCCAGTCCCCCCGGCTCATGCTGTGCATGCGCCAGCTCCGAACGCTAATCCTAAACTAGCGGTGCCGGCTTGCACTAGAGATCACTTTTTCGGGCGAACGCCGGGATGGTCACGATTTATCGCGAGCTTCAGTCGCCGATAACCACCCGGTTAGTAAGCGTCCCGATACTCTCAATAGTCACGGAAACCTGGTCTCCGGCGGTGAGCGGCCCGACGCCCGCAGGCGTCCCGGTGAGCAGGACGTCGCCGGGCAGCAGCGTCATCACCTGGCTGACGTACGCGACCAGGCCTGGCACGTTCCAGAGCAGCTCCGAGGTGCGCGCCTGCTGCCGGACGGCCCCGTTCACGGTTGTGATGAGCTCGAGGTCGGCGGGGTTCGTCCCGGTCTCCATCCAGGGCCCGAGCGGGCAGAACGTGTCGAATCCCTTGGCCCGGGTCCACTGCCCGTCCCTGGCCTGCAGGTCCCGCGCAGTGACGTCATTGGCGCAGGTATAGCCGAAGATCACCTCGTCGGCGCGCTCCGGTGGCACCTGGCGGCACAGCCGGCCGATGATGACCGCGAGCTCCCCCTCGAAGTCGACCCGCTCGGTGAGCTTCACCGGGTACTTGATCGCGTCACCCGGCCCGGTCACCGAGGTGGAAGGCTTGAGGAACAGCACCGGCTCAGGCGGGGTCTCGCCGTCCAGTTCCTGCGGGTAGTTCCGGTCCGCGGCCACGACCTTGCTCGGCAGCACCGGGGCCAGCAGCCTGACCTCGGCCAGCGGGTAGGATTTCCCGGTCAGCCGGACCCCGCCCGGATCGATCCCGAACGGATGACCGTACAGTTCCGCGATCGTCAGCCCCAGGTCCGTCTCGCTCCCGGTGCCCGCGTGACCGGTCTGCGGCTCGCCCTCAACCACCCCGTACGCGACTCCGTCACCCTTGGCGAATCTCGCGATGCGCACGCCACTCCTCACCTCGACCCATGGCCGGCCGGTGCCTGCCGCCGGCCGTCCTACTGCTGGTAGCCCTCGACCTCGCTGACCGGCCGGGACGCCGCCGCGTCCGGGTTCTCGCCGAACTCGCGCCGCGCTCGCCGCTGCCGCAGCAGGTCCCAGCACTGGTCCAGCGCTACCTCGGCGGACCGCAGCCGCTCGTGTTCCTCCGGTGCGCTCAGTTCACCGGAGGCGAGCTGCTGGCGGAGCCGGTGTTCGGTCTCGATCAGCTGGTCGATGTTCGCCATGATCTCCTTGTCGTCCATGCCCCTACCGTAAATCCCTGGCCGGCCTGCTGCGGCCGGGGGTCGTTCAATTAGGCCGAACGGACCGTGGTCACACTCGTCGCGACGAACAGCCGGAGGTGGTGAGGATGGGGTGGGCAGGCAGCACCGATCGTTCGGTAAAAAGATGCAGGTGGCCCGGTCTTCAGCTGGGCTCGCGGCCGGAGCGGAGGAGGCAGTAGGTGACGGCTTCTTCCAGGGCGTGCCAGGAGGCGGCGATGATGTTCTCGTCGACGCCGACCGTGCTCCAGGTCTCGCCACTGCCGTCGTCGGACTCGATCAGGACCCGGGTGACCGCGCCGGTGCCGTGGGTGCCGGCCAGGATGCGCACCTTGTAGTCGGTGAGCTCCAGGCTGGCGAGTTCGGGGTAGATCTGCTCGAGCGCGGCCCGCAGGGCCTTGTCCAGCGCGTTTACCGGGCCGTTGCCCTCACCGACCGCGACCTGCCGCTCCCCCTTGGCGACCAGCCGGACGGTCGCCTCGCTGGTCATCCGGTGGTCCGGGTGGCGCTCGACGATGACCCGCCAGGACTCGACCGCGAAGTACTCATGCCGCTGGCCGAGCTCGTCGCGGAGCAGCAGCTCGAACGAGGCGTCGGCGGCCTCGAAGGTGTAGCCGCGGGCCTCCAGGTCCTTGACCCGGTCGGTGACCCGGCCGATGGCCGCCTTGTCGCCGGACAGGTCGTAGCCGAGCTCACGGCCCTTCAGCTCGACCGACGCGCGGCCTGCCATGTCCGAGACCAGCATCCGCATGTCGTTTCCGACCAGGGCGGGATCGATGTGCTGGTAGAGCATCGGGTCGACCTTGATCGCCGAGGCGTGCAGCCCCGCCTTGTGCGCGAAGGCGGAGACCCCCACGTAAGGCTGGTGGGTGTCGGGGGCGACGTTGGTGACCTCGCTGATCGCATGCGCGATCCGGCTCATCTCCCTGATGCCCTCGCCGGACAGCACCGGGCGGCCCTTCTTCAGCTGCAGGCCCGCCACCACGCTGAACAGGTTGGCGTTGCCCGCCCGCTCCCCGTACCCGTTCGCCGTGCCCTGCACGTGGGTGACGCCCGCGTCGACCGCGACCAGGGTGTTGGCGACGCCGCAGGCGGTGTCGTCGTGACAGTGGATGCCGAGCCGGGAGCCGGTGGCATCGGCCACGGCGCGGACCACGTCGGTCAGCTCGTTCGGCATCATGCCGCCGTTGGTGTCGCACAGGGCGACCACGTCGGCGCCGGCTTGAGTTGCCGTTCTGACCACTTCGAGCGCGTAGGCCGGGTTGGACCGGTAGCCGTCGAAGAAGTGCTCGGCGTCCAGGAAGACGCGCTGGCCGTTTGCGCGCAGATGGGTGATCGTGTCGGCGATCATGGCCAGGTTCTCGTCCAGGGTGGTCTTGAGGGCGAGTAGGACGTGCCGGTCGTGACTCTTGGCGACGAGGGTCACGACCGGCGCGCCCGATTCGCGCAGCGCGGCAACCTGAGGGTCATCAGGTGCCTTGGCGCCGGGCCGGCGGGTCGCGCCGAACGCGGCGAGCTGCGCGTGCTTGAGGTCCAGTTCGGTCTGTGCGCGGCGGAAGAACTCGGTGTCCTTCGGGATGGCGCCCGGCCAGCCGCCCTCGATGAACCCGACACCGAGCTCGTCCAGCTGACGCGCGATGACCAGCTTGTCGGCGACGGACAGGTTCAGGCCCTCCTGCTGGGCGCCGTCCCGCAGGGTGGTGTCGTAGACGTGGAAGGTGTCGTCGAGCATCGGTGCTGTCCGTTTCTTTTTGGTGGCTGCGAGCGCAAAACAAAAGACCCCTCGCGTTTGAACGCGAGAGGTCTGCGCGTCGGCGGCGGGCCGGACTTCGCCGAGCCGACGCCCGGGCTTCAGTTCCTGACCGCGCCTAGGGTGGGCCCTAGGAGCCGACGCGCCTGCCGATAATGATGCGGCCGGACGTCATGCGACAAGTGTGCCACACGTCCAGGTCCGGCCGCACATCGATCTCGGAATGTGAGACGCCAGGGGGCTTTTGACGGCTTTTGACAGGCTTTGTAGACCCGGATTGGGGGCTGCTGCCTTAGCAGACCTTGTGCACCCAGCCGAACGGATCGGGACTGCGCCCGTACTGGATGCCGATGAGCTCGCCGCGCAGGCGCATCGTCACCGGACCCGGCTCGCCGTCGGCCACGACCCACTCCGCGGACTCGCCCTTGACCCGGCCCACCGGGGTGATCACGGCCGCGGTCCCGCAGGCGAACACCTCGGTCAGCTCGCCGGAGGCGCACTGAGCCTGCCACTGCTCGATCGAGATCCGCTCCTGCCTGGCCGTGACCCCGAGGTCCGGCGCCAGCCGGAGCAGCGAGTCGCGGGTGATCCCCGGCAGCAGCGTCCCGGTCAGCGGCGGGGTGGTGATCAGCGGCGCCCCGTGGGAGTCCGGGCCGGGGTCCGCCCGGACGAAGAACAGGTTCATCCCGCCCATTTCCTCGATCCAGCGGTGCTCCGCGGCGTCCAGCCAGACCACCTGGTCGCAACCGCGGTCCACGGCTTGCTGCTGGGCCAGGAACGCGGCCGCGTAGTTGCCACCGGTCTTGACCGCGCCGGTGCCGCCGGGCGCCGCCCGGGTGTAGTCCTGGGACAGCCACACCGTGACCGGTTTGACCCCGCCGCTGAAGTAGGAGGCGGCGGGCGAGGCGATGACGCAGAACAGATACTCGCTCGACGGATGGTTGACACCGAGCCCTGGCTGGGTCGCGATCATGAAAGGCCGCAGGTACAGGCTGTTACCCTCGCCGGCCGGCACCCACTCCCGGTCCTGGGCGACCAACAGCTCGAGAGCCCGGATAAAGGTCTCGTCCGGCAGTTCCGGCATCGCCATCCGCCGCGCCGAGGCATTGAACCGGGCCGCGTTGGCGTCCGGCCGGAACATCGCGATCGACCCGTTGTCCTGGCGGTAGGCCTTCAGGCCCTCGAAGAACTCCTGAGAGTAGTGGAACACCGAGGTGGCGGGGTCCAGCGTGAACGGCCCGTAGGGCTCCAGGCGCGCGTCGTGCCAGCCGCGTCCGGCCGACCATCGCGCCGTGATCATGTGGTCGGTGAAGATCTGGCCGAAGCCGGGCGAGACCAGCATCGCCTCGCGCTCGGCGTCGGGCACGGGATGGGCGGAAGGGCGGATATCGAACTCAAGCATGATCGGGACTTCTTCCTCGCCCGCGGCGGGCGCGACATCAACACTAGCTATCCGGCTGGAGCTGTGCCGACCGGAACGAGTCCGGTCAGCTGGATACTCGCTCGGCGATGTCGTCGCCTACCTCGACCGTGGTGCGGGCCGCCCAGGCCCCCTGGCGTTCGACCAGGTCATCGGCGACCGCCTGCTCGATCCGCGTCGCCTCGGCCGACAGCCCGAGGTGCTCGCAGAGCATGGCGGCGGACAAGATCGCCGCCGTCGGGTCGGCCTTCTGCTGGCCCGCGATGTCAGGCGCGCTCCCGTGCACCGGCTCGAACATGGAAGGCGCGGTCCCCTCCGGATTGATGTTGCCGCTCGCCGCCAGGCCGATCCCGCCCGCCACCGCGGCGCCGAGGTCGGTGAGGATGTCGCCGAACAGGTTGTCGGTGACGATGACGTCGAACCGCTCCGGCGCGGAGACGAAGAACATCGACGCGGCGTCGACGTGGCAGTAGTCCACCGACACCTCGGCGAACTCCTTGGCCAGCCCGTCGACGGTCCGCTGCCACAGGTCGCCTGCGTACGTGAGGACGTTGGTCTTGTGCACCAGCGTCAGCTTCCGGCGCGGCCGGGCCATGGCCCGGTTGAACGCGTACCTGGCGACCCGCTCCACCCCGAACGCGGTGTTGATGCTCTCCTGGGTGGCGATCTCGGCGGGCGTGCCCTTGCGCATCACGCCGCCGGCGCCGGTGTAAGGACCCTCGGTGCCCTCCCGGACCACCACCATGTCCACCGACTCCGGCCGGGCGTTGGCCAGCGGGACGGCCACACCCGGATACAGCCGTACCGGGCGCAGGTTGACGTAGTGGTCGAGCTCGAACCGCAGCCGCAGCAGCAGGCCGCGCTCGAGCACGCCGCTCGGCACGCTGGGGTCGCCGACCGCACCGAGCAGGATTGCGTCGTGACCCCGGATCTCCTCGAGCACCGCGTCGGGCAGCGTCTCCCCGGTGCGATGCCAGCGCCGAGCGCCGAGGTCATAGGTGGTCTCCTCGATGGAGACGTCTTCCGGCGTGGCCGCGCGGAGCACCTTGAGCGCCTCGGCGACCACCTCGGGACCGATGCCGTCACCGCCGACGACGGCCAGCCTGACTGTTCGTGAGCCCATGGGTGAACCTTACTGGCGGGCCGGGCTAGCCGGCGGCTGACCTGGCGCGGCGACCGCGTCAAGCGCATCGCCACCGTTGTCCCGCCGGTCGAGCGCGAACTGGACCGCCTGCAGTGGGGCCTGTGACAAGGGGGTGCGGCGGGACGGAGATCCCCCCCTTCGGGGGGGCCGGGGGGTCTGGGGGGAAGGTTCCCCCCAGGCCGGGGGGGTTTGGGGGGGTCGTCCCCCCGGGCCAGCAGAGCCAGCAGGGCCATCCCAGGGATACATGTCGTACACGAGAATTGCTCCTGATCGCGATCCGGATGGGCTTACGGCCAGCAGCAAACCCCCGCAGCGGATTGCCGGCCTGCCTTCGATCAGGCTCCGCTGCGGCGGGCGAAGAATACGACGCGCCACATAGTGCCTGTAAGACTACTCGAATGGATCCCGCGGGCACAGTTTTTAAGACGCCTATCTCATTATCCGAGACGCCTGGGTCCTAGTGTGCCAGCCGGCATGCGTAGCCTTGGTCGGCGCTGCTTTAGGGCATCCAGCGGCGGTGGCGGGAGCGGGATGCCTTCTTCCATACATGGCGCGCTTCTGCCTGCAGCCGCTCGGCCTGGTGGGCCTGGAGTTCGTAGAGCAGGCCGTAGGTGAACGCGTTCTCACCGGCTAGGTGCGCGCCGATGCCGAGGTCCCTGGCTGCCTGGCGGGCGATGACCGAGTCCTGATGGTCGCCGAGGACCGTCTGGAGCTTCTTCATCTGGCGGGAGAACCCGCGGGCCGGCTTGCCGGCCGGCGGGCGGGCGGCCTCGGCCGCATAGCGTGCTCGGCGGGCCGATTTCCTGGCCTGATGCAGGGCGGCATCCCGGGCCGGGCCGCTCGGCGTGTGCCGGGCCCGGCGCATCCGCTTGTCCGCCTGCCGGTAGGCCCGCCGGACCGCGGCCGGGAGCACCTCGCGGGCGGGATCCTCCGCCTGCGGACCCAGCGGCGGCTCGAAGGTCAGCCGGTCCAGCTCGGCCAGCAGCGCGGCGTATCGCGGCGAGTCGAGCGCCTCGATCAGCTCGGCGTACGCGGCGGCCCGCCGGGGCGGGAAGTGACCCTGCACCCGGGCCTGAACGGGTCCGATGAGCAACTCGACCGGGACCGTCCGCAGGCTCGCTTGCAGGTGCCGGGGCAGCACCTCGCCGTCACGGACGGGGCTGAGCAGCCCGCCCAGCCACTTGAGCTCCCCCGCTACCTTCTCGCTGCGGGGACGCGGGATGACCGTGCCGAACGACCGGAGGGCGGCACGCAGCCTGCGGGTGGCCACCCGCATCTGGTGGACAGCATCGGGTTCGTCCGCGCGGACCATGGGCTCGAGCGAACTCAGCACCCCGGCCTGGTTCCGGAGGTAAGCCAGTACCACCTCACCTGCCGACGCCGATTGCCGCGGCCGGGTTCCGGCGATGGGCACCTGGCGGGGCTCCGGGCGGGGCGTGATCTGCCGCGCGTCGTGGCGGGTTTGCGCTGTCTGCCGCGCGTCGTGGCGGGTTCGCGTTCGTGTCGTGTTTGCCATCACGACCCGCTACCCCGTCCGGAGCCTTCGACACATCCCAGCGGGATGTGCCTGCCGCGTGCTACTCGTCCTCGGCGAGCCAGGACATCAGCGGGCGCAGGCGGGCGCCGACCTGCTCGATCTGCTCGGCGTGCTCGGCCTCACGGCGCTTGAGGAAGTTCGGCTTGCCGGCGTCGAACTCCTCCACCAGCTCACGCGTGAACGATCCGTCCTGGATTTCGCCGAGGATGCGGCGCATCTCCTCGCGGGTTTGCTCGTTGATCAGCCGCGGGCCTCGGGTGTAGCCGCCGTACTCGGCGGTGTCGGACACCGACCAGTACATCTTGGAGATGCCACCCTCGTACATCAGGTCCACGATCAGCTTCACCTCGTGCAGGCACTCGAAATAGGCCGACTCGGGCTGGTAACCCGCCTCGACCAGGGTGTTGAAGCCTGCCTTGATCAGCTCGGACAGGCCACCGCAGAGCACGGCCTGCTCGCCGAACAGGTCGGTCTCGGTCTCCTCGGTGAACGTGCTCTTCAGCGCGCCGGCCCGGGTGCCGCCGATGGCCTTGGCGTAGG
>Ga0302229_10002784_pt1 | contig 12443 bp, 13 predicted proteins | sample II_Palsa_N1_3_FD_193518 | JGI IMG/M metagenome (GOLD analysis project Ga0302229, IMG submission 193518) | Peat permafrost microbial communities from Stordalen Mire near Abisko, Sweden - II_Palsa_N1_3 | ecosystem: Environmental > Terrestrial > Soil > Palsa > Peat permafrost | place: Sweden...
GTCGACTTGCCCGACCCGCTCGGCCCCATCACCGCCACCATCGTCCCGGCGTCGACCTCGAGGCTGACCTCGCCCAGGGCGTGGACCACGGCGGCGCCCTGGCCGTACACCTTGGATACCTGTCGCAGTTCCAGCGTGCTCACGGCGTTGCCCCCGTCTTCCTTCTGAGCTTCGGCAGGTCGTCCCGCGCGGGGCCGGGAGGCTCGGCCGCGGCACGCTTGATCCGGCCGTCCGCGGCGTCCAGCCAGCGGGCCAGCGCGTCCAGCCGGAACAGCTCCGCGTCCACCGCCAGCCCCAGCGCCAGGTCACGGCCGGCGTCGGCTTCCTTGATCCGGGTCCACTGCTGCATGAGCTCCACCACGTAGCGGCGGTGCGCCTGGATCACCTCGTGCACGTCGGTGCCGGGCACAAGCAGCGCCACCAGCACCTTGATCACCAGCTCGTCGCGCGGCGGCGACGACATGTCCGGCGGGGTCCGCAGCCAGTTAGCCAGTTCCCGCGACCCGTCGGCGGTGATGCGGAACCGCTTCTGCGGACTGTCCCGCTCATCGTCGCCGTCGGACTCGACCAGGCCGTCGCGTTCCAGCCGCTGCAGCGTCGTGTACACCTGCCCGATGTTCAGCGGCCAGACCTCACCGGTCCCCGCCTCGAACTCCTCGCGCAGCCGCAGCCCGTACTTCGGCCCCTCGCTGAGCAGCGCCAGCAGCGCATGCCGGACACTCACCCTAGCTGCCTATTAAGTATCATACCCGGTATGTTACCGATTTGAAGATGGGACCGCAACGCTAGCGGGGGCGATGCCACCTGGTCAGCTTATAGGTGACCCTATTGACACGTGACTTATAAGTCACCTAAGTTGAGTGCCGTGGGTGACGACGACCTGGTCTTCAAGGCGCTGGCCGATCCGACCCGCAGGCTGCTCCTCGACCGGCTCTTCGAGCGCGACGGGATGAACCTGGGCGAACTCGAGGCCGAGGTGCCGGGCCTGACCCGCTTCGGGGTGATGAAGCACCTCGGGGTTCTCGAGCAGGCCGGTCTCGTGGTCAGCCGCAAGCACGGCCGCCACAAGCTCCACTACCTCAACCCGGTCCCGATCCGGATGATCTACGAGCGCTGGATCGGGAAGTACCGGGACCGGCTGGCGGCCCCCCTGCTCGATCTCAAGGACCAACTGGAGGCCAGCAAATGACAACCGCCGATGACGCCCTGATAACCACCCAGGTGTACCAGCTCTACATCAACGCCACCCAGGACGAGGTCTGGAAGGCGATCACCGACCCTGCGATCGTGGCGCGGTTCTTCCACGGCGCCCAGCGCGATGCGACCTACGAGGTGGGCGGCCGGATTCGCAGCTGGTCTGCCGACCGCCAGCAGCTCTGGGGCGACGACATGATCCTCGAATACGAGCCGCCCCACCGCCTGGTCCACACCTGGCAGAGCCGTTACGACCCGGAGCTGGCGGCCGAACCGCAGAGCAGGGTCACCTGGGAGGTCGAAGCACAGCCCGGCGGGTTCACCAAGCTGACCCTGATCCACGACCGGCTGGACGCCTCCCCGAAGACCGCCGCCAGCGTCCGGGGGTGGTCCTACATCCTTTCCAACCTCAAGACCGTCATCGAGACCGGGGTCGCCCTGCCCCCGATCACATGAGGGCCGCTGTCGCGTAAGCGATTGGTCTAGACCAATCCTGCCAAAGGTGACAAGCCCCCGACGACTAGGTCCTGGGCTGAGGCGAAAACGTGGCGCAAACATGGGCCAGAAATGGCCCTCACGAGGGGAATCCTGATGGGATAAAACCCAGGTCAGAATGGGTTATGGGGGGTGCGCCGCCAGGGACTCGAACCCCGAACCCGCAGATTAAGAGTCTGCTGCTCTGCCAGTTGAGCTAGCGGCGCGTGAAGAACGCTGTGATCCTAGCAGCAATCGGAGCGGCGTTGCGAATCGCTGACCGCGGCCCGCCAGCGCCGGTGCGTAGCGCCAGGTAAGAGGGTCATGGGACCTTCCCAAGAAAACCATGAAATGAGCAATAATCCGAACGGACCGTGGTAGCTCTGTCACTGATAGGCCCACGCTATAGCCGGGCGACGCTACCATGTGCCTGAACCGGGTGCGGAATCCAACCGTGAACATGAGTATGCAAAGGCGAGGTTCGTGCGGGTGACGCATCAATGACCGACAGTAATCTCGTGCCGTCGGCATCAGGATCACCCCCAGCCTCTCAGCTCACGCGGTCGCCAGCCGCGGCCGGGACACCAAGCCGGCTGGCCTGGCTCGACCTGCTGCGCGGGATCGCCGCGCTGTTCGTGGTCTTCGACCATCTGAGCTACTACCTGCTGCAGCATGTGCGGGCCGAGGTGTACAACTGGTTCGACGCGGGCAACTACGGCGTTTTCGTCTTCTTCATCATCAGCGGCTACATCGTGCCGGCGTCGCTGGAACGCAAGGGCAGCGTGCGGACGTTCTGGGTCAGCCGCCTGTTCCGGCTGTACCCGCTGTACCTGCTCGCCGTGGGGATCGCGGTGGTGCTGTACTTTGTGCATTTCGGGTCGCTGCGCGGCGAGGGCGCTGACCCAGAAGCGTCGTTTTTCTCCCAGCTGCTGATGATGTCCAACGTGCTCGGCGGGGAAAACCTGCCGAACGTGGTCTGGTCGCTGTCCTACGAGATGGTCTTCTACCTGCTGATCACCGCCTTGTTCATCGCCCGGGTGCACAAGCGCAGCAGCTGGTACGCGCTGGCCTTCGCCGTCGCCGCGGTGGCCATCGGCGGCCTGCTGCCGCAGGCCTACCTCATCCACAACGTGGCCACCCCGCGCCTGATCGCGGTGCTGGCGGACCTGGCCGTGCTGGCCGGCCTGGCGTTCGCGGTCGTGCTTCGCGGCATGTCGCGCCTGCTCGGCGCGGCCATGGCCGCGGTGGTCGCGATCGCGCTGCTCGCCTTCAACGGCGGCTGGATCTGGCCGTGGGAAGCGCTGTCGATCCTGGCCCTGATGTTCACCGGGACGATGTTCTACCGCGCCGAGCAGGGCCAGTATCCATGGCGCCGGGCCATTGCGATCGGGGTGGGCGTGTTCGCCCTGATCATCGCCGCCGGCCTGTGGCACAGCCACGCCCTGGGCATGAGCGCGCATGCCGAACTTCTCTGGGAGCGCAAATGGGTCTCGGCGTTCGCGCTGGCCGGCCTGACGTTCGGGGCCGGGCTCGCGCTCCGGCACGTGCGCTGGCCGCGCCCGCTGACCTGGCTGGGACTGATCAGCTTCTCGGTCTACCTGCTGCACCCGCTGCTCATCGAGTCATATCACCATTTCAGCTGGACGCGCCTGCACCATCCGTTCTGGCTGCAGGTGCTGCTGGCCGCGGCGTTCCTGGCAGTCCTGATCGCGGTCAGCTCGGTGACGTACCTCCTGGTAGAACGGCCGATGCAGAAGGTCGGGCGCCGGGTCGGCTGGTGGCTGGATGCCCAGTTCGGTCCCGACCGGGTGCCCGACCACGTGCCCGCGTCCCCGGAACCGGCCTTGGCGGGCGGTTCCCGGCCGCCCGCCGGGTAGTTCGCTGCAGTACTGCCATACTGCATCCATATGGCCTCATTGCCGCTGCCGCCTCCGCGCGAACCCGGTGCGCCCTACCGGGTCTGTCTGGTCTGCCTGGGCAACATCTGCCGGTCGCCGATGGCCGAGACGGTGCTGCGCGCGGCGCTGGCCGAGGCCGGCCTCGACGGCGCGGTCGTGGTGGATAGCGCGGGCACGGGGGACTGGCACACCGGCCAGCCGATGAACCCGGGCGCCCGGGCCGCCCTGGCCACCCGTGGGTACGACGGCTCGGCCCACCGGGCCAGGCAGATCGAGCCCTCCTGGCTGGCCAGGCGCGATCTCGTCCTCGCGATGGACGCGCGCAACCTGGCGGACCTGCGGCGGATGGCCGGGGCCGCCGGCCGTGACCGGATCCGGTTGTTCGGCGAGGTGGGCGGGCTGAGCGGGTTGAAGGGTCGGGATCGACGGGGTCGAGGGGATGAAGCCGGTGGCGCCGAGATTCCCGACCCGTACGGCGGGGACGCGGCCGAGTTTGGCTACGTGCTTGACCTGCTCGGCAGCGCAGCGCCGGTCATCGCCGCCCGGCTGGCGCGACGGCTCGAACCCGCGGCCGACGGCCGCGACACCCGAGCGTGAGCCCCCGTCGTGAGCCTCCAGCGTGAGCCCCCGGACCGCGAGCCAGATCGCGCGGCTATCCGGCCTCGCGGTCCGCGAGGCGCGTCAGGTCGGCTCCCAGCACGGCTATCAGCACTTCATGATCACCCTCGCAGGCGGCCGGCGCGCGTTCGCCAAAGTGATCGCCGACGAGGTATCCCCCGATTCCGCCGCGGCGTTCGCCGCCGAGGCGAACGGCCTGCGCTGGCTGGGTGAGCCAGGCACCGTTCCGGTCCCTGAAGTGCTCGCCGCGGAACGGGCCGCCCTGGTCATCTCGATGATCACGCCGGGCCAGGCGACGCCCGAGGCCGCCTTCCGGTTCGGCGCCGAACTCGCCCGGCTGCACGCGGCCGGAGCTGACACCTTCGGCGCGCCCTGGCGGGGATTCATCGCCAGCCTGCCGCTGGACAACACCCAATGTGCCCAGTGGCCCGACTGGTATGCGAGCCGAAGACTGCTCCCTTACCTGCGCCTGGCCACGGACTCCGGCGCGCTGGGACGGCAAGACGGCCTGCTCGTAGAAGCGGTGATGGACCGGATCGGCTCACTGGCCGGCCCGGCCGAGCCGCCGAGCCGCATCCACGGCGATTGCTGGTCCGGAAACGTGCTGTGGTCGGGCGGACGAGGCTGGCTGATCGACCCGGCGGCGCACGGCGGCCACCGCGAGACCGACCTGGCCATGCTGGCCCTGTTCGGCGCGCCTTACCTCGAGCGGATCATGGCGGGCTACAACGACACGGTGCCGCTGGCGGCAGGCTGGCGATCCAGGGTCCCGCTGCACCAGCTGCATCCGTTGCTGGTGCACGCGTGCCTGTTCGGCGCGTCCTACCGGGACGCGGTGCATTCCGCGGCCCGCGCCGCGCTGACCAGCTAGTTCCCCGTGCCTGGCCGCGCTGGGACTGAGGCTCCCCCAGATCACCCGGCATCACCCGGCATCAGCACGCATCACCCGGCATCAGCCGGCGTTTGCGCTGGCCGTGTTGCTCTCGTCGATCCCGACCGACTCCGGGCTAGTCCCGTACGTCACGCTGACATCATCAGCCTCATCGACATCATCGGTCTCACCGACCACCACGGGCTCGAGCCAGCCGGGCCGATCGTCGTCGTCTTCCGGCGGCAGGCCGCCCTGCGCTTCGGGAGCGAGCGGGAGCGTCACCCGGAACGTCGCGCCCCGGCCCGGCGCGGTACGCACCGAGGCGACGCCGCCGTGGGCGGCCACCAGCGAGTCGACGATCGCCAGGCCTAGCCCGCTGCCGCCGGTGGCGCGCGTCCTGGCCTGATCCGCGCGGTAGAAGCGCTCGAACACCCGGTGGGCCTGGTCTGGTGTCATGCCGGGCCCATGGTCGATGACGTCGAAGATGACGGCCGGAGCCGAGTCCTTCGCCCGGGGGTCAAGGATGCCGGAACCGATGGACACCTGGATCGGCGTCCCGTCCGGAGTGTGGGTGAGCGCGTTGCTCATCAGGTTCCCGATCACCTGCCGCAGCCGCGGCTCGTCGCCGACGACCAGGAACGCGGCGCCGGGCTGGACGATGAGGCTGATGGTCCTCCTCGGTGCGAGCATGCGGGCGTCGTGCACCGCGTCGGCGGCCAGCGACAGCAGGTCAATCGGCTTGCGGGCCAGCGGCCGCTGCTGGTCGAGCCGGGCCAGCAGCAGCAGGTCCTCGACGAGCACGCCCATCCGGGCGGCTTCCTTCTCCACCCGCTGCATGATCCGGTCCAGGTCGCCGGGCGTGAGCCCGGCCGTCGCGGCGGCCTGGCGTTCGCTGCCCGCCGCGCCCGCCTGGCTCCTGTCCCAGTGCGGCACCAGGCCGCCGCGCTGCCGGTAGTACTCCGCGAAGCCGCGGATCGCGGTCAGCGGCGTGCGCAGCTCGTGGCTGGCGTCGGCGATGAACCGCCGCATCCGCTCCTCCGACTGGTGCGCCGCCGCCTCGGATTCCTCCCGCGCGTGGAACGCGGTCTCGATCTGGCTCAGCATCGTGTTCAGCGAGTGCCCCAGGCTCCCGATCTCGGTGCGCGGATCCCGCTCGGGCACCCGCCGGTTCAGGTGACCCTGCGCGATTTCTCCCGCGGTCTCCTCGATCTCCACCAGCGGCTGCAGGTTCGTCCGCACCACGCCGACGATAGCCAGCGCCAGGACACAGACGATGATGGCGCCTACGATCAGCTCGGCAACGGCCAGGCGGCTGATCGTGGCGTTGATGTCGCCGAGGTCAGCGCCGATGATCAGGGTGCCTGTTTCCGTCTTGGTGCTGCCCGGGCCGGTCGCCACCTGGTCGGTGACGGTCTGGATCAGCACCCGCCAGCTGTCATTGCCGGACTGGGCCGGGACGGTCACCAGCTTTCCGTTGTTCGCCTCGGCCCAGGCCAGGCTCGTGGGCACCCTCGGAAGCTGCTGCACTTGAGTACTGCCGCCGAAACTGGGGAAGCCGGGCTGGTCACCCGAGCTGAGCGGGGTTCCCGGCAGTTCGACTCCCACCGTGACGCCGCGCACCTGAGCGGCCAGCCCGGGCTCCAAGCTGACCGTCTGGCCGTTCACGATGCTCGACACGGCCCGCAGAGCGGTGTCGTCTTGGGAGCTCAGGTAGGACCGGAGCATCCAGACGCTGCTGACGCTGATCGCCGCCAGCGCGACGATCACCAGCGCGAGCAGCGCCGTTATCAGCTTGGTCCGCAGCGGGGTGCGGTTGGACAGCCGGCGCAGGGTGAGCCACGGTCGCATCACCCCGTGCCCTCCTCGGCTCCTGGCCTGCTGCGCTGTCATACCGAACGCATGCCTAAGAAGAGGGAAGGCGCAGCACGTACCCCACTCCGCGCAGGGTGTGGATAAGCCGTGGTTCCTTCGTGTCCACCTTGCGCCGCAGCACGGACACATAGGACTCCACGATGCCGGTGTCGCCGCGGAAGTCGTAGTCCCACACGTGATCGAGGATCTGCATCTTGGACAGCACCCGGTTGGAGTTGCTCATGAAGTACCTGAGCAGCTTGAACTCGGTGGGGGAGAGCTGGACCTGCTCCCCGGCCCGCCAGACCTCGTGGCTTTCCTCGTCCAGTTCGAGGTCGGCGAACGTGAGCCTGGGCGTCGGCTCCACGCCGTCTCCCCGGGTCCGCCTGAGCACCGCGCGGATCCTCGCGATCACCTCTTCGAGGCTGAACGGCTTGGTGACGTAGTCGTCGCCGCCCAGGGTCAGGCCGCGGATCTTGTCCTCGGTCGCGTCGCGGGCGGTTAGGAAGACGACGGGTATCCGCGCCCCTCCGCCGCGAAGCCGCCTGATGACGTCGAAGCCGTCCATGTCGGGCAGCATCACGTCGAGCACGATCAGGTCAGGGCGGTGGCGCTGAGCGGCCTGTACCGCCTCGGTTCCGGCTGCCGCCGTGACGACGTCGAAACCCGCGTAGCGGAGGCTGGCGGACAGCAACTCAAGGATGTTGGGCTCGTCCTCAACGACAAGAAGCCGGGCATCCGGTCGCTGCCGCGTATCGGTCAGCGTGTCCATGTTCTGTATTCTCACCCTCCACGCTGAGGATAACCTGAAGGCCCGCTGGAGATGGTCTTGAGTTCCGGCCGGAATTACCCCAGGTCTGCCCCAGTGTGAACGCACCGAACCCCCGTGGATTCACTCGTCCGCGGACCCCCGCACCCTGCGCCAGTAGGCGATAGCGGCGGGCCGTGAGCCGACGCCGAGCTTGGAGTAGATCCGCCGGACGTGATTTTTCACGGTCTTCTCGGCCAGGAACAGGTGGGCGGCGATCTCTCCGTTGGTCTGGCCGCCGGCGATCAGCGACATGACCTCTATCTCGCGTGCGGACAGGCCGTGCAGATCGGCGGCGCGGCCACCAGGGCCGCCCGGGCTTTCCTGAACGTCGCCTGCCCTGCTGCCGTTAAGCGCAGGCCGCCCGCCCCCGCCAGGCCCGGGAGCTGCGCGATCGTCCATCTGACCTCCGGCTCGCACGATGAACCCGTACCGCAGCGAACGTACCAAACACCGTAGGTACCGCGTTAATCCATGAATTTTCAGATAAGTGAGTGCGCAAATCAGCTGACTTACCCTGACTTATACCCAGTCGGTGCCGTCCGAACGCTCCGAGACCGTTAGCACGGCGTGAGCAAAAAGGACGCTGTTAGCCAAGTCCCTGGTGCCGACCGGGTTAACTGGCGATCATGACTTCAGCCGAACTCACTCCGGACCAGCTGCGGCGAGACCCTCTGCCGCTACGCGGCCGGGTCGCGGTGGTCACCGGGGTCAGCCGCCGGGCCGGCATCGGATACGCCATCGCCCGCAGGCTGGCCGCGCTGGGCGCGAGCCTGTTCCTGCACCAGTTCGCCCCGCACGATCGCGATCAGCCCTGGGGCGCCGATCCCGGCGGGCCCCAGGCGGTGCTCACCGGAGTCACCGCCGCCCGCGCCGACGACCAATCAGCCGTGCGGCACCTGGAACTGGACCTGGCCGCCCCGGACGCGCCGTCTCAGCTCATCGGCGCGGCCGGCCAGGCCTTCGGGCACCTGGACATCCTGGTTAACAACCACGCCCGCAGCGGCGGCGACGGTCCCCTGGGCACGCTGACCGCCGCGATGCTGGACGCGCACTGGGCCGTCAACACCCGCTCCGCGATCCTGCTGGCCCAGGCCTTCGCCGCCCAGCACGACGGCAGGCCGGGCGGGCGAGTCGTCTTCATGACCTCAGGGCAAGACCTCGGCCCGATGACCGGCGAGGTCGCCTACGCCGCCAGCAAAGGCGCGCTCGCCTCCATCACCCGAACGCTCGCCGACCAGCTGGCCGGCCAGGCCATCACGCTGAACGCGGTCAACCCCGGCCCGGTCGACACCGGCTACGCGCCGCCCGACGTGGTCGAGAGCGTCCGCCGGCACTTCCCGCAGCACCGCTGGGGCGCACCCGACGACCCGGCCCGCCTGATCGCCTGGCTGGTCACCGACGAGGCCGCCTGGATCACCGGCCAGGTCATCAACACCGAGGGCGGTTTCCGCCGCTGGGACTGAGCCGGCGCCAGCGGTCCGGCGCCAGCCGCGGGCTTCAGCCCCCGATAGGCCGGATCGGCAGCAGCGTGCCGGACAGGTGGTCCGCCGCGTCGCTGCACAAGAACGCGGCGAAGGACACCACGTCCTCGGGCTGGCCCAGCCGTCCGCCCGGATACCCGGCCGCGATCCGGGCCACGTACGCTTCGTCCACCGAGGCTCGCATGCCGGGTGTGTCGGTGAGGCCCGGGGCCAGGGCGACCGTGCGGATGCCCCGGTCGGCCAGCTCCTTGTGCGCCACGTTGGCCAGGATGTTCACCCCGGCCTTGGTGGCCCCGTAGGCGCTCTGGCCGGGGTTCGCCTGCACGCCGATCATGCTGCTCATGTAGATGATCCGGCCGCCCCCGCCGCGGATCATGATGGGGGCGAAGTGCTTGGTGGTAAGGAAGCAGCCGATGAGGTTGCTGTCCAAGACCTGGCGCAGAACGTTCAGCTCCAGGTCGAGCACGCCGGCGACCGGCGGCATCCAGCCCGCGTTGCTGATCAGCGCGTCGACCCGGCCCCAATGCCCGTCGACCGCGGCGGCCGCGGCGCGGACCTGGGCCTCGTCGGCGACATCGGCGGCGACCCCGAACGGCTCCGGTGCCCCGGGCGAGGCCGCGGCGATCTCCTTGACCGTGCGCGCGGCCTGCTGCTCGTCCCGGGCCAGCACCGCGACGCGGGCTCCCTCGGCCGCCAGGCCGAGGGCGAGCGCCCGGCCAAGCCCGCGCCCCGCTCCGGTAATCACGATGACCTTGTCGCGTATGTCCACCTGCATGATGTGCTCCAATTTAGGTTGTAACCTAATCTTAGCTTATAACCTAAATTAGCTAAGGAGGTCGGGTCGTGCCAGCCGGACGACGGGACGCCCACCGGACCCGGATGCGAGCCCGTTTGCTCTCCGCCGCGTTGCGGCTGTTCGCCGAGCAGGGCTACGAGGCGACCACCATCGACCAGATCGCTGCGACGGCCGACGTGGCCCGGCAGACGGTCCTCAACCACTACCCGCACAAGAGGGATTTCCTGCAGGCCTGGGGTCAGGATCGCCGCGATCAGCTGCTCGAGCTCGCCGACCAGGCCCGGCCGGGCGAGTCGGCCCGCGGACAGCTGCACCGGTATTTCGCGGCCCTGGCCCAGATGAACGAGCGGGAGCCGGAGCTGACCCGCACGCTCTACCTGAGCCTGCGCCACGATGAGGTGCTCGCGTACCAGCGTCCGGTGCCCGAGGCGGTGCTGGCCGCCATCCGCCGGGGCCAGGCGCGCGGTGAGCTCGATCCGGCCGCGGACCCGGCCGCGGCGGCCGAGGTGCTCACCGCGGTCTACTTCGACACGCTCACCCGGTGGCTGACCCAGGCCGGCGCCCCGGGTGACCTGCCGTCCGTGCTGGCCGTCAAACTCGATCTGGTCCTGACCGGCCTGACCGCCCGTTAGGGTCAGCTGCCATGAACGAAGCCACCACCAGCATCCGGCTCATCGAGACCGGCGACGCCCAGGCGCTGGCCGCCCACCTGGCCCGCGACGCCGAGGCCTTCGCCCGCTGGGATCCCGAACACCCCGCGGACTACTACACCGAAGCCGGCCAGCAGCACCGCATCGCAGGCGTCCGCGCCCAGCACGCCTACGGCGAGGTCTGGCCCGCCGTGGTCCTGGCCGGTGACGTCGTCATCGGCCGGGTCACCGCGCAGAACCTCCTGCTGCGCGCCTGGCGCAAGGCCGAACTCGGCTACTGGATCGCGTCCCCCTACCAGGGTCAGGGCCACGCGACGCGGGCCGTGAGCCTGATGGTGCAGCTGATGACCACCGAGCTCAGGTTGCACCGGGCTGAGGCGTATACCCAGATGGACAATCTCGGCTCGCAGCATGTGCTTCGCCGCAACGGTTTCGTGCCCTACGGAGTAGCCCGCTCCCACATCTTCACCGCCGGACAATGGCGTGACGAAGTCCTCTGGGAACGCCTACTCGACCAGAACAAAGATTCGTAAAACAGTAGAGTAAGCCTTGAGGAAATGGTATTCTTGTTCTCAAGCCTCCTTCCTCTTTTTCTCCAGAACGAGAGGTGGTTCATGCCTCCGGCCCCGTTCCAGCCCCCCGACCCGGACGCCTCCGAGCCGTCCGGTTCCGGGCCGCAGCCGGCCCCAGCAGGCGGGAACGACGGTCACCCCCAGCCCTCCCAGCCCGCGGAGCCCCCCTGGTCAGGGGATGAGGAAGAGGCCGCGGCCTACCTCGGGGAACTGATGGCCGCCGCGGCCGCCGGTGAGGAACTGACCGCCGAGGACATCTCCGGGGCCGGGTTCGCCCAGGACGGCACCGCGCACCAGATGCACCCCGGCCCGGTCCTGGCCGCTCTCGTGCACGCCGCCACCACCGATGAGAAGATCCTGGCGACCTTGTCCGATGAGGATCTGGCCGGGGTCATCGTGGCGATCCGCCGGATCGGGTCGTTCGCGGCCTGGGCCGAGATGAGCGCCGTCCGCGAGTACGCCACCCGCCCCGACCCCCGCCACCCCGCCACCCCTGAGACCAAGCCCGCCGCCCCCGGTACCAAGCCCGGTGCCCGCAGCGCTGGCCGCGGGCTGGATGCCCGGGATCCCAACGCGGCCCTCGTGGGTCTGCCAGGCCGGCCCAAGGTGCGGGACTTCGCGGCCGACGAGCTGGCCCCGGACCTGCACCTGACCTGGCAGTCCGCGGCCGACCAGATCGTCTACGCGTGCACCGTGGCGGCCCGGCTACCGGTCACCTTCGCCGCGCTGCGGACCGGGCAGATCCACCCGGTCCATGTCAGGATCATCGAGGATGAGACGGCGTACCTGTCTGATGACCACGTTGCCGAGGCCGATGCGAAGCTGGCGGAGGCGGCCCGGTCCAAGACGTTCGGGGAGCTGCGCTATCACGCGCACCGGCTGGTCCTCAAGCTCGACCCGGACTCCGCGCTGCGCCGCAAGGACCAAGCCCGCCAGGACGCCCACGTGCGCGCGTTCCGGGAAGGGTCCGGCAACGCCGGGATCATCGCCCGCGAACTGCCCCCCGACCAGGTCCTCGCTTCCTGGCAGCACGTGGACCAGCGGGCCCGCGACCTGCGCGCCGCCGGCGTCCCCGGCACCTTGCGCGAACTCCGCGTGATTGCCTACCTCGACCTGCTGCAAGAACGCGACACCCGCACCGCCCCGGCCAGCCCGGACGCTTCCAGCGACCCGGACGGCCGGGACGGCCCGGCTGGCCCGGGCGGGAACGGCGGCTCCGGCCGCGGT
>Ga0302229_10002796_pt1 | contig 12418 bp, 9 predicted proteins | sample II_Palsa_N1_3_FD_193518 | JGI IMG/M metagenome (GOLD analysis project Ga0302229, IMG submission 193518) | Peat permafrost microbial communities from Stordalen Mire near Abisko, Sweden - II_Palsa_N1_3 | ecosystem: Environmental > Terrestrial > Soil > Palsa > Peat permafrost | place: Sweden...
GATGGGGGCGCCGTCGTGACCGACGACGACCAGGTCGCCGAGCTGGCGCGCGCGTTGAGCTTCCACGGCTCCCGCGACAAGCGTTCGTTCGAGTACGTCGGCTACAACTCGCGGCTCGATGAGCTCCAGGCCGCGATCCTGCGCGTGCTGCTCCCGCATCTGGACGAGTGGTGCGACGGGCGCCGCCGCGCCGCCCAGCACTACGAAGCGGCCGGCATCGCTCGGTACGTGGACCCACCCGCCAAAGGCCCGGGCGCCGACCCGGCCTGGCATCTGTACGTCGCCACCCACGCGGACGCCGACGGCCTGCTGGCGCGCCTGGGTGGCGCCGGCGTCGAAGCGCGGGCGTACTACCGCACGCCGCTGCATCGCCAGCGGGCGATGGCGCCGTACGTCGGGCAGGGGCTCGAGCTGCCGGTGACCGAGGAGCTCGCGAGAACGAATCTCGCGCTGCCGATGAGTCCGAGCCTGACGGCCGAGCAGGCGTCGACGGTCGTCGCCGCGCTTGCGGCGTGAGGGTCTGGGTCGACTTCACCAACTCGCCGCACGTGCTGGTGCTGGCGCCTGTGATCCGCCGGCTGCAGGCGGCCGGTCACGACGTGACCGTGACCGCGCGCGACTTCGCGCAGACCGTCGGATTGTGCGAGCGCCTGCAGATCGAGTGCACGGTGATCGGCCGGCACCGCGGCGGCTCGCTCACGGCCAAGGCGCTCGGGCTCGCCGACCGCTCGGTGGCGCTCACCAGGTTCGCGCGGAACGGCCGCTTCGACGTCTCGTTCGGTCACGGCTCCAACGATGTGACGGTCGCCAGCGCGCTGCTGCGGATCCCGTGCTCGACGATGTTCGACTACGAGTGGGCGACGGTTCAGCACAACGTCAACTGCCGGCTCGCCGCCGGCGTCGTCGTCCCCGAGGCGATTCCGCCCGGACGGCTGCGCCGCTACGGGGCGACGGCGCGCAAGCTGCACCGTTATGCCGGCCTCAAGGAGGAGTACTACCTGCATGATTTCGAGCCCGATCCGACCGTCCTGCGCGAGCTCGGGCTCGACCAGGGGCAGCCGATCGCGGTCGTGCGGACGCCGCCGACGGTGTCGCTCTACCACCGCTTCGAGAACGACCTGTTCGGAAGCGTGCTCGCGCGCCTCCAGGGACAGCAGACGGTCGTTCTGCCCCGGACGCCCGAGCAGCGCGCGCAGCTCGCGGCCGCCGGCGGCTTGATCGTCCCCGAGCGCGCGATCGACGCGCAGTCCCTGATCTACTACGCCGACCTGGTCGTGTCGGCCGGCGGCACGATGAATCGCGAGGCCGTCGCGCTCGGCACCCCGGTCTACACGGTGTTCGAGGGCAGGCTTGGCGCGGTCGACCAGCGCCTGATCGCCGACGGGCGGCTACTGCGCTTGCGCCGGGCTGACGAGATCGCGCTCGTCAAGCGGGAACGAGGCCCCGGCGAACGGCTACGCGTTCGCCGCGACCCTGCTTTACTCGTGGACCTGCTCGTGGCACCAGCAAAGATGGCCTGGAGAAGCTGACCGGCCCGAGCGCAATGCCCGCACCGCTTCACTCCAGTGACAAGAGCCCATTGCTGACGAGTGACGAGAACGTCGCGCCCGCACCGCCCGGGCCTGCGACCGCTTCCGCAAGTCCACCCGTACCGCCGCGGCGGGGCTGGGTCGAGATGCTCGCGCGAAGTCCGTGGACGTACGTCGCGGTCGGGATCGTGCTCGCCTCGGCGATCATTGCCCGCGTCGATCATGCGAGCCCCGGCTTCGATCCGTACGGATGGCTCGTGTGGGGCTACCAGACGCTGCACCTGAACCTCAACCTCGGTGGGGCGCCGTCATGGAAGCCCGTGACGTTCCTGTTCATCGTTCCGTATTCGCTGGCCGGCCACTACAGCTACTGGCTGTGGATCGTGACCGCGGTCGCCTTCGCGCTTGGCGGGCCGGTCGTCGCCGGCCGGATCGTGTTCACGCTGGTCCTGGAGCACACCCGCGAGCGCTGGCCGGCGGTGCTCGGCGCGCTCTGGGCAGCGGTCGGGGTGCTGGCGATCGCGGGGACTCCCGGCACGGTGAACCCCTACACCTACACGCACTACTGGCTGAGCGCGCAGTCGGATCCGATGCTGGTGACCTGCTTCCTGCTCGCGATCGACCTGCATCTGCACAAGCACCCGCGCTGGGCGCTGACGTTCTTGTTCCTGTGCTCGCTCGGCCGCCCCGAGACGTGGCCGTTCATGGGGCTGTACTCGATCTGGGCGTGGCGGACGATTCCGGGGATGCGAAAGCTGATCGCCGTCGAGCTCGTGCTGATCCCGCTGTTCTGGTTCGGGATCCCGGTCCTGTCCGGTAACCAGTGGAACATCGCCTCAAAGCTTGCCTACGACTCCCCGCGTGAGCTGCACGGCAACAAGATCACCGGCACGCTGACCCGCTTCCGCCAGCTCAGTTACTGGCCGATCGAGGTGCTGGCGTTGGCGGGGCTCGTATGGGCAGCCGTGCGACGCGACTGGAAGGTGGTCGGCGTCGCCGGCTGCGTCGTACTGTGGATGCTCGTCGAGATAGCGTTCGCGCTGCACGGTTACCCGGGTGTCTCGCGCTACATGTTCGAGCCGGCCGGCGCGGCGATCGTCGTCTCGGGTGTCGCCTTCGGTTGGTTGCTGAGCGAGCCGCGCCGGCTCGCGCCCCTGCCAAGGCTCGCCGGCGCCGCCGGCATCGTGCTCGTCGCTGTGCTCGTCGGCTTCCTCGTGCCCGACATCTCGCACCAGGTCACGCTCGAGCGGGCGGACATCGTCGCGCAGAAGGCGAGGACGCAGGAGATCGCGACGCTCAACCAGCTGATCGAGCGCGCCGGCGGCGCCGCTCACATCCGCGCCTGCGGGGATCCGACGGTCGACGTCGCGTGGGTCAGCATCCTCGCCTGGTACATGCACATGAACATCGGCAAAGTCGGCCACCGGCCGCAGAAGATGATCCGGGAGCCCGCCCCGGTGATCCTGTTCACCGCGCTGCAAAACGGCTGGGTGATCCACGTCTATCACCTGGGTGCACTCGCACAGGGCAACTGCGGCCTGCTGGACCGCGCCTACTTCATCCGCGACCAGCAACACCCGAACGGGATCCTGGGCCACCAGGAGGTCTAGGAGCTCTCACCACTAGAATCCCCCGCATGCGCCGGCGGATTCGCTCCGCGGCCTTCCCCGTCCACCGCCATTCCCTGCCCCAGCTGCTGGTGGACGGCCTCTTGGTCGCGCTCGCCTACTTCCTCGCGTTCTGGCTGAGGTTCGACGGCTACCCGCGCAACGGGAACCACAAGTACGACGGATTGGTGTTCCCGGGGGTTCTGTGGGTCGTCGCGCTGACGCTCGTGGTGCTGGCCGGCTTCGGCGTCTACGAGCGGCTGTGGAAGTACGTCGGCCAGCGCGACTACGAGGCGGTTGCCAAGGCGGGGATCGTCGCGACGCTGCTGGTCATCGGGCTGATCGACCTGCTGCACCCGGTCACCTACCGCGTCCCCGACACGTCGAACCTGGCCGCGGTGACGCTTCCCCGCAGCGTGGCCGCGCTGTTCTTCCTGCTGATGCTGGCGCTGCTCGTCGGCGTGCGCTTCTCCGTGCACCTGTTCGTCGAGGGCCGGATCCGGAGCTTCCACGTCGCCAAGGGCGCGCGCGACGTCCTGATCGTCGGTGGCGGCGACGGCGGGCGTCTGGTCGTGCGGGAGCTGGCGCGCAACCCGGAGTTGCGGATGCGGCCCGTCGGCTTCGTCGACGACGACCCTCGCAAGCGCGGCACCAAGGACGAGTACGGCTTGAAGGTGCTCGGCACGACCGCCGACGACGAACTCGCGCGCGTGCTGGACGAGGTCGAGCCCGACGAGGTCGTGATCGCGATCCCGTCGGCCCCCGGCGCGCTCCGAGCCCGCGTCGTGACGGCCTGCCGTCATCGCTCGATTCCGGTCCGCACGATGCCCACCGTGTTCGAGCTGCTGCGCGACGGCGCGGGCGAGATGCGCGTCACCCGCCAGCTGCGCGAGGTCCGGGTCGAGGACATGCTCGGCCGTGAGTCAGTGCCGATGGACCTGGACCGCGTCGGCGCCTACCTCGCCGGCCAGGTCGTGCTGGTGACGGGCGCCGGCGGCTCGATCGGGTCGGAGCTGTGCCGGCAGATCGCGCGCGTCGGACCGCAGAAGCTCGTGCTGGTCGACCACGCCGAGGACAACCTGTTCGAGATCTCACGTGAGCTCGAAGAGGAGCGGCACGTCAACGTCGCCATCCCGGTGCTGGCCGACTGCCGCGAGGCCGAACGGATGCGCGAGGTGTTCGGGGAGCACCGCCCGGCGATCGCGTTCCACGCCGCCGCCTACAAGCACGTCGGGATGATGGAGCTCAATCCGGTGGAGGCGATCCGCAACAACGCGCTCGCGACGCGCTTGGTCGCGCGCGTCGCCGGCGAGCTCAAGGTCGAGACGTTCGTGCTCGTCTCGACCGACAAGGCGGTCAAGCCCGCGACCGTGATGGGCGCCTCCAAGGCGCTCGCCGAATGGGCGGTGGAGGCTGAGGCGGCCAGGTTTCCGGATACCAGCTACTCGACGGTGCGGTTCGGCAACGTCCTCGGCTCGTCGGGCTCGGTTGTCCCGATCTTCCGCCGGCAGATCGCGGCGGGTGGTCCCGTGACCGTCACCGATCGGCGGATGACCCGGTATTTCATGACGATCCCGGAGGCCGTTCAGCTCGTGATCCGCGCCGGCTCGCTGTCGGAGGGGTCGGGCGAGGTGTTCGTCCTCGAGATGGGAGAGCCGATCTCGATCTACGAGCTCGCCGAGACGATGATCCGGCTCTCCGGGCTGGAGCCGGGGCGCGACATCGCGATCGAGATCGTCGGGCACCGGCCGGGCGAGAAGTTCCACGAGGACCTGTTCAACCCCTACGAGCGCCCGCAGCCGACGCCGGCGCAGCGGATCGTCCGCGCCGAGCGCGCCCACCTCGATCCGGCCTGGGTGCGGGAGACGTTCGACTACATCAACCTGCTGGTGCTCGAGGGTGACGCGGCGGCGCTTGCCGAGCACGTCTCCAAGGTCGACGCCAAACGGATCGCCCGCACCGAGACCAGCTCGATCGCCGGCCGTGCCGGCACCGAGACGCAGGGTCCCGGCGCCACCGGCGCCCGAACCGGCCCGTAACATCTCGTAGTCGCCCGTGACCGTTCCGTTTGCGCTCTCCGTCCACACCTTCATCAAGAACGTCGGCGCCGACGCGGGGTTCGCCTCGATCATCGGGCTCGCGTTGCTTGTGCTCCTGTACTTCGCGCAGATGCGGGAGACCTCGACGCTGCGTGACCGCCTCGAGGATGCAAGCGGCCGCGTCGGCCAGCTCGAGAACCGCCTGGCGCACCTGATCCGCGCGCAGAGCGCCGCCGCCGCCCGCCCGCCCGTCGCCCCGCGACCGTCGGTGCCGCTCCGGTCGATGGGGAGCGCCGTCGCCGCACTCCGCAACTCGCCCGCAGGCGCCGCGGCGGAGGGGGTCATGGCGCGCCCGATGGCGGCGCTGCCCGGAGCGCCCGCGGGCGTCGCGGCGCCCGCGCTCGCGTCGGCCACCAAGCTGATCCCGACCCCCGAAGTCGTCCCCGCTCCCGCTGCCGAGCCGGAGATCGGCGTCGCCGGTGTTGTGGCCCCACCGATCGACGATACCGTCGTGGCCGCGCCAGGCGAGCTCGTTGCGGCCAACGGCAACGCTCAGGTCGCGACACCGGTCGGGCCGGCGCTGGGCGGGCCGGCGCTGGGCGGGCCGGCCCTGGGCCCCGTCACTGCGGGAGCGCAGCTGTCCGGCGAAGCCCACGCGGCCGCGCCCGACGAGTTAGCGGCGCCCGACGCGGGCGCGACGGCGGTTGCGGTCGCGCCGCCGGCGGCCGGCGACGCCGCCGTCCTGCCCGCCGAGTTCGAGCCGTTCGCGCCGCCGCCGATGCGGATCGGGCCCGGGGGCGGCGGCGGCCCGGGTGCAGGCTCGCCCCCGGGCGGGCGACGCCGGGACTACGGCCGATCCTCGCGTGCCCGGCGGATCGTGCTGCCGCTGGTTGGCCTGGCGCTCGTCGCCGCTGTCGTCATCGTTCTGCTGTCGGTCACCGGGGGCGCCACCCCGAAACCGACTACCAGCGCCGGCACGACGCAACACAAGGCGGGGGGACGCCATCGCGCGCAGCCCGCTCCGTTCAACCCCGCCGCGGTCACGGTCGCCGTGCTCAACGGCACCTCGACCGACCTTCTGGCGGCGGCGATCGCGAACGAGCTCGCGGGCCGCGGCTACACGAAGGGCACGGTCGCCAACGCCTTCCCGCAGACGCAGACGACCACGGTCGTCGGCTACCTGCCCGGCGACAAAACCGACGCCCAGCACGTCGCCAAAGCGCTCAACCTGAGCCCGACGGCGGTGCAGGCGGCCGCTCAGTCGTCGGTACAGTCGTGCGCCGCCGGGCCCACGCCGAGCGGGGCGACGACCCAGTCGACCTCGTGCCAGGCGAACGTCATCGTCACTGTCGGCTCCGATCTTGCCAGCGCCGCAAACACGTCAACGGGGTAATCACTGATGCTCGACCTACTCGAACTTCCCGAGCGCAGCGCCAAGCCGCGCGACCAGGGCCTCACCCACGTGCTCGACCGCGGACTCTCGGTCTCGGCCGTCGACGCGCTCGCCGAGGTGGCGGGCGACTACGTCGACATCGTCAAGCTCGGCTGGGGGACGGCGCTCGTGACCGGCAACCTCGAGGCCAAGCTCGCCCGCTATCGCGCCCACGGGATCCCGGTCGTACTCGGCGGCACGCTGATGGAGATCGCGATCGCCCAGGAACGCCTCGACCCAGTGCTCTCGTGGATCAGCCGACTCGGGCTCGAGCACGTCGAGATCTCCGACGGCACGATCACGATGCACCACGACGAGAAGCTCGAACTGATCGAGCGGCTGACGCATGACTTCACGGTGATGTCCGAGGTCGGCTCCAAGGACGACACGAAGATCATGGCGCCCTACCGCTGGGTCGAGCTGATCCAGCGCGAGCTCGAGGCCGGCGCGTGGAGGGTGATCGCCGAGGCCCGGGAGAGCGGTACCTCTGGCATCTACCGCCACGACGGCGAGGTGCGGATGGGCCTGATCGACGAGATCGTCCATGCAGTCCCGCCCGGCAGCCTGCTGTTCGAGGCGCCTCGTAAGGACCAGCAGGTGTGGTTCATCCGCCGGCTCGGATCCGACGTCAACCTCGGCAACATCGTGCCGGACGACGTGCTCTCGCTCGAGACGATGCGGCTCGGCCTGCGGTCCGACACCGCGCTCGGCGCGATCGGTGGAGTCGCCGAGGGCGAAGGCGTGCGCGCGGAGTGACTCACCCCGTGCATGCCTGAGGAGGCGAGCGGCGGCGCCAACCGTCAGGTCGCCGGCAGCGGTCTGAGCGGGCTGGTGCTCGCCCGCCACGGCCAGACCGACGACAACCTCGAGCCGATCCGCGCCCAGGGGTTCAGCGACACGCCGCTGAACGAGACCGGTCGCCGCCAGGCGCACGAGCTCGCGGAGCGCGTCGCGCGGATGCCGATCGTGTCGCTGTGGGCGTCCGATCTGAGCCGAGCCGCGGAGACGGCGGCGATCGTCGGCGCCCGGATCGGCCTCGAGCCCAGGCCCGACGCCCGCCTGCGCGAGGGCGACCGCGGCGACTGGGAGGGGCGGCTGTTCCTCGACATCCGGCGCGATGACCCGGACGGCTACGCCGCCTGGATGCGCGCCGGCGCGAGCTTCCGCTTCCCAGGGGGCGAGTCCCTTCAGGAGCAGTCGGATCGCGTCTGGGCGTGCCTCCAGGAGATCCACGCCACGGGCGAGCTACCGGCGCTCGTGGTCTGCCATCGCGGCTCGATCCGGGTCGTCCTCTGCCGTTTCGAGGCCCGCGGCCTCGACGCCTTCCACGAGTACGACGTGCCCAACACCGGGCTGGTCGAGCTGTGACGACGCCGCCCACGCCCGCGATCGACGCCGGCGCGGCGCCGATCGGGCGGCTGCCGGTCGTCGTCCTTGCGACGCTCGCGGCCGCCACCGTCGGCGCCTTCTTCCTGACCCAGCACCTGAAGTCCCAGAACCCGTTCATCAACGGCGATTACCGCGCCGATCCGCCGGCGATCAACCCGGTCGCCGGCCGGGTCTGCCGCGATCTCGCCCGCACGCGCGTCAGCTTCAAATCCACGCGTGTCGGCTTCTACCTGCAGACGAACGCCCAGGTGGTCGACGTGTTCGTGGTCGACTCGAAGGGTCAGCAGGTCGCGACGGCGAGGGGTTCGGGGCGGTACGCGCGACCCGGGCCCAAGCACTACGTGTTCTACAGCTGGGACGGCGGCCTCTCGACCGGCCGGGTCGTCCCCGATGGCACCTATCACTTCCTCGTATCGCTGCCCGCCGAGGACCGGACCTTTCAGATCCCCACGCCGATCCAGGTGATCACACGCCCACCGCAACCACAGGTGACGAGCGTCACCCAGAACGGCGCTCGAGCGAAGGTCCCGGTGATCTCGCCTCTGGCAGGCCAGGGCGTGACGATCCACTACCAACCCGACCGCCTTTGGCGGGACGCGCGCATTCAGATCATCCGCACCGGTCTGCCCGGAGGCCACGCCAAGGTCGTCTACTCCTTCGGCGCAGACCAGGCCATCAACCGCACGGGCTGGAACGGGAGGATCAACGGCGTGCCCGCGCCCGCCGGCACGTACATCATCGGGATGCGTGTCACCGACCAGGCGTGCAACGTCGGCACCTTCCCGGTCGTCGTGCCGCCGCCCCCCGGCGAGACCCCGCACGCCGGCGTCACCGTCCGCTACCTCGCCGCGGAACCGCCGCAGACGCCCGTGCCGGCGGGGACGCACGCGGACGTGTTCGTCGACTCCCGCACGAAGGCGTACACATGGCGGCTGCGTAACGGCGGGTCGACCCGGGTGCTCGCGCACGGAAACGTCTCGGCCGCGGAGGTTGCTGCCGCCGGCGGGGTGCTCCTCAAGAGCGTGAGGCTCCCCGGCCCCGGGCCCGGGCTCTACGAGCTCTCGCTCGCCTCGGGGATCCACCGCACCGCCGTGCCGCTGGTCGCCTCCGCCGTCGGGCGCCGGGCCGCCGCCAAGGTGCTCGTCGTCCTCCCGGCGCTCACCTGGCAGGGCGAGAACCCGGTCGACGACACCGGCGACGGACTGCCCACCACGCTCGCGGCCGGCGAGCAGATCGACGTCGACCGCCCGTTCACCGACGGCCTGCCGCCCGGCCTGCCCGGCGAGATCGCCCTGCTGCGCTACCTCGCCTCCCAGCACGACTCATACCAGCTGACGACCGACATCGCGCTTGCACTCGGCATCGGTCCCTCGCTCAGTGCCCGCAGCGGCGTGATCCTCGACGGCAGCCTTGCATGGCTGCCGTCGAGCCTCGGCGTGGTTCTACGCACGTTTGTCGAGAGCGGCGGCCGGGTTGTCGCGATCGGCACGGACTCGATGCAGGCGACCGCGCCGCTGCGCCTCGGGTCCGCCTCGACGGGGCCGACCGCCGGGCCGCCGGAGCCGGACCGTCTCGGAGTCGACCCGTTCGGCGCACGCCACGGGTCGCTCGTGCCTCACACCGGCGAGCTGATCACGGTGCTCGACGACCAGCTCGGGATCTTCGGCAGCCTGCCCGCGGTCAGCGGGTTCAGCTCCTACCAGCCGATCTACCCGCCGTCGAAGGCGGCGACGTCGGAGGCGGGGATCGCCGAGGGCATCCCGGCGATCGCCGGCTTCCGCCTGGGACACGGATCGGTCGTGGAGGTCGGGCTGCCCGGTTTCGGCTCGAGCCTCGCGGGCAACGTGGACGCCCAGGAGCTCGTCTCGAACCTCTGGCGCCAGCTCTCCGGATAGCGTCAGTTAGCCGTGGCCGGCTATCTGAAACGCCTCGTCTCCTCGCTCGGCGCCTACCAGCTCGCCGACCTCGTCTCGAAGCTGATGGGCGTCCTGCTGCTGCCCGTCTACACGAGCTACATCGAGCCGGCCGGCTACGGGATCGTCGAGACGCTCGCGACGGCGGTGATCCTCGTCAGCATCGTCGTGCGCTTCGGGATGATCGAGGCGTTCCTGCGCTTCTACTTCGCCGACGTCGATCCCGCGCGCCGGGCGGCGCTGCGGCGCCGCGCGGTGCTGTTCCTCGCGGCAACGAGCACGCTGGCGGCGATCGTGCTGATCGTCCCCGCGCGCCCGCTGTCGCGACTGGTGCTGGGGCACCCATACCAGACGGACTACCGGATCGCCGTGGTTGGTCTGTGGGGGTTCACGAACCTCGAGCTCGCCTACGCGCTGCTGCGCGTCGACGAGCGCCTGCGGGCGTACGCCACCGCGTCGCTCACCAATGTGGGGCTCACGATCGCGACCTCGCTCGTGCTCGTCGTCGGGGTCGGCCTGCACGCCGAGGGCCTCATCATCGGCAACTACGGCGCCACCGTCGTTGTGCTGCTGGCGCTGTGGTGGACGCAGCGTGACCACCTGCGGCCCCAGCTGCGGGGCGGTGCTCGCGCCCCCGAGTCATTCCGCATCCTGCTCCACTTCGGCCTGCCGACCGTCCCTGCGGAGGCGTCCGTGTACGCCCTCAGCGTCGTTGACCGGCAGTTCCTCGTGCACGAGCGCGGCCTCGCCGCCGCCGGGCTCTACTCGATCGCGGTCAAGTTCGCCGGCGCGGTCGCGTTCATCGTGCGCGCGTTCCAGTATGCATGGCCGCCGCTCGCCTACTCGATCACCGACGACCGCGAGGCCGGCCGCCTGTACGGTCTCGTCACGACCTACTACCTCGCGCTCAGCGGCTGGGCCGTCGCCGGCCTGACGCTCGAGTCCCGGTGGATCCTGCGGCTGCTGGCCAAGCCCGCTTACTTCGACGCCTACCGAGCCGTCCCGTGGCTGTCGCTCGGCTGGGCGCTCTACGGGCTGTGGGTCGTGTTCCTTGTGATCGCGGGTCGCGTCAAGATGACGGAGCGCAACTTCCCGGCGGCGCTCGCCGGCCTGGCGGTGAACGTGGTGCTGATCGCCGTGCTCGTCCCGCGCTACGGGATCGCGGGCGCCGGCGTGGCGCTGTGCGGCGCCTACTTCGGCATGCTCGGTGTCATGTACCTATTGCTCCGCGGGGCCTTCGCCGTGCAGTTCGAGTGGCGGCGGCTGGCGCAGCTGGCGATCGTCGCGGGCGGCCTCGCGGTCGGTGGCGAGGAGCTCCTGCCGACAGCCGGCCTCGGCGGCTTCCTGACGCGCGCGCTCGTGTTCGCCGCGATCCCGCCGGTGCTGCTGGCGACCGGCTTCGCCCACCGCCAAGAGCTCGTCCACGCGCGCTCGCTGCTCGCGCGGATCCGGACCCCGCGATCGGCGCCGCCGTGAGCCGTCCGCCCGTGAGCGTGGTTGTGCCGTTCGCCGGCGACGCGGCGCAGGCGCTGATTGCGCTCGCGCTGCTGCGCTCGCTGCGGACCAGAACGGGCGACGAGCTGATCATCGCCGACAACTGCGGTCAGGTGGCGCCCGGCACCGAGGACGTCGCCGTCGTCCGCGCCGCCGGCGAGCGCACGCCCGCGCACGCCCGCAACGCCGGCGCCGCCCGCGCGAGCCGCGACTGGATCCTGTTCCTCGACGCCGACGTGCGGGCGCCCGCGTCGTTGCTGGACGATTATTTCGCCGAGCCGCCGGGCGACGGCGTGGGCGCGCTCGTCGGTGAGATCGAGGGCGCGCCGGGCGGGCGCACGCTCGCGGCCCGGTACGGCGCGAGCCGCAACTTCCTCAGCCAGCGTGCGCACATGAACCATCCGTTCCGGCCGCGGGCGGCGGCCGCCAATCTGATGGTCCGGCGCGCCGCGTTCGAGGCGGCCGGCGGCTTCATCGAGGGCGTGCGGGCCGCCGAGGACACCGACTTCAGCTGGCGGCTGCAGGATCTCGGCTGGACGCTGGAGCTGCGCCCGCAGGCGGTCGTCGCGCACGAGTACCGCGCCTCATTGCGCGAGCTGCGACGCCAGTGGCGCGCATACGCCGCCGGGCGCGCGTGGTTGGCCAGTCGCTATCCGGGCTTTCGACCGGAGCCGGCGCTCGAGCGCGCGCTGCGTCGGCTTGCGCGCCGGGCGCCGGATGCGGGGCCCGGCTCAGCACTCGCCAGACGCTCTGGCTCGCGCCTCGAGCGCGTCGAGTTCCTCGCGATCGACGCGGTCCTCGCGGTCGACGAGATGATCGGGCTGCGGCTTTCGAACAGCGCGGGCGGCGAGCGATGAGCCACGGCGCGACCGCGATCAGGGTCGATCTCGTCGACCCGTCGGCGTTCACCGCGCCCTACGACCACGCCCTGGCGGCGGCGCTCGCGCGTGCGGGGGCGCAGGTGCGCCTGATCACAAGCCGGTTCGCCTACGGCTCGCTGGCGGCGCCGGACGGC
>Ga0302229_10002814_pt1 | contig 12376 bp, 8 predicted proteins | sample II_Palsa_N1_3_FD_193518 | JGI IMG/M metagenome (GOLD analysis project Ga0302229, IMG submission 193518) | Peat permafrost microbial communities from Stordalen Mire near Abisko, Sweden - II_Palsa_N1_3 | ecosystem: Environmental > Terrestrial > Soil > Palsa > Peat permafrost | place: Sweden...
CGACGGACTTGAGCTGCCGGTCGCCAGCACGCCGCAGGTGGCGTTCGCCGACTTCCGCGCCGACCCGGACAAGCACCCGCTCACCACGCCGACCGGGAAGATCGAGATCTTCTCCTCGACTATCGACGGCTACAAGTACCCGGACTGCCCAGGGCACCCGGTCTGGCTCGAGCCGGACGAGTGGCTCGGCTCGGCCGCGGCGCGGCGCTTCGGCCTGCAGCTGGTCGCTAACCAGCCGAAGGCGCGGCTGCACAGCCAGCTCGACATTGGCGCGCACAGTCAGTCGGTCAAGATCGCCGGGCGGGAGCCGGTGCGGATGAACCCGGGCGATGCGCAGGCCCGCGGGCTACGCGACGGGGATCTCGTGCGGATCTTTAACGACCGGGGGGCTTGCCTGGCCGGGCTGGCTGTCGACGAAGCCGTCCGGCCCGGCGTAGCGCAGCTGTCCACCGGGGCGTGGTACGACCCGGACCCGGCTGACCCGGGGTTCTGCCGGCACGGGAATCCCAACGTGCTTACCGCCGACCTGCCCTCCTCGACTCTCAGCCAAGGGTGTACGGGGCAGCTGGCCCTGGTCGAGGTGCAGGCTTACCGCCAGACTCCGCCGGAGCTGTCGGTCACCCGGCCACCCGCGACCGCCTGACGCTTTCGCCGCGGGCGGACAGGCGTACTGCGGGCGTCTTGAGCAGGTTCTTGTACCCCTCTGCCCGCTTCGTCTCCCGGGACCAGGTACAGCTTCTCGCCGCGCCTGACGAACCACACCGGACAGGAGATCGACTTTCCGGTAACCCTGGTTCAGACTCGCTCGTAGCCTCCGGTCCACCAGTCGATGAGCAGGCGGGCGTAGTCCCCCGCAGCGTCCGCCCAGGCGAAGTGCCCGGCGTCGAGGTGGTCGTGCCTGTTGTGCGGGAGGCGCTCGTGCAGGTACTGGCCGTTGACCGGCAGGACGCCGGGGTCGTGATCCCCCGTGATGATCTGGACGGGCGTTTGGATGTCCGGCAGAAGGTCCCGGAGGGTCGGCAGCTCGTCCTTGTAGGAGCGGACGAAGCGGACCGATTCGGCGAACCGGTCTCCTTCGTAGCTGTCGAGGAAGTCCTGGTGGACGTGTTCGGGGAGCTTGTAGTGCTCGACGAAGGCGAGCACCGAGTCGACGCCCTGGTGCGGGTCGATCTGGCGTAGCGCGTCCAGGTTCGGCGCTTCGACCGCGTCTTTGAGGACGGACCCGATCTGGATGGGCACCGCGGCGGTGCCGTTGCCGACCGTGACGCTGCGCAGCAGGCCGGGATGGTTCGCGGCGGTGAACAGCAGTGTGGACGTGCCGATGTCGGGGCCGAGGGCATGCGGCCGGGTCAGCTCGAAGGCCTCGACGGCGTGCGCGACGAACTCGCCCATCGTGGAGGATTTAGGAGTTCGCCGCGCCGTTGGGAGTGTCCGAAGCCGGGCAGGTCGATCGCGACCAGATGGGCGTGCTCGGCCAGGCGCGACCACATCTGCTCGAAGGTGTAGAGGCTTTCGGGCCACGGGCTGAGGAGGATCGCCGATACCTCGCGCGGCTCGCTTTCGGCATAGCGGATGGACAGGCCGTCGATTTTTTTGATCTGTGGCTTAATGGGCGAGTCGGCTGAGGCGGGCATAAGAAATCTCCTTTTGCGGGTAATGGACGATGCGAGGTACGTTCCCGTCGGTGTTCATGTGGTGTTCCTGTCCGGTCAGCCCGAGCTGCTGAGGAAAGCGCGGACGTCGGCGGCGAACTCGGCGTGGTGCTGGAATAGGAATCCGTGTGCCGAGTCGGGGTAGATCTTCAGCTGGGCCTGCGGGATCAATCCGGCCAGCAGGTGGGAGTAGTGCGGCAGGATCATGGGGTCGCTGTCGCCGTGGGCGACGAACACGGCATCTGCAGGCAGCTGAGCCGCTGCAGCAGCGCATGATCGGGGATCCCCCAGGTGCAGCCCGCGTCATACAGCCACACGAGTTTCGACCGCGGCGGAGCCGAACGAGACCTGATGGAACTGAACGGCTGGACCTCCCCGCAGATGCTCACCCGGTACGGCGCCAGCGCCCGCGGCGCCCGCGCCCGCCGCGGCTACGACCGGATCATGGACGACAGCACCTGACCCGGCCATGACGCGCCCCGCAGCACCCGCGCGGGCACGGCGGTCCGCCGGACCCCGGGCAGCTGCGCGGGGTACGCGCGGAGGTCCTCGCATTCGCGCAGTCGATTACGGCGCTTGACAGCCTGCGATCGTCGGCCCTGTAGCGGGCTACACCCGGGCAGCCGCGCCTGCCCGGGGTACGGCGGAGGCTCCGGCGGCGCTCAGCCGCCGAGGGCGTGCACCATGTTCATGATGGTGACCATCTGGGGGGCGCTCTTGACCGCGAAATCCGGCCCGTCGTAGCCCCACCAGTCCCAGCAGCCCTCCGGGTTGTACGGGACGACGCTGGCGATCGCCTGGGGGTAGAGGATCTCCAGGTTATTGGTGTCGGCGTAGGTATCGAGATTGGCCAGGTCGGGGAACTCGTCGCCGAGCAGGTACTGCCCGCTGAGGCAGCCGTGCAGCGCGACGACGAGCTTGCATGGCGCGCCGCTGGCGCAGGCCGGCGGCGTGTAGAGCAGGCCGCTGTTGTCCATGCTGAACGCTGGCGCGTTGCCGCCGGGTGCATACAGGTTCTGGTCGAATGAGGACAGCGTCCCGTCCGGGGTGCCGGTGTCCGGCGGGTTGACGCTGCCCAGCCAGTGGGTGAGCATCTGGCCCTCGGGATCGTCGCCGCAGTTGATCAAGAATGGCGGGCTGGTCAGCGAGCAAGGCAACACCCCCTCTGGTGTGGGCCAGCCATGACCTGCCGGATCCCACCAGTGGTACTCCACGTTCGCGCCGAAGTACTGGTAGAAGTCCACGCCGGAGTCCGAGACCAGATCATTCACTACCGGGTCGAGGATTCCGTGGTAAACGTAGACCGGCTTGCCCGCCAGGTTGCTGATCGGATCGATCAGCCCCTCGGCCGACCAGGTAACCGCCTGCTGTTCCAAGGCCGGCAGGCTGGCGCCTATGTCGCAGGTGGCGAAGCCGATGACGTTCCCCTGGCCGCAGTCGTAGGGCCCGGCGGCGATGATGCCAGCCCCGTCGAAGGTACCCGAGTAGGCGACTTGCAGCTGAGTGGCCATGAACCCGCCGGATGAGACGCCAGTGACGTAGACGCCCGTGATGTCTAGGTGCGGGAGTCCAGCCGGGCTGCCGCTGGCCGGGACCGCGATGGCGAGGGTCGCGAGCACCGCAGCCGCCGGCAGCGCGGCGCGGCCAAGGAAGCGCATGGTCATGAAGCACGCTCCAGGGACGAGGGGACGGGTGAACGCTGGCAGCCTGTGTCTGGGGAGTGTTAACTCAATTACTAACGACCGGGCGCGGTCGTGTCGATATGCGGGGACGCATAGATCGACCCCGCCTTGTATGCACCGCCCACCAGCGTCGCGGGCTCACGACCGTACGGGTACTGACGCGCTGGCCTCGTCCCAGCTGCCGGTCACGCCTTCGGGCGGAATATCCAAATGGGAACTATCACGTATCCGCGCTGAGTGACAGCCAAGCAGTGACTTAAGGAAGTATGGCAGCTCCCTGCCGAATATTTGCTGCTCTTCACGCTCAGGCGACCGCGTCGCGTTGTCAACGGCGTCGAGCACAGAGCAGCCAGTTCGGGGCGTCCCAGGCCGTCAGGGACAGATGTCTTCGTCGCCGACAGCGAGCGCGACCGGTGACTGCCCGCGACAGCCAGATGTTCTTCGTGCCCAGCGGAGCGCTGTGTCATGCCTTGGTTCATGATCCGGGCCGCGGCGGCTGCTGGCTAGTCCGGCCAGGGCTGTGACGTGGCGGAGATCCAGCGGCTGAACGGGGCTGCCTGGTCCCTCGGCCAGGTCCCGTCGCAGGGCGTGCTGCTCTGACGAAGCTGATCGAGGACGGCGTCCGGGTGAGGGAGCACCTCGCCATGCGACCAGAGGCCGGACACCTTCAGCATCGAGGTCTGGTCCTTGTCACGAAACAACGGGCGAATATGGCGCTCGAACCCCAGACACAACACAACCCGCCCGCAGGTGACCGGCGCGTGAGCCGCCGGCCCGATGCTGGCCGGGCCCTGTTCACTGTGGGCCGGGGAACTACGATGTCATTCCGGTCGGGCAGCCCCGGCAGAGCCCTGGCATCATGAGGAGAGGTGACCTGTGCAGGTGCAGCCGGCGCACCATCTCCTGCGCCGTGCTTTGAACTGGGATCTGCGGCCGCTCGACGTGCTCCGGCTGCTGCGAGACGACCCGCATCCGGTCGCGTTGCTGGGCGCCTGGGCCGGAGGCGGCGCAGTGATCGGATCCGAGCCGGTGCTCGTCCGCAGCCCGCCGCAGGATCTTGGTGATGTGCTGGATGCGCCTTATCCCGGAACGGGCGGCCCTGCTTTCGGCGGCGGCTGGATCGGCTGCCTCGGCTACGGGCTCGCCCGCGACCTGCTTCCCCAGCCCCCGGCACCCGGCGGTCCGCGGCGGCTGCCGATCTGGTGGTTCGGCTACTACGATCACGTGCTGCGGTGGGACGAGACATCCGCCCGGTGGTATTTCGAGGCGTTGTGGACGCCAGGCCGTGCAGCCGGGCTGGAACGCCGCTTTGAGGAGCTGTCAGGCCGGGCGCGCGCACCGGTACTGCCGCCCCGCAACTACGCCTGCGGCGACTTCGAGCTGGTGCCTTCGGCGAGCGAGCACAGGGCAGCCGTCGGCCGCACGGTCGAGTACATCCGGCTGGGAGAGATATTCCAGGCAAATATCTGCCTGCGGCTGGAAGCTGTCTTCCGCGGCGACCCGCTCGACCTGTTCTGCCGCGCCGCATCTGAGCTGCAGCCGCCCTACGCAGCGTTCCTGCGCCTGCCAGGTGGCGATGTGGCCAGCTTGTCGCCCGAGCTTTTCCTGCGCCGGACCGGGCGGACGGTACTGTCCAGTCCCATCAAGGGAACCAGCCGCCGGTCAGCCTCCGGGCGGCGGGCCGCAGCTCAGCGCAGCGAGCTTGAGAAGTCGGCCAAGAACAGGGCCGAGAACGTGATGATCGTCGACCTGATGCGGAACGATCTCAGCCGGGCCTGCGTGGCCGGCAGCGTCGAGGTCCCCCGCCTGCTGCACGCCGAAGCCCACCCAGGGGTATGGCATCTGGTGTCGGACGTGCGCGGGAGTCTCGACCCGCAATCCAGCGACGGTGACCTCATCCGGGCCACCTTTCCGCCCGGGTCGGTGACGGGCGCGCCTAAGGTCCGGGCCCTTGAGATCATCCATGAGCTGGAGGCGGTGCCGCGCGAGATCTATACCGGCGCTGTCGGGTACCGCAGCCCGGTTGCCGGGCTCGAGCTGAACGTCGCCATCCGGACCTTCGAATTCTGCGACGGGCGGATGTGGCTCGGCGCCGGCGGGGGGATCGTGGCGGACTCGCTAGCCGACGACGAATTCCTGGAGTGCTTGCTCAAGGCGGGCCCGCTCATCCGGGCGGCGGGTGGTGCCCTTTCCAGCCGGTCAGCAGGGGATGCGATGACGGCTCGACCGGACCCGGCCGCGGACCGGCCGTCCGCGCGGCCAAGGCCAGCGGCCGGAGTGTTCACCTCGCTCCTGGTTGACCTGGGCACGACACGTGATCTCGCCGGCCACCTCGCGCGGCTGGAGGACAGCACGGCGCAGCTGTACGGCAAGCGCCTGCCGCAGTCCCTGCATGACGACCTGGCGGCGTGCCTGGCCCAGCGCCCCTCCGGGAGGCTGCGCGTCACGGCGCAGCCCTCCGGCGGCCAGCTGCGCGTCGGCGTGGCGGTTATCCCGCTAGCCGGGCAGCCGGAAACCGTGCGGCTGCGCCCCGCGGTCATACCGGGCGGCCTCGGCGGCCACAAGTGGCTTGACCGGCGCCTGATCGCCGAACTCACCCGGCAGCGGCTGCGCGGACCAGGCGAGCAGCTTCTTATCCAGGACGCCGGCGGCGAGGTACTCGAGACCGACCGGGCCAGCATCTTCGCCGTGGTAAATGGCAGCCTGCAGACGCCGCCGGCGGACGGGCGGATCTTGCCCGGCGTGACCCGGGCGGCCGTCCTGAAGGCCGCGCGGCTCAACGGGATCGAGGTCACGACGGGCGCGATCACGCGGGCACAGCTTGCCGATGCGAGCGAAGTGTTCGTGACCAATGCCCTGCGCGGCGTGATGCCGGTGCAGGCAATCGGCGGCAGCCCTGTGGCCTGCGCGCCGGGACCGGTGGCCAGGCTGCTTGCGGCGGCACTGGCCAGGCGGCCACTCGACCGTGGCAGCCCCGCTCAGGCCCGGCGCGCAGCAATCTGGCCAGCCTCCCGGCCCGGCCCGAAGCACGGCGTCGCGAAGCCCGCCATCGTGCTGATCGACAACTATGACTCCTTCACCTACAACCTGGCGCACATGCTGCTCACCGGCGGCTGCCGCGTGGAGATCGTGCGAAACGACCAGGTGTCCGCCGATCAGGTCGCAGCCTTCGCCCCGGCAGGCATCGTGATCTCCCCGGGACCGGGTGCCCCGGCCGACGCGGGCATCAGCGTAGATGTCGTGCGCGTGTGTGGCGCCACCATTCCGCTGCTGGGGGTCTGCCTGGGCCATCAGGCGATCGCCGCAGCGTTCGGTGCCAGGATCGTGTGTTCTTCCCGGCCTGTCCACGGTCAGGCATCCGAGATCGTGCATGACGGATCCGGCCTGTTCGCCGGGGTGCCGAACCGGTTCGAGGCGGCCCGTTACCACTCCCTGCTGGTGGCCGCGGAATCACTGCCCCCGGCGCTCACTGTGACGGCCCGGACGCGCGAGGGCATCCCGATGGCTTTGCGGCACGCCACCCAGCCGGTGGAAGGCCTGCAGTTCCACCCCGAGTCAGTCCTGACCATTCACGGTACGGCGATCATGCGTAACTTCATCCAGGCGATTGGCCGATGGCGGACCGGATACAGCTGGACACAGATAACGGCGCAGTCAGCCACCCGGGTCCGCGGCAGTGCACCGTAAGGATGACCGCCGTTCTCGGGGCCCGGGCGGGCGGCCGCCGCAATGGCCGGGACAGGTGCCGGTGCTGCCCCGTGGCGCGGCGTGATCCGCCGGGGATGTCTTACATCGTCCCGGCAAAGCCCTGGTGGTGCACCGGAGCGTCAAGCGACGGGTCAGCCACCCTGCCGGCCATCCTGCGGGTGCAAGGCAGCCGTCGCCGGGCGTGCTCCGGGGGCTCTACACAGCGATCCGCAGGTCCGGGATGGCCCAGCCATCCAGCCCGGCGACGGTAATGCCACCGGATAACGGCTGGGCTGCTGACGGAAGCCTGACCAGACCCAGCAGGATAAGCCGGATAAGGGATGCCGGTCTGGCCGGTCAGGTGATCCGCAGCCCCTCATTCATCAGAGCGCCGCCGTGCAACGTTGTCGTGCCTAGCATCAGCGAGCACCACTCGCGGACACGCGACAGAACGGCCGTATCTGGACGCCCGCAATCACGGGCGCCGAGAGAACGGCTAGGCGCCAGATCGACGTCGGCGCGCGTTCTCCCGGACCGTGCCCGTCACTCAGCGTCACACTGGCGATCGGCATCACCTCGAGGCCGATCTTCGATCCAGCCCTGGTTGGACATACTGGAGCTGGCGTGCGATATGCGGGCAGATGAGGATGGCTGGTCCATCCACTACCTGGCTGGTGCACTGTGAGATAGCCGCAATGTGCGTGGCAGTCGTGGCAGGCTTCGCGAGTGAGACCTGCCTGCGGCCTGCCGCGCGGATGACCGCCGCCGGGTGCCCCGCGGCAGGCCGCACAGGACAGTGGACATCCCGCGTGGACTGGCCCGGCGGCCGAAGTCCGCGCCGAGACCCTCCACGCAGTGGCCGGCGAGCGGTGCAAGCGAGGCAGCTGCCGGACAGCGGCCGCGGCCGTACTGCTCCCGGCCATCGCGATCCTGGGCATCGACGCGAGCCCGCGCGTTCGGGCGATGGCCGTCGAGCTGGCCGGGGCATGGGCGCACTGCTGCCCGCCGGCAGCGGGCGCCGGCGCACATCGCTGCCGCCACCGGGCGCGGGGCGCGCCCGGGCAAGGAGCGAGGCCAGCTTCGGGGTCTGCTGGCCGTCGTCTTGGATGAGCCCCGGTGCCGGAACGCTTCCCGGCTTCCCGGCTTCCGCGCTGCGGTCCGCGCGGGTGTGCGGTGCCTGCACGGGGCGGGGGCGGGCTGCGCCGGGCCAGGGACGGCGGATGTTCGCGGGGCAGCGTCCGGTCGCGGCCAGGCGGCCATGCGCGAGATGGCGGCCATGCGCGGGATAATGCCCTGCGCGGGCAGCAAGTTCGCTGGTGAGGTGTCCACGGTGCGAGAACGGGTGAGTGGCTGGTTGTACGTGCTCGGCTGGATCGTGGTTTGCCGGGTGCCCGGGCGGTGGGCGCAGTGGATGTTCGGGCAGATCGCAGACCAGCTGTGGCGGCGGCAGGGGCGGGGCGTCAGGCAGCTGGAGGCCAACCTGGCGCGGGTGATTGGCCCGGATGCATCGGCTATGGATCTCCGGCGGCTTTCGCGGGACGGGATGCGTTCGTATCTGCGGTACTGGCTGGAGGTATTCCGGCTGCCGGTGATCCCGCCGGCGGAGATCCTCGGCCGGATGCGGGCGGCTGGCGAGGAGCAGAGCGCGTTCGGGCACCTGGCGGCGGGCCGCGGGGTGATCTTCGCGTTGCCGCACATGGGCAACTGGGAGCACGCGGGCGCCTGGATCGTGCTCCGCGGCGCCGGGAAGGTCACCACGGTGGCGGAGCGGCTGCGCCCGGAATCGCTGTATGACCGGTTCGTGGCGTTCCGGGAGAGGCTGGGCATGGAGGTACTGCCGCACTCGGCCGGCGCGAGCAGGTTCGGGGTTCTGGCGCAGCGGCTGCAGGCTGGCGGCCTGGTCGCCCTGCTGTGTGAACGGGACCTGGCCGGCAGCGGGGTCGAGGTCGAGTTCTTCGGCGAGCCTGCCAGGATCATGGGCGGCCCGGCCGCGCTTGCCGAGCAGACCGGGGCCGCGCTGATGCCGGTGACGCTGTGGTACGAGGCAGAGAACTGGGGGGCGCACATTCACCCGGAGATTCCCGTGCCCGAGACAGGTACCGGGCCGGAGAAGATCACCGCCATGACCCAGCAGCTGGCGAGGGTGTTCCAGGATGGGATCGCCAGGCACCCGCAGGACTGGCACATGCTGCAGAAGGTGTTCGTCGCCGATCTCGACACCGGCAGGCTGCGCCCCACGGGCCAGCAACAACCGCCGCCCGCCGGGTAACAGCGCCGCGATTCACGTCCGAGCGGACGTCATCGCTGCTCGGGAAGGCCGTCCATGGTGCGCTCGCCGTCATCCACCTTCGCTGGTCCGCGCGTTCGCCGGCCTGGCGCGCGTTCGCTCCCGGCGTAGCTGGGCACACTTGCCCGTTGCGCCAGGCCGGACGGGGTGAACCCCGCTGCGGACGGGGAACGTTTTACTTGTGCGACATCCGCGTCGCAACGTCGCCCGGCGCGCGGGCTAGCATGCGAAGGGACGAGCAAGACTTCGGTTGCCTCGCCGACCGCTCGGTGAGGGGGCGACGAGATGTTCGAGAGGTTCACCGACCGGGCGCGGAGGGTTGCGGTCCTGGCTCAGGAAGAGGCCCGGATACTCAACCACGACCATATCGGCACCGAGCACATCCTGCTCGGCTTGATCCGCGAGGGCGAGGGCGTCGCCGCCAAGGCCCTTGAGTCGCTGGGGATCAGCCTGGAGGCGGTCCGCCAGCACGTCGGGGAGATCACCGGCCAGGGCCAGCAGGCACCTTCCGGGCATATCCCGTTCACTCCGCGGGTCAAGAAGGTGCTTGAGCTGTCGCTGCGCGAGGCGCTGCAGCTGGGCCACAACTACATCGGCACCGAGCATATCCTGCTCGGCTTGATCCGCGAGGACGACGGCGTCGCCGCGCAGGTGCTCGTCAAGCTGGGCGCTGACCCCGGCAGGATCCGCCAGCAGGTGATCCAGCTGCTGGCGGGCTCCCAGGGCAAGGAGCCAGCCGCGGCAGGCGCGCCGTCCGAGACGGCGCCCTCCGCTTCGGTCATACTCGACCAGTTCGGCCGCAACCTGACCGCTGCCGCACGCGAGGGCAAGCTCGATCCGGTGATCGGCCGGGAGAAGGAAATCGAGCGGGTCATGCAGGTGCTGTCCCGGCGCACCAAGAACAACCCCGTGCTGGTGGGCGAGCCCGGCGTCGGCAAGACGGCTGTGGTGGAGGGCCTGGCCCAGAAGATCGTCAAGGGCGAGGTGCCGGAGACCATCAAGGACAAGCAGCTTTACACCCTGGACCTGGGCGCGCTGGTGGCCGGCTCGAGGTACCGGGGCGACTTCGAGGAACGGCTGAAGAACGTCCTCAAGGAGATCAGGACGCGCGGGGACATCATCTTGTTCATCGACGAGCTGCATACGCTGGTCGGGGCGGGCGCGGCCGAGGGCGCGATCGACGCCGCCTCGATCCTCAAGCCGATGCTGGCCCGCGGCGAGCTGCAGACGATCGGCGCGACCACGCTGGATGAGTACCGCAAGCACCTGGAGAAGGACTCGGCGCTGGAGCGCAGGTTCCAGCCGGTCCAGGTGGCCGAGCCGACGATCGCGCACACCATCGAGATCCTCAGGGGCCTGCGCGACCGCTACGAGGCGCATCACCGCGTGTCGTTCACCGACGACGCCCTTGTCGCCGCCGCGCAGCTCGCGGACCGCTACGTCAGCGACCGGTTCCTGCCGGACAAGGCAATCGACCTGATCGATGAGGCCGGGTCCCGGCTGCGGATCCGCCGGATGACCGCCCCGCCGGGCCTGCGCGAGTTCGACGAGAAGATCGCTGACCTCCGCCGGGAGAAGGAGTCGGCCATCGACTCCCAGGACTTCGAGAAGGCCGCCGCCCTGCGCGGCACCGAGAAGCAGCTGACCGGGAAGAAGGACGCCGGGGAGAAGGAGTGGAAGGCCGGCGACATGGACACCGTCGCCGAGGTGACCGCGGAGCTGATCGCGGAGGTCCTGGCGACCGCCACGGGCATCCCGGTGTTCACGCTGACCGAGGAGGAATCGCAGCGGCTGCTGCGGATGGAAGACGAGCTGCACAGGCGGGTGATCGGGCAGGACGTGGCCGTCAAGTCGCTCTCGCAGGCCATCCGGCGGACCAGGGCCGGGCTGAAGGACCCGAAGCGGCCCGGGGGCTCGTTCATCTTCGCCGGCCCGTCCGGGGTCGGCAAGACGGAGCTGTCCAGGACGCTCGCGGACTTCCTGTTCGGCGATGAGGACTCGCTGATCCAGCTGGACATGAGCGAGTACACGGAGAAGCACACGGTGTCCCGGCTGTTGGGTTCTCCGCCCGGGTACGTCGGATACGAGGAGGGCGGCCAGCTGACCGAGAAGGTGCGCCGCAAGCCGTTCTCCGTGGTGCTGTTCGACGAGATCGAGAAGGCTCACCCGGACATCTTCAACTCGCTGCTGCAGATCCTCGAGGACGGGCGCCTCACCGATGCGCAGGGCAGGGTGGTCGACTTCAAGAACACGGTGATCATCATGACCACCAACCTGGGCACCCGGGACATCTCCAAGGGCGTCTCTGTCGGGTTCGGCACCGCAGGCGAGTCGCGCGGCTCGTATGACCGGATGAAGACCACGGTGCAGCAGGAGCTGAAGCAGCACTTCAGGCCGGAATTCCTGAACCGCGTCGATGACACGATCGTGTTCCGCCAGCTCAGCCGGGAGGAGATTCTCACCATCGTGGACCTGATGATCGCCAAGGTGGATCAGCGACTCAAGGACCGGGACATGGGCCTGGAGCTGCTGCCCGCGGCCAGGACGCTGCTGTCCGAGCGGGGCTATGATCCGGTGCTCGGCGCGCGCCCGCTTCGCCGCACGATCCAGCGGGAGATCGAGGACAACCTGTCCGAGAAGATCCTCTTCGGCGAGCTGAGGGCCGGCCAGATCGTCACGGTCGATGTGGAGGGCACCGGGCCGGAAGCGCAGTTCACGTTCGAGGCCGTGGCCAAGCCCGGGGCCGCGCCCGGTGCGCCGCCCGCGGTGATTTGAGGGCACGGCGGCCGCCGGCGGGACCCGCGGGCGCCTGGCGACCTGACCGGCACCGCCAGCGGCGCGGCACGGCCTGGGCCGCCTCGGCCATGCTGTGCCGCTCGGATACCCGATGGCATTGGCTGCCCCGCACTGTTGCCGACAGGTGGACGTGGTGATGGCTGGCTAGGCGGTATCGCGGCGTGGACCGGATCTTCCTCGTTCAGCATCCTGACTTCCTGCTGAGCCCGCGTTGCTAGATGTGCTGCCAGCGTGGCCACTTGCCGGGGCGGGAAAAGCCGGTACAGCTTCCG
>Ga0302229_10002816_pt1 | contig 12375 bp, 8 predicted proteins | sample II_Palsa_N1_3_FD_193518 | JGI IMG/M metagenome (GOLD analysis project Ga0302229, IMG submission 193518) | Peat permafrost microbial communities from Stordalen Mire near Abisko, Sweden - II_Palsa_N1_3 | ecosystem: Environmental > Terrestrial > Soil > Palsa > Peat permafrost | place: Sweden...
GATAGCCTCAATTGTCATGCCGCTCCCGTTAGTTTCAAGGCCGGCGGCTGCCGCCGCTGGGGACGACGCAACCGTGACGCGTGCACGCGGCACAATGAGCCAGGCCACGCGGGGGCTGGAGCAGCGGCCGGCGAGCCGCCCGCTCCGCCCCCGGCGACCAACCGCCGGTACCCGGTTGCGCCATACTCGCGATAGCCGCCGTACAAGGGTCCAGATACCCGGCGACCCGATAGCCGGGGCCTCGACGCCCGAGGCCTCTCCTGCTGCGGCATCGCCGCAGGCGACCGGAGTGATCAACGGGCCGCTAGCTAGTCGTCTCCGTCATCTTCAGTCCGTCCGGAAACGCAGCCGTCATCCGCCGGTGCAGCGGAGCGTAACGATCTGCCTGCTTTGTCGACGGGAGACTGCAGCGCGGCTAACCTCGATTCTCGGTCAGATAATTGAGTTGAGGTGTGTCGGCTATCGACGCTGGTTGCGGGCGTGCACGGAGGTACCGTCTGGTGCTGTACGAGGCCGTTCAATCGCGAGAGCCGCATGTGGTCAGCTTGGCTCTTGCCCGCGTTTGTGGGTTCATGTCCGATTTCTGCTGAACGGGATTATTGAGGATATTCCGGGCAAATCCCGACGATCTGGGCTCGCATAATCGGCTCCGTAACCTCGCTGACCTGCGCATTTCTGGCGTACGACCGATCCAACCCCGTGCCGGGAATCGAGGCTAATCGGCCCGCATTAGGCGGTTCTACGGGCGTGCCGTCACCGTGAACTGGCCACGCACTGTGATGGCTGGCATCTTGTGCCCACATCCTGGGGCAAGCTCATCCCGAGCGGACTGGCCTGCGGCGGCATCTGCGGACAATGCGGGATCTCCGGGTCGGCTACCGGGAAGGGATGCCGGGCACTTCGGCAATCTGAGGCCGGCATGTCGGGGGCCCGCACCGTCTTAGTTCTGGCCGGAACGAACAACGGCAGTGCTTGCTGAACAGGCTGGCGGATCCCGATACGCGGCTGACGGCGCTGAACCTGCCGGCGGAGCAGCAGTCCCACGGGCTGCGGAAGCTGACGGCGATCGAGTCGGCCTGCGGCTCGTTCGATGACGCCGCCGCCGCGATCACACCCGCGCCACCGGGGTCAGGATGGGCAAGCGGCAGGTTGAAGAGCTGGCACGGCGTGCCGCCGCCGACGTGGACGCGTTCTACGCCGGGCGAAGGCCCGGCCGGGCCCCCGACAAGCATGTGCTGGTGCTGACCGGCGACGGGAAGGGGATCGCGATGCGCCTGGACGCACTGCGCCCGGCGACCGCGAAGGCAGCCGCCGGGGCAGGCAGAAACTGGCGACACGCCTGTCACCAGGGGAAAAGCACGGGCGCAAGCGGATGGCCGAGCTGGCCTGCGTCTACGATTGCGCCCCTGCGCCCCGCACGCCGGATGACATCATCGCCCCGCCCGGCAGGGAGCGGGAAAGGGCCGCGCCCGCGGTCCCCGGGCGGCCGGGAAGTGGCTGACCGCCTCGGTCACCGATGACATCCCCGCCGTCCTCGCCGCTGCCTTCAGCGAGGCGCAGCGCCGCGACCCCGCGCACCGCCGTACCTGGATCGCCCTGGTGGACGGCAACCGGCAGCAGATCGACGCGATCACCGCCGAGGCCGCCCGCCGCGACGTCACCATCACCGTGATCTGCGACTTCGTCCACGTCCTGGAATACGCATGGAAAGCCGCATGGTCGTTCTTCGATAAAGGCGACCCCGACGCCGAGGCATGGGTCGCCCGCCAGGCCGTGAAAATCCTCGAAGACAAGGCCGCCCAGGTCGCAGCCGGGATCCGCCGCCGCGCCACCACCTTCGGCTACTCGCCCGCCGAGCCCGAGGGCGCCGACGCCTACGCGGGCTACCTCACCGCCAAAAAACCGTACCTCGACTACGCCACCGCCCTCGCAAAAGGCTGGCCCATCGCCACCGGCGTAATAGAAGGCGCCTGCCGCCACCTGGTCAAAGACCGCATGGACATCACCGGAGCCAGATGGGGCCCGGACGGCGCCGAAGCCATCCTCAAGCTCCGCGCCCTCATCACCAACGGCGACTTCGAACCATACTGGCGCTTTCACCTGCGGCAAGAACACAAACGTACCCACAACGCCCGCTACCGCGACCACTACACCCTCACCGCATAACAGCTCACTCCAAGAGAGCCGCACCCTTCCTATATCTTTGCATATCTTCGTAATTTTTACGATCGATTCCTACTGATCACATGCCATTGAACGCAGTTCCTCGAATACCAGCTGATATCGTCCAATGTCTTGGTGGCGATCAAGATAGATGGAACCAATAAGTCCTTCTACATACACCACACTTTCCACGGGAGCAGTAAATTCCAGGATAGTAAAGCTGCTTTCCATGGCGGAATATTCGCCTGCCTCGTAGGGGATGACCTGGGTGGTGACGTTCGGCAGTCTGGCAACCTCGAACAATTGCTCCAGCTAAGCCCTCATGGTCCCTCATGGTCACCGGGCCGCCGACGACCCGATGCAACGCCGCTTCGTCCATAATGAACCAGGCGCATGGCGGATCAGCCTCAGTCCCAAACGCTGCCGTATGAGCCGCGCCTCGACTCCTTGCTCGGTCGCTTCGGCGCTGAATCCCGTTAGGGTCGCATACAACGCACGCGCGTAATCCGCCGTTTGCAGGAGGCCATGCACAGTCGTGGGATGGTATGCGGTCTTGAAAGTGCCCGTCGCTACAGTTCTGGCACATTGATCATTGCGATGCGCTGGACACCGGGCGCGCCGACTGCGACGTGTGAGCGCTTCCTGTCTCGAGAAAGCGTCCGCAGTTCGGGACCGCCCGCCTGCTAGCCTTGACAACCTGCACGCTCACCCTCGCATTTTCGCGCTACGCGCGCGTTGACCTGCACCCCGGGGTTAGCAGGAGGAGGCAGCCGACCTGGCCGCGGCAATGAAGGTTTGTATCGACGGGCGCTCTTTCAGGCACGCTGCGGGTCATGTACCGGCCACGTTCGGGCGGTCTGTGGTGGTAGGAGCGGACGGCCCAAGTGGCCACAGCGGGAGCCGACGGTGATCGGCGGGGTGGGCACCTGACACAGTGTCAGTCAAGGGCAGACCGGGACCGCCCGGCGGGCGCGGCCTGGTCAGTCGTAGAACACGATCGACAGCCGCTGGAATACCACGGGCTGGGCCAGAAGATCTTCGGGAACATACGCCGGCACATCGTGCAGCACCGGAACGATGGTGACCTCGACGTCCTGGACGCCGTCGGCTATCAGCCGCCGCACCGCCTCGGTCACCGTCACGTGCTTGTTGAATGGGGTGAGGGCGTAGGGCGGCCGGTGGTCGGCGGGTCGCCGCTCGGGCATGTCGCAGTGGCCTTCGTCGCCGAAGCAGCCGCCGTGGCCGAAGATGGAGAAGAACCCGGCGAAGCCCGCGCTGGCCGTGGCGGGCGTGGACGCGTCCGCCTCGGGGGCGTTGAAGAAGATGCGCACCTCGACCGAGGGACCGGCGTGCTCCAGGCCCAGGAAAACCAGGTCGGCCCGGCGGAACGGGCGCTGAGTGGCCGGGAGCTTCAGGTGCAGGCGGATCGCTGACGGGGATGTCGTGGCGTTCATGTGTCAGCCTCCTGGGCGACGGCGACAACTTCCTGAGAGACATACCCGTAGCCGAGTTTCGTGATGTCCAGGATATCGGCCACCGTGAAGGTGAGCCCCGGCACGCTTAGCGCGGTGCTGAGTTGCTGGGGATCCCAGACGAAGTTGGCGTTCGACGGCTGGATCTGCCAGAGGTAGAACACCCGGTCGATCATGCAATGGTGTGACCAGAAGATTGGGTCGTAGGAGGCCCAAGGCACCTGGCCCATTTCGCCCCCGACCCAGTTGTGGACGTTGTCGTGCAGGCCGGCGAAGGTCTCAGAGAACCCGGTCGGATCGCTGTTGAAGAAGGGAATGCTGCTGCACGATTGCACGTCGTCGCTGGTCGGCAACAGCAGCGAGTTCGGCGGCTGAGGCGACCGGCTCGTCTCGGTGGGCCAGTCGGGCTGCGGGTTCGGGACCTGGATTTGCGCCTTGAGCAACGGGTTCGGCTGCCCGCCGGGGGTGGTCGCGTCAGCGAAGGCCGGCGGGATGCCGTTGGCGTGCGTATCGGCGGAGGTCCAGTCCCACCATGGGATGGTCACGCCGGGCACTTGGTCCTGCAGGCTCTGCTCGAAAAGGTACAGGAAGGCCCGGTGCCAGGGCAGCCAGTCCCACTGATGATGCACGCAGAGGAACTGCGGCACCCCGTGAATGCCCGCCAGGTAGTTGTAGCCCTTATTGTCGGTGCGCTGCATCACCATCTGGATGGCTTCCCGGTAGGCGGCGAGCTCGTCCGGCGTCAGGCTGTAAATGTCCTTCCTGAGGGCGACCGACCCGGCCGCCATCCGTTCGGCGTTCAGTTGCATTCGTCCCCCTCACCGCGCCCGGCCTGCCCGGGCGCGTCATTACCGGATTCGGTGCGGACGGAGCGCTCATCGAGCACGGAGCGCCGTCACGGTCAGCTGAACATTGGCGCTGGCTTCCCGCAAGTGGTGACTCACGGCGCGAGGCGTCGTCGCACCGCGGTCGAGCCCTCGGCGGACCACAGCAGAGCGCTTCGCTGCCCCTGCGGCAGTGGGCCAGGCGCCGAGGCGGTGGTGCTGCCAGAGCCGAGAAATGCAGCCGCGGGACCCCTCGCATCGTAACCGCCGCTGCCCCAGGAACTCAGAGGCCCCGTCGGCCAGGATGGCGGGGCCTCGTCCTGTCGTCCCGATCGGAACCCGTCGCCGCTTACGCCAGAGGATCCGCGACGCCCAGGACCCCCGCGAATAACGCGGGACGTCCGCGGCACCCGGCCGCAGGACCGCATTGACCGACACGACACCGTGTATCCGCACCTCTCTCCCGGCCCCCGCCACCCATCCAGTGAACAAGGTTGCACCGGTGGCTGCAAAGCAGCCGTCACGCACCCGCGCGGCGTTGACGTGGGCATGCGGCCCAATCAGGACATCCTCACCGACGATCGCGGGGTGACGCGCGGCCTCTGCCTTCAAACGTGCTGGCCAGGCAGACCTGGCCCGACTGCGGGCTCCGTGGGACCCGATCGCCGGCCGGTACCGGGCACCGGATGAGAAGACGATCCGGATAGTCCTGGACCGGCTCGACCCGCGAGCCCTGACCCGGGCCCTGCTCGGGCCTCGCCCGCGCCGGCGTCGCGGCGGGCCGTCCCCGGCCAGCGTGCGCCGCTACCGTGCCCGGCGCGCCGCCCGGCAGGCACAGGCGCTGGCCCGCGACCGGTTACGGGCAGTGGCGGTGGACGGCAAAACCTCCCGCGGCGCCCGCCGCGCCGACGGCACCCGGGTCCACCTCCTCGGCGTCGCCGAGCACGGCGGGCGTCTCCTGGATCACCTCGAGGTCGACATCAAGCACAACGAGACCAGCCACTTCACCGCGCTCCTGGAACCGGTGGACCTGGACGGTGCCGTGGTGACCTTCGATGCCCTGCATACGGTGCGGGCGAACCTGGACTGGCTGGCAGGGGAGAAGAAGGCCCATTACATCGCCGTGGTCAAGCGCAACCAGCCGCTGCTGCACGCCCGGATCAGAGCCCTGCCCTGGCGGCAGGTACCGGCCGGCAGCATCACCCGCGAGACGGGGCACGGCCGTACCGAGACCCGCACCCTGAAGGCCGCCCACGTCAGCTTCCTGGCCTTCCCGTGCGCCCGTCAGGCCATCAAGATCACCCGCCGGCGGAAGGGCACCGCCACCGGCAGGACCACCCGCGAGACCGTCTACGCGGTCACCAGCTTGACCAGTGCTGACGCCCCCGCGGCGGACCTTGCCCGCCTGGTCCGCGAGCACTGGTCCATCGAGGCGCACCACCACATCCGGGACGTGACGTTCGGTGAGGACGCCGCGACCAGCCGTACCGGCCGCGGGCCCGTCAACCTGGCCACCATCCGGGCAGCCGTCATCGCGGCTATCAAAGACGCTGGCTACCTGCACGTCCCCGAAGGCCGCCGCGACCACACCACCCCCGCCGAAACCCTCCACCTCCACGGCCTCGATTAGCTAGAAATGGGACATTCACTACGCCGGAGCCCTGCTGCATCCCGGCCCTGCTGTCACCGTCGGTGACGTAGGCCGGGGTACCGCCATGCGCCGGGCTGGAGCCGCCAAGGCGAGGATCCCGGTGTCAGGGTGAGCACGGCGGAGACGCCCACTGGATAGGCATGCCAGCAACTGAGGCTCGCCGTGAGTGACGTCCGGCGCTCATGACGAACGACGCGCATTCTCTCGGGGTGCAAAACGGACATCAAGGGCGTCATCGCGAAACGTGCAGGTAGGAGCGAGGGACAAACCTCACCGACTGCGGCTAGTGGTGTGGCATATGTTGGACGTCCATAGTCAGCAGGGCTCTGAGCAGCGACGACAACATGCACCACACGTGGCTGAGGTGTTGCAGAACATCTCCGTGAAACGTTCAAACGCCACGTCGTGCAACAGCTCAAGGACCCCGAGAGAACGCGTAACACGCGGGACGCAAATCCACCCCGGCCCAACGTCGTGATCTTGAATCCGCCGACCGTATATCGGCCACTGAGAGGCCGCATACAGACCTTAAGAGTCTTCCTCGGGTACTGCTGTACTGCTGCTGTACATGACGAAGAAGCGTTCGAAAAACAGTCGGGACGGCGGGATTTGAACCCGCGACCCCTTGACCCCCAGATACTGGCACCCGCCCGTGAACCGCAGCGTACGGCCAGGTCAGCAAGGGTTCATTAGTCCGCAGAGGTTCCCCGTAGTGTGCCGGGATGCGTGCCTGTTGCTGTACCTGGCTGCTGTACAGCGTCGGCGCAAACCCGCACAGTACGCCCTCGCGCCGGGTCCCAGTTTGGAAGATCGGTAGCGCGGTCCGGCCCTCATCAGCGGGAACGCCGGTCCTGGCCATCGGCAGTGGAAGGTACGGCAGTGGCTGACCGCTGGTCGCTGTCGCGTATGGCACGACTGCGCGCCGCCTCATTCGGCAATAGAGAAGCCTTCGGTCCATTCGTCCTTGTCGAGTGTGTTCAGAGTGATGTGGAAGCAATCAGGTTCGTCGCTGAATCCGGGCAGCGTCCGGGCAGACTCGATTCTGGCCTGGGCAGCGGCATCGCTGGAGTAGACGCCCAGAGGTTTTGCGTCATCACCAGCTTGCTCGTCGCACAAAGGGCTTCGGTCATCGTCGAGGTGCTGGATACGTTGGCCCGAAGGGTGCGCGAGATATGCCAGAGCAAGAAGACGTCTGTCATCGGCAGAATCCTCCCACCGCACCGTCCATCCGGAAATCATGAGGGACATGGCCAGCGGGCAAGTCACATTTCTTTCACGTGGCTGGCCTGAGCTGGTCTGGCTCGTGCCAGTTATGTCGCGTCCCCGTTAGCTGCCCAGACCGGCGGCTATCGGCCGGGCCTGTCACGCTGGGCTTCCGGCGTGTCCGCCTGATCGCGGAGCTTGCGCGACTTCACTGCCGCGCGTCCCCGGGTGTTACGCGGCGCTGGCCATGAGCATCTCGCGTCACCTATCGCGAGCACGGTCATGGGGGTCCCCTTCCGCGCGCCAGCGACAGGATCGTGAGCGTGTGACGTGGCGGGAGCCGTTGCCGTGTCCCTGCGACTGGCCGGCCATCGACACGGCGAGTGACCGCGCCGGGATGTCACGGACGGGCAGGGCGCGCGGATCGCCGATCGGGTTTTGCTGACCGGCGAGCAGGGTGCACGATCCGTGACGCGCATATTGTCGTGTTCTGCTTGTCGTGTTCTGCGCACTCGCAGGTGGAAGCAGAGGCGTGTCATGGCATGGTGCGCGCTTGCATCTGAGTGTTTGACCGGTTTGTCAGCTCGGCCTCAGCAGTGTGGCGGCGAGGCTGTCGGACAGCCATTGCGTGAACGCGGCGGCCGTCCAGCCGCGCTGGGAAACGAGCAGGTGGTAGAGGTGGCCGTCCATAAGGGCCCAGCACAGGTCGGCGGCTTGCTGGTCGCTGAGGCCGGCGGCCAGGCCATCGAGCGAAGCCAGGTAACTGATGAAGGCGCTGGCGCCGGACATCCGGGTCCGCGCCTCGTCCGCGAGGAGTTCCGCGGCGTCCGGATCGCTGTCGGCTGCGGCGTAGAGGACCTCGCTGATCGGGGCCACTCGGGCGGCTATATCCACGACCGTGCGCGCCCAGAGGGTTAGGGCCTTGCGAGGGTCGCGTTCGGCCTGGATCGCCTTGACTGCGGGGCGGTCTGCCAGCGCGACTGGCTCGTCATCGCCGACGATGGCCCACTCAAGGGCCAGTTTGAGGAGCATGACCTTGCTTCCGGCGGCATTGAAGACGGTGCGCCGGCTGACGTGCGCCGCCTCGGCGATCGCGTCGATCGTCGTGGCGGCGTAACCCTGAGCGAGGAACAGGTCGCGGGCGGCGGTGACGACAGCCCGCCGTGTACGCCGGGCCTGCTGGTCGCGCACCTCAGATACGTAGCGCCTGGCCGGGTGGCTCATCGAGCGGTTGCCCGCATCTTGACGGTCCTCCAAGTTTGCTGCACTATTGATGCAATCAAAGCATCGTCAGTATACCGGAAAGGGCGATTGCCATGCGGATAGCCATCATCGGATCGGGTCCGGCCGGCTTGTTCGCCGGCGCCGGGCTGGCGCGCCGGGGTCACCAGGTGGCCGCGGTAGAGCGCGACCCCGGGCCGGGTGCCGACGGCAGCTGGCCGCGGCGCGGAGTCATGCAATTCCACCACGCCCACGCCTTCCGCCATCAGGTCGTGCAGGCACTGCAGCAGGAACTTCCGGAGGCGCTGCGCCGGTGGCTGGCTGCCGGCGCGGAGCCGGTCCGGATGGCGCTGCCTGACGGCAGTGAGGTGCCGATGGGGGTACGCTCCCGCCGTGCCACGTTCGAGCGTGCGCTGCGGGCCGCAGCACTAGATCAGCCCCGCCTGCAGATCCGCCGCGGCCACGTCGACAGCGTGGTATGCCGACGCGGGCGGGCCGGCGGCGTCCGTGTCGACGGATCCGAACTGCCCGCCGACCTCGTGATCGACGCCTCGGGACGGGCCGGGCGAGCAACTCGGTCCCTGCGCCCCGCAGTCGCCAGCGGCGGCCCTTGCGGGATCGCCTACGTCGACCGGCAGTACCAGCTGCACCCGGGCGCCGGCCCCGGCCCGCTCGTGAACCCGATCGCCTGGCAGGCAGACTTCGACGGCTACCAGGCCATCGTCTTCATTCACGAACACGGCGCCTTCTCCGTCCTGATCGTTCGTCCCGCCGCTGATCCGGTCCTGTCTCAGCTCCGTCACGAGGCAGCCTTCACCGCCGCGTGCCAAGCCATCCCCGGCCTAGCCGACTGGGTCGATCCCGGCCGCGCCCGGCCCATCACGCCGGTGCTCCCCGGCGGCCCGCTGCTCAACGCCTACCGCGGCCAGACCGGGCACGACGGCCAGCTCGCGCTGCCAGGACTGGTCTTCGTCGGCGACGCAGTGGCCACCACCACACCCACGTTCGGCCGGGGCATCACCACCACCTTGCAGCAGGCCCGGCAGCTCCTGCACCTCATCGACGAGCACGGCACCGACGCAGCCGCTGTCGGCGAACGCTTCGACACCTGGTGCAAGGAGCAGATCAAGCCATGGGTCGACGACCACGTGCACATGGACGAGTCAACCCGGCGCCGCTGGGCCGGCGAGGACACCGACCTGCGTCAGCCCCTGCCGTCCGACCTCATCCTCGCCGCGGCCCAGGCAGACCGCAGCATCCTCGGGGCCACCCTCGGCTACCTGCAGATGACCGCGCTTCCCTCATCACTGCGAGCCGTCGAACCCCGCGCACGCGCCCTCTATTCAACCGGGTGGCGCCCGCCCTTCGCGCCAGGCCCGACCCGCGACGAACTCGTCGGCATCATCCAGACAGCCCTGCACACCTCACCCGCACTCGCCACCGTGTAGCCCCCACACAGCACAGCGCTGAGCATGCCAGCAACCGAGGCTCGCCGTGAGTGACGTCCGGCGCTCATGGCGAACGCGTAACATCCGGGACGCAAATCCACCCCGGCCCAACGTCGTGATCTTGGATCCGCCAGCCGCATGGCGGCCACTCAGAGGCCGTATGCAGACCTTAAGAGTCTTCCTCGGGTACTGCTGTACTGCTGCTGTGCATGGCGAAGAAGCGTTCGAAAAACAGTCGGGACGGCGGGATTTGAACCCGCGACCCCTTGACCCCCAGTCAAGTGCCCTACCAAGCTGGGCCACGTCCCGGTGCGCTAGGCGCACACCCGCCGAACCCGGCGGGCTTACATACCTTAGCGCAGCCGGGACCTTCCCGGTGCCACCGAACAAGCCCCGCCAGCTGCCACCCACGCCGGGGGAGTCACCCAGGTCCTGGGATAACCAGCCGGCGCCCCCACGAACGCCCCGGGATCCGGCGTGGTGGCCGCACATGGTCACCGGGTCGCCGTACGCTGAATAGAGCGTCCCGTGGTCCCCCCACCAGCCCAGGACCGGTCCCCGTCCAGCGCTCTCAGCTTCCAGAAATCTGGACGGGTATCGCGTGCGTTCATGGGTAAGAGGCCGGAGTGCCTTACGGGCAGGATCCGCAGCCGGCGCAGCCGCCGAAAAGGAACGGGGTCAGATGAGGACATCGTCGTCGCGCGATTCCATGTCTGACGATTACGGGTCTGACGGTTATGGCTACGGCTATGACCCGGACGCGACCCTCCCTTACTCCCAGCGCTCACGTCGGCCCCGCAATGAGGGCTCGTCGGGCCGCCCGCGTCCGCCCCGCAGCAGCCGCCGCAGTAACACGCGGCCGCTCAAGCGCCGCCGCTGGCCCCGGCGCGTCCTCAAGACCATCGCTGTCGTCATCGTCCTGCTGGCGGTCGTGTTCGGCGGCCTGTGGCTCGTTACGCCCTCGGTGAGCCAGGCTCCAAGCCTGGTCCAGGAGCAGGCCGTGCAGCACGGCATCAGCTACCCGGGCGTCCAGCCCCCGCAGCGGTTCACCGAGGCGCTCGTCGCTACCGAAGACCATCGCTTCTATTCCAACCCCGGCGTCGACCCGCTCGCCATAGCACGGCTGTTCGCGGGCGAGCTCAACGGCCACTCCGACCAGGGCGGCAGCACGCTGGAGCAGCAGCTGGCCAAGAATCTCTACACCGAGGGCCGCTCCGGGATCAGTGTCGAAGCCGAGCAGGTCGTGCTGGCCATCAAGCTGAACGTGAGCTACACCAAAGCGCAGATCCTGCAGATGTACGCCGAAGTCGCTTACTACGGCAACAACTACTACGGCCTGCGCGCCGCGAGCTGTGGGTACTTCGGCACCGAGCCGGCCCAGCTGTCCTGGCCAGAGGCAGCGGTCCTGGCTGGCGTGGTGAACGCTCCCACGATCGACGACCCGCGCACCAACCCGCAGAACGCGCGCGCCCGCGAGACCCACGTCATCGGCCGCCTCGTGGCCGTTGGGGACCTCACCCCGGCCCAGGGCAAGCTGGTCCTGGACCAGCGGCTCAACCTGGTGGACACGGGCTGCACCAGCTAGAGCGACCTGAATCTAACTGAACTAGCCTCCGGTATAACTCGCCCGCAATCGCCTGGGTCGTACCGGGTGCAGGGCTCCGCTCAGGGCAGCCCGGAAGCGGGCCCCAGCCGGCCATCCCCTCCGCCGTGCCAGACATATGTAAGGTAAGCCTTGCCTAATTGCACGGCGCCGGCCAGACTCGGCGGCTGGAGGTTTTGATGCTGGCTACGCTCGTCATTTTCCTGCGCGAGGGTGTCGAGGCAAGCATGATCGTCGCGATCCTGCTCGCCTACCTCAACCGCATCGGGAAGCGGGAGTACTTCCGGGACGTTTTCCTGGGAGTGGGTGCCGCGCTGATCCTGGCCACGGCGGGCGGGGCGGTCGCCTACGAGACGATCCGGAGCTACGACGGATCGCGGGTGCAGACGATCTTCGAGACCATCACCTTCGTGGTCGCCGCCACCGTGCTGACCTACATGACGTTCTGGATGCGCAACCATGCGCGCTCGCTGTCGAAGGAGCTGCGCGCTCACGTCGACGCCGCGCTGGACGGCCGGGCCCGCTGGGGGCTGGGGCTGCTGGCCTTCCAGGCGGTAGGCCGCGAGGGGCTTGAGACCGTAGTCTTTACCCTGGCCATCATCTTTTCCACCTCGACGGCGGGCGCGCTGAGCGGGGCGGCTATCGGGCTGGCCGGTGCGCTCGCCATCGCATTCGTGATCTACCGGCTGGGCCACCGGCTGAATATGGCCCGGTTCTTCACCGTCATCGGCCTGCTGCTGATGGTCTTCGCGGCGGGGCTGCTGGCCGACACCATCGAGAACCTGCAGCA
>Ga0302229_10002830_pt1 | contig 12347 bp, 13 predicted proteins | sample II_Palsa_N1_3_FD_193518 | JGI IMG/M metagenome (GOLD analysis project Ga0302229, IMG submission 193518) | Peat permafrost microbial communities from Stordalen Mire near Abisko, Sweden - II_Palsa_N1_3 | ecosystem: Environmental > Terrestrial > Soil > Palsa > Peat permafrost | place: Sweden...
CGCGGCCGACGTTGACCGCGGTCCGCAGGTAGACGTCCTGGGTCGGCAGCGTCGGGCCCATCGTCTGCCACCAGGTCAGGAAGTTCGGCTGCCAGGATTCCAGGGCCCGCTGCAGCCGCCGGTCCTCATGCAGGCTGACGTTGTTCGGGATCTTCTCGGTGTAATCAGCGGCAGTAGTCAAAGCTCAGACTCGCTTCCGGTCGAAGAGGGCCCGCTGGCCGGTGCCGAAGCGGCGCAGCGCGCCGTCAGGACCCGAGGCGTTGGGCCGGTTGAATATCCAGTTCTGCCAGGCGGACAGCCGGCCGAAGATCTTGGTCTCCAGCGTCTCCGGCCCGGCGAAACGGTAGTTGGCCTCCAGGCCGCTGAGCGCGTCGGGGCTGAAGCTGGCCCGCTCCTCGATCACGATGCGGATTTCCTCATCCCAGTCGATGTCGTCCGGCGCAAAGGTGATCAGGCCGAGGTCAGCCGCGTCTTCGGCTTCCAGCGGCGTGCCCTGGCGCTTACTGGCTGCCTCCAGGCTGGCCTCGTCGCCCCAGAAGCGGGTCTGCAGGCGGGTCAGCCCGTTGCTCATCGTCAGCGGGCCGAAGTTGATGTCCCCGAGCGTGATGGCCGCGGGCTCAGCGTCCGGGTCAGTGTCCTCGAACACCCCGGCTAGCTGGAACGAGCGGTCCGCGGCGAGCGCGAGCTCAAGCAGGGAGCCGGCGAAGCAGCTGCCTGGCTCGATCACCGCGAGCAGGCTCCGGCTGGTGACGTCCAGCCGCCGCAGCGTCCGCTTGAGGTAGTGCAGGACCTCGTTCGCGAACCAGTCGCCCGCGTTGGCGAGCAGAAGGCCGTCGTAGGCGAGCACCTGGGCCGCCTCGCCATCGGTACGAAAGACCCAGGTGCCGAGCTCGGGCTCGTTGGTCCGCAGGTCCAGGATCAGGTCGTCGAGCTCCCGGGTCACCGCCAGCGGCCAGAAGCCGGCCCCCTGGCCGGCCGCCTCGGCCATGTCGGCGGGCGGGGGCGCCTGCGGTCCCCGCACGGTGATGTCGACGCTGCCCGTGTCGCGGCTGAGCCGGGCCGACACGATGGAGTAGGTGATCGTGTCGTCGTCGCGGGTCTTGCCGAGCGGGCTGAGGGAGACGCCGGCGGCGTCGCCCGGACGGCTGGAGCGCCCGGCGAGGTCGGCGGCCCGCTCGGTGACGGTCTCCTCCCACCGCGGCCGCGGGACCACCTCGTCCACCAGGCGCCACTGGACGGCCTTCTTCCCGCCGATGCCCTCCGGCCTGGTGGAGAAGTAGTCGGCCAGGTCCCGCCGCACATGCCGCTTGTCCGCCACCCGGGTCAGCCCGCCCGTCCCGGGCAGCACGCCGAGCAGCGGCAGCTCGGGCAGCGACACCGCCGAGGAGCGGTCATCGACCAGCATGATGTGCTCGCAGGCCAGCGCCAGCTCGTATCCGCCGCCCGAAGCGGTCCCGTTCACGGCCGCGAGGTAGGTCTGGCCGGAGTTCGCGGTGGCGTCCTCGATGCCGTTCCTGGTCTCGTTGGTGAACTTGCAGAAGTTCACCTTCCAGCCGTGCGCCGAGGCGGCCAGCATCCGGATGTTCGCTCCGGCGCAGAAGATCTTCGGCTTGGCGCTGGTGATCACGACCGTGCGGACCTCGGGGTGCTCGAAGCGCAGCCGCTGCACCGCGTCGTAGAGCTCGATATCCACGCCGAGGTCGTAGGAGTTCAGCTTCAGCTCATAGCCGGGAACCAGGCCGCCCTGCTCGTCGACGTCCATGATCAGGGTCGCCACCGGGCCGTCATAGGACACCCGCCAGTGCCGGTAGCGCTCGGGGCTGACCCGGAACTCGACCCGCTCGCGGCCGCCTCCGGCCGCGGCCGGGCTCGCGTCGCCTGTCTGGTCGTGCTGGGCGGCCGCACTTGTCATCACGGATTCCTCCCGCTTGGCCTGATGCCAGGTTCCGGTAGTTAATACTCTACAAAACTTGAGAAATACGTCAAGAGTTCGTAGAATTTTGTTCGTCGCGATCGGCGGTGGCCGCGCACGCCGCCTCGCCTTGAGCGGCGGATCCACCGGGAGAAGGCTGATGACCGAGACAACGCGGGCTGATATGGGTGCGGCGGCGCCGACGCTGCTGCGCCGTCATGCCGCGGGCACCGAGAGCGCGCGCAGCCTGTTGTTCACCATCTTGGGTGAGCTGGTCCTGCCGACTGGCGGCGAGGCCTGGACGTCGGCCTTCATCGATGTGCTCGGCCGGCTGGGCGTCGAGGAGAAAGCGGCCCGGCAGGCGCTGATGCGCACGGCGACCGACCACTGGCTGAGCTCCGAGCGGGTCGGCCGCCGTACGGTCTGGCGCCTGACTCCGGCGTCCGAGCGCCTGCTGCGGGACGGCACCGAGCGCATCTTCGGCTTCACGGCGGTCGCCGAGGACTGGGACGGCCGGTGGACCGTCGTGCTCGCGCGCACACCTGAGACCGATCGGGCCACCCGGCACATGCTCAGAACCCGGCTGCGCTGGGCCGGCTTCGGCACCATCATGCCCGGAGTCTGGCTGAGCCCGCGCGGCGACCGGGACGCCGAGGTCGCGGAGATACTAGCTCAGGCCGGGCTGCCGGATGGCTATCTGTTCGCGGCCGAGTACCAGGGCGGCGGCCCGGTGACCGCGATGGTCGGCCAGGCCTGGGACCTGGGTGAGCTGGCCCGTGGGTACGACGACTTCATCGGGACCTTCAGCGGGCCTGCCGGTCCCGACCCGCTCGCGCGGGTTATCGACCTGGTCCACGCCTGGCGGCGGTTCCCGTGGCTCGACCCCGGCCTGCCGGCCCCGTTCCTGCCCGCGCCGTGGAGCGGCAGCGAGGCCGCCAAGCTGTTCACCCGGTTGCACGCCGAGTGGGCCGGCCAGGCCGTGGCCGAATGGAAGCAGTTGCTGGCCCGGGCGTGACCGGCCCACCTGAGGTCGAGATGCTGTGAGGGGTCCAGATTCTGTGATAGGTAAGGTCAGCGTGGACATCACCAGCACAGGGGTCGGCCAGGCGGTCCGGCGTGCGGCGGTGCTCGGGTCACCGATCAGACACTCGCTCTCCCCCGTGCTGCACCGCGCGGCTTACCAGGCACTTGAGCTGCGCAGCTGGCACTACGACATGATCGAGTGCGACGAGCCGGCCCTGCCAGCCCTTCTGGACGGCATGGGGCCGGAGTGGGCGGGCCTGTCGCTGACGATGCCGCTCAAGCGGGTCGCCCTGACCCTCGCCGATGAGGTGGCTCCGCTGGCCCGGGCCGTCGGAGCCGCGAATACGCTGGTATTTCCCCTCGCTGGGGGCAGGCACGTCCACAACACCGACGTCGCCGGTCTCACCGGCGCGCTTCGGGAAGCTGGCCTGACCCGCCTCAAGCGGCCCCTCATCCTCGGCGCGGGCGGCACGGCGCAGGCGGCCCTGGCCGCCGTGCGCGAGCTCGGCCATAAGTCGCCGGCTGTGCTGGTGCGCAACCTCTCCCGTACCGGCGAGCTCCGCGAGACCGCCGATCGGCTGGGGATGCGGCCGGTGATCTCCGGTGGCCTGTTCGAGGAGCCGCTGCCAGCCGCCGACTTGGTCATTTCCACGCTGCCCGGTGGCGCAGCCGACCCGCTGGCCGCTACCCGCTGGCCACCGGGCACCGCGGTACTTGACGTGGTGTATGCGTCGTGGCCGACCCCGCTGGCCAGGTCAGCCCTTTCGGCCGGCTGCTCCGTGATCAGCGGTCTGGCCGTCCTGCTGTACCAGGCGGTCGCCCAGGTCGAGCTGATGACTGGTTATCCCGGCCCGGTGGAGGCGATGCGGGCCGCGCTGGTGGCCGCGGTGGCCGCCCGGCAGAACTAAACCGGGCGGTGAGGAGCGTCCGGCCAGTTAGCCAAGTCGGGCTTCGCCAGGGGCCAGCCTCCAGCGGCGAGCCTGGCCCTGACCCGGGCGACGTCGGCGTCGTTCGGCTTCTGCTGGGTGGTAACAGCCTTGATGGCCTGACGGATCGACTCGGCCGATCCCGGGTTGCTCTCGCTCGCCAGCTGGTCCGCGATCGCGTTGACATCGCTATTGGTGAGCTGGCTGCCCAGCAGGGCGAAGAGCGGGATGTAGTCGACGTCGGGGACGCCTTCGGGGTATCCGGCTCGCAGCCAACCGACGATGTTGCTCAGCACTGGTGGCAGCGCCATGTTCTCAAACCCTCTCGATGAGGTAGCCGCAGACTCAGGTCACGCTGGTCAGCGCTGACTATTTGGCGGGAGCGGGGTGGCCGATCTTGTAGACCTCGTAGATGCCCCAGCCTATGGCGGCCAGCACCACCAGGAAACAGAGCGCGGCCACGGCCATGCCCACCACGCTGCCGCCGACGAGGCCATCGGAGTCGCCGCCGCCCGCGGTCTGGACCCGAGGCCCCTTCGACAGAGAGTAAAGGCCCATCGCGAATATTGCCGGGAGCCCCGCGCCCGCGAGGAGGCCGAAGACGATGATCTTCCAGAGTGCGGAAAGGTTAATCCAGGACATTGTGTGTTTCCCTTGTCGCTCAGGCTGCCGCGGTCTGGGGTTCGGCCGGAGCGTCCGATCCGGTCCAGTCGTCGTTCACGTTGTTATGGTCGACCTTGTTCACGCGGGACCTCAGGTAGATGAAGGCCGCTACCGCGACCAGGATGACGAGGTCGATAATCACGCCGGTGCTGCCGCCGATTCCGTGCGCCAGGGCTTCGGCCCCGGCCCCGACCAGCGCCGCCGACGGAAGAGTGAACACCCAGGCGGTGGCCATCCGCCCGGCTACGTTCCAGCGGACCTCAGCGCCCCTCTTGCCGAGCCCGGTACCGATGATCGACCCGGTGGCCACGTGCGTGGTGGACAGCGAGTAGCCGAAGCTGCTGGACAGCAGGATGACCGCGGCCGAAGCGGACTCGGCCGCCATGCCCTGCGGCGACTCGATCTCCACGAGCCCCTTACCCAGGGTTCGGATCACCCGCCAGCCGCCCAGGTAGGTGCCGATGCTGATGGCCAGCCCACAGGACAGGATCACCCAGAATGGCGCGTTGGAGTGAGCGGGCACGGACTTGTTCACGATCAGGGCCAGCGTGATGACCCCCATCGTCTTCTGCGCGTCGTTGGTGCCGTGCGCCAGGGACACCAAGCACGCCGACCCGATCTGCCCGATACGGAAGCCGTGGCCGCGGGCCGCCTCCGTGAGGCTGCGGCTGATCCGGTACAGCAGATACGTGCCGGTCGCGGCGACGAGCGCGGCGATAATCGGCGAGAAGACAGCCGGGAGTACGACCTTCGAGACCAGGCCGTGCCACAAGACGGCGTGACCGCCTGAGGCCGCTATCGTGGCGCCGATCACTCCGCCGATGAGCGCGTGCGACGAGCTCGACGGGATGCCGAATAGCCAGGTGACCAGGTTCCAGGTGATCCCGCCGGCCAGGCCCGCGGCCACCACGGTCAGCGTGACCAGCTTGGTGTCCACCAGGCCACTGGCGATTGTCGCCGCGACGGCGAGCGACAGGAACGCCCCGACCAGGTTCAGGACGCCCGATATGCCCACCGCGACACGCGGGCTGAGTGCTTTAGTGGCGATCGAGGTCGCCATCGCGTTAGCCGTGTCATGAAATCCGTTGGTGAAGTCGAACCCGAGGGCCGTGATGACGACCAGGACCAGGATGAAAGTATTACTCACGGGCATAGCGTCTCTATCAGGCATCTTGCTGTCGATACCCCAACAGGAACGGTCAAGGGATTGTCATCGGAAGGACGATTTCTATTCACTTAGGATTCACTCGCCGCCAGTCCCTGCTACCTCGCTGACGGCGGGTGAATGGGCGAGCCGGAGCCGGATCAGGTACGGCGATACGCTGCACGAGTGACTGATCGCGAGACGCGCCGGCTGTCGTTCGGGTCGGTGGCTACCGACTATGACCGTTACCGTCCCGGGCCGCCGCCGCAGGCGCTGGACTGGCTGATCCCGCCGGACGTGCAGGCGGTGCTCGACCTCGCCGCCGGGACCGGCGCGGTGACCAGGGAGCTCGTCGGGCGCGCGGCGCGGATCGTCGCGGTCGAGCCGGACGAGCGGATGCGTGCCGTGCTGGCGGCCAGGTGCCCGGAAGCGGAGGTCCTGGCCGGGCGGGGCGAGGACATCCCGCTGCCCGCCGCGTCGGTGGACGCGGTGGTGATCTCCTCCGCCTGGCACTGGCTCGATCCCGAACGGGCCGTCCCTGAGATCGCGCGGGTGCTGCGCGTGGGCGGCATCCTCGGCGTGATCTGGATCTCCAGGGACGCGCGAGTGCCGTGGGTCGCCGAGTTCAACGCGCTGGCCCGCGAATCACGCGAGGCGGACCGTGCATCGGATGGCACCCCGCAGCGCCCGGGAGGGCGCCGCCGCGATGTCACGTTTCCGCCGGGCGCTCCGATGTCAGAGCCCGAAGAGTTCACCGTGGCGTACTCGCTGCCGGTGACCTCGGACGAGCTTGCCGGCCTGCTCGGCACCTACAGTGGCGTGATCACGATGGACCCAGACCAGCGGGCCGAGTTCTCGCGTCGGGTCCGGGCCTTCCTCGACCGCCAGCCGTGGGACCAGGTTGACCTGCCGATGATCTGCCGGTGCCTCAAGAGCACGCGCCTGCCCGGGTAGGTCACGCGGGCCGGCCGCGCCGCACCGCCAGCGGACCGCGGTCATCATCCCTCTTGCAGCTGCGGTTTTCCCCCCAGGTAGCGCAGGACGGCGAGCACGCGGCGGTTGTCGCTCTCGTCCTGGGGCAAGCCCAGCTTGGCGAAGATGCTGGCCACGTGCTTCTCCACCGCTCCACCAGACACCACGAGCTCGGCGGCGATCCCGGCGTTCGACCGACCCTCGGCCATCAGGGCGAGCACCTGGCGTTCCCGCGGGGTCAGCGTGGCGAGCCCGCCCCGTTGCCTGCTCGCCCGGAACAGCTGGCTGACCACCTCAGGATCGAGCGCGGTCCCGCCTTCGGCCACCCGCTGCAGGGCCGCGGCGAACTCGGCCACGTTGGCGACCCGGTCCTTGAGCAGGTAGCCGACGCCCGCGGCGCCGCCTTCGAGCAGCTGGGCGCTGTAGGACGTCTCGATGTACTGGGAGAACATGAGCACGCCGGTGCCGGGAAAGCGCTGCCGGAGCGCCAGTGCGGCGCGCAGTCCCTCGTCGGTGTGCGTCGGCGGCATCCGGATGTCCACCACCGCCACGTCCGGCCGGTGTTCCGCGACCGCGGCCAGCAGCGCGTCGCCGTCGGTCACTGCCGCGCAGATCGCATGCCCGCGATCCTCGAGCAGCCGGGTCAGTCCCTCCCGCAGCAGCGCGGCATCCTCAGCGATCACGACCCTCAACACAATCCCCTTATGCTCGCAGCGGCAGTTCGACGGTCACCAACGTCGGGCCGCCTGCCTGGCTCGATACGTCGATGCGGCCGTCCACCGTGGACACCCGCTGGGCCAGGCCGGATAGGCCGCTGCCCCGTCCGGCGTCCGCGCCGCCGATGCCGTCATCGCAGACCTCGAGCACAAGCACCCCGGTCCGTTCCGTGTGAATGTCGATTTTGATCTGGTTGGCGTAGCTGTGCTTGGTCGCGTTGGCGATCAGCTCCGCCGCGCAGAAGTAGGCGATCGTCTCGATGGCAGGCGCGGGCCGGGTGCCGATGCGGGCGCTGACCGTGGCCGGGATCGCGCTGCTGGCGGCCAGCGTGGCCAGCGCGCTGGCCAGGCCGTTGTCGAGCACCGGCGGGTGGATGCCGCGGGCCAGGTCGCGCAGGTCAGCCAGCGCGTCCACCGCGTTGCGGTGGGCGGCGTCGATCAGTTCCCTGACCGTGGCGCTGTCCGCGGCCTGGTCGTCATCGCCGAGCTTCTCCCGCGCCATGCCGAGGTTCATGGCCAGCGCGGCCAGCCGCATCTGCGCGCCGTCGTGCAGGTCCCGCTCGACCCGCCGCAGCGCCGCGGCCGAGTCATCCACCGCCAGCGCCCGAGTCCGTTCGAGCTCGCTGACCCGCTCGGCCATGCTGCTCGGCCCGAGCAGGCCGCGGACGCACCGGCCATCCGCCGCGTTGATCCCGCGCGCCAGCCACGCCGCGGCCACCACGCATGCCGCGCCGGCCAGGGCTGCGGGAAAGGCGCCCAGCCAGCTGCCAACGCGGATATTTCCCCCGAACGGCACTGGCACCACCGCCACCAACGGAGACAGACTGCCGCCGTGGTGGTTGCGAAACAGCAGCCAGATCGCCGGATAGGCCACGTCGGCCAGCCCGAAGGCGGTGAGCGCGACCGTGTATAGCTGCACGGCCGAGACCGGCAGCTTGATCAGGGCATACCAGACCGCACGCCAGGCCGGCCGGTCCCGCAGCCGCCGGTCGACGCGGTTAAGGATGCCGGTGCCCGGCTGGAACGTCGGCGGGGCCTCGACCTGGCGGCCGAGCATCCGCTTGAGCAGGCGGCGGTGCAGCGAGCCGAGGCGCCGGGACACCCGCAGCGTCGTGGTGATCAGTACCAGGCCGAGGACGGTGCCGATGACCGACACGGAGACCGTCAGGCCGGAAAGCAGCAGCACCAGGGTGATCCAGAACCCGGCCAGCCCGGCCACCCCGCCAAAGCCGCAGTACATCAGCTCACGGCGGTTCCGGCTGGTGAGCGGGGCAGCCACGATCGTGACCCCAAAACCCGCCACCCGCCGGATCGCCGCGTCCATGAAGCTAATTGTCTCCTGCTCTTTGCTGGCGTAGTCCGCTGAAGATGTCACGCATCCCGCCGGGTGAGCAGCCAGCCTCCTACGGTCAGGGCCGCGATCGTGTAGAGACAGAGCAGGCCGAACCCGACGCCGGGGGCCAGATTGCCCACGCCGGGCTTGACCGCGGTCAACGAGTTCTCCGCGATGATCATCGGCAGGAACTTCCCGACCGAGTCCTGGAGCGAGGTGCCCAGCGGCACCAAGATGAGCGGCAAGACGAACAAGACCCCGACCACGGCCGAGATGGCGCCGGCCGTGTGCCTGATAGCGGCACCGAAACCGAGGCCCATGAGCGCGATCAGGGCCGGGTACGCGCCCGCCATCAGCACCGCGCGCAGCACGCCCGGCTGGCCGAGGCTGGCGTGCGGGGCCGGGGACTTCAGCACCGCCTCGCCCAGGGCGAAGGAGACGAACGCGAGGACCTCCCCCGCCACCAGCGTGACGCCACCGAGCACCCCGGCCTTGGCCGCGAGCAGCAACGGGCGCCGAGGCACCGCGGCGAACGTGGCCCGGATCATGCCGGAAGAGAACTCGCTGGTGATCATCAGCACGCCGAGGACGCCGAACGCCAGCTGGCCAAGCGCCAGGCCGGCGAAGCCGTCGTTAGTAGGGTCGAAGTTCGCCCGGTCTGAGGGCGACATCGTGGCCCAGTTCTCGTGGCTCAGCACCAAGACGGCGATGCCGATCATGCCGGCCGTGAAGACCAGCAGGATCCAGGCCGTGGAGCGGACGCTGCGCAGCTTCAGCCACTCCATCCCGGCGGCGGAACGCAAGCCGTAGTGCCCTGCGGCCCGGTTGGGGCCGGCGGCGCGGTCGAGCGTCGCGGTGGTCATGACACACTCCTGAGCTGGTAATTGGACGGGTAGTCGGTGCTTCCTTCTGTGAGGGAAAAGAACGCCTCTTCCAGCGAACGGCCGTGGGCGGAAAGCTCGGCCACCGTGGTCTGGGCCAGCAGCCGGCCCTGGCCGATCACGATGAGGCGGTCGGCGGTCTGCGCGACCTCGCTGATCAGGTGGCTGGAGACCAGGACGGTGCGGCCGTGTGCGGCCAGGTTCTTCAGCAGGTTGCGGATCCAGCGGATGCCCTCGGGGTCCAGGCCGTTGACGGGCTCGTCGAGCAGCAGCACCGCCGGGTCGCCGAGCAGCGCGGCGGCGATGCCCAGCCGCTGGGACATGCCCAGGGAGAACTTGCCCGCGCGGCGGTCGGCCACCGTTTCCATTCCGGTGATCTCAAGCACGTCATTGACCCGCCGGCGCGGGATATCGTTGCCAGCCGCCAGCGCGGTCAGGTGGGAACGGGCGGTCCGGCCGGGGTGAAAGGCCCTGGCCTCGAGCAGCGCGCCGACTTCCCGCAGTGGCCAGCGCAGGTCGCGGTAGTCCTGGCCGTTGACCCTGACCGCCCCGGCGTCCGGCCGGTCCAGGCCCAGGATCATGCGCATCGTGGTGGATTTGCCCGCCCCGTTCGGGCCAAGGAACCCTGTCACGGTGCCGGGCAGGACATCGAAGCTGAGATCGTTCACGGCGGTAGTGGAGCCGTAGCGTTTGACCAGGCCGCGTGCCTCGATCATGGAAAACCCTCCAGCGGTTGGGTTGGGTAGCGTGAATCCGCGTGCCCGGCCCCCGTAGGCGGGCACGCTCGTGTGCATCTGACGTTCACGCTACGGATCAGGCCGCCGGCCGGGAACGCGGTCAACACCCCTCTTGGAGGTGGGGTTACCCCCCGCAGGCTAGGCGCTGCTCAACTGGGTAGCCGGAGTCATGCTGCCCGACGGGCCAGGTTTACCAGTGGTGGGTCGTGGCGTAGGAGTGGTTGACGATGATCTCGGTGTCTTCTGGCCGCTGGTAGACGGACTGCACGGCGACCCGGCCGGGGCCGAAGAGCCTGACCCAGATGCTGCGGTAGCTCCACCGGGGGTGCCAGAAGGCGAAGCCCATGTTCCGCGGGTATTCCAGGTGCAGGGACATCCGGACCGACACGTCGCGGTACAGCAGCGCACTCGGCTGGACGAGCAGGCTCTGGCCCGGCTGCAGGTCGCGGATGAAGGCGTTGCCCGGCGCGTGCAGCAGCAGCAGACCTGGTCCCTCGTGGGAGCCGAAGACGTCGCCGAACTGGCCCATCGGGTAATGCATTTCGCGGTCGTTGCCGTCCCCGGTCTCATACCACAGGTCCGAGGGATACCAGTCGTACCGGATGTTCCCGGTGGCGCACAGGAAGCGGTGCTCCCGGACCCAGATCTGCTGGCCGTGCTGCAGCGGCAAGGCTATGACCTCGCCGGCGTGGTTATCCGATAGCGCAAGGTGCCCGGGGCCTCGGCCCTCCACCATGATCAGCGGCATCCCGGCCATCTTGCGGTTCCACGCGCCTCGCATCGGCATGTTGGTCAGCCTGGTAGCGGGATCGGTCCACAGCAGCACGTGGTGGGAGAAGTAGATCCAGTCGTTCGGCGCGAGGTTGAACTCCGCGACGGGGACGGTAGTGCCCGCTATCTGAAGGTGGGACTGGCCGAACTGGAGGCGTGCCATGTCCTTGATCGCCGGCTGCTCGACCCACCCTGAGTCACTGACCGAGGAGCGGATGTCGACGGGCGCCCCGCACAGCGGGCAGGTCGGCGAGTTCGGGTCGCTCGGCTGCCTGCAGTACCGGCAAATGTAGGTGTTCATCAGGCGCTCTCAGTCGGCGTGGTGGTGGACGTACATCGACTGGATGCCGACCCGGCCGGGTCCGGTCATCTCGGCGAGGTACATGCCGTGGCGCAGATGTCCGGTCTTGAGTGGCATCTGCGCCGCCTGCATCTGCACCGAGGAATCCTTGTAGAGGAACCCGCCCGGTTCGACCAGGATCTTCTCGTTGGGCTGCAGGGTCCGCTGCAGGACGTTGCCGTTACCGTGCAGCAGCAGCATGCCTGGCGCGCCGGCCGTGACGAACCGGTCCATGTACATGCCGCTCCCGCCGTGCAGCAGGTTGACAAGTCCCTTGATCCGGACGAAGGAGTACTGGACGCTGTGCGAGGCCACCAGGAAGGCGTGCTCACGGACGTCAAGCTCCATGCCGGGGTGCAGCGGCAGTACCACAAGCTCGCCCGGCGCGTCACGGGAGAACGCGATACGACCCGGACCGTTGGCCACCGTCACGATGTGTGGCATGCCGCCGATCGTGCGCTTCATCCCGCCGCCGGTGTTCAGCGACGATAGCGGGACCGACTCGTCCTTCCACAGCAGTACGTGGTGCTCGAAGTAGACGCCGTCCCGCGGGTGCAGGGCGACTTCCGCCACGGGGACGAGCTCGCCTTCGACCTGGCAGGTACTGCCGGAGAACTGGAACTCGGTCATGTCGCGGAGCCGGGGCGCCTCGCGCCACCCGGAGTCGCTGACCTTGTCCTTCTCGTCGAGAGGAGCGCCGCACGTCTGGCAACTGGTGGTGCCGGGCTGGTTCTGCGCTTGGCACCACCGGCACTGGATCATTTCCACGGTCGGAACTTAGCAGGAAAGGACCTTTGACAACGCCTTATGCGGTAAACCAGGGAACCGGTATGGTTCAGGCATGGCACTGCTCGGGCGGGAGTTCATCGCCGTACCTGATGACCGTAAAGGTCAGATCGTCTTCAAGTGGCCGGACATCACCATCCGTC
>Ga0302229_10002833_pt1 | contig 12344 bp, 10 predicted proteins | sample II_Palsa_N1_3_FD_193518 | JGI IMG/M metagenome (GOLD analysis project Ga0302229, IMG submission 193518) | Peat permafrost microbial communities from Stordalen Mire near Abisko, Sweden - II_Palsa_N1_3 | ecosystem: Environmental > Terrestrial > Soil > Palsa > Peat permafrost | place: Sweden...
GGTTGCAATGTTGAGAATGCATCGTACGGCCTATGCAATTGCGCGGAACGTACCGCATTTTTCTCCGCGATTGCCGCCGGCTACCGACCGGGACAGTTCGACACACTCGCCGTGGTGGCCGATACCAAAGGCGCGGTGGCACCTTGTGGCGCCTGCCGCCAAGTGATGATTGAACTCGGCTCGCCGGCACTGAAGGTAATACTGAGCAATCTGGCCGGCGAAATCGAGGTGACCAGCGCGGCAGCTTTGCTGCCTGCCGCCTTTTATCTGGAACCGGGCAGTACTTTTTGATTCGGTGCATGGGCACGGCTTTTGGGTTTATCGGTTGGCGCAGGCGTGGTTGTTTGCACCGGCAGGGCAGCGTTGCGTTGAAGGTAACGAGGAGTAAGCCCGATATTTTGATTTAACCAGGTGGAGCGTGGGGTCCGACCGTTTCAGCGAAATCGAGCTGAGAGGGCGATGGGCGAATGCTGGATATTTTTAACTAATTAGTACAACTAATTTTTACACTGGGGCTTCGTAGAATGAAAATATTTAAGGGAAACAGCATCGATGATGATGTCCCGGCCGGTCATCCATCGATCCCACGCCACGCATCGAGCGCCATTGCGGCACTGGCGGTATTCGCGCTTTGCTCGTTTGATGTTTACGCGGATGATGGCACTGCTGCATCGAGTGTCGCAGCGCCGGCTGCCGCAGCATCGGCTGCCGCAGCATCGGCTGCCGCAGCATCGGCTGCCGCGGCATCAGGTGTTGCGGCAGCCGGCACGAGCAGTACTCATACGACTAAAGCCGACAGGGCCAGCCGCTCCGCAACCGCTGCGGCGGACGATACTGTCGCCATTGCCGCCGTACCCGCCCCGGTGCCCGACGATAAACCCTGGTTGCATCAAACCCTGAGCTTGATCAACAGCAGCTTGACGCGTTTCGGGCCTTATCGCACCGGTAATGCCTATCTGGAGTACGAATATTTTGGCAGCAACGGACCTTTTACCTTATACGGCTATGTCGACGCGCTCAAAGTACTGAATGTCGGGACCACCAATACCTCCGGGGTGTGGGACAAGGGCGCACCGATTTTCAGTGAGCAAGAACCCAAGGTTGCGCTGGATACCCTGGCGGGCAAGGATTTTGAGCTGGGTCCGTTCAAACATATCTACCTCGCGACCGACTGGATCTACGAGATGGGCGGCAGCCGCTCTTCCGCGCAAAATACCGTTTATATGGGTTTGGGTACCGATATCGACACCCATACGCCGCTCTCGTTATCGGCGAATCTCTACGTTAACCGGCAATTCCAGAACTATGGTTCGGCCAATGAGTATTCGTGGGATGGTTACCGCTTCCAGATGAACTACTTCTACTTCCTCGGCCATGCTATGGGAGGCGATTGGAGTTATGCCGGGTTCTTCAACTACGACTTCGGTTCCAAGCTGAGGGAAGAAGCGGGTAACGGCACCTATGCCGATAACGAGTTTGATGAAACCAATGCTTTGATCTACTCGCGTGGACATTTGCGTTTGGTCGGAGTCGCCCGTTATTTCCATAACGGCGGTCAATGGGACAGTTCGGTGTTGAACTTCGGCAGCGGCAATTTCCAGAACCGGTCTACCGGCTGGGGCTATTACCTGGAGGCCGGTTATCAGTGGGGCAAATAACTCTCTTGTCGGCGAGTGGCGGGCAGTGCGGTATGCCGCACGCCCCCCCAGGGCCGACACTCATCAGTCCATTTTCGCGGTGTGCAAGTCGCTCAAACGGCTCGTCCCGCGCGTCGTGCCGCGACCCGGCCGAGTACCGCGAAGTCTTTGTCGCCATCGCCATGAGCCAGCACTTCGATCAGGTTGTCGCGCACCACGCTTGCCACCGGCAACGCAACATTGACCGTCTCCGCCGCGGCCAACGCAAGCCGTACGTCTTTCAGGCCAAGCTTCGCCTTGAACAGTGCCGGTTCGTAGCGGTGGTCGGCGATCATCCGGCCATAACCTTGGTACACCGGGCCGGGAAACAGTGTGTTGGTGATCACATCGAGGAAAGCATGCGGGTCGATGTCATACCCCGACATCAGCGAAGCGGCTTCGCTGGTGGTTTCTATCGCCGCCGCCAGCATGAAATTGGCCGCCAGCTTGAACACGTTCGCGTGCTGGGGTTTGCTGCCGACGCGCCAGGTTTTCTGGCCGATCGCATCGAACACAGGTTGCACGCGGTTGATCGCTTCGTCGTCGCCCGCGGCCACAATATTCAACTTGGCCGCCGCCGCCACATCCGGCCGGCCGAGGACCGGCGCCGCCACATAGGCTACGCCATGCTGTTGGTGAAGCGCCACGAGTTCATCGCAGAGTGCTATCGAAATCGTCGCCATGTTGACGTGGATTACACCCTTTTGCGCCTGCTGCAGAACGCCGCCATCGATAAGCACGGCACGTAGCGCAGCGTCATCGGCGAGCATGGAAAATACCGCTTCGCCAACGAAGGCTTCGGCCGCGGTATCGACCACGGTCGCACCTTGCTCGGCCAACTGTTTGGTGGCATCGCGCGAACGATTCCACACCCGCACTGTATGTCCCGCCTTCAACGCGTTGAGCGCCATTGCCTGGCCCATGCTGCCCAATCCAATAAAGCCGATATCCATGTGAAACCTCTATGAAGGACGATAAAACACGCTTTCACGAGCCATGCAGGTGAACGCCGCCGTTTATCATGGTGCCACAAATGCCGGCGGCGCGAAGCATAGCCCCGATCAGATGCCTTGGCCGCCGGACACCTCGATGCGCTGGGCGTTAACCCAACGGTTATCCTCCGATAGCAAACTCGCGATCATCGGCCCGATATCATCCGGCAGACCGGCGCGGCCGAGCGCGGTCATCTCGGCGAAGATCCGGTTGACTTCCGGGTTGTCGCGCACGGCACCGCCGCCGAAGTCGGTTTCGATGGCGCCCGGCGCCACCGTGTTGACCGCGATTCCGCGGCTACCCAGTTCTTTCGCCAGGTAAACCGTGAGCACTTCGACCGCGCCCTTTACCGCCGCGTAAGCGGCATAGCCGGGATAGGACACCCGGGTCAGTCCGGAGGACAAGTTCACGATGCGCCCGCCGTCCGCGATCAGCGGCAGCAACGCCTGCGTCAGGAAATACACGCCCTTGAAGTGGACATTAACCAGCCCGTCGAACTGCGCTTCGGTGGTCTGTTCGATCAGAGCATAGTCGCCGTGGCCGGCATTATTCACCAGATGATCGAAGGTGTCGCGCTGCCATGTGTCGCGTAGCGCCGTCCGCAGCCGCTCGGCGAACGGTGCGAAGCCGGCGATATTGCCGGTGTCGAGTTGCAGGGCCAGCGCACGGCGGCCCATGGCGTTGATCTCTGCGACGGCGGCCTGAGCGTCTTCGCCGCGGCTCTGATAAGTAAGAATCACGTCCCCGCCGTGGCGGGCGATGCTTAGAGCCGCGTTGCGGCCGAGCCCGCGGCTGCCGCCGGTAACGATAGCGATTTTGGTCATGCTGCAACTCCTGGTCTGTGGGAAGCGCTATGGTAGCGAGCGGGGGAGCTGCCATCATTGCCGAAACCTCGACGTTCTTTGCCTATTCCTCCAAGCAGAGTAGGCGCAGCGCTCGACGATCGGGTAGGATCGCAGCATGACCGACACGCTGCTCAACACTGTTCGCCGTTATGTGGAGGCATATGCCGACCCAGCCGGCCTTGCTCAGACTCCTATTTCCGGCCTGACAACCATCCGTTCGACCTCGCCCAGCGGCCTGGTTTACGCGATTTCCCGCCCGCTCGTCTGTCTGGTGCTGCAGGGAAGCAAGCAGGTGGCGATGGGCAACCAGACCTTCAGCTTCGACGCCGGCGATTCGCTGCTGATTACGGCGGATGTGCCGACCGTAAGCCAGATCACGCGTGCGAGCGTTGCGCGGCCTTACCTCTCGCTGGTGTTTGATCTGGACCCGGCGGTAATTACCGATCTGACGCTGCAGATGAGGGCGGTGCCGGTTGCCGACGGCCTGCCCGTGCGGGCCGAGCCGACCGATGTCGAGGTCGCCGATGCGGCGCTGCGGCTGATGCGCCTGCTTGAGCGTCCGGCGGCGGTGCCGCTGCTGCATGCGCAACTGGTGCGCGAAATGCATTACTGGCTTCTGGCCGGCCGGCACGGCGCGGCTATGCGTCGACTTGGCTGGCCGGACGGCCACGCTCAGCGCGTGGCGCGCGCTGTCGCGGTACTGCGGGCCGAGTTTACGCGGCCGCTGCCGGTCGAGCGCCTTGCGGCGGCGGCTGGAATGAGTCCGTCGTCGTTCCACCATCACTTCCGCGCCGTGACCTCGCTTTCGCCGCGGCAATTCCAGAAACAATTGCGTCTGATCGAGGCGCGTCGCTTGATGATGGCGGAAGGTGCGTCGGCGAGCAGTGCTGCGTTTGCGGTGGGTTACGAGAGTGTGTCGCAGTTTACGCGGGAGTATGGGCGGATGTTTGGCTTGCCGCCCGTCAAGGACACGGAGGCGGTGAGAAGCTGGGCGTAAGCGGATCAGGTAATCCGCCTCAGCATGGCGATGATGACGGCGATCTTAAACCCCGGACCAGCACGATTACCCGAGACTTATGCCGGCCTTTCCCGGAACAAAAAAGCGCCGCTTCGCGGTGCATGATCCGCGCTGATTTTCTCAGTTTTGCAGGATTCGGTTCCGGTAAAATACGAGAGTTACTCATGTTTCATACAGGGATACGATGACCGACCCGCAGATTTCTTCAAGACGTCCCAAAACGCCGACGCAAGAACGCGGTGAACGCCGCGTGGCCGATCTGCTGCGCGCAGCGGAGCAGCTTTTTGCGGAAACCGGTTATGAAGCAACCACCATGAGCGGCATCGCCCAACTCGCCGGCGCCTCCATCGGGTCCTTGTACCAATTTTTCCCCAGCAAAGAAAGCATCGGCAGCGCCTTGTTATTAGGTTATATGGACGAGCTGAACGCCCAGTTGGGTCAGTGGAAAACCACTTTGCCGGCTACGCCCAGGGCGTTCGGTCAACAACTCATCACCCTGGTGTTCGACTATGTCTCGGCGCGTCCCACGTGCCAAGTGTTGGCGGAAACTCCTTCGTTGGTGCCGAAGTCCTACGGCATGGAGAAGCTCTCCGTTAGCGTGCAGGACTTGCTTGCGACTTTCGCACCGACGGTCGGGGAGGCCGAGTTATCCGCCATCGCACTGGCGGCTGCATTTATGGTCCGTGCCGCCGTGCAGGGCAGCCGCTTGCTGGATGCCGAGCGCGGCGCCGCGCTGCGCCGGGAGATACAGCAAGCGTTGGGCGGATATTTTGAGGAGCGGTTGAGGGCGGCTGTTGGTGCGGCGGCCAAGACGCTGATCGGACGATAAACGTTGCGTTGCTGACGTCATTGAACCTGCGCGGTGCTGCAGACGAAGGCAGGTGGAGCGAACACCGCGCAAGGAGCGATTCACGCTTTCTCAAAAATAAACCGTATTTCCCTTATCATGGCTGGTGATTCATCTCCAAATTTCTCTATGCCTATTAAAAAACCGTTCTCGATGATCCGCGAGTTTCACCTCGCGGATTGGTTTACCTTGTCCAACGCGTTATGCGGTGTGGGCGCGTTGTTTTCGGCAATGACCTACCTGCAAACTGCCGAGGTGCTGCACCTTTATCTCGCTTGTGTGTTGATGCCGTTTGCCTTGTTGTTCGATGTGCTGGACGGGCGCATCGCCCGTTGGCGGCAACAGGGTTCGGCGATGGGGCGCGAACTGGATTCGTTGTCGGATGTGATCTCATTCGGTGTGGCCCCGGCGGCCATTGCCTACGCGTGCGGCATGCAGGGCCTATACGACCGTATTGTGCTGCTGTTTTTTGTCGCCTGCGGCGTATCGCGCCTGGCTCGCTATAACGTGACTGCGGAAGAGATAAGCGACGGCGGCGGCAAAGTGAAATATTTCGAGGGCACGCCCATTCCGACCTCGGTGTTACTGGTGGCTTTGCTGGCCTATGCTGTATCGCAAGGCGCATTAGGTCAACAACTATGGCTGGGCGTCAGGTTCATCGGCGGGTTTCAATTCCATCCTCTGGTATTGATCTACGCTATCTCGGGTTCATTGATGATCAGCCGGATCCGCATTCCCAAACTTTAATCTTGGTTTTCAATCCTTGTTTCCAGTCACCCCTGTTTCCAGTCACACTTTATTGCCTGCGCGCTGCTCGAGCCCATCTTGCGGCGCTTATTTACTATGGGAGTTTAAGTGATACCAACCAAGTCTTTGTTCTCTGCGACCCTCGCGGCCGCACTACTCGCCGCATCGGGCGCCGCATGGTCGGCCGATGCTCCCCCGGTGGCGCCCGTACGTCCCGTGACCGATACGTATTTCGGCACGCCGGTGGTCGATAATTATCGCTATATGGAAAATCTGAGCGACCCGGAAGTCCAGCATTGGATGAAGGCGCAGGCCAATTACACGCGTAAGGTGCTCGACAACATTCCCGGGCGCGCCGCCATGGCGCAACGCATCCTGGGGCTGATGGGCACGGATCTGCATCGCAATGAATTCACCCGCCGCGGTGACCGGCTTTTTTATCATCTGATGGAACCGGGTAGCAATCTGCCCAAGCTGGCCTATCGTGACGGCATCAATGGCGCGGAACATATCCTCGTCGATCCGGCCAAACTGGCCAAAGACAGCGCCCACCACTATGCGCTGGATTGGTATTCACCCTCGTGGGATGGTCGTTATGTAGCGTATGGCGTATCCGAAGGCGGATCGGAGCAGAGTGTGTTGCATATTCTCGATCTGCAGACCGGCAATGCGCTAGCGGAAGTCATCGACCGCACCAGCGATAGCGTCGTCTCGTGGCGCCGCGACAACCAGTCGTTTTTCTACTTGCGTTATCCGAAGGTTGGTCCTGACACGCCGCCCGCTCAAAGCGAATACAACGCGCTGACTCTGCTGCATGTGCTGGGTCAACATCCTGACGGCGAAGGCGACGAGGCCGTCTTCGGCCATGGTGTTTCAGCCAAGGTCGAGGTGCCGGAAGGTCAGGGCACTTATGTATTGCTGTCGCCCGATTCGTCCTATGCGGTTGCGGTGGCGAATCAAAATATGGATAACAACCCCAACTCTTTTTATATCGCGCCGCTCGACCAGATCCACGGAGCCCAGACCCCATGGCAAAAAATCGCCGGACCGGAGGATGGTGTGACCGACGTGCGGATGCATGGCGATCGCCTCTATTTCTTGTCGGAGAAGGGCGCTTCGCGCTTTCAGATCCTGTCGACGCCGCTCGCGCATCCTGATCTTGCGCATGCCGAGGTGATCGTGCCCGAAGGGCCGAATGTGATCGACAGCTTTGATTTGGCCAGCGATGCGATTTATGTCGGCGAACGCGCGGGGGCCAGTTTTCAACTGCAACGCGTGTCGTATGACGGTAAACAAAACCATCCGATCGCCCTGCCTTTTGCCGGCACTATCTATGGTTTGAGCGGCGATCCGCGCACACCTGGAGTGATGTTCGACTTGCAGGGTTGGGTCAAGGCGCCGCGTGAAATGGCCTACGATCCGACTTCCGATGCAGCGACGGATACCGGGTTGATTCCGGTCTCCAAGACGGAATCCAGCGAGATAGAGGCACACGATGAGTTTGCCCCGAGTTATGACGGCACCCGCATTCCGGTATCGATTATCTCGAAGAAGGGTGTAACGCGTGACGGATCCCATCCGACTATTGTCTTCGGTTACGGCAGCTATGGCGAATCCATGGACCCGTTCTACGATGCCGCCTGGCAAGCCTGGATCGAGCACGGCGGCATCATTGCCATCTCGCATATGCGCGGCGGCGGTGAATACGGTGATGCTTGGCACCGTGCCGGCCAGAAGTTGACCAAAATCAACACCAACCTGGATTTCATCGCTTCCGCGCAATACATGATCGACCGGCACTACACTCAGTCGAAGTATCTGGTGGCGAATAGTGCCAGCGCCGGTGGCATTGTGATGGGCGGTGCCTTGACCATCGACCCGGGGTTGTTCCGGGTGATTCTGGACGACGTCGGCATGTCCGACACCTTGCGCAGCGAAACCGAGCCCAACGGGCCGCCCAATGTGCCGGAATTTGGTTCGACCTCGACCGAAGATGGTTTTCACGGCCTGTATGCCATGAGCGCCTACGCTCACGTGCATGACGGCACGCCTTATCCGGCCGTGATGTTCACCACTGGCGCCAACGATCCGCGCGTCGCTTCATGGCATATGTTGAAGATGGCCGCGCGGGTGCAGGCTGCCACCACCAGTGGACATCCGGTGCTGCTGCGCATCGACTATGACGCCGGTCATGGCATCGGTTCCAGCTTGTCGCAGCGCGCCAACGAGCTGGCCGACGAATGGTCGTTTGCCTTGTGGCAAATGGGTGGAGCGGGCTTCCAGCCGAAACACTAGGCGTACCAAAGGAGTAGGCCGGGCGCATAAGTTCTGCGCCCGGCCAGATCGGCAGGTAGCAGCAATGGAACCCTCAATCGGGGACGCACCACGAATAAAAAACAGCGTTGCTTTGCCGCTGCGTGCCCCGATACAGCTTCACCCCAACAGTTTCTTCAGCTCGACCAGGATCGCCGCGCTCATTTGTGCCGTGGAGGCGATCGCGCCAATGCCATGGCGAATATCGGCCGTGCGCAAACCGGCAGCGAGCACGTTGGCGATGGCCATTTCCACCTGGTCCGCCGCCTCGCCCAGACCGAAAGAATAACGCAGGCACATGGCGAAAGAATTGATCATTGCAATCGGGTTGGCGATACCCTTGCCGGTAATGTCCGGCGCCGAACCATGGACCGGCTCATAGAGTGCGGGGCGCTTGCCGGTCTTGGGATCGACCTCGCCAAGCGAGGCGGAAGGCAGCATGCCGATCGAACCGGTAAGCATGGCGACGACATCGGAGAGGATGTCGCCGAAGAGGTTGTCGGTCACGATCACGTCGAATTGCTTGGGTTGGCGCACCAACTGCATGCCGAGTGAGTCAGCCAGTTGATGGTCCAGCGTTACGTCGGCATATTCGCGCCGGTGCAGGGCCGTGATCACTTCCTTCCACAACACCCCGGTTTTCATCACATTGCGCTTTTCCGACGAGGTCACTCGGTTGCTGCGCTTGCGGGCCATTTCGAATGCCACCCGGCCGACGCGTTCGATTTCGTAAGTGTCGTAGATTTGCGTGTCGATGCCGCGCTTCTGGCCGTTGCCCAGGTCAATGATCTCCTTGGGTTCGCCGAAATAAATCCCGCCCGTGAGTTCACGCACGATCATGATATCGAGGCCTTCGACCAACTCGCGCTTCAGCGAGGATGCATCGGCCAGCGCCGGGTAGCACATGGCGGGGCGCAAATTGGCAAAGAGTGTCAGGTCTTTCCGCAGGCGAAACAAACCGGATTCGGGGCGCACTTCATAGGGCACGCCGTCCCACTTCGGGCCGCCGACCGCGCCGAGCAAGATTGCGTCCGCCGCTTGGGCCAGATCCATGTCGGCATCGGAAATCGCCTTGCCATGCGCGTCATAAGCCGCGCCGCCAACCAAACCCTGTTCCGTCTCGAACTGGGCGATGCCGGCTTGCCCGAGCAGATCCGCCACCTTCTGTACTTCAGTCATCACTTCCGGGCCAATGCCATCGCCTGGCAACAGGAGCAGCTTATACGTCGTCATATTAAAATCCTCGTTCGAGACTGAATAGGGTGGCCGAGGTTGAAGCCGGCCATGGAGCGCGCTTTTCCGCAGATTGGATTCCGCTTGGGAGGAGGGCGCAGCACCATGGTAGAGAAATTTTAAACTGGTACAAGAGTGACAATTATCCTAGTATAATTGTCACTATGACAGCCATCGATTCCCGCCGCGCCCTTGGCGCATTTCTCCGTGCTCACCGTGAGCGCCAGCCACTCACACCTTCAGCATCCGGCCGCCGCCGCACGCCCGGATTGCGGCGCGAGGAAGTGGCGGAAGTGTGCGGCCTTAGCCTTACTTGGATTACTTGGCTGGAACAGGGGCGTGACGTATCGGCTTCACCGGTTGCCTTGGCGCGATTGGCCGAAGCGCTGCATTTGGTACCCGCCGAGCGAGCCTATTTATTCGAGCTGGCGGGCAAACGCGATCCGGCCGCACCGGCAGCCAACGTCGACGATTTGCCGCCCGCGGTTCTGGCACTGCCGAGCCGTATGACCATCCCCGCCTATTTGCTCGATCGGACCTGGATGGCCCGCGCCTGGAATCCTGCCGCAGGTCATTTATTCGCCGGCTGGTTGGATGGCGAGCACGAGCGGAATTTGATGCGCTTCATCTTCCTTTCTCCTGCCGCAAAACGTCTCATTGCCGACTGGGAGCAACGCGCGCGCCGCGTGGTGGCCGAGTTTCGCGCCGATTTCAGCTTACGCTTGCGCGACCCATTTATGCAGGAGCTGATCGACGACTTGACAGCCCAATCCCCGATCTTCAAGCGTCTTTGGTTGGAACAGGCGGTGCTGGGCCGCGAGGGCGGGGAGCGGCGCTTCAATCATCCGCAGCGCTGCTTTTATCAGTCGGCGCTGATTGTCGCCTCCCACCCCGATCTCAAGCTGGTTTGCCTGACGCCGGTGGAGGATTGATCAACTGGATATTGTTTTGTACGTCTATTTTTTGTGCATCTCGTCAGAGTCCGATTCCCGACGAGACGCCGACCAATAGCAGTCCCTCGATTAGCCGAGAACTACAGGCTTCAATATTTCCTCGCACCACTGCCTGAAGCTCGTGGGGGTGGTCGAGAGTGGCGTGCGCGGTTCCATATTGTCCATGCCCTCGTTCTTGGCCACCATCATGTCGATCATGGCTTGGGTCATGCCCTCGGACATGCCGAGGCCGAGCATTCTGGCTTTCAAGGCATCGATCGGCATTTCCGCAAAACGTATCGGTTTCCCCAGCACCTCCGACATGATCTGTGCCATTTGATTGAAAGACAGGTCCTCGGGGCCGAGTATCGCCAGGCTGCCTACGCCGCTCCAGGACCGATCGAGTAGCAGCTTCGATGCGGCAGAGGCGATGTCGCGTGTGGCGCAGGTTGGGATCTTGAGGTCGCCAGAGGCGGGCGAGGAAAATATCCCACGCTGCTTGATCAACTCTACCTGACGTAGCATGTTATCCATGAACCCGGGACAGGTCAGTGCCCGATAACTTACGCCCGTGTTCGCAATCATGTCGTCCATCGCCAAGGTAGCCGATACATGTCCGGCGTTCTTCGGCCAGCCGCGGCCCAGCGCCGAAATTCCTACCACCCGTTTTACTCCTTGGTTCTTGAGAGCCTCACAACCGGGCCGGGCAAAGTCCACGTAAGCGGCATCGGCGCTCTCGGCGCGAGGGTCCGCAGGTACCAGCCAGAACACGGCGTCGGCGCCATGGAACGCTTGAGTGACAACATCGATATCCGCATGTGATCCCTCGATAATCTCGACACGCTTGCGCGTTTCTGCGGGAAGGCGGGACGGATCGCGCGCGATCACGCGGATGGGTTCGCCGTTGTCGAGAAGATTTGCGAGAACTTGTCGGCCGATAGTGCCTGTGGGGGTGGTAATGACGATCATGACAGTTTACTCCGTGGTTGAATCATAGAGTAAACTCTACCGTACCGTTTACTTTATGGCAAGCGTAAATAATATGCGAGAATGAAACGCTGGGGAAGAAGGATTTGTGGCCCCGGCCCACGGCGGCTTGAACGAATCGCTCGGTCCGTTACCCGGAAAACCCGCGCTTGCGTATCGACGGCAGGCCAGAGCGCCGGCCGATGCTGCCTGTCGGCGGCGTCGCGCAGGGCAAGAACTTGAGGTAACATTCGACACATCACTGTCATGAAGTAAACCCAGTCGTACCGCTTACTTGGCGCGACACAAAAAATACCGGGATTAGGAAACATGGCAAGACGAGGCGAGGAACTTCGCGAGCATATCCTCTGGATTGCCAAAGAAGTGTTCCTGGAAATGGGTTTCGAACGGGCCTCGATGGATGTGGTCGCGAGCCGCGCGGAAACCTCAAAACGTTCCCTGTATGCTCACTTCGAAAGCAAAGAGAAGCTATTCCTCGCATTTATTGCGCTGGTGCGTAGCCTTTTTCTCGGCAGATTGCGGATGCCTGGCGACTATTCGGATAAACCGGTGGAAGCCTTGGTGATGTTCTGCGGCCGGTATCTTGAGATACTGCTTTACGAAAGCTCGATTCAGATGTGCCGGATCAGCATGGCGGAAGCCGCCAGGTTCCCGGAAGGGGCGGCGCAGCATTTCGACGTGATGTTCACCGAAGTGCATACCCGTTTGAGCACCTACCTGAAAGCAACCTTTGATCTGCCGCCCAAGGCGAGT
>Ga0302229_10002843_pt1 | contig 12309 bp, 12 predicted proteins | sample II_Palsa_N1_3_FD_193518 | JGI IMG/M metagenome (GOLD analysis project Ga0302229, IMG submission 193518) | Peat permafrost microbial communities from Stordalen Mire near Abisko, Sweden - II_Palsa_N1_3 | ecosystem: Environmental > Terrestrial > Soil > Palsa > Peat permafrost | place: Sweden...
AGCCGGCCACGGTCACCGGTCCTGGATAGACGCCCTGGCTGGGGCTGGCGCCAGCCGCCGCCAGGGCCTTGGCCGCCCGCTCGGAGAGCCACAGCGGCCGCAACGTCGGCGCGACGGCGCCCAGCAGTACGGCGTGGGCGGTCAGGGCCAAGGCCCCGGCCGCCGCCAGCGCCTTCGTCGCCTCGTCGCGCAGCAGGAACCAGGCGCCGACGGCGGCCGTCGCCACGTAAAGCGCCGCGGTCAGGATCGCCCACGCCACGCCCTCGCCCGAACCGAACCTGTTGGCGGCGACGGGGCCGATGGCGGCGAAGACCACCGCCGCCAGGATCATCAGGCCGAGGCCGGCCCAGCGGCTGACGCGGCCCGTCGGCGTCTCGAGTGCGCGCGCGATCAGCAGAGCTAAGGCGCCATAGAGCGGCAGGGGGTAGTGGATCAGCTTGGTCGGCACGGCCTCGAACACGATCCACGACGGGATCAGCCAGCAGAGCGCGAACCTGACGCCTGGTTCGGCGCGCGCGCGCCAGCCGGCCACGAGACCCGCCGGCAGCAGCAAGGTGGCCGGAAAGATCATCAGCGGGCTCAGCAGGGCGTAGAAGCCCGGCGGCTGGCCGTGGCTCTCCTCGCCGCGCAGCAGCTTGGGGGCCAGGTCGCCGCCGATCGCCGCCCCCCAGAAGCCGCCGTCGCTGGCCACCGTGACCGCCAGGGCCCAGGGTCCGATCAGGGCGGCTGTCCCGATCAGGCCCCAGCCCCAGCCGAGCTTCAGCATCCAGCGCACCCGCCGCGTCCAGATCGCCAGCGCGACCAGGGTCAAGCCGACGACCATCGGCCCGATCGGCCCCTTGATCAGGATCGAGAACGCCAGGCCGACCCAGAACAGGGCCTTCACCCGCCAACCGGCCGGGGGACCGCCGTTCGCGGCCAGCCACAGGCGCGCCAGCGCCGCCATGGCCAGGGTCACCGCCCCGGCCAGGACCCCGTCGGTGGCGGCGATCGAGGCCTCGGTGGAGAGCAGGAAGCTGGCCCCGAGCACGCCGCCGGCGACGAGGCTGCGGCCAGGCGTCAGGAACGCCGCCGCGCCCCAGGCCAGCGCCGCCGCCGCCAGCATCGCCCCCAGCAGCGAGGGGATGCGATAGGCCCAGATCTGCCGCGCCTCGACGCGGCTCACGCTCGCGACGGCTGTGGCCTGCAGCCAGTAGATGCCGACCGGCTTTTTGAAGCGCGGCGTCTCCTGGAACTTCGGACTGACGAAATCGCCGGTCTCCAGCATCTGGGCGGAGGCCTCGGCGAAGCGCGATTCGTCGCGGTCGAGCGGCGGCAGGGCGATCAGCCCCGGCAGCCCCGCCAGGAGGGCGATCGCCGCCGCCAGAACCGGCCCCCGCCAGCCTCGCCCGATTCGCTCGAGCCGCGCCTCGATGCTCATGTGTCCAGTTAGCACGGGCGATCAGGATTGAGATATGAGGGCCCGATGAGCGCGCCCGATATCTCCGTGCCCGACATCTCCGTCGTCGTCCCGGTCTATAACGAAGAGGGCGCCGCGCCGGCCCTGGCGCGCGAGATCGCCGCCGCCTTCGCCGGCGCCAAGGCCGAGATCGTCTTCGTCGACGACGCCAGCCGCGACGGCACCCGCGCCGCCTTGGCGGCGCTTCAGGCCGAGATCCCCGCCCTGCGCCTGGTCACTCACACCAGCAACGCCGGCCAGAGCCGGGCCATCCGCACCGGCGTCCTGGCCGCCCGCGCCGCCATCGTGGTCATGCTCGACGGCGACGGCCAGAACGACCCGGCCGACGCCCCGGCCCTGGTCGCCGCCCTCGTGGACGGGCCGCCGCGCCTCGGCCTCGTTGGCGGCGAGCGCCAGAAGCGGCAGGACAGCGCCGCCAAGCGCTGGGCCTCGAAGATCGCCAACGGCGTCCGCCGCCGTCTGCTCGATGACGGCGCGGCTGACACCGGCTGCGGCCTCAAGGCCTTCCGCCGCGAAGCCTTCCTGGCCCTCCCCTACTTCGATCACATGCATCGCTACCTGCCGGCGCTCATGAAGCGCGAGGGCTGGGATGTCGCCTTCCGGCCGGTCGGCCACCGCCCGCGCACCACCGGCGCCTCCAAATACACCAACCTCGGCCGCCTCGCGGCGGCGGCGTCGGACCTCTTCGGCGTCATGTGGCTTCGCTCGCGGGCCCGCAATCCGGGCTCGATCGGCGAGGGCTGATCGATGTCGGACTTCACCGACGCCTTGGAGGCCGGAGATCTCGCCGCGCTGCGCAGCGTCCCCAAGGCCGACCTCCACATCCATGGCATCGGCGGCGGCGACCGCGCCTTCCTGCGCGAGCGAACCGGGATCGATATCCCACCGGTCGAGGGCGTCATGCGGTCGATGGCGGAGATGGACGCCCGCTCAGCGGGGGTCTTCGCGCCGATCTTTCAGGGCGTCCCCGGCCGCACCCTCGCCGTCGAGGCGACCTTCGTCCAGGCGCGCAAGGACGGTGTCACCCGCCTCGAGTTCGGTCCGGACGCCTGGGACATCACCCTCCACGGCGGCTCGGCGGAGTCGGTCTGGGATAGCCTGCAAGCCGCCCATCAGGCCGGCGCGCCGGACATCGATTGGAGCCCTCAGCTCGGCGTCTCGCGACACTGTCCAATCCCGGCCATCGAACGCTGGATGGCGCCGCTGCTGGAGCTCGGCGTGTTCACGGCCTTCGACCTTTCCGGCGACGAAGGGGCGCAGCCCATCGAGGCCTTCGTCCCAGTCTATCACCGCGCCAAAGCGGCGGGGCTGAAGCTCAAGGCCCAAGTCGGCGAATGGGGAACCGCGGACGACGTCTGGCGCGCCGTCGAGCGCCTGGAGCTCGAAGAGGTCCAGCACGGCATCGCCGCCGCCGCCTCGCCCCAGGTCATGCGCGCCCTGGCCGGCGCCGGCGTTCGCCTCAACGTCTGCCCGACCTCCAACCTGAAGCTCGGCCGGGTCGAGCGCCTGGCCGACCACCCCATCCGCGCCCTCTTCGACGCCGGCGTGCGGGTGACGATCAACACCGACGACCCGCTGATCTTCGGCCGCACCCTTTCTGGGGAATTCCTGGCTCTTTACGAGGCCGGCCTGATGACCGCCGCCGAGTTGGATGCGATTCGGTTGGAGGCGTTGAGCTAGGCCCGACCCCCTCCACCCCTTCGGGGTCCCCCTCCCCCAGAGGGGGAGGAGAAGGTTAGCGTTCTCTCCCCCCTCTGGGGGGAGTACGGCCGAAGGCCGGGAGGGGGGCCGCCGCCGCCCTCACCCCCGATACCGTAACGCCTCCAGCAGCACCGTAAACGCCGGGGTCGGTTGGCGGCGGCTGGGGTAGTAGAGGTGATATCCTGGGAACGGCGGGCACCAGTCCTCGAGCAGACGAACCAGCTGGCCCTTCGCCAGCGCCTCCAGCACATGGTCCTCGGGCAGGAAGCCGACGCCGAAGCCGGCCTCGGCCGCGCTCAAGATCATGCGGGCGCTGTTGAACGCCAGCCGCCCCTCGACCCGCACATTCAGCGCCCGGCCGTCCTTCTCGAACTCCCAGGCGTAGAACCCGCCCAGGGTCGGCAGGCGCAGGTTGATGCAGTCGTGGCGCGCCAGGTCGTGCGGCGAGGCTGGGACGGCCCGGTCGGCCAGGTAACTCGCCGCGGCCACCGCCGCCATGCGCATCTCCGGCCCGATGCGCACGGCGATCATGTCTTTCTCCACCTGCTCGCCCAGCCGGACGCCGGCGTCAAAGCGCTCGGCGACGATGTCGGTGAAGCCGGCCTCCAGGCTCAGTTCGAGCTTGATGTCGGGATAGCCCGGCAGCAGCCTTTGCATCGCCGGCCACAGGATCGTCTCGGCGGCGTGTTCGGACGAGGTGATGCGGATCGTGCCGGCCGGCTTGTCGCGCAACTCGCCAATCGCCGCCAACTCAGCCTCGATCTCCTCCAACCGCGGCCCGATGGTCAGCATCAGCCGCTCGCCCGCCTCGGTCGGGGCGACGCTGCGCGTCGTGCGCGTGAGAAGGCGCACGCCCAGCCGAGCCTCGAGGTTGCGCAAGGTCTGGCTCAGCGCCGACTGCGAGACGCCGAGCTGGGCCGCCGCCCGCGTGAAGCTGCGCTCGCGCGCGACCGCCAGGAAGGCGTTGAGATCGGAGACGTTGTCTCGCCGCATTATGAAGCCAAGCTTATTAGCTCATGCGCATTATCGCGCCTAGTTGGATAAGAGCTACGGGACTAAATCAGCGCGGTCGCCAAAAAGGGAGCCGGTCATGGAACTGAAGCGCGCGGGTTCGCAACCTTCGATCGAAGGGCCGGCCGCCTGGTTCACTGGCCGGGTGCGCATCGATCCGCTCAACACCGCCCCGGCCCCGGCTCGGGTCGCCTGCGCCAGCGTCACCTTCGAGCCGGGCGCTCGCACGGCTTGGCACAGCCATCCACTGGGCCAGACCCTGATCGTCACCGCCGGCTGCGGTTGGACGCAGTGCGAGGGCGAACCCATCGCCGAGATCCGCGCCGGCGACGTGGTCTGGTGCCCACCCGGCCATCGCCACTGGCACGGCGCCACGCCGACCACCGCCATGACCCATATCGCCATCCAGGAGGCGCTCGACGGCAAGGTCGTCGACTGGATGGAGCACGTCCCAGACGAAATCTACCTCGCCGGCCCCAGGAGGTCACAATGAGCAAGGTTTGGCTTGTCACCAGCGCCGGCAGCGGCATCGGCGCGGCGATCACGAGCGCGGCGCTGAAGGCTGGCGACCGCGTCGTCGCGACGGGTCGCAACCTCGACAGGATACGCGCCGTCCACGGCGCGGCCGCGAGCGAGAACATCGACTTCGTCCAACTCGACGTGGCTGACGCATCCCAGGCGCAGACCGCCGTCGACGCGGCCGTGGCCCGCTTTGGACGGATCGATGTCCTGGTAAACAACGCCGGTTACAGCATCCTTGGCAACTTCGAGGCGATCACCTCGGCGGAGTTCGAACAGCAGATCGCCACCAACTTCTACGGCGTCGCGCACCTGATGCGCGCGGCCCTTCCCGTCATGCGCCACCAGCGATCGGGCTACATCATCAACATCAGCTCCGTGGCCGGGGTCGTCGGCCAGAAGCATTGTTCGGCCTACGGAGCCAGCAAGTTTGCCGTCGAGGGACTCTCCCTGGCGATCGCCGAAGAAGTCGCCCGGTTCGGGATCAACATCACGGTGGTCGAGCCCGGATTCTTCCGGACAGATCTCCTGGCGCCCAGCAACGTCCGTTGGGCGACCCGCAAGATCGACGACTACGCCGAGGAAGGCTGCCCAGAAGCCATGTGGGGCGGCTACGACGGCGCGCAGACTGGCGACCCGTCGAAGCTGGGCGAGGCGCTGGTCGAACTCGCCGGCCGCAAAACCCCGCCGAAGGTGTTCGTGGCCGGCAGCGATGCAATGGCGATGGTCGCCCCAGCTATCGAGGCTCGGCTCACGGAGATGCGCGCCGATGAGGCGCTGTCCCGATCCACCGATGGCGCGTTCCAACCAGCCTGAGCCGTCCGCCCGCCCAGGCTCGACCTGCTCACCCCATTCTGGAGACACGACAATGCAAAAGCGCAAACTCGGAACCAGCGGCCTGGAAGTCTCGGCCATCGGCCTTGGCTGCATGGGCCTCAGCTTCGGCCTCGGCCCGGCCACCGACCGCCATGAGGCGATCGCCCTGATCCGCGCCGCCTTCGCGCGCGGCGTCACCTTCTTCGACACCGCCGAATCCTACGGCCCGTTCGTCAACGAGGAGGTGGTCGGCGAGGCGCTGGAGCCTTTCCGCGACCAGGTGGTCATCGCTACCAAGTTCGGATTCCCGGGCGGCGTGTTCACCGCCGGCCTCGACAGCCGGCCGGAAAACATCCGCGCCGTCGCCGACGCCTCTCTGAAGCGCCTGCGCACCGACCGCATCGACCTTTTCTACCAGCACCGGGTCGACCCCAAGACGCCGATCGAAGACGTGGCGGGCGCCGTCGCCGAGCTCGTCGCGGCGGGCAAGGTCAAGCACTTCGGCATGTCCGAAGCCGGCGCCTCGACCATCCGCCGCGCCAACGCCGTCCATCCGGTCACTGCCCTGCAGAGCGAATATTCGCTGTGGTGGCGCGAGCCGGAGGCGGAGATCCTGCCGCTCTGCGAAGAGCTCGGCATCGGCTTCGTGCCGTTCAGCCCGCTCGGCAAGGGCTTCCTGACCGGCGCGATCAACGCCGACACCAAGTTCGCGGCCAACGACTTCCGCAACATCGTGCCGCGGTTCAGCGAAGAGGCGCGGCGCGCCAACCAGGCGCTCGTCGACGTCGTCGGCCGCCTAGCCGCCCGCCTCGGCGCCACCCCGGCCCAGGTCGCCCTGGCCTGGCTGCTGGCGCAAAAACCGTGGATCGCCCCGATCCCCGGCACGACCAAGCTCCACCGCCTGGAGGAGAACGTCGGCGCCGCGGCGATCACCCTCTCGCCCGCCGACCTCGCCGCCATCGAAGACGCGGTCTGCGCCGTCGAAGTGCATGGCGAGCGCTACCCCGCCCAAATGGCGACGCTGGTTCAGCGGTAGCCAACCCTCTCCCTCGAGGGAGAGGTGATCCCTAGCCGACTCACTCGGGCTCGCCGTAAACATCGCTCATGGGAAAAGCGTTCGCGGCCGCCCCCCTGCTGCTGCTGCCGGCGGCGGCCTACAACATCCTCGTCTTGGCGCTCGGCGGCTTCGCCTCGCCGGACGCTGCTGCGCGCATCGCCGACCGCCTGTTCGAGCTGCCGGCCGCCTCCGGCGGCGTCTGGGAGGTCAGCTACGCCGACCTGCTGCTGGCCGGCGCCCTGATCGTGATGTTCGTCGAGCTGATCAAGTCGACCCACAGCAGGCGCGTCGCCCTGATCAACCACATCCTCTCGATCGCCCTCTTCGTCGCCTGCCTGGCCGAGCTGCTGCTCGTCCCGGCCTGCGCCACCTCGACCTTCTTCCTGATCGCTCTGATGGTGCTGCTCGACGTGCTCGCCGGCTTCATCCTCGGCGTCTCGACCCGCGGTCCGGCCCCGGAGGCAAAGCCGAAGCGTTGACGGAATAGTATCAATATGCAATTATTTCGGCTCCATTGCCACTGGAAGCCGTCATAATGCAATTTTCGCGCGAAACCTTGGCTCGCCGTGCGACGGTTTCGGCGCGCCACGCCACGCCGCCTATTGCCGGCAAAACCGGCGGCGCCACCGTTAATAACGGTGATTTACGGTAATGTCGGCGTCAGGCCCCCAGCGACTCCGGGCTGGCGCGATAGAGATCGACCGAGCCCTGGGTCACCGCCTGGGCGAGGCCCGGCGCCTGGGCAAGAACCTGGTGGGCGAAGACCCGCGCCAGGCCGATGCGCGTTTTCCAGTAGGCGGTGTCGCCCTCGCCGGCGGCGATCTTCTGCGAGGCGATGAGGGCTTGCTTGCCGAGCATCCAGCCGCCGATCACGTCGCCCATCAGCTTGAGGTAGGGCGTCGCCCCGGCCAGGGCGTCCGGCTGCGCGTGGCCGCGGCGCTCGATCAGCCAGCCGGTCGCCGCCTGCGCCGCCGCCAGGCCGGCCTCCAGATGCGTCCCGACGCTGTGCAGCCAGCCGTCCTCGGCGCTCTTGAGCTCGGCCGCCGTCGGCACGATGTCGCTGACCAGCTCGCGCACGGCGGCGCCCTTGCCGAGCGCCAGCTTGCGACCCATCAGGTCGATGGCCTGGATGCCGTTGGCGCCCTCGTAGATCGGCAGGATGCGGGCGTCGCGATAGTGCTGGGCGGCGCCGGTCTCCTCGATGAAGCCCATGCCGCCGTGCACCTGCAGGCAGGTCGAGGCCGCCTCGACGGCCATGTCGGTCGACCAGGCCTTGGCGATCGGGGTCAGCAGCTCTTCGCGCAGACGGGCGGCGTCGCGATCGACCGGGTTGCCGGCCAGGTTGGCGACGTCGGCGGCGACGGCGGTGGCGAGGCAAATGGCCCGCGCCGCCTCGATCTTGGCCTTGGTCAGCATCAGGGCGCGGCGGACGTCCGGATGGTCGAAGAGCCGCGAGGGCTGGGCGCCGGTCCAGGCGGAGCGGCCTTGAACCCGCTCGAGCGAATAGGCCAGGGCCTGTTGGTAGGCCCGCTCGGCGAGACCCACGCCCTGCACGCCGACCTGCAGGCGCGCGGCGTTCATCATCACGAACATGTTGGCGAGGCCGGCGTTGGGCGCGCCGACCATCTCGGCCTTGGCGCCTTCGAAGGCCATGACGCAGGTCGGCGAGGCATGGATGCCGAGCTTGTGCTCGATGCTCACCGGCCGCACGTCGAGGGCGGCGCCCAGCGTTCCGTCCTCGCGGACCTCGCGCTTGGAGGTGAGGAAGAGGGTCAGGCCGCGCGAGCCGGGCGGCGCATCGGGCAGGCGCGCCAGCACCATGTGGACGATGTTGTCGGCGGCGTCGTGGTCGCCCCACGTGATGAAGATCTTCTGGCCCGTGAGGCGCCAGCCGTCGGCCCCGTCGGGCTCGGCCCGGGTGGTGACGAGGCCGAGGTCCGATCCCGCCTGCGGCTCGGTGAGCTGCATGGTGCCGGTCCACTCGCCGGAGATCATCTTGGGCAGGTAGAGCGCCTTCTGGCGCTCCGTGCCGTGCCGGTGGAGGGCTTCGATCGCCGCCAGGGTCAGCATAGGGCAGAGCCCGAAGGCCATGTTGGCGCTCTGGATCATCTCGAAGACGGCGATCTCCAGCGCCTTGGGCAGGCCCTGGCCGCCGAAGTCCGGGTCAGCGGAGAGGCCGTTCCAGCCGCCGCTGGCGAACTCGCGGTAGGCGGCGGCGAAGCCCGGCGCGGCGCGCACCGCGCCGTTCTCGAAGCTGGCCCCGGCGATGTCGCCCGGCCGGTTGAGGGGCGCGAGCACGTCGGCGGCCAGCGCCCCAGCCCCTTCCAGCACCGCTGTCACCGTCTCGGCGTCGACCTCCGGAAAGTGCTTGGCGAGGGCGCCGAAACCCGCGCTCTCGAGGGCGAAGCGAAGATCGCGCACCGGGGCTTTGAAGGTCATCTGGCGGGCTCCTCGCTGGACGGAGGGCTATTTAGCCCATATCGCCGCCGGGTCTATTGTCCGCCGCTCACGCGAGGCTCCGCTATGCGCCCAGCCATGCTCGCGCTCGTCCTCCTCGCCCTGCCGGCGGCGGCGCTCGCCGCCTCGACCAATCCCGCCGACATACCGCCCGGCCACTATCGCCTCGACCCGGCTCACACCACCATCATCGCCAGGGTGCGACACCTCGGCGTCTCCAACTACGTGGTCCGCTTCGACCGGGTGGAAGGCGACTTCACCTTCGATCCCGCCCATCCCGAAGCGACAAAGCTTCAGGCCAGCGTCGACACCACCAGCCTCGATGTCGGCGCCGACTACAGCCGCAAGTTCGCCGACGAGTTCCTGAACGCCAAGGCGTTCACCCAGGCGACCTTCGTCGCCAGCGCGCTGACCCCGGCGGCCGATGGCAAGACTGCCGCCCTGACCGGCGATCTCACCTTGATGGGAGTCACCAAGCCGGTGACCTTCGACGTCACCTTCGTCGGCGTCGCCCACGGCGTGCCGTTTGGGACCCTGGCCGGCTTCTCTGCCAAGACCACCATCCGCCGCTCCGACTTCGGCTCGAAGTACGTCCTGGCCTTCGTTGGCGACGCGGTGGACCTCGACATCGAGGCGGAGTTCGACCGCAAATAGGAATATATCCGCAGCCGCCACGGTCTTAAGCGCCGAGGGGCCGGCGAAATCTGGAGACGCAGCATGGCGGATGTCCGCCGCTACAATACCGTGGCCATGAGCCTGCACTGGCTGATCGCCGCCCTGATCCTGACCAACATCGGTCTGGCCTGGTACTTCAACACCTTGCATGGGCTCGCCAAGACGCCGCCGCTGCAGATCCACAAGTCGATCGGGATGACCGTACTCGTCCTCTCGCTCGCCCGCCTGGCTTGGCGCTTCATCTCGCCGCCGCCGCCGCTGCCGGCGTCGATGCCGGCCTGGGAGCGCTGGGCCGCTCACACCGTCCACGCCCTGCTTTACCTGATCATGATCGGCATGCCGCTGACCGGCTGGGCGATGAGTTCGGCCAGCAAGCTGATCCAGGTCTATCCGATCACCTGGTTCGGCCTCTTCCACATCCCCGCCATCGGCCCGCTTACCACCCTGCCGGCCGACCAGATGAAGAGCGCTCACCACCTTTACCAAGGCATGCACCACCTGGGCGCCAAGCTCGCCTACGTGCTGATCGCCGGCCACGTGCTGGCCGCCCTGCGCCATCAGTTCGTCAAGAACGACCGTGTGCTCTGGCGCATGGTCCCAGGGAGACCCGCATGAGAACCCACATCCTTGCCGCCTGCCTCGTCGCCGGCCCCGCCCTCGCCGCACCGCCGCCGGCCTGGATCGTCGACAAGGCGCACTCGGCCGTCCACTTCTCGTCGAGCTTCAACGGCGCGGTCTTCACCGGCGCCTTTTCCCGCTGGAGCGCCGACATCCGCTTCGACCCCGCCAACCTCGCCGCCTCGCAGGTGACCGCCGTAATCGACGTCGCCTCGGCCGCCACCGGCGACGCCGACCGCGATCAAGCCCTGCCCGCCGACGACTTTCTGGCCGCCGGCAAGTTTCCCCGCGCCACCTTCGTCGCCCACGCGTTCAAGGCCCTGGGTCCCGGCCGCTACCTGGCGATCGGTCAGCTTTCCCTGCGCGGTGTGACCAAGCCGCTCAACCTGCCGTTCACGCTGAAGATCGCCGGGAGCAAGGCGACGATGGCCGCGTCGGTCCCCCTCGATCGCCTGGCGTTCGGCGTCGGCCAGAACGAATGGCGCAAGACCGACGCGATTCCGGCCGCGGTCACCGTCGCCATCGCCGTCAACGCCGATCGCCGCTGACGTGGCCAGCCCAGCCGAGGCCGCCGCGGCGCTCAGCCAGGGCGCCCTGGTCATCCTGCCCACCGAGACGGTCTATGGGCTGGCCGCCGACGCCGCCAACGGCGAGGCCGTGGCGCGGATTTTCGCCGCCAAGGGCCGGCCGCGCTTCAATCCCCTGATCGCCCACGTCGCCGACCTTGAGGCGGCCAAGGCGATCGCCGATTTCGACGAACGCGCCCTGGCGCTCGGCGGCGGCTTCTGGCCAGGCCCTTTGACCATCGTCGCGCCGTTCAAGGCTGGGATCAGCGACCTGGCGCGAGCCGGGCTGGACAGCGTCGCGGTGCGCGTCCCCGCCCATCCCCTGGCGCGAGCGGTGCTGGCGGCGTTCGGCGGACCGGTGGCGGCGCCCTCGGCCAATCGCTCGGGGCGGCCGAGCCCGACGACCTTCGAAGCCGCGCTCGAGGAGACCGGAGCGGCGGCGGCCGTGGCGCTGGACGGCGGACCTTGCGACGTCGGCCTGGAATCGACCGTCGTCTCCCTGCTCGACGGCCCGCCGCGCCTGCTGCGGCCGGGCGCGGTGACCCGCAATCAGATCGAAGCCCTGATTGGGTCTCTGGCTGAAGCGGACGGGGAGGACGCTCATCGCTCGCCCGGCCGCCTCGCCCGCCACTACGCGCCGGCCGCGCCACTGCGTCTTGACGCCACCGAGGCCCGACCGGGCGAGGTCTTCATCGGCTTCGGCTGCGTCGGCCCGGCCGAATTCAACCTGAGCCAGCGGGGCGATCTGGCCGAGGCCGCCGCGCGGCTGTTCGGCCGCCTGCGCGAAGCCGACGCCCAGGCGCCGGCCGCCATCGCCGTCGCCAGTGTTCCCGATGAGGGACTCGGCGAGGCGATCAACGACCGGCTGCGGCGCGCCGCCGGCTTCGTGGGATAGACGGTTTCCGTGGTCGCTCCCTCCCAGACCTTCCTCGATCAGCTGAAAGCCGCGCTCGGCGAGGGTGGCTGGAGCGACGATCCGGCCCGCCTGGCGCCGCATCTCATCGAGTGGCGCGACCGCTGGAGCGGGACGACGCCGCTGCTCGCCCTGCCGCGGACGGCGGAGGCGGTCGCCGAGGTCGTGCGGCTCTGCGCCGCCGCCGGCGTGGCGATCACGCCCCAGGGCGGCAACACCGGCCTGGTCGGCGGCCAGATTCCCCAGGGCGAGATCCTGCTTTCCACCCAGCGGCTCACCGCCGTCCGCGAGGTCGATGTCACCGATGACGTCATCGTGGTTGAGTCTGGACTGACGCTCGCCGCTTTGCACGACGCGGCGGCCGCCGCGCACCGGCATTTTCCGCTCAGTCTCGCTTCGGAAGGCTCGGCCACCGTGGGCGGGCTGATCTCGACCAACGCCGGTGGCACGGCCGTGCTGCGCTACGGGACCATGCGGCCGCTGGTGCTCGGCCTGGAGGCGGTGCTGCCGGACGGGA
>Ga0302229_10002852_pt1 | contig 12299 bp, 12 predicted proteins | sample II_Palsa_N1_3_FD_193518 | JGI IMG/M metagenome (GOLD analysis project Ga0302229, IMG submission 193518) | Peat permafrost microbial communities from Stordalen Mire near Abisko, Sweden - II_Palsa_N1_3 | ecosystem: Environmental > Terrestrial > Soil > Palsa > Peat permafrost | place: Sweden...
AAGGCAGGTGTTGATTGCTGTGTGAATTCGTCAGCGTGGGGCCGGGGTGGCGCCATAAAAAAGCCCGCCGGGTTGGGGCGGGCTAAAGCTGAGGAGATTCACAACAACGCCTCATGGGGGATGAGGCAAATCCAGTGTAGGCCCGTGCGAGGCGCGTTGGGTTTCATCTGCTCTTACAGCTATTACGCTACGTGACGAATGTTATTTTGTTCACGTGCATCGACAGTCTCTGCGAGTGACGTTCAACACGCATGCAATTTTGCTTAAGCATGGGTGTGATTTCTTTTAATCACAATTGATCGACTGCGCTCTATAGTCAGATCCATGAACGAAACCTCATCCCCCCAATTGCATGACGCTTGGCCGAAGGCGGTGCTGTTCGACCTGCTGACCGCGCTACTCGATTCGTGGACTCTGTGGAACGCTGCGGCTGGGTCGGAGGCTGCCGGACGAACCTGGCGTGCCGAGTATCTACGACTCACCTACGGCTGCGGTGCATACGTTGACTACGAAACGCTCGTGCGGCGAGCGGCGGCGAACACAGGTTTATCCGAGTCCGCACCGCATGCCCTCGAAGCGAACTGGCTTGACTTGCAGCCATGGAACGGCGCGCGCGAAGCATTGCAGGCGCTTTCGCCGCATTGCCGGCTTGCGGTCGTCACTAATTGCTCCACTCGGCTTGGGCGCCTAGCGGCGGGGCAGCTCGGCGTCGAGTGGGACGTCGTCGTCACCGCGCAAGATGCGGGCTTTTATAAGCCGCATCCGCAACCTTATCGGCTCGCACTTGAGCAACTGGGTGTGCACGCGAGCGAGGCGGCTTTCGTCGCCGGGTCGAGTTACGACATGTTCGGCACCGCCACAGTAGGGTTGCGCTCGTATTGGCATAACCGCGTGGGACTGCAGTTAGTCGAAGGCGCGCCGGCGCCGGAAATCGAAGCGTCGGATCTCGATGCGCTTCTCCCCTGGTTGCGCAGTTTCGGCGCGAGTACGGATGCATCCTCTCGCGTACCATTCATCCCGTGACACTCGATACATTCGACGCGCCCCTGGGCGAGCAGTTTCCCGACTATCACGCGTTATCCGATGATGGCGCTATCACCAAATGGAGTCGCTTTCATGGCTGGTAACGAACACGACACGCGCGCGCCGCACACCGCAAACCCCGTAGGTCTCGCCACGCCGGGCGGACACTATAGTCACGTCTCGACGGGCAATGGCTTGGTGTTCGTATCAGGGCAATTGCCGATCGATGCGCAGGGCCGCAAGCTCACGAATGCGTCGTTCGAAGCCCAGGCCGAGCAGGTACTGACGAATCTCAAGACGGCGCTCGATGGCGCCGGCAGCAGCATCGGGCAACTGCTCCAGGTGCGCGTGTATATCGTCGATGTCGAACATTGGGCGAGCTTCAATCAGATTTACGCGCGCTGGGCTGGCGACGCAAAGCCGGCTCGTGCTGTGGTGCCGGTGAGTGCGCTTCACTTTGGCTTGCAGATCGAAATCGAGGCAATGGCGTTGGTTTAGGTCGTTTGTTCGCCCGGTTGAATTCTCGTATTCGGAAGGGATGGTCGCATGGCTAGCCGTGCGGCTTCGCCAGCAGGGCATGTAGCGATCTGAAGCCGACCCATCCCCAGTAGACCCGGTGATGGGCGATCAATCCGTCGGCGATATCCATCATCTCCACCAGATCGACCTGATCTCCGTCCGGAGTCTGCCGCGGATACTCCCAGGTGAGTTGTGTGCCGTTGCAGAAGAAGGTGCCGGCGCGGTACCAGCGGCCAAGGTTGCCAGGTGGGGCGCGCAGGCCGGCAGCGAAAAATGATGTGATCGCCGTTTTGCCGGTCAGGATGCCGCTATGGTTCTCCGGTAGCGTGGCCAGGATCAGCGGACTTTCGAGGATGGCTTCTTCGGCGTACAGCGCCATTAGCGCTTCCAGATCGCGGCCCTTGACCGATTCGTGCCATTGCTCGTAGATGTGGTGAATCTCGGCTTGTGTGGCCTCTATGGTCATGATCGGCTTCCGTCGTCGTTGCGGGACTTTGAGTCTAGGGAGTCCCCTGACGGAATGTTTCGATGCGTGTCGAACGATGGGATCGGTTGGAGCGTTCGCTGCCTTTGTGGCCGCAGCCGCGAGGTGTGAAGCGTGAAGTATGTAGACCGAGGTGCGCTTGCGCGTTTAAACGAGTGCCTCAATGAATCACAAGCGCGTTCACTTGCGCGTTGCCCGCACCCGACACGATGTTCAACCCAACATTGCCGCTTACATGCGACAACGCGCCTGCTCCGAGCGTTGCGCTGCTGTTTCCGTTGACCGACGCGGTAGCGTGCGCATCCTGCAACGTATTGACATCAGCGGACGGCGAACTGACCAGCGCGATCTGATTGGCCTGCGCATTCAGCGCGCCCGCTGCGATATCGACGCCGACATTGCCGGTCGCCCCGCGGAGCACGTTCGCGCCAACGGATACGGTCGCCGTCGATAGTGTGGCCGTGCCGGTTGTTTGCTGGACGGTCGAAAGCTTCGTGCCGCCGAATAGCGTGGCGGCGTCTGGATCGGTCGAGGCCAGCGCGTTCACCAACGCAGGCGAAGCGCCGATGCCAAGGGACACCAGCAAGGTGACGACGGAGCGAAGTTTCATGTGTGTCTCCCAGACGAGTTCTGATGAAGCTCGTGGCTGTTGTATCGGCCGACTGGGGGCAAAAGTTGAGTAGGGATTGTGCGGAGGCAATCGCCGCCCTGCGTTCCGATTGTCACGTTTGCGTGAATAGTGATTTCGTAACTTAGGTATTTACCCTAGGTCGCTAGCTTCTTAGACTGTATTGACCTGCTGCACACAAACCGATGTGTGGCGCTGTGAAAAACAATCTTTGGAGGTAGTGATCATGAAATCGCTCATTAAAGCTGTGGCCGTCGCTGTTGTTCTCGCCGCTCCTGTTGTTTCGTTTGCACAGACCAGTCAGCCTGTTACCCGGGCTCAGGTTCGCGCTGAACTGGTGCAACTCGAAAAGGCGGGCTACAACCCGGCCCGCAGCGGCAGAGACCCGTATTACCCAGCGGACATTCAGGCAGCGGAAGCGCGTGTAGCTGCTGAAAATGGTTCTACTAGCGGTGTTGGTGGCGCGGTGAACGGGTCGTCGGAATCGGGCGCCGCTGTAGCTTCGGCATTTGCTGGCCCGCGTTCGGTTTACTCTGGTCATTAACCAGTCTGGTCGGCGAGCCGTCGGCAACTTATCCGGTTGCTAACGTCGCCTACTGAGCGCGTTGTATCCTCTGCGCGTCCTCACGTTTTTGAATGGCTCACGATCCTACAGTGGTAGTGGGCCATTTGCCGTATGAGGCCAGAAAACAAAAAATCCCGCCCTGCTGAATAAGCATGAGCGAGATTTTATCGTGGTGTCCTGGCGGAGGCGGTGAGATTCGAACTCACGGAAGGATCACTCCTTCGCCGGTTTTCAAGACCGGTGCCTTAAACCGCTCGGCCACACCTCCAAGCCCGAAATTGTAACCCGAAATCTCCCCGCCACGGCAACTTCGCGCGCAGTCAACGCGGGTTTATCACTGCGGATCTTTCAGAAACAGCGCCTGCAAATCGTTCAAAAACGCTTGCCCAAGCGGCGTCGGCGCAATCTTCTCGTGGTCGCGCACAATCAGGCCGCGTTGTTCCGCTTCCTGCAACGCCGGCTCAATCGATGTCATCGACAAGCCCGTGCGCTCGATAAACCGATGCACCGGAAATCCCTCCATCAGCCGCAACGCATTCAACATGAATTCGAACGGCAGATCGCGCGGCCCGACTTCATGTTCCTCATGCACCGGAGCACCCGCCTTTGCCTGCTCAATGAACGTTGTCGGATGCTTGTAGCGCATCTGCCGCAGGACGCGATTCGGAAACGATAGCTTCGTATGCGCCCCGGCGCCGATTCCCAGGTAGTCGCCGAAACGCCAATAGTTGAGGTTGTGCTTGCTCTGCCGATGTGGCTGCGCATACGCCGACACCTCATAGTGCCCATAGCCTGCCGCGGAAGTGCGCTCGTGAATCCAGTCCTGCATGTCGGCAGACGCATCGTCATCCGGCAGCGGTGGCGGAAATTTCGCAAACAGCGTGTTCGGTTCGAGCGTCAGGTGATACAGCGACAAATGCGGCGGCGCAAACGACAACGCGGTTTCAATATCCGCCTGACACTCCGCGAGCGTCTGCTGCGGCAACGCGAACATCAGGTCGAGATTGAAGTTATCGAACGTCGTGGCGGCGACTTCCACCGCATGGCGCGCCTGCGCCGAATCGTGAATACGGCCGAGCGCTTTCAGATGCGCTTCGTTGAAACTCTGGATACCTACCGATAACCGGTTCACGCCACTCGCGCGAAATTGCGCGAACTTGTCCGCTTCGAAGGTGCCGGGGTTGGCTTCGAGGGTGACCTCGGCGTCGGCATCGAGCGGCAGCAGCGCGCGCACGTCCGACAGCAGCCGGTCGAGCCCCGCGGCTGACAGCAGGCTAGGCGTGCCACCACCAATAAACACCGTATGCACCTGGCGCCCCCATACGAGCGGCAAGGCCAGTTCGAGATCGGTGCGTAGCGCGTCGAGATACTCGTTCTCGGGGAACGCCTCGCCCTTCCACTCGTGCGAGTTGAAATCGCAGTACGGGCACTTGCGCACGCACCATGGGAAGTGCACATACAGCGCCAACGGCGGCAGCGACGTTAGACGGATACTGCCCGGCTGCGTGAACGCCTGGATTACCCCGGCGCCACCCTGGCCGGCGACCTTGATGGGAATCACGCTTCCTCCGTCAGGCGCGCGAGCAATTTCCGCAAGGCGATCGCGCGATGGCTGCTGGCGTTCTTCACCGCCGGATCGAGCTCGGCGGCAGTCGCGTTCAGTTCGGGCAGGAAGAAGTACGGGTCGTAGCCGAAACCGTGTGCGCCGCGGGGCACGTCGATGATCTCGCCTGGCCAGCGGCCTTCGGCAATCAGCGGTTCGGGGTCTTCAGCGTGGCGCACGAGCGCAAGCACGCAGAAGTAGTAAGCGCGACGGTCGGCGTGGTCCTGCAGTTGTTCGATGAGACGTGCGTTGTTCGCGGCGTCGCTCTTCGGGCCGCCGGCGAGTTGCGCGTAGCGTGCCGAATAGACACCCGGCGCGCCGCGCAGCGCGCGCACGCACAGTCCGGAATCGTCAGCTAGCGCCGGCAAACCGGTGATCTTCGCCGCATGACGCGCCTTCGTCAGCGCGTTCTCGACGAAGGTCGGATACGGCTCTTCCGCTTCAGGCACGTTGAGCGCGCCTTGCGGGATCAGTTCGATGCCGGCGGCGTCCAGCAACGCTGCAAACTCGCGCAGCTTGCCTGCGTTGTTCGAGGCCAGCACCACTTTGCCGAGCGACGCGGTCATCCCGTTCACCGCTTCGGACGCTGACGGAGCCGCGCCGTCGGCGCTTTGACGATCATTCACCCTTCAACCCCAGCGCTTCTTTCTGCTTCGCCACCAGCGTGCTGATGCCGTCGCGCGCGAGGTCGAGCAGCGAGTTCATTTCGTCGCGCGAGAACGGCGCGCCTTCAGCCGTCCCCTGGATCTCGACGAAACCGCCTGCGCCGGTCATCACGACATTCATGTCGGTGTCGCACTTCGAGTCTTCGTCGTAGTCGAGATCGAGCACCGGCAGGCCGTTGTACACGCCCACCGAAATCGCCGCCACGAAGTCCGTGATCGGCGAGCTTTCGATGCGGCCGCTGGCAAGCAGCTTCGTCACCGCATCGTGCGCGGCCACAAAGGCGCCGGTGATGCTCGCCGTGCGCGTGCCGCCGTCGGCCTGGATCACGTCGCAATCGAGATTCATGGTGCGTTGACCGAGTTTCTCGAGATCGAACACCGAACGCAAGGCGCGGCCGATCAACCGCTGGATTTCCTGGGTGCGGCCGGTCTGCTTGCCGCGTGCGGCTTCGCGGTCGTTGCGGGTGTTGGTGGCGCGCGGCAGCATGCCGTATTCGGCCGTCAGCCACCCTTGGCCGCGATCGCGCAGGAACCCGGGAACGCTCTCCGCAACGCTCGCCGTGCAGATCACCTTGGTGTCGCCGAATTCGACCAGCACCGAGCCCTCCGCATGCTTCGTATAGTGGCGCGTGATGCGCACATCGCGCAGCTGATCGGCGAGGCGGCCGCTGGGGCGGCCTTTGGGGAATGCGGTGGTGTCGTTCATCGTTCGGGGTCTGGGCGGAGATAAGGCGGGGAGGGAAACGTCGATTTTACCGCTGATCGCGCGGAGCGGCTCCTTGTGTGCCCGGCGGCGTGCCGTGGAGAGGCCCGATCCGCATATGGCGGAGCGTTTCGCCAAAGATGGGATAATGCCGTTTCCACGCCCCGCGTCTCGTACACGCCGGGCGATTCGACTCTTCCGGCCATCCCGTCAGCGGCATGGCCACATCGCGAGACAAATGATGATCTACAGCATGACTGGCTATGCGAGCGCCACGCGCGAACTCGCGGCGACCACGGGCAACGGTGGCGTGAGCGTATCGGTCGAACTGCGCACGGTGAACTCGCGTTTTCTCGACCTGAACTTCCGGATGCCCGAAGACGTGCGCGTCTGCGAGCCGGTCTTGCGCGAAATGCTGATGAACAAGCTTTCGCGCGGCAAGGTGGATATTCGTATCAATCTGCAGCGTAGCGAACAGTCGGCCAACGCCGGCGCGATCAATCATGACGCTCTGAGCCAGCTTGCGCTGCTGGAACGCGCGGTCGTCAACGCGTTTCCGGAAGCCGGCCGGCTGCGGACCGGCGAAATCCTGCGCTGGCCGGGTGTGCTAACCGAAAGCGGCGTCGCCGGCGAAACGCTGCGCGATGCGGTGCTTGGGTGCGGCAAGCAGGCGATTACGGATCTGATCGACGTGCGCGGCCGCGAAGGCGCCCAACTGGGCACGATGCTGCTCGGCAACGTCACGGAGATGGAAGCGATCGTCGCGAGGATCACGCCGCTCGTGCCGGAACTGATCACCAAGCATCAGCAGAAGATTGTCGAACGGTTGCAGGAAGCCTTGGGCATTGCCGCCCCGGACACGGTGTCGACCAGCATCTCGCGCGAAGAAATCGCCGAGCGTATCCGTCAGGAGGTGACGATGTACGGCATCCGCATCGACATCACGGAAGAGCTGTCGCGCCTGACTGCGCATCTGAACGAAACGCGTCACGTGATCGAGAAGGGCGGCAAGGTCGGCAAGCGCCTCGACTTCATGATGCAGGAGCTCAACCGCGAAGCGAACACACTTGGCTCGAAGGCCGCCGCGAAGGAACTGGCGGATTCGTCGATGACCTTGAAGCTGCTCATCGAACAGATGCGCGAGCAGGTACAGAATCTGGAGTAATTTTCGAGCCACTTTCGGAAAACGATTGCAATGACCGACCACACAAGCGAAAACAGCGCACCGCGCAACCCTTATGCCGGCGCTTACCCCGGCAACCTGTTCATGGTGGTTGCGCCGTCGGGCGCGGGCAAGTCGACGCTCGTCAATGCGCTGCTCGCGCGCGACGAGGCGATCCGCCTGTCCATCTCCTACACGACGCGCCCGCCGCGTCCGAAGGAGAAGGATGGCGAGCATTACCACTTCACGACGGTCGACGATTTTCTCAAGCGTCACGCAACGGGCGAGTTTCTCGAAAGCGCAGAGGTGCATGGCAACTACTATGCAACCTCGCGTCTGTGGATCGAAGAACAGATGAAAAGTGGCCACGACGTGCTGCTCGAAATCGACTGGCAGGGCGCGCAACAGGTGAAAAAGCAGTTTCGCAATGCTGTCGAAATTTTCATTCTGCCGCCCTCGCTCGAAGCGCTGGAAGATCGTTTGAAAAAGCGCGGCCAGGATGAGCCAAACGTAATTACGCGGCGGCTGTTGGCCGCCGGTAGCGAGATCGCGCACTCGGCTGAAGCCGAGTTCGTGGTGATCAACGAGAACTTCGACCGTGCGCTGGCGGAGTTGCAATGTCTCGTAGCTTCAACGCGCTTGCGCTTCGCCTCGCAATACGCACGCCACACGGACCTTTTTGTGCAACTCGGCATCCACCTCCCGCACGCGTGACGGCGGCGAGGTACCGAGCACATAAGGTAGAATAAGCAACATACTGAGAAGGAATCCAACATGGCCCGCATTACCGTCGAAGACTGTCTGAAAATGATCCCGAATCGCTTCGAACTGGCACTTGCCGCAACTTATCGCGCACGGCAGCTCGCTCAAGGCCACACGCCGAAGATCGAAAGCCGCGACAAGCCCACCGTCGTCGCGTTGCGTGAGATTGCGGCTGGCCAGGTCGGCGTCGAAATGCTGAAGAAGGTACCGGTCTAAGGTACGTCTCATCCGTTTTCGATTGCCATGTAATTCACACACGCGTGCAGACCGGCGTCAAACCTGAACCTGATACGGAGGCGAACATGAGCACTACCCCCTCGCCCCCTGTCACGGAAGTGGAGAACGAAGTCCACGAGGGCGACTCACCGGCCTCGGCACGCAAGTACATCGACGCGGTCCTCGAACAGTCGTTTCGCCATCTGTTCGGGCCGACCGCCACGCCGGAGCAGCCGCGCCGGCATGACGTCGTTTCGATCGCCAAGCTGACCGCTACCCTCTCCGGCTATCTGACGCCGGAAGAGATCAAGGACGTCAAGGCGGCGTTCCATTTCAGCGACGAAGCCCACCTCGGGCAGTATCGCCAGAGCGGCGAGCCCTACATCACGCACCCGGTTGCTGTCGCGGAGATCTGCGCCAGCTGGAAGCTCGACGCCCAGTCGATCATGGCGGCGCTCCTGCACGACGTGATGGAAGACCAGGGTGTGACCAAGGCCGAACTCGCCGAGCGTTTCGGCGCCAAGGTCGCGGAACTGGTCGACGGCTTGTCGAAGCTCGACAAAATGGAGTTTCGCAATCGCGAGGAAGCGCAGGCGGAGAATTTCCGCAAGATGCTGCTCGCGATGGCGCGCGACGTGCGCGTGATTCTGGTCAAGCTGGCCGACCGGCTGCACAACATGCGCACCCTCGGTGCGGTGCCTCCGGAAAAGCGCCGCCGCGTGGCGCGCGAAACGCTGGATATCTACGCGCCGATCGCTCACCGGCTCGGCCTGAACAATACCTATCGCGAGCTGCAGGACCTGAGCTTCGCGAACTTCAACCCGCACCGCTACGCCACCCTCGAAAAGGCCGTCAAGGCGGCGCGCGGCAACCGGCGGGAAGTCGTCGGCAAGATTCTGGAGTCGGTGCAGCGCGCCATTGCGGACGCGAAGCTCGACGCCGAAGTTACCGGCCGCGAAAAGACCATCTTCAGCATCTACAAGAAGATGCGCGACAAGCAGTTGTCGTTCTCGCAAGTGCTGGACGTGTACGGTTTTCGCGTGGTGGTCGAGAGCGCGCTGGAGTGCTACACCTGCATCGGCGCGCTGCATGCGCTCTACAAGCCGGTGCCGGGCAAGTTCAAGGACTACATCGCTATTCCGAAGGTGAACGGCTACCAGTCGCTGCATACCACGCTGGTGGGCCCGTTCGGCGCGCCGATCGAGTTCCAGGTGCGCACCCGCAAGATGCACGAGATCGCTGAAGCGGGCGTCGCCGCGCACTGGCTGTACAAGAACGGCGGCGCCGACCTGAACGACGTGCAAAAGCGCGCGCATCAGTGGCTCAAGTCGCTGCTCGATATCCAGAGCGAGGCGGGCGATTCGAGCGAATTCCTCGAACATGTGAAGATCGATCTGTTCCCGGATGCAGTCTACGTGTTTACGCCGAAGTCGCGGATCATGGCGCTGCCGCGCGGCGCGACCGCTCTCGACTTTGCGTATTCGATCCACAGCGACCTGGGCAACCAGTGCGTCGCGGTGAAGATCAACAATGAACTGCTGCCGCTGCGTACCGAGCTGAAAAGTGGCGATATCGTCGAAGTGATCACGGCCCCGTATTCGAAGCCGAATCCGGCATGGCTCGGGTTTGTGCGTAGCGGCAAGGCGCGCTCGGCTATCCGTCACTATCTGAAGACGATGCGCCTGAACGAGTCGGTGCAACTGGGCGAGCGGCTGGTCGATCAGGCGTTGAAGGGCTACGACCTCGCGCTTTCCGAGGTCACACCGGAAGCTTGGGAAAAGCTCGTGCAGTGGACCGGCAACAAGAGTCGCCAGGAAATTTTCGCGGATATCGGCCTCGGCCGGCGCGTGGCAGCGGTCATGGCCAAGCGCATCGAGGTGCTGATGAGCGGGCGCGACGCCGACGACGACAGCTCGCGCTCCGACGGTCATACATCCCATGCGCCGCCGGTGGTGATCACGGGTACCGAAGGGATGTCAGTGCAGCTATCGGCCTGCTGTCGGCCGATTCCGGGCGACGACATCATGGGTTATATCGGCATCGGCCTCGGCATGGCCATCCACACCACGGATTGCCGCGTGGCCCAACGTATCCACAAGCGCGATCCGGGCCGCTGGATCGACGTGGCATGGGCGCCGCAGCCGGGCCGTCTGTTCGACGTGGCGGTGAAGGTGCTAGTCAAGAACACCAAGGGCGTGTTTGCCCGCGTGGCGGCGGATATCACCTCCGCTGACGCCAACATCGTCCATATTGCGATGGACGAAGACCTGTCGCAGGAATCCACGGTCTTGCGTTTCGTGATCCAGGTAAGCGACCGGGTGCATCTTGCCAACGTCATGCGCCGGGTTCGCACGAACCCGGACGTCATGCGCATCGCACGCGAACGGCCTAGCGAGGAAGGGCATCACCGTCACGACGGTGGGATGCGAATCGATCGCGAACGGGCCGATTATTGACGGCTGCTCACGCTCCAATTCTGCAATGCTAGTCTGAACACTCAGGCGAGATTCGGGTCTCACTTTGTTCTTGAGGGGAGCGCGCAATGAACGTAGCTGACCTGAGCGGCATGGACCTCGACTATTGGGTCGCCCGCAGCCTGCACGACTTCGTGCGTGAAATTCACTTTACCGATGGCGGACAGACCGTCTCTATTCGTGGCGAGGATCGCGGACGTCCGTGGGATGGACGGTTCACACCCTCGACGTCATGGGAGGCGGCTGCGGTGGTACTGGAGCGGACACAGCGGCTCGAGGTGCGGGAGCACGTGAATCGCCAGCAGGCGCATTGCGTCGCGGACTTCGAAGGCGGCCACAGGACGGCAGAGGCGCGGGGCGATTCGCTGCGCGTGGCGGTGCTGCGGGCGTTTGTGATCAGCCGGTTCGGCGATGCCGTGGACGACGTTCTGCAGCAGTCGCAAGCGCTCGCCGGCCTCAAGGCCGAACTGATCGGCGAGGTGACGGCGGGGATGTCGCCTGAAGATATTCCGATGCCCGATGGGCGGATCGGGGATATTCAATCGGCGCCGCGGTGAAAACGCGAGCTGGGCTGGACGTGGGAGATTGCCGCGGCCGTGCATGATCGACCTTAAGGGGCGATTCGATGCGTGGTTCTCAGCGGCATGATGGACGCGGTGCATTTCAGCGCCACAAACCGCCGATGCAAAACAAAGGGCCTTCCGTATGGAAGGCCCTTCATGAGTGGTGCGGCTGGCAGGATTCGAACCCACGACCCCTTGGTTCGTAGCCAAGTACTCTATCCAACTGAGCTACAGCCGCACGGCAAACCGGGTACAACGAAAAACCGGGTGAAACAAAAGGGCCTCCCCGGAGGGAGGCCCTCGAAATAAGTGGTGCGGCTGGCAGGATTCGAACCCACGACCCCTTGGTTCGTAGCCAAGTACTCTATCCAACTGAGCTACAGCCGCACGCAGAAACGGGATTATAGCAAAGCTTCAAAAAAAGGGAAGCCTCAAACTACGATTTGTCTCATTGTCTCGATCGTGTAACCTTGATAGGCAGGGTTTGCTGCAGTCTATGGAAGATCATGAACAAGGCCTTTGTCAAAGAGTCGAGTGAAGAAAATGACGACGACCTCGACGTCGCGCAACCTGCGATTCCCGCAGGTGCGAAGAACTACATTACGCCTGCCGGTTACCGCCGGCTGCGCGATGAATTGCTGCATCTGATCGACGAGGAGCGCCCGGAGGTCGTGAAGCTGGTGTCGTGGGCGGCCTCGAACGGCGACCGTTCGGAAAACGGCGATTACATCTACGGAAAGCGGCGTCTGCGCGAAATCGACCGGCGCATCCGCTTCCTGACCAAACGCCTCGATCTCGCGGAGATCGTGGACAGCAGCAAGCAGGAAAACGTCGATCAGGTGTTCTTCGGCGCTACCGTCGACTACGAGACACAGGACGGTGAGACGCACACGGTGACGATTGTCGGCGTCGACGAGGTCGACCTGGACCAC
>Ga0302229_10002854_pt1 | contig 12291 bp, 10 predicted proteins | sample II_Palsa_N1_3_FD_193518 | JGI IMG/M metagenome (GOLD analysis project Ga0302229, IMG submission 193518) | Peat permafrost microbial communities from Stordalen Mire near Abisko, Sweden - II_Palsa_N1_3 | ecosystem: Environmental > Terrestrial > Soil > Palsa > Peat permafrost | place: Sweden...
GCGCGCCGTCGAGTAGCGGCGCGCCGGCGGCGGGGCCGGGGTGGTGGGCCACACCGGTCAGCTGGCCGTCCAGCGGCCGGCCCCGGATGGCCAGCCAGCGGGCCGTCTTCTCGTCGTCCTCGGCCAGGATGGACACGGCCCAGGAGCCCTCGGCCAGCACCGCGTCGTGGAACCGCGCGATCTTCTCCGCGCAGAACAAGACCAGCGGCGGGTCCAGTGAGACCGAGGTGAACGCGCTGACCGTCATGGCGTGACCGCCCCGGGTGGAGACGACCACGATCCCGCTCGCGAACTGGCCGGCCGCCCGCCGGAAGGAAGCCTGGTCGACCTCGGTCATCGCGGCCGCGTCCCGGTGCCGCGGATCCAGCCGCCCAGCGACAGGGCGATCCCGGCCAGCGAGCTCACCGCGCCGCCGTACAGGTACCACTTGCCCGCGGTCGTGTTGGCGATGATCACGCTGCCGCCGGAGACCGGCATGGACAAGACGTACGACGCGATGATCCAGCCGACCGCGGGCCACAGCGCGCCGCTGACCGAGCGCATGGCCCACGCGCCCAGCAGGCACGTGGCCAGCAGCAGGAGGCAGAACCCGATCGCCCCGGCCGGCGCACTCCGGCTGTACTGGAAGCTGCCGATCAGGCCTTCCACCGCTCCGACCAGGAACAACGCGGTATTAGCGGCCACGGTGAGCAGCAACCGGGTCCGTTTCCCGTCCGTCGGGACGTCCATACCAGCAGGTTAGCGCGCAAAGAGGCCGGCCTCGCGAAGACCCGGGCCGCGCGGTCCGGCGAGCAAGGTGTAGTACTCGACGCCGCTGGCCGGGCGGCGCACGCCGTCGGACAGGGCGAAGAACGGGGGGTCCACGGTGATCTGGGTGGCGTGCGCGCGCATCGCGGCCAGCTTGGCGCCGAACCAGGCGCTGGCTTCGACCTCGGTGGTGACCAGCCCGGACTCCAGCGTGGCGGTGGCGTAGAACTTCTCCGGCGCGTCCGGGCCGGCCAGCTCGCAGGCGCGCCAGGCGACCCGGTGGGCCTGGATGTGATCGGGGTGCCCGTAGGCGCCTTGGGCGTCATAGGTCGCCAGCACCTGCGGCCGCACCTCGGCGATGACGTCGAGCAGGGCACCCGCCGCCTGGTCCACGTCGGCCCGCCAGAAGCAGCGCGGGTCGTCGTTGCCCTCGGTGCCCATCATGCCCGAATCGCGCCAGCGGCCGGGACCGCCGAGGAACCGGTGGTCGGTCACGCCGAGCGCGGCGCAGGCCGCGGCCAGCTCGCCGATCCGGTACTCCCCCAGCCCGTCCTCCTTCTCCGCGCCCAGGTGGGCCAGCGACGCCGGGATGACCTCGCCGAGCTCGCCGAGCGTGCAGGTGACGAGCGTGACCCGCGCGCCTTCGGCCGCGTACTTGGCCATCGTGGCCCCGGTGTAGATCGACTCGTCGTCCGGGTGCGCGTGCACCAGGAGCAGCCGCCGGTCGGGGGCGTCAGCCGAACTCATGCCAGTGAGCCTATCCGCGCGTCAGGCGGCGACTGGAAGTGGCTACATTTCATGGCATGACCGAGAGCTTTCCCAGGCAAGAGGCCAGAACCAGGCGGTTCACGCTCGGGGTGCCGCGCGCGTTCCGCGTCTCATCCGACGGCGCCCGGGTCGCCTACCTGCGCACCAAGGGCGGCGCCGACCCGGTGACGTGCCTGTGGGTGCTGGACGTGGATGGCGGGCAGGAACGCCTGGTGGCCGACCCGCGGACGGTCGGCGCCAACCGGGAAGGCGCCGGCCAGGAAGACCTGCCGCCGCAGGAGCGGGCCCGGCGGGAGCGGGTCCGGGAGCACGCGGGCGGCATCGTGGCCTACGCGACCGACCAAGCGGTCACGGTGGCCGCCTTCGCCTTGTCCGGCCAGGTGTACGCCGTACCGCTGACCGGCGGCAGGGTGGCGGGCGACGGGGCGGCGGGCGACGGGGTGGCCGCCGGCGGGGTGGCCTTTGAGGTGGCGACGCGGACGCCGGCGCTGGATCCCCGGCCTGACCCGGGCGGCCGGCGACTGGCCTACGTCTGCGACGGCGCGCTGCGGGTCACCGGGCTGCGCGGCGACGCGCCGGATCAGGTGATCGCGGACCCGCAGGGGGCGCCGGGGGTGACGTTCGGGCTGCCCGAGTTCATCGCGGCCGAGGAGATGGACCGCCATCGCGGGTACTGGTGGGCCCCGGACGGCTCGGCGTTGCTCGTAGCGCGGGTGGACGAGACCCTCGTCACCCGGTGGCACATCGCCGATCCCGCGCACCCCGAACGCCCGCCCGCCGAGGTGTCCTATCCCGCGGCCGGCACCCCGAACGCCGAGGTGTCCCTGCTCCTGGCCCGGCTCGACGGGACCACCGTGCCGGTCGAGACCGACCGGGCCGCCTTCCCCTACCTGGTCACGGCGCGCTGGCAGGACGGGCACGACCCGCTGGTCGTGGTGCAGAGCCGGGACCAGCGGGCCCTGCGGATCCTCGGCGTCGACGTGGCCAGCGGCCAGACCAGCGTGCTGCACGAGGACACCGACCCGTGCTGGCTGGAGATCGTCCCGGGCGTCCCGGCCTGGACCGCGGACGGCCGGATCGTATGGACCCGGGACGAGCAAGACACCCGCCGGCTGGTCCTGGTGACGCCGGGCCGGTCCCCCGAGCCGGTGACCCCGCCGGGCCTGCAGGTCCGCGGCGTGCTGGACGTGGACGGGGACACGGTGCTGTTCCAGGCGTCGCAGGAGCCGGCCGAGGCGGGCCTGTGGAGCTACGCGCCGGGCGGCCTGAGCCGGGCCGGCCAGGAGGGGGGCGTCGAGGCGGGCACCCGCGCGGGTGGCACGACGGTCACCTGGCGCCGGTCGCTGGACGCCGACGGGGTGAGCGTCCGGGTGTCCCGCGACGACGCCCCGGACACCGTCATCGCCTCCCTCGCCGAACTCCCGGCGCTGCCCGCGCCCCGCCCGGTCCTGTTCCGGGCCGGCCCGCGCGAGATCCAGACCGCGGTGCTGTTCCCGTCCTGGCATCAGCCCGGCCAGTATCAGTCCGGCCAGTACCAGCCCGGGCAGGGCCGGCTGCCGGTGCTGCTCGACCCGTACGGCGGGCCGCACGCGCAGCGGGTGGTCCGGGCGCGCGGCGCGTACCTGGTCCCGCAGTGGTTCGCCGAGCAGGGGTTCGCGGTGGTGATCGCGGACGGCCGCGGCACCCCGGCCCGCGGGCCGGCCTGGGAACGCGCGGTGGCCGGCGACCTGGCCGGCCCGGTGCTGCAGGACCAGGTCGACGCGCTGGCCGCCGCGGCCGGCCGGTTCGGTGAGCTGGACACCGGCCGGGTGGCGATCCGCGGCTGGTCGTTCGGCGGTTACCTGGCCGCGCTGGCCGTGCTGCGCCGCCCCGACGTGTTCCACGCGGCGATCGCGGGTGCCCCGGTCACCGACTGGCGGCTGTACGACACCCACTACACCGAGCGCTACCTGGGCCTGCCGGAGTCCGACGGGGACGCCTACGACCGGTCGTCTTTGCTTTCTTTGGCCGAACGGGCCGTGGTGACACCTCGCGCGCTCATGCTCATCCACGGCCTGGCCGACGACAACGTGGTGGTGGCGCACACCCTGCGGCTGTCCGCCGCGCTGCTCGCCGCGGGCCATCCGCATTCGGTGCTGCCGCTGACCGGCATCACCCACATGGCCACGCAGGAGACGGTCGCGGAGAACCTGCTGCTGCTGCAGCTCGACTTCCTGCGGCGCAACCTCGGGGTGTAGTGAGGGTCACACACCACGATGAGGTCTCGATCACTGCAACACCGCCCCGGCTGGAATAGGTTCTTGACCAGTACCCACGCCCGGACGTTTTGCCGGTACGTGGCGTTACGCTTACGCTCGAGGCAGCGAGGACGCTGAAGCATGACACAAGCACCGGAAGCGCCGGCCAGGACGCGGGCGCGGATCTCCGAACGGACGTTCCGTACCGACTCGTGGTGGAAGCAGCCGCGCGTGGTGGCCACCGGCCTCACGATCTGGCTGGCCTACGCCACCGTGCGCGTTTTCACCGGCCACTGGTACTACGTGCCGGCGGACCACTATCTGACCCCGTTCTACTCCCCGTGCGTCAGCGGGGAGTGCGTGCCGGGCTCGAGCACCCTGGGCCAGTGGATCCCGGCCGTCCCGCCGATCATCCCGTACGCGTTCGTGTCGCTGGTGTTCGTGCTCGGGTTCCGGTTTACCTGCTACTACTACCGGGGGGCGTACTACCGGGCGTTCTGGCGGGCGCCGTCGGCGTGCGCGGTGCGCGAGCCGCACGCGAAGTACACCGGCGAGACCCGAGTGCCGCTGATCGCGCAGAACGTGCACCGCTACTTCTGGTACGCGGCCTTGTTCATCGCGATCCTGCTCAGCTACGACGCGGCGCAGGCGTTCCGCGGGCCGAACGGTGACTTCGGGATCGGCATCGGGTCGCTGATCCTGCTGGCCAACGTGATCCTGCTGTGGTGCTACACGCTGGGCTGCCACTCGTGCCGGCACATCACCGGCGGGCGGCTGAAGAACTTCTCCAAGCACCCGGTCCGGTACTGGGCCTGGACGAAGGTCTCCTGGCTGAACGCCCGGCACCTGCAGTTCGCCTGGATCACGCTGGGCACGCTGCTGCTCAGCGACCTGTACGTCATGCTGGTGGCCAGCGGGGCCTTCGCGGATCCGAGAATCTTCAACTAGAGGGACCGTTATGGACGAGGCAGACCGTTACTCCTACGACGTGGTGGTCGTCGGCGCGGGCGGCTCGGGGCTCCGGGCGGCGATCGAGGCCCGGCTGCATGGTAAGAAGACCGCGATCATCTCCAAGTCCCTGTTCGGAAAGGCGCACACGGTGATGGCCGAGGGCGGCTGCGCCGCGGCCATGGGCAACGTGTACCCGAACGACAACTGGCAGGTCCACTTCCGCGACACGATGCGCGGCGGCAAGTTCCTGAACAACTGGCGGATGGCCGAGCTGCACGCCAAGGAGTCTCCGGAGCGGGTCTGGGAGCTCGAGGCCTGGGGCGCGCTGTTCGACCGGACCAAGGACGGCAAGATCAGCCAGCGGGACTTCGGCGGCCACCAGTACCCGCGGCTGGCCCACGTCGGCGACCGGACCGGGCTGGAGATCATCCGCACCCTGCAGCAGGAGGTCGTGGCGCTGCAGCAGGCCGACGCGGCCGAGCTCGGCGACCCGGAGGCGATGATCAAGGTCTTCGCCGAGACCACGATCACCGACCTGCTGCTGGCCGACAGTTACCCGGCGCGGATCGCCGGGGCGTTCGGGTACTTCCGGGACACCGGCCGGTTCGTGACTTTCGAGGCGCCCGCGGTGGTGCTGGCCACGGGCGGCATCGGCAAGACCTACAAGGTTACGTCGAACTCGTGGGAGTACACCGGCGACGGGCACGCACTGGCGCTGCGCGCCGGGGCCAAGCTGCTGAACATGGAGTTCGTCCAGCTGCACCCGACCGGCATGGTGTGGCCGCCCTCGGTGCGCGGACTGCTGGTCACCGAAGGCGTCCGCGCCGACGGCGGCGTGCTGCGCAACTCCGAGGGCAAGCGGTTCATGTTCAACTACGTGCCGGACGTGTTCCGCGCGCAGTACGCGGACACCGAAGAAGAGGCCGACCGCTGGTACGCCGACCATGACAACAACCTCCGCCCGCCGGAACTGCTGCCCCGCGACGAGGTGGCCCGGTCGATCAACTCCGAGATCAAGGCGGGCCGCGGGTCACCGCACGGCGGTGTGTTCCTGGACGTCTCGTCCCGGCTGCCCGCCGAGGAGATCCTGCGCCGGCTGCCGTCCATGTATCACCAGTTCATGGAACTGGCCGGCGTCGACATCACTAAGGAGCCGATGGAGATCGGCCCGACCGCCCACTACGTGATGGGCGGGGTCGAGGTCGACCCGGACACCGGGGCCGCGGCGGTGCCGGGCCTGTTCGCGGTGGGCGAGGTGTCCGGCGGCATGCACGGCTCCAACCGGCTGGGCGGCAACTCGCTGTCCGACCTGCTGGTCTTCGGCCGGCGGGCCGGGCTGGGCGCCGCCGACTACGTCTCCGGTCTGTCCTCGCGACCCGCCGTCCCGGACGCGGACGTGACCTCGGCCGCGGAAACCGGCCTGCAGCCGCTGGAGCGGGTCGAGGGCGAGAACCCGTACACGATCCACAGCGAGCTGCAGACGATCATGAGCGACCTGGTCGGGCTCATCCGCCGCGAGTCGGAGCTGAAGACCGCGCTGGTCGAGCTGGACAAGCTGCGGGCCCGGGCCGCGCAGGTGTCCGCGCCCGGCGGCCGGGCCTACAACCCCGGCTGGCACCTGGCCCTGGACCTGCGCAACATGCTCACGGTCGCCGAGTGCGTGGCCCAGGCCGCGCTGGAGCGCCAGGAGTCGCGCGGCGGGCACACCCGGGAGGACTACCCGGCCATGTCGCCCGAGTGGCGCAAGGTGAACCTGGTCTGCTCGCTGGACGCGGACGGCGAGGTGACGCTTAGCCGGCAGCCGATCGTGCCGATGCGGACCGACCTGCTCGAGCTGTTCGACATCGGCGAACTGCACAAGTACATGACCGACGAGGAACTGGCCGGCCTGCCCGGTGCCGACGTTGCCGAGGAGAACCCTTCCGCTCCGCCAACTAGCGCGCCTCCGGGCGTCCTGCCGGAGGCGGGCCATGAGGCGCCGTCAAGCGAAGCGCCCGCAAGCAAGGAAGGGAAATAGAGCGATGGCGTACAAGGCGGCGCTGCGGGTGTGGCGCGGGGACGCGGGAGCCGGGGAACTCGCCGACTACCAGGTCGAGGTCAATGACGGCGAGGTCGTGCTGGACGTGCTGCACCGGCTGCAGGCGACCCAGACCAGCGACCTGGCCATCCGGTGGAACTGCAAGGCCGGCAAGTGCGGGTCGTGCTCGATGGAGATCAACGGGCGGCCGCGGCTGGCCTGCATGACCCGGATGTCGATCTTCGAGCCGTCCGAGACGCTGACCATCACGCCGATGCGGACCTTCCCGGTGATCCGGGACCTGGTCACCGACGTGTCGTTCAACTACGCCAAGGCGCGGGAGATCCCGTCCTTCACCCCCGACCCGGCGGTGAAGCCCGGCGAGTTCCGGATGCAGCAGGTCGACGTGAACCGGTCACAGGAGTTCCGGAAGTGCATCGAGTGCTTCTTGTGCCAGAACACGTGCCACGTGATCCGTGACCATCCGGAGAACGAACGGCCGTTCGCGGGACCGCGGTTCCTGATGCGAATCGCCGAGCTCGAGATGCACCCGGCCGACACCGCCGACCGGCGTGATATCGCCCAGGATGACTTCGGCCTCGGCTACTGCAACATCACCAAGTGCTGCACCGAGGTCTGCCCGGAGCACATCAAGATCACCGACAACGCGCTGATCCCGCTGAAGGAGCGCGTGGTCGGGCGCAAGTACGACCCGCTGGTCTGGCTGGGCGACAAGATCGGCCACCGCACTCCCAAGGACACCCCCAAGGTCCCGAACACGGGCTGACCTCCGCCCAGAGGATGAAAGACAGGATGAAACCGGCTAAGCGGAGTGGGGCCCGGCTACGATGACTGGTGGCCGGGGGACCGCCGGGGGTGGGATGAACGTGTTAGTGGAGCCCGCACCACGCTCGTTCGGCATAAATGTTTTGACCGTGGGAGCGAAGGGCTGGCATGTCGCATCTGACGTACGGTGAGGCCGGGGTCGTCGGGCTGATCCAGGGCATTACCGAGCTTTTTCCCGTGTCCAGCCTGGGCCACGCCATTCTCATCCCGGCCGTGGTCGGCGGGCAGTGGGCCAAAGACCTGAGCGTGTCCGCGCCCAACTCGGCGTACCTGGCGTTCATCGTCGGGCTGCACGTCGCGACGGCCATCGCCATGATCATCTACTTCTGGCGGGACTGGGTGCGGATCATTGCGGCGTTCTTCGGCTCGCTCAAGCATGTCGCCGCGCCGGAAGCGGGGACCAGGCGGTGGGAGGCGCAGAATACCGACCAGAAGCTCGCCTGGATGATCATCGTGGGCACGATCCCGGTCGGGATCGCGGGCGTCTTGCTGCAGCACGTATTCACCAAGGTGTTCAGCAAGCCGATGCTGGTCGCGGCCTTCCTGTTCGTGAACGGCCTGATTCTGCTGGCCGGTGAGCGGCAGCGGCGGCGGCTCGACACCGAGGCCGAGTCCCGGCAGGTCGCCGCCGACCTGGAGATAGCCGCCTCCAGGGAGCGGGCCGGCGTCGCCGTGGGGGCGCGCGGCCCCGCGGGCGGCGGGCGGCACAGCGCCGGGCAGCGAGGACACAAGCAGCAGCAGGCGACGGCCGCGGTGGAATCGGACCGGCGGGTGGTCGGCCAGGGCTACCTGGGCGGCCTCATCATGGGCTCGTCCCAGATCCTCGCGTTGCTGCCCGGCATCAGCCGGGACGGCATCGTCATGATCAGCGGCATGTTCCGGGGGCTGTCCAGGCAGGATGCCGCCCGGTTCTCGTTCCTGCTGTCGGCACCGGTCATCTTGGCCGCCGGAGTGCTGAAGCTGCACGACCTGACCGGGCCGCTGGGCCACGGGATCGGGAAGGAAGTGCTGCTGGGCAGCGTGCTGTCCTTCATCGGCGCGTACCTGGCCCTGCGGTTCCTGATGCGCTACCTGGAGGACGCGACCAGGACGCTGATCCCGTTCGCGGTCTACTGCCTGGCGGCCGGCCTGGGGTGCTTCGTGTACCTGGCCGTGAAGTAAGCCGCTTTAGTTTCCGCTGCCGCTCAGGGCGGCCTCGACCTGTTCGGCCATGACCTGTTCGCCGCGCTGGTTCGGGTGGAAGGGATAGGCCAGCGAGGTCGGGACCAGGCTCTCGACGTCCTTGGTGCTCGCGCCCGTGCAGGCGTCGTGGCCGATGGTCGCCTGGTAGGTGTCGACGAACGTCGCGCCGTTGGCGGCGGCCGTGCGGGCCAGCATCTGGTTGAGGTCAACCTCGATGCCCTGCAGGTAGGGCACGTCGCCATGGGCGAACGGCACCAGCGGCCAGCAGCCGTCACCCGTGGTGGGCAGGATGTCGGGGTAGCCGACCAGCAGCACGAGCGCGTCCGGCGCCCGGCTCTGGATCCCCTGGAGCACGGCGGCCACCTTCGGCGCGGCCGCGTCGATCGCGGCGACCAGCTGGTCGGTACCGCCGCTCGTGTAGTGGCGCTGGCACGGATTGCCGAACAGGTCGGTCAGGCTCAGCTTGGCGCAGGTCTCCAGGATGCCCAGGAACCCGATGTCGTCGCCGCCGATGGTCAACGAGACCACCGTGTCGTCGGCCGCCAGGGCGTCGAACTGCGGCGGGTTCGTGCCGAGCGGGACCGCCTCGGGCTGGGTCATGTCCGCGGTCGTCGCGCCGCTGCAGGTGGCGTCGACATAGCTGGTCATGCCGAGCGCGGCCGCGGCGTCGGCGCCGTAGTCGTGGCTGGACCGCAGGCAGCCGGCCGGGGTTCCGGTCGGGCTGGTGGGGATCAGGTTCCCCGCCGCGTACGAGTCGCCGAGGGCGACGAAGGGCCCGCTGAGTGAGGTCTGGGCGCTTTGAGAGCTTTGCGGGCTCGGCGGGCCGGCGTCCGAGCGGATCTGGCTCGCCTGGGCTTGGGCGGCCACGGGCAGGGCCAAGGGCAACGCCAGGGACAGCAGGGCAGCGGCGGTTAAGGTCGCGCCCGTGATCCTGAGGACTTTTCGCATGCGACAGACTCCTTACCGCAGGTCAACCGCTATGTGCGAACGGTACATCAGGGGTCGTTCGGCAGGTCGCGAAACGCGTCAAACCGGTCATCCAGGGGACAATGAGACAGCAGAGGCGGCAGCGATCTGGCTCGCGCTGGCGTTGGCCCAGGGACGGGTGAAGCCAATGGGGTCCCGGTTGGTGTAGCTGGCGATGCGGATCGGGAAGCCGGTCGCGAACGCCTCGATCATCTGCCCGTTCCCGATGACCAGGCCGACGTGGCCGGGCGAGGTCGCGGTGCCGTCCGCGCCGGCGAAGAACACCAGGTCCCCGGGCTGCACCTGGGAGGCCGGGATCCGTACCTCGGTCGCCCACTGCTGCTCCGAGGTCCGGGCGATGTCGACCCCGGCGGCCCGGTAGGCCATCATGACCAGGCCGGAGCAGTCGAACGCGTCCGGGCCGGTGCCGCCGAACAGGTACGGCTTGCCGAGTTGCTGCTCGGCGTAGGCGATGGCGGTGGCCACGAGCTGGTTCGGCGCGTTGATCGTGGGCACGCTCCCGGCCACCCCGCCCGCCGTGCCGGTACACCCGGCCGCGTCGCTGCCCGAGGGCAGCTGGGCCGAGACCACGGTGAAGTTGCCGCCCGCGTAGGCGCCGGCGTAGTACAGCACGCTCTGCACGTAGGACTGCAGGTGGTTGTACGCGAAGATGGCCGCGGACGGGTTGGTCTGGACATCGAACTCGAGCAGGTACTTCGCCGCGCCCGCGATCGCGTCCGCGGGGTCGTAGACGCTCGCGTCGGGGCCGCCGTCCTCATCGGTGGCCACCCCGTCGACCACCTCGCTGGCCGGGTGGACCGGCAGTCCGCCCCAGACGTTGCCGGCCGCGCCGCCGATGCCGATCTGCATCGGGCCGGCCGCGCCGAACCCGTTCTGCCCGCTGTGCACGCCGGGCAGGGTGGTCTGGCCGTTGTCGCTTTCCACCGTGCCGATCCCGGCCAGGATCGTCCACGGCACGCCGTACTGCTGCCCGACCCGCTGGTACCAGTGCAGGTAGTTGGCCGGGATGGCCTTGGCCTTCGCGCCGGCGGTCGGCTGGCCGACCGTTCCGGTCTGCTGGCCGGAGCAGCCGGCGCTCGCGGCGAAGAACAGGTTGGTTCCGACCAGGACCGGCACGGCCAGCAGGCCGAGCAGCAGGAGGCCAGCGGTCCCGACGATGACCAGGATCAGGATGTGGTGTGACCCGTCAGGTGGTTGCGGTCCTGCGGTGACCTGTTTCTTCTCGGACTGAAACAGGAGCCTGCTTGTCATTCGTTACCCGCGGATTCCAATTCGATGTCGCTTACTTGCCAGCTGCTGCCTGAGCCGGTCACGGTCACCGCGTACTGCGTGCTGGCGTTGCTGATGCCGTGGGAGGTGGCCAGCCGCTGGCCCGCGGTGACGATGAACGTCATGCTGGCGGGGCCGAACGCGCGCAGCGAGCTGATCACCGCGGTCCCGGTGGAGACCTGTTTCTGGTTTTTCCTGAGCTTGGCCACGCCCGGGATCTGGTACCCGGCCTGCAGCGTGCCGGCCAGCTCGCTGGTGATCAGGTTGCCCATCGCGCCGACGTAGGCGGTCGCGCTCTCGGTGTAGGTGAAGGTGTTGTAGTCGACGCTGAACCGCACCGTCACCGAGGCGGCGGCGGCCAGGTTCTGCTGGGTGAAGGGCAGCCAGGCGTAGATGTCCGGCCCGCCCGCGGCGGCGGCCGAGGCCGACACCGTCGGAGCCGCGGCGGGTGCCGTGCTGGCCGCGGCCGGGGTGCTGGCCGGGGTGGCGGCGGCCTGGGCGGACCCGTGGGAGTGGGTCACGGCCGGGGCCACGAGGTAGTAACCGAGCGCGGCGAGCACGGCGACGACCAAGACGAAGACCGCGCTGCGCTGGCGAGGGCTGAGTTCCACGGTGACCGTCCGTTATTTGTCCCGCCGTATCGGGCGTAGCCAGAACGGCATGGCCCGCTGTTTATCCGTACCGTTTCCGCCCCCGGGGGCGGCACCTTGCCCGGGCGGCGGCGCGGCGGGCCTGCGTTCGGTGGCGGGGCGCTGCCGGGGGCCCGCGCCGGTGCTGGCGCCGGTCCAGCCGGTGCTGGCCGGCTGGTGCGGCCAGGCCGGGGCGGCGCTTCCGCTGCTTCTACTGGTCCCGCTGGTCCCGTTGCTTCTGCTGGGTCCGCTGGGTCCGCTGGGTCCGCTGGTCCCGTTGGTTCTGCTGGCGGGCGGGGCGCTGGAGGTTGCGCGGGACCGGACGGGCGCGGGACCGGGACCGGGACCGGGCGCCGCCGAGCGCCCTGCTCCGCGCGACCAGCCGGTGGCGGCGCCGGCCGCGGGGGTGCCGTTGCCTGATCTCGACGGCAGGTCGAGCGGCGGTGCGGTGCGCGCGCCGCTCTCGGTCTCGGGCATGTTCCGGTTCCGGGTCAGGCCGGTCGCGCCGACCCCGCGGCGCGAGCCCGCGCTCGTCTCGCCTTCTCCGTCGGCCGCGGGGGGCGCGTCGGGCCGGAACCGCGCCGCGTACGCGTCGCCGGCCCCGACCGTCCCGGTCCCGGCCGCGGCTTCGCCCGAGGTGGCGGCGGCCGCCGCGGCG
>Ga0302229_10002867_pt1 | contig 12270 bp, 9 predicted proteins | sample II_Palsa_N1_3_FD_193518 | JGI IMG/M metagenome (GOLD analysis project Ga0302229, IMG submission 193518) | Peat permafrost microbial communities from Stordalen Mire near Abisko, Sweden - II_Palsa_N1_3 | ecosystem: Environmental > Terrestrial > Soil > Palsa > Peat permafrost | place: Sweden...
GACCGCGGGACCGACGATGAGCGGCACCGCGACCGCGCCGGCGTACATGATGAACAGGTGCTGCAGGCCGAGGATCAGCAGCCGCCCCGGCGGCGGTACCTGGTCCACCGGATGTTTCGCCGGTTTCCCGCCCGGCGCGAGCTCCATGGTGGCGGCTTCTGACATGCGTACTCCCCTGGGTTGGCGTGTGCTGGCGAACCGGTCAGGACCAGGCGATCCCGGCGTCTGGTGCGTCGTCGGCGAGCACCGTCCCTTCGATGAGCCCGTACGGCCGGTCGGCCGCGTAATAGACCTCGTTCTCGTTCGCCATGCCGAACGGGCTCAGGTCCACGACGAAGTGATGCTTGTTCGGCAGGGCCAGCCGTACTTCGCAGACCTGCGGGACGGCGGCCAGGATCGCGCTGCCCATCGCGAACAGGGTCTGCTGCAGCGAATAGCTCTCGGTCCGGGCGAAGGCGCCGATCAGCGCGTCCAGGGCGCCCGGGAAGGCCGCGCTCCAGTCGACGTCGGTCTCGCGGAAGCGCCACTGGGCGCTGACCACGGTGGCGAGCATCCGGTCGTAGGCGTCTTCGAGCGTGGTGTACTCGTCGCGCGGAAAGCCCCAGAACTGCGAGCCCGTGGTGTTCAGGACGATAAGGTCACCGACGCCGCCGACCACGCTGCGGCCCAGCTCGGCGTCGTCGATCACGGTGACGGTCCTGGCGTACTGCCCGGACCGCGCGAACGAGTGACCGGTACCGCAGACCGGGATCCAGGGGTACTCCTGGATCGCGATGCGCGCCCGCGAGATGGCCGCCTGACCGCCGGTGTAGTGGGCGGCCAGCTCGAGCGCGAACGCCTCAGGCTCGATTCCGCCGAGCTTCTTGGCCATCGCGTACACGGTGTTCTTCTGCGTGTCCGTGGCCAGGACCTTGGAGTTGTCGCCGGTCAGGTGGGTGGCGGCGAGGTCGCCGGACAAGCTGGTGGAGACGTTCCAGTCCCGGACCAGGTCGCTGCCGCCGGGTCCGGCCTTCCGGCCGACGTGGACCACTCGTACCTCAGCCTTGCCGTACCGGTTGGTGCCGAGCTGGACCATGATCACCTCGTTTCGTTGCCGGGCCTACAGGCAGCGTGACAACGAGCGGTTACAACGGCATGTTCGGCGGGTTATAGGTCTATGTCGGGATTCTTAACCGGTCCCGCCTTGTTCAGCTGGGCGAAGACCCGGTCGCGGGTCAGCGGAAGGTCGGTGAGCCGCCGGCCGGTCGCATCCCGGACCGCGTTCGCCAGAGCCGGGGCCACCGGGTTGAAGGGCGCCTCGCTCATCGGCTTGGCGCCGAGCGGCCCGCTCGGGTCCCGCGACACCGCGAAGTGCACCTCGGTTCGCGGGACGTCGGCGAACTGCGGCAGGTGGTACTGGCGGAAGGTGCGGGTACTGACCCTGCCTGCTGCGTCGATGTCCACGTGCTCGTACAGCGCGGCGCCCAGCGCCTGCGCCACGCCCCCCTCGACCTGGCCCCGGCACTGCCCGGGATTGATCACGGTGCCCGCGTCGGCCGCCTGCACGCTCTGCAGGATCCGGATCTCCCCGGTCGCGGGCCGGACGGCCACCCGGAAACCCTGGACGTTGAACGAGACGGACCTGGGCGTGCCGTCGCTGGTCGCCTCGGCTTCCAGCAGCTTTCTCTCATGTGCCGGGTCCGCGGCGCGCTCGTCGGCCAGCGGCTGCGCGGTGCGCAGGTCCGCCAGTTTCTGCGCGGCGCGCAGGGTGGCCAGGCCCGCCACCACCGTGCCGGTCGAGCCGTAGGCGCCGGTGTCGTGCCGGACCAGGTCGGTGTCGGACTGCCGCAGATCGATCTGGTCCACCCCGGTGCCCAGCGCCTGGGCGGCCAGCTGCCGGTGCACGGTGGAGGTGCCGTTGCCGAACTCCGGCGTCCCGACCCAGAGCGTGTAACCGCCGCCGGGCCGCTCGGCGATGCGAGCATGGGAGTAGTGGCCGCCGGGCGGCACGGTGTCGAGCATCGTCACCGCCATCCCGGTGCCGGTCAGCCAGCCGGGCTCTGGCGGCGCTGCTTCCCCGCGGCCGCTGGCCAGCGTCTCCGCCACCAGGTCCAGGCACTCGGGCAGCCCGTAACTGGCGACCTCGACGTCCTCGGGCTCCTCGCTGACTGAGATCAGCGGGTCGCCGGGCCGGATGACGTTTCGGCGGCGGAACTCGACCGGGTCCAGGCCTAGCTTCCTGGCCAGCTCATCGAGCGCGGACTCCACGGCGAAGGCCGACTGGGACAGCCCGTAGCCGCGGAACGCCCCGGCGGGGACGGTGTTGGTGTACACCGACCAGCCGTCCACCTTCTTGTTCGGGCACCGGTACAGGGCCAGGGCCTCACCGCAGCTGTGCATCAGCACGCCGCCGCTGTGGTTCCCGTAGGCGCCGGTGTTCGCCACCGTCTGGATGGCCAGCGCGGTCAGCGTGCCGTCGGCGGCGGCCCCGGCCTGGACGGCGATCCGCATCGGATGCCGGGTGGTGGCGGCGGCGAACTGTTCCTCGCGGGTGAATTCCAGCTGCACCGGCCGCCGCAGGCGCAGCACGGCCAGGGCGACCACGTCCTCGGTCAGCATCTCCTGCTTGCCGCCGAACCCCCCACCGACCCGGGCGGCCTGAACGCGCACCTGGCCGGGCGGCAGGCCGAAGAGCCTGCTGACCGCGTCCCTGGTCAGGAACGGGGTCTGGGTGCTGCTGCGCAGGACCAGCCGGTCGCCCTCGAGCCAGCCGATGGCGGCGTGCGTCTCCAGGTGAGCGTGCTGGATCCGGTGGATACTGAAGCTCTCGCTGACCACCGCCGCCGCCCGGGCCAGGCCGGTGGCCACGTCACCGATGTCGCCGTGCACCTCGGCGGCGACATTGCGCCGCGGCCGGGCGATCCCGCTGCCCGGGGTCTTATCCCCGTGCAGCAGCGGGGCGCCCGCGGCCATGGCCAGGTCGGGGTCGAATACCGCGGGCAGCACCCGGTAGGAGACCTTGACCAGGGCGGCGCCGGCCTCCGCCGCGGCCAGCGTCTCCGCCACCACCGCGGCGACGCGCTGGCCCATGAAGCGGACCACCCGGTCCAACAGCACCGTGTCGTGCGGATCGTCCTCGACCTTCTCGTGCCGGGCGGTGGAGTAGAGCACGTCGGGGGCGTCGGCATGGGTGAACACCGCCAGCACGCCGGGTAGGGCCATCGCGGCGCTGGTATCGACCGACTCGATCTCGGCGTGCGCGTGCGGCGACCGGACCAGCGACATGTGGGCCAGCCCGGGCAGCGCCAGGTCAAGGGTGTAAGGCTCGCGGCCGGTGACCACCCGCCGGCCGGCCGGCGCGGGCAAGCTGGCGCCAACTGGTCCCGCCGCCTTTGGTGGCGCGGCCTTTGGTGGCGCGGCCTTTGGTGGCGCAACCTTTGGTTCCGGGGCCTTTGGTTCCGGGGCCTTTGGTTCCGGGGCCTTTGGTTCCGGGGCCTCTGGTTCCTCGGCCTGGGCTGTCGCGGGTGGCGCGCAGGCCAGGGCCCGGGCTACGGACTGGTAGCCGGTGCAGCGGCACAGGTTGCCCTTCAGCGCCCGGCCGGGCTCGGCGCGCTGCGCGTCATCCATGGCGGCCACCGTCATGACCATCCCGGCGGTGCAGAAGCCGCACTGGAAACCCTGTGCGTCCAGGAACGCCTGCTGGACCGGGTGCAGCTCGCCGTCGTCCGCGGCGAGTCCCTCGATCGTGGTCACCGGGTGGCCGACCGCCCGCATCGCCGGATAGATGCAGCTGTGCACGGGGACACCGTCGACATGCACGGTGCAGGCGCCGCAATCGCCCGCGTCGCAGCCCTTCTTCACCCCGAACCACCCCTGCTGGCGCAGATAGGTGCGCAGGCACTGGCCGGGGGCCGGGGACTCAGCGGCCGGGACGCCGTTGACGATCATGCGGGTGCCAACTCCTCGAGGACCTCGAGGGCCAGGTGCCCGGTGATGGCCTCCCGCCAGGCCGGGGAGCCGTGCACGTCATCGTGATACAGCGGCGCGGCGGCGGCTAGGGATGCCTGCAACTCGTCCTGCGTGGGAGGCGAGGCGAACCGGAGCTGGACCGGCCGCGGGGTTGCGGCCGTCACGGTGAGCACCAGCGTGCCGTCGGCCGACCGGCGGCCGATGACCACCGCCGCCGAGCGGCCCAGCGGTGACAGCGAAAGCTGCCGGAAAGCCGTCAGGCCGTCCAGCGCACGGGCCGGAAGGTGCACCGAGCGCAGCAGCTCACCGGGTCGCAGCACGTTACGGCCGGCACCGGTCACGAAGTCCGTGACACCGACGCTGCGGACCTCGCCGTCCGGGCCCCAGATAGTGCATATCCCGTCCAGCGCCGAGGTGAGCGAGATCATCGGTCCGGCCGGCAAGGCCAGGCAGAGGTTCCCGCCCACGGTGGCGGCGTTCCATACCTTGAACGAGCCGAGGAGTGCGGCGCAGCACTGGCCGATCAGCGGGGCGGCCCGCCACTGCGGAGCCCGCATCCGGGCCAGTTCGGCCAGCGTGCAGGTGGCGCCGATCTCCAGCCCGTCCCGGCTCGCCCGCAGCGGAGGCCAGGCGAAGGCGCGCAGGTCAAGCAGCCGGGACAGGTCCGGCTGCGGCTCGGAGAACAGCCAGGTACCGCCCGCCAGCCAGGCATCGCCCGGGCGCCAGACGCCCAGCCTGGCGTCCGCGACCTCGGTGATGCCGGGTAGGTCCATGATCAGGCTTCCGTCCTGGCCCGCCCGCCGATCCGCGCGCTCGCCGCGGCGGCCCCGGCCGCCAGCTCGCCGGCATCCGCGTTAGCCAGCTGGCCGTCGCTCACCACCGGGCGGCCGTGGACCCAGAGCCGGTCCAGGGCCGGAGCGCCGAAGACCAGCGTGCACAGCGGATCGGCGATGCCGGCGCCGGCCAGACCGCCGACCTGCCACAAGGCGACATCGGCCAGCTTGCCCACCTCCAGCGAGCCAAGCTCGCCTTCGCGGCCCAGGCAGCGCGCCCCGCCCATGGTCGCCAGGCGCAGCGACTCCCGGACCGACAGCGCCAGCGGGCCGTTGGCGAACCGGGCGGCCAGCAGTGCCTGGTGCAGCTCGTCGACCATCTTGCCCGACTCGTTGGAGGCCGAGCCGTCGACGCCGAGGCCGACGGGCGCGCCGGCCGCCAGCAGATCCCGCACCCGCGCGATGCCGGAGCCGAGGCGGCCGTTGGACGTCGGGCAGTGAGCCACGCCGGTACCGGTGGCCGCGAACCGGCCGACCGCCTCATCGGACAGGTGGACGCAATGAGCTAGCCACACGTCCGGACCGAGCCAGCCGAGATCCTCGGCGTACTGGGCCGGCGTCCGCCCGTAGGTCTGGAGGCAGAATTCCTCCTCATCGAGGGTCTCCGCGAGGTGCGTGTGCATCCGGACTCCGGCCTGCCTGGCCAGCTCGGCGCTGTCGCGCATCAGCTCGGCGGTGACCGAGAAGGGCGAGCACGGCGCGACCGCGATCCTGGTCATGGCCCCAGGCGACGAGTCATGCCAGCGGTCGATCGCTTCCTGAGTGGCCGCAAGGATGTCATCGTGCTTTTCGACTACCGAGTCCGGCGGCAGGCCCCCCGATGACTGCCCCAGGTTCATCGACCCGCGGCCGGGGTGGAACCGCAGCCCGATCTGGCGGGCGGCGAGGATCCCGGCCTCGAGCAGGTCGCCGCGCCCGGCCGGGAAAACGTAGTGGTGGTCGGTGGTGGTGCTGCAGCCGGACAGCGCCAGCCAGCCTAGATTCGCGGCCGCCGAGGCGTGCACGAGATCTGCGTCCAGCCCGGCCCAGACCGGGTACAGGGTGGTCAGCCAGCCGAACAGGGTGTCGTCGGCCGCGTACCCGCGGGTAATCCACTGGTAGAGGTGATGATGGGTGTTCACCAGGCCGGGAGTGGCCAGCAGGCCCGAGCCGTCGACCCGCTCGCCGCCCGCGTACTTGGGCGGCAGCGGCCCCGGTCCGACCGCGACGATCCGGTCGTCCTGCATGACCAGGTAGCCAGCCGGGTGTTCCGTCCCGGCCCCGTCCACCGTCGCGATATGGCAGCCGTCAATCGCCAGCACGCCCGCAGCCTCCTCCAGATCGTGGTACTCCAGTGTGGCCAGCGGTTATTACAACGGCATTTCCGGTCTTCCCGAGCTTCGAGGCCAAGCCTGCCTTCCGCAAGCACGACGCAGCCCAAGGGTAACCCGGAAGCTCGGCACGCACATCGGACGGCCTGTGTGCTAGTTCTAAGACATGGACACCGGCCAGCGGCGGCTCCTGGCGACGATGCCGCTGCACGCGATCACCTCGACCTACGGCGAGAAGGGATTGCGGGAGCGGTTCGCGGTGGAGATCGAGTCGCTGCCCGAGCAGGACCAGCGCCGCCTGAACCAGGCCCTGGATCTCGCGTCCCGGCTGCACGCGAACGACCGCAGGGAGCGCGAACCCTACGTCAACCACCTGCTGCGGGTGGCGATCCGGATCATGTCATACTACGGCGTGCACGACGCCGACGTGATCTGCGCTGCCCTGCTGCACGACGCGGTGGAAGATCACGCGGCCGAGCTGACCGGGGGCGCCGATGACCAGGAGGCCGCGCTCGCGGTGCTCGCGGCGGAGTTCGGGCCGCGGGTAGCCGAACTGGTCGGCGCCGTCACCAACCCCGAGTACGCGCCGGACCGGGACGCGCACGAGCAGTACCGGGACCACGTCGCCGAAAGCCTGCGCAGCCACCCGTGGGCGCGGGTCATCAAGGCCTCCGACTTCACCGACAACGGCGTCGGCCTGATCCATACCACCGGTCCACGGGTGCGCACGCTGGCCGGGAAATACGCCCCGCTGGTCCCGATCCTGCGGGAGCTCATCGACCTCCCTGACACCCCCCTTGACGCCCCGGCCCGGCAGCACATCCTGGCCCAGCTCGACCGGGCCGCGGACCGGTTCGCGGCCGTGCTGCCGTCAACGGGCGAGTAGGACGAAGAGGTGCCGGAACTTCCCGAGGTCGAGACCGCTCGCAGGCTGATCGCGGATCAGGCCCTGCACCGCCGCATCGTCGGCGTCGACGACGCTGACACGTTCGTATGCCGGCCGCACTCCCCCGGCGAGCTGCGTGACGCGCTGACCGGGCGCATGCTTACCGCGGCCCGCCGGCGTGGCAAGACAATATGGTGCGAGACCTCCGACGTGGGCCGCTCGACCGGATCCGGTCCCGACCTCGGTATCCACCTGGGCATGAGCGGTCGCATCATGGTCACGTCCAGTGATGGCGAGGCGATCCAAGGCGGCGGTCCCGCCCGCCGCGACGCGCAGCCGCGCAAGGCCGAGTGGAACCGCTTCACCCTCGAGTTCGCTGACGGCGGCAGCCTGGTGCTGTTCGACAAACGCCGACTGGGGCGGGTCCGGCTGAACCCCGACATCGACGCGCTCGGGCCGGACGCCGCGGAGGTCACGCCCGCGGAGTTCCGCGACCTGATCACTAGGGGGTCGATCGCGGTCAAGGCCCGACTGCTTGACCAATCCAAGATCGCCGGAGTCGGGAACTTGCTGGCCGATGAGGCGCTGTGGAAGGCGAAGATCTCGCCTGCCGCCCCGACGGCCGGCCTCCAGCGCAAGGACGCCGACCGTCTCTACCGCGCGCTGGAGTCCGCCCTGCGGTCTGCCATCGTCAAAGGCGGCGTGCATACCGGCGGCGTCATCGCGGCCCGGCACCCCGGCGGCAGCTGCCCGCGCTGTGGCGCCGAGATGAAACACGGCACGGTCGGCGGCCGCTCGACCTGGTGGTGTTCTCGCGAGCAGGCCGGGCCCTAAGGCGCTTGGCGCTGAGGCTGGATGGGGCAACGGCGGCACGAAGTGCCGGATGGCGTTAGCCACGCCGTCCGCAAGCCACAGGCTCCCGTCGGGCGCCACCGCGATGCCCCCGAACGGCTGGGCACCTGGTATCGGCCATAGGGTGATGCGGCCGGCGGGCGTGATGCGGCCAACCCGGGTATCGGTGGTAAACCAGAGATCGGACTCGGGACCCGAGACAATATCGAACGGGTACACCCCGCGGGGCAGCGGGAACTGCGTGATGACGCCGCTGGTCGTTATGCGCCCGATCCGCTGCCCGCCGCGCTCAGTGAACCACAGAGCCCCGTCCGGGCCGATGGCAATCCCGCGCATCCAGATGTCTTTCGTGCTCGGATGTATGGCATAACACCTGACATTATCGGTGGAGCTGATATGACAGATATAGCCGCCGTCGTCGGTGTACCAGACCTCTCCATCCCGGCCTACCGCGAGCGCATCAGGCAACCCCACCCCAGAACCGATGCTGGTCTCATGCCAGACCTTTATGCGGCGACCAGCACGCGCACGGCGCCATCCCGGTCAATCGGACCGCAGGCGCTGAACGCCGACACGCCGGAAGGGAAGCTGGTAGTAGCCATTAGTCCTCTCAAGGCGAGTACGACTTCCTGCCGCCATGCCGACCGGCGCGCGGCGCCGGATCAAGGCTCTCGGAAGACCTTTGACGACTCGCGACCCCTGCCTGCGGGCCAATGAGATCTCATATTGGATAGCGTGTCGGTTCTGTGGTGTACTGGCGTCCTGATGGGGCGGTCCACCGGAACGTCGCCGGGGTGATCTGCTCCACTTCCCACCGCGGGTCCTGTTTGAGCCGGTGCTCGTGGCGGCATTTCGGCCCGCCATTACACAAGCACGACCGGCCTCCCGCTTCGTACGGGACATTATGCTCGAAATCACACTGCTGGGCAGGCCGCCGGCAGGTCGGACCGGTACAGGTGGCGTGCCGGATCTGGGACAGGTGCCGGAGTTTGACCCCCGGGTCGTGACCGCGGGCCTCGAACCGGTGATCACAGGTGTCGATAGCGATCGGGTCGAACGCGATCAGCATGTCCGGCCGTCCCGGCACCCCGGTGGACAGCCGCCAGGCCCCATATCCGCCGGGTGGCTCGTCATCACCGGAGGCGGTGAAGGTGAACCCCGGCCGCAGTCCGGTGCCGTGGTCGCCGGGCACCCCCTGGTCGCCGGGCGGGTCGTGGTCGCCGGGCGGGTCGTGTCCGGCGGTGCGGGTGTGGTTTTTGGGTTCGGGCCGGGCGCAGCCGTGACCGATGGCGTGGCCTTGCAGATCGGTCACCGTGACGCAGTAGCTGGTGGCAGGGTTGGCGGCGGCGGCACGGGCGAGGTCACGGGCCAGGGCCGGGTCGATGGGGCCCAGGCCAGCGATCTCACCGGGCCGTTCGGCCAGGTTCAGCAAGGTGGTCAGGGGAATGGTCAGGTGCAGGCGGCCCACGAACCCGGCCGGGAGCACGCCCGCCGTCGGCGCCAGGCCCGGCCCCGTCGGGGCCGGCGGCCCTGACCCGCCATCGCCCGGCTCGGAGCTCTTGCCGTCCTGGCCTGCATCCGGCCCAGCGGGCTTGGAGCTCTTGCTGTGCTGGGCTGCGTCCGGCCCGGCGGGCACGCTGGGCCCGGTGGGCCGGGAGTCCCGGCCGAGCATGATATCCATGTACGCCAGAGCCCGGAGCTGGTCCATATCCCCGTCCAGGCCCGCCGCCTTGAGCCTTTTCGCCCACCAAGTTATGCGTTGGCCGGCGGCCAAGACGTCAGCGGGGGGCAGTTCGCGGCCCATCAGGGCGGCGTTGCCGGAGTCCTCCATCCACCGCTGCACCCGGGCGTTGCGCCGTTCTTTCTCCCGCCGCTCTTGTGCCTTCTCGGGGGCGACCTCGATCGCCGCGCGCTTGATTGCGGACGCCAGCCCGCCCGGGGTCAGCCGCCCGGCCCGGTCCAGCACCAACGTCTCGGCCGCCCGGGCCTCGGCTGGGTCCAGGTGGGCGGTCGCGCGGGCGATGATCTCCACCTTGGATAGCCGCAGCACTCCGGACCGGAATGCCGCCTTGGTGCCGGGTAGCCTGGTTTCCAGGTCACGGGTCAGCTGGAGCATCCCGTCGGCGGCAGCGCGGGTCTCGGCCAGCGCCGCGGCCAGCTCGGTCTCGATGAACTCCTCCCAGCTCCCCGGCTCCGCCAGCATCGGCTCGCAGCCCGGGCCCGGCCGACGGCGGATCAGCTCGGCCACAGCGGCGTGTTTGAGCGCGCAGGCAGCGGCCTCGGTCCGGTCCAGCCCGCAGATGATCCCGGTCAGCTCGTCATCGGTAGCGCCGGCGAACCGGGCGTCGTCCCCGGCGGCGTGCTCGGCCTGCCCGAACACCACCGGCCCGCCGGGAGCGGTATCGAGCAGCTGGCCGGTGGCGAACGCACCGACCGGGCCAGGCGACTCACCCGCCAACCGTCGCGCCGAACCGGGTTGCCCCGGACCACGGCGAGTCCCCTTCGCGGCGCGAACCCCCTTGACGGGACGGGCACCTTTGGCGGCGCTGGTCCCCTTAGCGCCACGAGAACCGGACCTGGCGGTGCCCGGCCGCGGGGGGTCATCAGGGCCGGGATCGTCCTCGGGATCCTCGGCGGGCGGCTCTTCGGGCTCGATCGAGGACAGCCACGCCACCCACTGCTCCTCGGTCAGCCAGTCCTCACCAGAGCAGGGCACCTCTCGCCAGCCGCCGGGGAACTCATCCGGGGTGCTCCTGGCGCCGGACGGGGACCCGCCGGGCTCGCCAGGCTCCGGGCGGGGTCCTCGTCCCGCCCGGAGCCTGGGGAAGCCGGTCCTGAGGTCACGCGCCACCGCCCGTTCCGAAGAAAGATCTTGAATTTTCCGTCTCTGGCTTATCAAACATACTAGCGAATGATTCGCTTGCTCGCAACACATTTGGCTGATTAAAGACATCGAATCGAATACAGTGATGGTTGGTATTACTGTGACGGAACTTGATGTTGCGCAACCGGAGTGAGGGCCAGGGCTCCGGTGTGTTCCGGACTTGCCCGGTGTTACGAAGTATGCGGTGGCAGGGCGGTATTGCGCAGGTTGTAGGCACGGGCCAGGTCCCGGCCGGCAGCGTCACCCGCGAGGCCGGGCACGGCCGCGCCGAGACCCGCACCCTGAAAGCTGCCCATGTCAGCGGCCTGGACTTTGCGCACGCCTGCCAGGCCATCAAGATCACCCGCTGGCGGAAAGACACCGCCACCGGCAAGGTCTCCCGCGAGACCGCGCCGATCCGTCGCAGCGTGGCTGACCTGGCTGGCGAGCGACGCTCATGCTAGCGCGGGCACGATGTGTTCCCACACGCAGTCAAGGATGTGCGTGGTCGGTCCCAGGCAGTGCGCCGTGACGCTCACGCAGGCGCGGTGCCCGGGGAGCACGATCCCGAACTGCCCGTAGATGCCGTCCATGCGCCAGGCCCCGTCGCGAGCGCACAGCCACACATGCAGCCCGTACGTCCGGTTGTCCGGCTCGGCGCGGCCCGTGTCCGTCGTGTCCGCGGTCATCCGGGCGATGTAGTCACCTGGAACCAGGCGACGGCGACCGTAAGTGCCTTCGTGCAGCAGCAGTTGCGTGATCCGGGTGATCTCCGAGGTCCGCAGCTGAAGGCCGACCGCTCCCAGGGAGAAGCCGAGCGGGCACCGCAGCCACTGCGGATTCCGAATGCCGAGCGGGCCGAACAGGCGGGGCACCAGGAAGTCGCGCAGGTCCAGCCCGGAGATCGCGTGGACGACCCGCCCCAGGACGTAGGTGTTTCCGCCCGCGTAATGGTAGGCCGAGCCGGGCTCGGCCACCAGCGGAGCGGCAAGGAAGTCGCGGGCCGGGTCGCCGGGATGATCGGCATCCTCATCTGACCACCGGTAGCCGTTGCCTGCCGTCATGCGGAGCAGGTGCCCCACGGTGATCTTCTCGCTGCCCGCCGCCGCGGTATCGGCCAGCTCGGGCAGATACGCCAGTACCGGGTCATCCAGGCTGAGCGCACCTTCGCCCTCGAGCATGCCGACCGCCAGCGACGTCACGGTCTTGGACACCGAGAACACATCACGGCGAATGTCATCGATCCGGCGGCGCTCGCCACCAGGACCGTCGCCGGCGACGACCTGAACGGCATCGATGCCCAGCCGCCGGGCATCCGCGGCCTCCCAGAACCGGTCGAGCGCGGCGTCAAGTCCCATCGCCCAACGCTACTAGGCCAACGGGTCCAGCGAATGAGCTGCACTGCCGCGATGCTGCGCTCTCATCTGCGTCCGTCCGCCGCCGGATCCAGCCCGTCCCGGCTCGTCCGGGCGAGTGCGAGGTGGCGAACAGGCCGGCTGGCATCGCCCAGCCCAGCCTCCCCGGGCCAGGTGCCGACTTCGAGGCGAGGCGACGGCAACGGCGGTTCACACATCTTCG
>Ga0302229_10002870_pt1 | contig 12265 bp, 14 predicted proteins | sample II_Palsa_N1_3_FD_193518 | JGI IMG/M metagenome (GOLD analysis project Ga0302229, IMG submission 193518) | Peat permafrost microbial communities from Stordalen Mire near Abisko, Sweden - II_Palsa_N1_3 | ecosystem: Environmental > Terrestrial > Soil > Palsa > Peat permafrost | place: Sweden...
AGCTCGACGCCCTGCAGACCCGAGACAGCGCACTCAATCCGGTCCCGTGTCGAGGCTGCCCACACCGGCCCGTTCCTGGGCGTCGCCGCGACCGGGCGCCGATTCTCCTACGAGTCCCTCGATTTCGTGAAGCTGACCGCGGGCCGGATCGGCTGGTGCTGGCTGCTGATGGACCTGTGGGGCGCCCGCCAGCAGCTCACCGCGCCGGCGGCGGCGTACGAGCTGCAGGACAGGACATCATGACCGACATCCCCCCGGACAGTAGCGGCCGGGAAGGGCACAGTCGCAACGGAGACGGCTGGCTCGAGTGAGCCGGTCGTGCTCCTGCACGGCTGGCCGCAAACCCGGTACGCCTGCGGTGGTGGTTCGACCACGGCTCCGGCAAGCCCGGCGCGATCAGCGAGGCCGCCATCGACGCTTACACCGCCGCGTATCGCCGGCCCGGCGCGATGAGCGCAGGGTTGACTATTACCGCTGCGTGTTCGACGACATTGAGGACACCCGGCAAGCCGGCAACCGCGAAGCTGACCATGCCCGTCCTCGCCGTCGGCGGCGAACGCAGCTTCGGCCCGGCAGTCGCCGCATCATTCGCTCACGTCGCACAGAACACCAGCGGCGTCGTCATCCCCGGCGCAGGACATTGGATACCAGAGGAGTACCCAGCCCAGCTCAGCGCGACATTGCTGGACTTCCTCGCCTGACCACCGGCCCGGGATCCCGCCCAGTTGACCGCCGGCCCGGTGTCTATACCAGCGACGGCAACCGAACGGAGCCCACCGATGTCCACATACCTATTCACCTTCCGTGAGCCGGCTGACTATGCGCCCTCCGCCGACACTTTCGATACCTGGGCGGCCTGGCAGCGCAAGCTGGGTGCCCGCCTCAAGGACCGCGGCAACCCCGGGTTCGCCGCGGCGGCGCTGGGGGCCAGCGTGGCCGGCACGACGCTGGGCGGGTATTCGCTGATCCGGGCCGGCAACCTCGACGCCGCCGTCACGCTAGCCCGCGGCTGCCCGCTGCTACCGCACGGCACCATCGAGATCTGCGAGCTGGCCAGCCACGATGACCGTTTCGACAACTGGCTGGACACGATCGGAGATCTATCATGACGGAGATTGCGCCCGTCGAAGTGACCATGCACATCGCGGCGGCACCCGGGGACGTCTTCCCCTACTTCACCGCCCCCGCCCGTTACGTGCAGTGGATGGGCAGCGAAGCGAAGCTGGAGCCGGAGCCCGGCGGCATGTACCGCGTCCACATGTCCGACGGGTTCAAAGCCGCTGGGACGTTCCTCCAGGTCGAGCCGCCAGACCTGGTTATCTTCACCTGGGGCTTCGCAGACGAGGAAGCAGCACAGCACACCCTCCACGAGCGGGCTGAGGCGGCCAGCGGCAACGCGATGCCGCCCGGCAGCACGTGTGTCTCAGTAACGCTCGAGTACGAAGACGGCGGTACCCTCCTCACGCTCCGGCACGATGACCTGCCTAACCCCGAGCTACGCGAAGGACACCGCATCGCATGGAACGCCTACCTTTCCAGGCTCGCCACCCGTGCCGCAGGTGGTGACCCTGGCACCGACCCGCACTCTTAGGCCACGCCAGCTGGGCAGGCTGAGCGAGTAGACCTGCGCCCAGCATGGCGGCGAACACGCGGATCAGGTCGTGGGGCGGGCGGCAGCTGTTCCCTGGCGGGGCGGTGCCGGGCGAGGTAGTCGCGGACGACGGGGGTAGGCGCCGTCGTAGCCGAGCGCCTTGATCTCACGGAACAGGCGGAGAATGCTGCCGCGGCTCCCGTCCGCGTGCGGGGACAGGTAGGGCTTGAACAGGTCGAGCCCGCTCGGGCGCGGTACCCGCCAGCGGCCGTCAACGAGTTCGTGCCAGGTGGCGGCGCGGTCATAACGCTGGACGGTGTGCGGGCCCCAGCCCAGGTGGCGGGCGATCTCCTGGAGGCGGCGCCCCTCGGCCCGCAGCCCTTGGACCAGCGCGTGGTGCCGCCGGACGCGCTCGGCGTACTTCCCGGCCTGCTCAGTCGCGGGCGCCTCCCGCCCAATCGCGAACGCGACGTGGCGTACTGACCCGAATCCGCGAGTAAGTGGGTGACGCGGCCTGGCAAATGTCGGCAGGTGCCGCCCTGACCTGGGACGATGGTCATTGCTACGTAACAGTCATCTCAGCGGGGAAGGCACCTATCTGGTGGTCAGGGTACGCGCCAGGAAGCGGAAGCGGCAGCGGCGGCAGCCGCGGATCGGCACGCCGGAGGGGCGCTGACCGCGAACGCGGGGCTGGCCGCGATCAGCGAGTTGCGTGACCGGCTGGGCGTGATCGATGCGCTGGATGCGGCGGTCGGACCTGTCAAGCAGCGGGACCTGATCAGGAGCCGGGCCCGGGGAGGATCCTCCAGTTGTGGCGCCGGTGGCCAGCTGGCCACCGGCTCTTGACAAGAAATTACTTGTTAAATATAGTTCTTGTATAAGGTGGCGCGAGGCCGCCCGGCACAAGGAGAGCACCATGACCGCAACGACCGACATCGCCGGCTACCAGGCGACCAAGACCTTCGAGTCCGCGCCCGGGGCCGTGTTCGACGCGCTGACCTCCGCCGACGCGATCACCAGGTGGTGGGCCCCCGCCACCGGACCAGGCATCGCCGGCGGCGAGCTCAGACTCATGTTCCGCGGCCAGGAAGTGCGGATGCGGGTTGACGAGACCGCCCCGCCCGCCCGGGTCGGCTGGACCGTGCTCGCCTCAGTGCCCACCCCGGACTGGGCCGGCACCGCGATCACCTTCGACATCGCGCCGGCCGGGGACGGCGGCACGGTCCTGCGCTTTACTCATCACGGCCTCACCCCGCAACTGGAGTGCTACTCGATGTGCCACGCGGGCTGGACCCAGTCCCTGGCCAGCCTGGTCGACTACGTCGACCGTGACGGCGGGAACGCGTCCGGCTAGGCCACCAGCGAGCGCGCCGCCGCCTGCCGCGAGCATCAGGCCGACACCGTGAGCTAAACCCGGGAAGATCAGAGCGACATGCCAAGATCCAAGCGCCAGGCGGACGCCTCCGCACCGGACGCGGTGCTGAGGGCGCTCGCCGACCCGCACCGCCGGCAGATCCTCCGCCTGGTGCAAGGCCATGAGATGGCCGCCGGGCAGATCGCGGCGAGGTTCCCGCTCACCCAGCAGGCGATCAGCCAGCACATCGCGGTCTTGAAACAGGCAGGCCTGCTCACCGAGCGCCGCGACGGCACGCGACACCTCTACACGCTGCGACCCGAAGCGCTGGACCCGGTGCGGGCCCTGCTCGCCGAGTTCTGGCCGGACGCGCTCGCCCGCCTCAAGGACGCCGTCGAACGTGCCCACCCTCCCCAGGAAACGAGATAACACCGTGCCCCCATCCCCGCCCGTGACCGCGACCACGCGCATCGCCGCACCGCCCGAGGTGGTTTTCCCGTACTTCACCGATCCGGCGCTGATCGTCACCTGGCTGGGCGACCGGGCCGACCTCAACGCGCAGCCCGGCGGAGTATTTGCCATCGACGTGGGCGCCTCGCCAGCACGCGGCACCTACCTCACGGTCGAGCCGCCCACCCGCGTGGCCTTCACCTGGGGGCTGCCCGGCAGCGAAACGATGCCAGCCGGCAGCACCACCGTCGAGGTCATCCTCACCGCCGACGGCGACGAGACCATCGTGTCGCTGACGCACCACGGCCTGCCCGATGAAGACCAGCCTGCACACAAGAAGGGCTGGGACACCCTCCTCAGCGCCCTTCCCGCCGCAATCAAGCACCGCTAGGCCGGGACGGCTCAGCGTCCGACGTGGACGCAGCGGACCGGAGGTTTCCGTGGATACCTCCCGTGGGAGGCCTAAGGTTCACACCCGGACTGCCTGCCCGCCCAGGGACAAAGAAGCTGACCGGAGAGCCCGGCGAAAGCGGTACAGATAAGTGGGTGACACGGCCCGGCGAATGTCGGCAGGTGCCGCTCTGACCTGGGACGAGGTCATTGCTACGTGAGAGTCATCTCACCGGGGAAGGCACCTATCTCGTGGTCAGGATACGCGGCAGGAAGCGGCAGCAGCCGCGGGTCGGCACGCCGGAGGCAGCGCTGACCGCGAACGCGGGGCTGGCCGCGATCAGCGAGTTGTGCGGCCGGCTCGGCGTGATCGAAGCGGTGGATGCCGCGGTCGGCCCCATCAAGCAGCGGGATCGCGGGTTTAGCGCTGGGGAGCTGCTGGCCGGGATCGCGGCGGCGCAGCTGGCCGGGGAGGATTTCCTGACCGGGCTGGACCGCCAGCGCGCCGACGTGGCGGGCCAGCTGCTCACGCCGGTGCCGGGCCTGGCGTCCACGACCGCGGCCGGGCTGGCCCGGCGGATCACTCCCGCTCAGTGGGAGGCGGTCGAGCATGGCCTGGCAGCGGTGACCGGGCGGATGCTGGACTTGGTGCCCGCGGAGCGGGCGGCGGCGCTGGCCGCCGGGCCGGTCACGATCGACCTGGATACCACCGATGTGGAGGTCTACGGCCGCAAGAAGCGCGGTGTGGCTTATAACCATCAGGGGCAGCGGGTCGGGCGGCCGCACGTGGCGGCCTGGGCGGAGACCGAGATCGTGCTGGCCGCTGACCTGGGCGATGGCAGCGATGATCCGCGCGCGACCGCGCCGGGGCTGCTGCGCCGGGCGCTGGGCTGCCTGCCCGCGGCGGTCCGGGCCGGGCGGGTGGCGATGCGCGCCGATGCCGGCTACTTCGCCGGGCAGCTGGCCCGCGCCGCCCACGACGAGCGCATCGCCTTCGCGATCGGCGCCAAGCGGATCGCGCCGCTATGGCGGCTGCTGGCCGGCATCGCCGAGGAGGACTGGCACGACGCGATCGAGATGGAAAATGCCCAGGTCGCGGTCGCTGAGTACTGCCCGGACTGGTGGCCCGCGGACACCCGGCTGCTGGTCCGCCGGGTCCTGCTGGACCCCGGCCAGGTCTCCGCCGACCCGCGGTCCCGGCGCCGCCGCACCCTGCACCCGGACCAGCGCGCCCTGCCCATCCCGGAGCTCGCCGAGGCCGGCGCGATCTACGCCTACTCCTTCATCCTGACCAACCTGGACGTGACTGCGCCGGACAAGGCCGCCGCCGCCGAGCACTGGTACCGGCACCGCACCACGATCGAGAACATCTTCCGCGACAGCAAGCTCGGCGCCGCGCTGCGGCACCTGCCCAGCGGATATGCCCAGGTCAACACCGCCTGGATGTGGGGGGCGCTGCTCGCCGCCAGCATCGCCGCCTGGCTGCACCAGCTCACCGCCCTCACCGCCGGCCAGGACATCGTTCACGGCCACGGCGTCCGCGGCGGCAAGGCCATGATCGCCACCCTGCGCCGGCAGCTCATCGCCGTCCCCGGCCGGCTCATCCGCCACGCCCGGCACCTGACCCTGCGGCTCCCGCCCGGCCACAGCCTGCTCCCCGAGATCCTGGCCCGGCTGCGGGAACTGCCCGCCCCTGCCTGACCTGGCCTCCTGAGCCTCAGCTCCCCGTCCTTGGCCACGGCCTGCCAGCCCCGACCTGCAGAAAGGCACGCAAATCGCGAACCCGGCGTCGGCTCCCGGGCTGTCAGTATGCCCGATACCAGGAATCCTGCACACCAAGATCATTTACAGCAGCAGCGATCAGCTCACCGCTCTATTCGCGGAATCGGGACTGATCACTCCCTCGCGTGGAGCTTTACGACATCGTTACCTTGATTCCAAACCTGGTAACTGCCCGCGGCGTGTATTGATTCATCCCGGCATTGCGTTGTGCCGCGGCGAGAGGTGGGCGGAATGCGCCTGGACGGCAGCTTCCAGGAGTTTTACGAGGCCAACTACGGCCGGATTGTGGCAATGGTGACGGCTGTGATCGGTGACAGGCATGAGGCGGAGGACATAGCACAAGAGGCATTCGCCCGTGCCTTCACCTGGTGGTCTCGGCTCGGCGGGTATGACCTTCCCGAGGCGTGGGTCAGGCAAGTGGCACTGCGGATCGCGATCGACTCGGGCCGGCGGCTGCGGCGTTCCCTCAGGGTTGTCGCCACGCTTGCCGCCCAGCGGCACAGTCCGGGCCCCGAACCGTGCGACTCGCTCGCCCTCACCCGGCTAGGGACCGCGCTCCTGCGGCTGCCGATGCGCGAGCGTGAGGTGGTCGTCTTGCACTACCTAGCCGACCTTCCGGTTGACGCCATCGCAAAGGAGCGCGGACTGCCCCCTGGCACGGTCAGGACGCGGCTGGCCGCAGGCCGGCGGCGTCTGGAACACGAACTCTGGTACCAGGGCATCTCGTCGATCGCCCTCACGGCCGACGGCGCCAAGCTGGCCATCGCCACCAACCGCGAATCCGGTGACCAGAACGGTCCCGCCGACATCGAGGTCATCTCGCTGGCCACCGGCACGACGCGGACCTGGACGTCCACTCCGCAGGACATCAGCTCCCTGTCCTGGGCCGGGAACAGCACCCTCGCCTATGCCTGCGACGGCGTGTGCCTGCTCGACACCACCGCACCCGGCCACGAACTGAGCCAGTCCCGCCTCCTCATCCCCTGGTCCACCCAGTACCACGGCCTGCAGGGCCTGCAGTGGCCCATGATCACCCCCGACGGGTCGGCCATCTACGTCGCCATGGAAAACGGCCCGGGTTCCCTTGGACTGGTCGAGTTCTCCGCGCGCACCGGCCGCCCGCTGCGCGTGATCATCCAGCCCCAGAACACCGACGGCGCCTTCTGCGGCACCCTGTGGAGCGACCCGTCCGGCCAGCATCTCACCGCCGCCTGCACCTGGGAGGCCCACACCGGCACCGTCGACAACGGCCACTTCACTCCCGGCCGCAACCTCCCTCCCCAAACTCCCGGAACCGACACCAGCGGCGCCGGCGGAGAGCTCATCGCCTGGTGATGCCCGAGAATTCACGCACAGGCGGTCCTGAGCCATCACCCTTCGGAGCCCGGGGGCGACGGCGGCCCAGATTGTGGTCGCGGCGCCCTGCTCTGGCGTCTTCCAGTTGTTCCCGACGACGTGTCCGTCGCCGTCGATCCAGCCCCGGGCGCGAAGGTACTCGGTGCTGAGATGACGTTGCAGCGGCGTATTGATCGTTCCGGGCATGACCGCGTTCGCCCTCAGGCCGGGACTGCCGTACCGGGCGGTGAACCCGACGGCGAACAAGGCGTCGGCCGTCTTTGACTGGCCGTAGGTTTCGGTGGGGTCGTAGGGACGTTGTTCGTAGTTGGGGTCGTCATAGATGATGTCGCTGTGACGGTGCGCGGGGCATGGCAGGACGCCCACTTCGGCCAGTTCGTCACCATCCCGGGCGCATTCGAGCAGCTCCGGCACGCCAACTGGGCCTTCGGCCGCGCCCGGCCGGTCATCGCCTCTAACGTCCGGCCGAGCGAGCGCGATCCCGGCTGCCCGCTGGTCACCGACCCGACCGCCAAGCGCGTCACGGACCGTTTCGATGTCTGCTACGAGATCCTGCCGCTGGCCTTCCAGCGGTTCTTCGCGCGCCCCGAAGAGTCCGACGCCCAGCTCGCTGCCCTCGCCGACGCCACCGTGGCGCTGATGGTCCGGCTGGTCAGGCCGCTTGGCGATCTGATCACCACACTGCCCGCCGGACCGGAATACCCGGACCGAACCGCCGGGCCCAGCTTCGAGCTGTTCTACGAAGTGACTACCTGCTCCCGCACCGCGACGCGCTGGCCGGGTACCTGGAGTGGGGCTCACGACTGGCCCGCGCCGAGTCCTCGGGCGCCGCCGGGGCCCAGGCCGAGGCGGCCGGACGCGACGGTGAGCTTCGAGGCGCATGTCAAGCCGCTGTTCCGCTCCCGAGACCGGGAATCTATGATTTGCATTCGACCTATGGTCAGCTGCCGACGTCCAGGCACACGCCGCAGACATCGGCGACCGGCTCCGCAACGGCACGATGCCCTGCGACGGCGCCCGGGCGCCGGAGAGACAGACTTGTTCGAGCGCTGGGCCGAATCCGGCTTCCAGCCCTAGTGAGACGGAACAGCATGCTGATCTTGGTGATATGCCGTCCGGCCGAGGGCGCCGACCAAGCGGAGTTCCGGCGCCTGGTTCCCGCTGAGACGGCCGCATTGCGCGACCTGAAGGGCAGCCGCGTGCTGACCGGCTCATGGAGCCCCGGGCGCCCAGGCGCCGTGCTCATGCTCGACGCCCCGGACGAGGCCGAGGCCGCTCGGCTCACGGCGGCCCTCCCCTTGGTGCAGGCCGGCTTGATCAGCACCGAAATAATCCCTCTGCATCCCATGGACCTATGACCGCGTCGTCGGTGAGGCGGCAGCTAGAGCAGCGCCCGCCGCTGTGGACCTCTCCTCCCGGCCACACTCGTGGCAGTCCCGCCCGGGAGCTTCGCCGCACCCGCGCATTCCGTCTTACAGGCTGGGCCGGGCATCGCGTTTCATCCAGGTGAAAGCATCCCGCTGGCGCAGGCAATTCGGCCAGCTCGTGAGAGCTATCTGAGCAGCCGGTCATCTGGATCCGTGCGCTCTGCATGTGCACCGATCGGCCAGTGCAACATTGCCCATTGGTCAGGTCATGTCGACAGGAGCATTGCGACAGTGGTAGCTTGCGAAAGTCATGACTAACGCAAGGTACATGATCGAGGTGCTCGGCGAGCCGATGCGCGTCACGATCCTCGAGCGGCTCCTCGAGACACCGGCCACCGCGACAGAACTTGCGCAGCACCTTCCCGTGACCCGGTCAGCGGTCTCTCAGCACCTGCAAATGATGAAGTCCGCCGGGCTGGTCGACGACACGCCCGCCGGCACCCGCCGGGTGTACAGGGTGGACCCGGATGCTCTCGCGCTGTTGCGCAGTTACTTCGACGCGTTCTGGAACCGTTCGCTCGAGGGTTTCCGCCGCGCCGCCGAGATGACCGCCCAGCCCCCCGCCGGCCGCCCAGGCGCCGGCCAGGACATTGATGACCCGCAGCCCGATCCCCCAGGAGGAGCGCAGTGACAACGCAGACCAGTCCCACCTCGGTCAGCACCGAAGTCGAGGTCGATGCCAGCGCGGAGCATGCGTTCCGCGTCTTCACCGAAGGGATCGGCACCTGGTGGGACGAGGACAAGCACATCCTGCAAGCCCCGCTGGCGGAGATGGTCTTCGAGCCCTATGCGGGCGGCCACATCATCGACCGCGGCACCGATGGCAGTGAATGCCGCTGGGCCACAGTTCTGGCCTACGAACCGCCCGTCCGGGTCTGTTTCAGCTGGGACATCAACCTCCACTGGCAGATCGAGCCCGACCCGGAGCGCGCCAGCGAGGTCGAGATCACCTTCACCGAGCTCACGCCCGGCCGCACCCGGGTCGTGCTGACCCACCGGCATCTCGACCGGCACGGCGACGGGTGGGAAGGCATGCGCGACGCGGTCGGCTCGGGCTGGAGCCTGAGCGGCTTCGCCCAGGCAGTCCAGCAGCCTTTCAGCGGCGTTGAGCTCGCCAAGCTGCTCCCCTCCGTCACTGATGACACGATGCGATCAAGGATCGCCCAGGCCAAGCCCTAACCGTCATGGTGCTGCATACCACCGCAGCCTTCGCCCGTCCTGCCTGCGACGCCGTCGTCTGGGAACACGGACGCCGCAACATGGCGCTCGTCGAAGCGGGCCTGCTCCCGGTCGTCCTGCCCGCCGCCGACGACAGCGGCATCGCCGGTTACGGCGTCTTCAACGCCGACCTCGACACGACCCGCCGCCTTATGGACGACGACCCCGGCGTGCGCGCCGGGATCTTCAGCATCGAACTGCATCCCGTGCGCGGCTTTCCCAGATTCTGCCTGCCATAAGCTGGAACGGTGGTCGTCGTTCATGTGGTGGCGCAGCCGGGCTGGCGCGGAACGGAGGGTGTTGTCTCGGCCAGCCGGTCTTGGAGGAAGCGCTGTTCGGGCTCGGTCTGCGCGAGGTCGAGCGCGCGTCGGTACGCGTGGTGGGCCGCACTGGGCCGGCCGGCGCGGCGCAGGAGGTCGGCCCGCGTGGAGTGGAAGTACCGGTAGTGGTCGAGGTCGAGGCGGTCGAGGATGGCCAGGCCGGCTTCGGGCCCGTCGATCTCGGCTACGGCGATGGCCCGGTTCATCTCGACGATCGGGGAGCCGGTCTGCCGGGCGAGCGTTTCGTACAGGGCGGCGATCTGCGGCCAGTCGCGGGGCTGGTATAGGTGCAGGTCCGCGATGGCCGCCTGGACCAGGTAGGGCCCGGTGCGCCGTCGTGTCATGGCCTGCTGTAGCAGCGCTCGGCCCTCGTTGAGCTGCGGCGTGTCCCACAGGGTACGGTCCTGGTCGTCGAGGGGGACGACCTGCCCGTCGCGCAGGCGGGCCGCTTTGCGGGCGTCGTGCAGCAGCATCAGCGCCAGCAGCGCGAGTACTTCCGGCTCGTCCGGCATCAGGTCGGCTAGGGCCCGGCCGAGGTGGATCGCTTCCGCGGCGAGGTCGACGCGGCCGCCGCCCCAGCCCTGGTTGAAGATCAGGTAGATCACGGTGAGGACGGCCGCCAGCCGGTCGGGTAGCTGGTGATCGGGCGGCACTGCGAACGGGATGCCCGCGTCGCGGATCTTGTGCTTGGCCCTGGTCAGTCGCTTGCTCGTGGTCTCGAACGGGACGAGGAACGCCAGCGCGATCTCGTCGGTAGATAGGCCGCCGAGGGTGCGCAGGGTGAGCGCCACCTGCGCCTCGAGGGCGAGCGCCGGGTGACAGCAGGTGAAGATCAGCTCCAGCCGCTCGTCCGGGATGGTGGCGGCGTCGTCCATGAGGGCCTCCTGTGGCCCGGCCTCGAGATCGCGGGCGAGCAGCGTCGTCTTCGCGGCCAGCACCTGCTGGCGGCGCAGCTGGTCGATGGCGCGATTGCGAGCGGTCGTGATTAGCCAGCCGGTGGGGTTGGCCGGTTCCCCGTCGCGTGGCCAGCGTTCGGCGGCGACGGCGAACGCTTCGGCGGCCGCGTTCTCGGCGAGTTCGAGGTCGCCCAGGATGCCGACCAGTGTGGCCAGCACGCGACCCCACTGGTCGCGGAAGACGGCGTCAAGCGCCACGGGAGCGTCCGTCGAGGATGGGCCGCACCTCGATTGCAGTGCCGGGCCTGGTCTCCTGGAGCAGTTCGCCGGCGAGGGCGAGTGCCCCGTCGAGGTTGTCGGCCTCGATCAGGAACAGGCCGGCGAGGTACTCCTTGCTGTCGATGAACGGTCCGTCGGTCGGCAGCATCTGTCCGTCATCGTTGCGCAGCGTCGTGGCCGACTCGGCCGCGTGCAGGCGGGCCCAGCCGGCGACGTCCGGCCGGTCGAGCCTGGCGGCAAGGGTAACCGGAATCGGGCGTGTCGCCCGGTCCGTGTCCTCGGGCGGGGCGTAGGCCAACAACGCGTACTGCATGAGTCCTCCAGTCACCGGGTCGATGCCACATCAAATATCAGACGAACAGCGTCGCCGTGGACGGACAGCAACCGCCGACCGATTTTCCTCCAGCCGTGATGTCCGTCCGGCGCCTGGCCGTTCGTCACTGCTGCAGGGCCGTCCGAAAGGCCGCCCACACCGAACCGGGCGACATCCTCGTCGCCGCCTAACCAAAGGAAACCCGCAATGCCTGACATCCTGCACCGCATCAGCATCGACGCCCCGCCGCAGCGGGTCCACGACCTCATCGCCAGCACCGCCGGCATCGCCCGCTGGTGGACCGGGCGGCCGCTCACCGGCGAACACGCAATCGGCTCCAGCTTCAGTGTCTACTTCGGCGACGCCGAGAAGCCCGCGGCCGTCATGCAGGTCCTGACCGAAACTCAGGACCACGTGGTATGGCGGGTCACCGACGGACCCGACGCCTGGGTCGACACCCGGATCACCTTCACCCTCCGACCCAGCGGCCACGACAGCACCACACTTCTGTTCACTCACGCCGACTGGCGACAGGCCAGCGAATTCATGAGCGGATGCAGCACCAACTGGGGTGCCTACCTCACCAGCCTGAAGACCGGCGCCGAAAGCGACGCGTTCGCAGCCTACCCCGTCGGCGAAATCAGCCGCTGGGACTGAACAACCCACGGAAGCACAGGCCCAGTTCTCACGCCGATCCAACCCAACCAACCAAGGAGGACCGATGACCATCGAACTCACGCCCAGCCCGAGCGCCGCGCGGCTCGAGCGCACGTACGACGCTCCGGCGGAGCTCATCTGGGAGCTGCTGACCACCGCCGCCGCCCTCGGGGAGTGGTTTGCCCCCGACGGCTTCGAAAGCCGGGTGAGCGAGCTCGAGCTCAGGCCCGGC
>Ga0302229_10002876_pt1 | contig 12251 bp, 7 predicted proteins | sample II_Palsa_N1_3_FD_193518 | JGI IMG/M metagenome (GOLD analysis project Ga0302229, IMG submission 193518) | Peat permafrost microbial communities from Stordalen Mire near Abisko, Sweden - II_Palsa_N1_3 | ecosystem: Environmental > Terrestrial > Soil > Palsa > Peat permafrost | place: Sweden...
GCTAGCCGGGATCCTGGCCGCGGGGACCGTCACGGTCTGCACCCAGTGCGCCGCCCGCCGCGACATCGAGCCCGACGACCTGATCACCGGCATCCGGATCGCCGGCGCTCCCACCTTCGTCGCCGAGATCATGGCCGAAGCCGCCCAAGCCCTGGTCTACTAGCCCCCCGCCCCGTGTGCCCGGCGCGGCCCGTGTGCCCGGCGCGGCCCATGTGCCCGGCGCGGCCCATGTGCCCGACGCGCGCCCCTGCAGCTTGGCCCCGCCCGGCGGCCCAGGCCCGCTGGCACAGCGTGGATGTGGCATCGTGACGGGTCTATCCGTCACGATGTGGCAGCCACGCTGTCGGATCCCGCTGCGGGGTGGGACGCGATGGGCTGGGGGCGTTAGCGTGGCGGATGAGGTTGAGCCACGGCCACGGTGCGGCTCCGGGCCGGCCCGCGCCGCCGCGGCTTGGCCCCGCCCGGCGGCCCAGGCCCGCTGGCACAGCGTGGATGTGGCACCGTGACGGGTCTTCCGGGTGAGCTGCCATTTTCTCGCGGGGATCGCGCGTATGGAGCTAGCGGTGGGTGGAGTAACGGTAACGACAGCGAAGGAGTCCAAGCCCAGGGGAAACACGAAGGCGAGCAGTTTCAGCGCCGATTCAGGCTTTCATGGCCTTTCATCACGTGGCCAGGGCGGCCTGCCAGACTGGACGGGTGACCCCTGGTGATACGCCGGCGCGGAGCGCTCTGCTGCGCCGGGGCTTTGTCCTGGAGTACGTGACGCTGGCGTGGAACGTGGCAGGGATTGTGGTCCTGGCTATGGCGGCGATCTCGGCCCGGTCGGTGGCGCTGGCCGGGTTCGGCCTGGACTCGCTTATCGAAATCGGCGCGTCCATGGTGGTGATCTGGGAGCTGTCAGGCACCGGCGAGGGACGCCAGCGGCTGGGCTTGCGACTGATCGGCGCGGCGTTCGCCGCCTTGGCGGTCTACCTGCTGGTGCAATCCACTGTGGTGCTGGCAGCCGGCTATCACCCGCAACGCTCGATCACCGGGATCATCTGGACGGCGGTGACCGCCACGGTGATGTTCACGCTGGCCGCCGGGAAGGCTCGAACCGGCCAGGCGCTAGGTAATCCCGTCCTGCGGACCGAGGGCCGGGTCACGATGATCGACGGGATCCTGGCCGCCGCTGTGCTGCTGGGCCTGGTCCTGAACGCCGTCCTGGGGTGGTGGTGGGCAGATCCCGCCGCCGGTTACGTGCTGGTCTTCTACGCCGCCCGGGAGGTACGGGAAATCTTCTTCGCGTCAGATTGATCACTTGCTTGCAAGGTCGGTTTGCGTAGCGGGTCGGCCTGCCCGTCCGCAGGTGAGCCGGGGCATCGGGCTGTCCGTGAACGACCGAATACCCTGCGGTGACCGGCCGATCGGGCACGCAGCGGGCACGGCCTCTTCGTCCCGAACTACCGGCGGACCGAGCCGGTTGGGCCTGGGCCCTGCATATGCCAGGCGCGGACACGCGCTCGGATCAGCGGCTGGGAAGGGCCGTTGCTGTATTTCGCTGCTGTGCGTGCGGGCCCGGTGGCCGATAATGACTACGTGGCGCAATCCAAGTCCGCTCCCGAGTCCACGGCGCAAGAGCGTGCGGCCATCAGGCGGCGCGCCAAGGAGCTCAAGGCGCAGGAAGCTGCTGCAGAGGCGCTGAAGTCGGTGCTCGACAAGATCGCCTCGCTGGAGGAGCCGGACAAGACGAACGCCGAGCGCATCCACGCGATCGTCACGAAGGTCGCACCATCACTGACGCCGAAACTGCTCTACGGCAGTCCCGCCTACGCCAACGCGGACGGCAAGGCCGTGCTGTTCTACCAGGAGCGCGCGAGGTTCAAAGGCCGCTACGGCAACCTCGCGTTCTTCGGGCCGGCTCAGCTCGATGATGGCACGATGTGGCCCACTTCCTTCGCCGTCACGGAGATCTCATCGGCCGACGAGAAGGTCATCGCGGAGCTCGTGCGCAAGGCGGTCGGCGGAACCCGCGACTAACCTCGGCTGCGCGAGAGGTCGAGTCGCGCCACCGAGGACGCCATCAGGGGGCGCGGAGGTGGCGGCGGAGGAACGGTGACTAACGGGGAACGCCACGACCTCGCCCAAGCCGCCCGACGCCCGTTTTCGGCAGTCTGCGCTGGCGTGAGCTGGCCGCGTTGCGTAAACCCCCATACTCCCTGGACAGCGCGCTTCCCTTGTGCGGATGTGACAGCCCCCGCCCGCCGTGGCTGTGACGTCCAGCGGCGGGGCACGGGGCGATCACGCGCTCACCGCGTCCCCGATGGTCAGCCGGCGGCAAGGCCGGACCGTCGCACACCGGCTAGCACGCTCCCCTCCGTCGGACCTGGCGGCGAGGCCGGTAGCCACGCCTCCGGGCCCCTGCCCACAGCGAGGAGTCATGGCGTGAACGTGGCGTCGATCACCAGACGGCGCGCTGGACTGGCCGGACGGTTGGGGGATTTGTCCAAGACGCCTCTATCCGCGGGGATGTGGCAGCCACGCTGTTGGATTCTGCGGGGGCTGGGATGCGATGGGCTGGGGGGCGTTAGCGTGGCGGATGAGGTTGAGGCACGGGCCGTTCGGGGTCATGAAGGGGTTTAGGCGGGTACGGCGCGGGAGCGATGGCGCTTTGCGCTAGCTGGGGGCGGGCGTGGCGGCCAGGCGTTCGCGGCGCAGGGTCTGGACTAGGTCCTCCTGCCGGGGATCGATCGGCGGGAGGGGGCCGACGACCCAGCTGAGCAGCAGGTCGGCCAGGCTGGGGTTGCGGACCAGGGCGGGGCCGTGCAGGTAGGTGCCGACAATGCGGCCGGAATAGGCGCCCTCGGTGCCGTCGCCGTTGCCGACGCCGGTCAGCACGGTGGCGAGCGGCTTGACGTCCGGGCCGCGCCAGGTGTTGCCCTGGTGATTCTCGAAGCCGGTGAGCCGTTGGACGCCCAGGGCCGGATCGACGTCGGCGGTGATCTCGCCCACGCCGCGCCGCTCACCGCGGCCACTGCGGATGTCGATCAGCCCGAGTCCCGGGACCGGCTCGCCTTCCACCCCGCCGAACTCGGTGCCGACGATCTGGTAGCCGGCGCAGACGGCCAGGACGACCGCGCCGCGGTTGACGGCCGCGGACATCCCGCCGCTGGCCTGGAGCCGGCGCGCGGCCAGGATCTGCGGCAGGTCCTCGCCGCCGCCCAGCAGGTAGATGTCGCCGTCGGCGGGGACCCGCTGGTCGGAGTTGACCTCGGCGATCTCGACCGGGATGCCGCGCAGCCGGGCCCGGCGGGCGAGCACGAGCAGGTTCCCGCGGTCACCGTAGGTGCTGAGCAGGTCCGGGTAGATCCAGACCAGCCGGACGGCTGAGGGTCCCCGGGCTCCGTGGCCTGGGCTGAAACCGGTGTCCATTGTCCTCCTGCCCCGCGTTGTCAGGCGGTGCGCCCGAGCGTGGCGCGGATCTGCTGGAACGCCGTGTAGTTGGCGATCACTTCCATGGACGGGCTACGGCTTTGCTCGATTGCTTCGTCGACGCTGCCGACCACCCGGAAGGCCACCTCGTCCGCTTCCAGCCGGACGGCCAGGTCGGTCCGGCGCTCACCGGTGACGAACACCGGCCGGCCGCGCAGGCGGCGGTAGTCGACGTCCCACAGCCACGAGGTGTCCCGGCCGTCTGGAATCTGAGCATTCACGGCCAGCATGACCGGTACCGGAGCGGGGACCAGGACGTCGAGGGCCTCCAGCCAGCCGGCCGGGTTCTTGGCCAGCAGCAGCCGCAGGTCACAGCCGTGGCGTTCGACGTGGGTGTACCGGCCCGCGACGGACCGGACCTGCGCGATGGCGTTCAGCGCCGCCGTGACGCCGACGCCGAAGACGTCCGCCACGGCCAGGGCGACCACGGCGTTCGACCGGTTGGCGCGGCCGGGCAGGATCAGGTCGAGGGGACGGGACCGGCCAGTCGGGTCGATCACCTCGTTGCCCGCCAGCACCCAGCTGACCGGCGGGCGCCGGTTGGGGCACTCCCCGCAGTGCCAGTCCTCGCCGTCACGCCGCAGGTGCGACCCGCAGTTCGGGCAGCACCAGGAGTCGTCGTGCCAGCGCTGGCCCGCGGCCACCCAGGTGACCTTGCGGGACTGCCCGGCGGCCCACGCGACGAGCGGGTCGTCCGCGTTCGCGATGACCCGGCAGTCGGCGGCGGCTAGCGCCGCCCGCCAGCGCCGGGCGAGCAGCCAGATCTCGGCCGCCCGGTCCATCTGGTCCCGGCTCAGGTTCAGCAGGGTCACCACCCGGGCGCCGGTGACCTCGAGCATGGCCGGCAGGTACTTCTCGTCGACCTCGAGCACGGCCAGAGTGGCTTCCGGGGCCCGGGCCAGCGCGGACACGAGGCCCGCCTCCATGTTCGCGCCGAACGCGTTGGAAGCGATCTGCTGGCCGAGCGTGCCGATCGCGGCGGTGATCAGCCGGGTGGTGGTGGTCTTTCCGTTGGTGCCGGTGACCAGGACGATCTGCCGTCCGCGGGCGAGCAGCGAGAGCAGATCGGGCTTCAGCCGCAGCCCGATGACCCCGCCGATGACCGAGCCGTCGCCCCGGCCGGCCAGCCGGGAGGCGCGCCCGGCAGCACCGCCGACCGTGGTGGCCAGGCGCGCGCGGAGGGGAAGACCGGTTCGCCGGGACGGCGGGCTGCTTGTGCTCATCGGCGTTGATGCTATCCGGTCGCGGCTACCCGGTCGCGGTCGGGCGCAGCACCTGGTCCCAGGCCGGCTGGATGATCCGGTCGGGCCAGGACAGCACGACCTCCAGCCAGCCCGGCTCCGGCCCGTGCGCGCCGATGCCCATCAGCCGGGCCGTGTAGGGCAGCCGCGAGGCCGGGTGCAGGCCCAGGGTCGCGGTGGCCAGGTCGGCGTCCAGGCCCGCGCGCCCGTCCTCGCCGAGGAGCGCGAGGCAGGCCAGGCGCTGGTTGCCCGGCGACGCCATGGACAGCGTGTGCCGACCGAGCGCGCCGAGCCGGTCCCGGATCCGGATACCGGGCCAGTCGGGCAGCCCGGCCAGGCCGAAGTCCAGCGGCGGTGCGATGTCGTCCAGCCGGATCTCGGCGCCGCCGAGCGGATTCAGCCGCTCGAGTTCGTGCAGCCAGCGCAGCTGCGGGATGACCCAGGCCGGCCCGGCCCGGAACGGCACCGCGGCCTCGTCCAGGCTCCGGGCCGCCACCGCGGCGACGACCGAGGCCAGGGCGGCCGGGTCGTAGTACCGCCGCAGCGCCGCGGCGCGCGCCGTCACCGCGCGGTCCACGATCGTGGCCAGGACGCATTCGCGGCTGCGCGGGCTGAGCGCCCGCCACCCGGAGAGTAGCTCGGCGGGCACCCGCGGCAGCGGCCGCCCGGCCAGGAACGCGAGCAGCAGGGTCTGGGCCCAGAGCCGGAGCCAGGCCTGGGCGTCATCGCGCGCGAGCAGGCCGGCCGCGTGCAGTTCGTAGCCGCTGCACGGGCGGTGCCGATGGCACTGGGCGCCGCAGGCCGGCGACCGGCGCCCGCGCAGGACCTCCGCGATGGCCGCGGCGTCATGTCCCGGGTGCGGCTCCAGGCCGCGGGGTTCGCCGGTCAGGATGACCTCCGCGCCGGCGGCCCGCAGGTCATCGTGCAGCCGCCCGAACCGGGCGGCGGCCCGGGGCCGGAGCGCCGCCCTCGGCACGAGATCGGCGGCCGTCACCACGGCCAGCCGCGGGCCCGGAGGATTCGGCGGGGGCGGCGGGCCCGGCGGGGGCGGCGGGTCCCGGCGGCCCGTGCGCAGCCGGTCGGCGCGCAGCCGGTCGGCGCGGCGGCGGTCCGCGCGCAGACGGTCGGCGATCCTGGCCAGCAGCGCGCCGACCAGGAAGAAGGTGCCCTCGTCGTCGGCCACGCCGCCGACGGCGAGCAGCACGTTGCCGCGAACCAGGCACCCGACGTCGGCCGGGTGCCCGCCCTCAAGGAAACGCCCGGCCGGCCCGGCCCACAGCGGCTCCAGCCGGGCCTGGACGAAGCCGCGCACCGCGGCGCGCATCCGGCGGTCGTAGCCGAGATCCTCGGCGGCGGCCAGCGCGGCCCGCGCCAGCTGGCCGAAGGCCGGGACGGCGGGCGCGGTGCGGGCGCCGGGCGGCGCAGCGCCCGTCAGCGCGTCCCAGCCGCAGTCGGTGTAGGCCCGCCGCAGCCCGGCCCGGATGGTCGCCGCGACCGGGCCGGGCAGGCCGAAGGCCGCCTCGAGCAGTCCCGCCAGGCGGTCGGCGTGGGCCTGGACCGGGTAGCCGGGCTCGGGTTCGAACGGGTTCATCGTGATCGGCGGCACGTGCGGGTCGGCGAGGTCGATGACGGTGGCGCCGCTCATGGTCCGCGGGTCGCGGGCCAGGGCCAGCCACGGCACCCGGGCCGAGGTGAGGTCGGTGAGGGCCGCGTCGAGCGACGGCCGTTCCGCCTCGGGGTTAGTCACCTTGAGTGCTTATCAGATCACTGTCGGGTGGACTACTGGTATCGCTAATTACGGTCTGCGGACCGGGGGCGGGTGCGGTCTGCGGAACCACCATCCGGCCTGCCCGCTGGTTGACGATAGCGGCGGCGATGATTGTGTGACCGCTTCGGCCTGCCGCGCTCGTCACAATCATCGCAGGACATCGCTGGCGTCACGGCAGGCGGAGAAGCTCTCCGGTTATTGTGGTTAATCCGGGCTCCGCGGTTGTTTGGTGGTACCGCAGTGCCGCATGCCAAATCCGGAAGTGTCCGCCTCGGCCGTCGGCTGATCATTGAGGCCACGACGCCGCTGACAGCGGTCGCTCCGTCCACCCGGCGTCAAGATCCGGGAGTATATGGGCTTACGGGAGCAGTTTGTGCACTATAGACCCCCAAACTCTCCCATAGGCCCCAATCCTCCCGGATAACCGGTCCCGGGGCGAGACGGCTGAGTCAGGAGGGGCTACCGGTACCATGGTGGTCGCATGAAGGCTCGCCTGGTGCGGTAGATCCGGATTCCGCGGCGTATCCGGTGCGGCGCCTTAGCACCACCAAACAACCGCAGCGCGTGGATCAACCACGGAAATGTGACGGAAGCGGCGGATGTGCGTGGTGCGGCGCCGAATTCGAAGCTGCGGCACCCTGGCCCGCAAGTGCGGGGCCTGTATGGCAGCCCCGGACGGCCGCCCCGCGCTAAAGAATTAGATCGAGGGCGGCGCGGATGATGCTGTCGGTGTTGAGGCCGTCGTGCCGTCTCCCCCGCGGCCGCAAGCCCTGCCGAACGCGCAGGGCCTGGAAGATCAGGACCGCGCCGGCGCCCGTTACCGTCTCAGGAACGGCGGCGACGCCAGTCGAGCCGGGCTGGCGGCGGGCCGAGGTTGGGCGGCGGACGGTCCTCTCCCGAGCGCCAGCCGGCCGGGGCCGAGCGTCCGGCGTTGCGGCCTCCGGGTTCCGGGACGGGCCGACCTCCGGGTTGCGGCACGGGCCGACCTCCGGGTTCCGGCACGGGCCGGCCTCCGGGTTCGGGGGCGGGCCTGGGTTCGGGGACGGGCCTGGGTTCCGGGGCGGGCCGGGGTTCGGGGGCGGGTCTGGGTTGCGGGGCGGCGGGGCGGCTCCGGAACTCCTCCAGGGTCAGCGGGGTGGCGACGCCGAGGCCGCCGATGCCCGGGTTGGCGTCGGTCAGGATGACCTGGCGCCCGCCGGGGCCGGCGTAGGTGACGATCATCGCGCTGGCCGGCAGTTGCTGGAGTTCGTGCTGCTCGACGAGGAACTCCCGGGACCGCTGCAGCGCGGCGGCCAGCGACTCGCTGTCGCCGGCCGCCTTGGAGGTGCTCAAGCCCCAGGCCGTGCTGGTGCTGATCCCGGTGCTGACCGACTCGCTTTCTCCGGTGCTGCGCGAATCGCTGGTCTGGCTGTTGCGCGAGGCGCCCGCGGGCAGCGGCATGACGCCCTGACCGGTCCGGCTCTGCCCGGTGCCGCGCGTCGTGCCTTCGTTGACGGACCAGGACTCGGCCAGCGAGTCTGTCGTGCCCGCGGTGCTGGTGTAGCTGGCGGTCGTGGTGTCGGTGACCGAGAGCCCGATCGTCTCGGTGAGCTGGGACAGGACGAAGCGGTGCTCGGTGCCGAGCTGCTCGCTGGCCGCTTTGGCGTCCTCGGCGTTGCCGAGGCGCATGAACGCCACCGCGGCGTTCCCGCGGCCGAGCCGCTGCTTGACGTGCGGCGGGACGGACCGGTAGCCGAGCACGAGCCCGGTGCCGGTGCTCTCGCACGCGTCGCTCAGCCGGTCCAGGGTGTCGCCGCGCAGCCGGTCCGCGCCCAGCACGAACAGCGTGTGCTGCCACGGCCGTCCCGGCGCGGTGCCGCGCAGGGCGTGCGTCAGCGCGACGGCCAGGTAGGTGGCGAGGATCTTGCCCTCGGCTGAGCCCGCGTGCTGGCCCACGGCGATCACCCGCAGCGGGCTGGATGGCGGCGGGACGCGGGCGGTGCCCACGGCGGCCAGCTTGCGCAGCTGGGACTCCAGGACCCAGGCCCGCTCCACGACCACGCGGTCGGCCGCGCCGCGGCCGAACATGGTGGTCAGCCGCTCCACCTGCGCGGCGCTGATCAGCCCCGCGGCCACATCCTCGCGCGGGTCGCCGACCTGGGCGAGGGTCCGCAGCGCGGCGGCCACGCCGGCTACCGTCGCTGTGCCGCCGAACGCGTCGATGACCCGCTCAAGGATCGCGTTGTCGAACGAGAGGTCGCGCGTGGAGCCCTGTTCCTCGGTCGCGCTGGCCACCGTGGAGAGCACGTCGGCCAGGCCCCGGGCGTCCAGGCCGGTGCCGAGATCGAGCCGGGGCAGGTCCTCGGGCAGCACCCAGACCAGCGGCTCGAGGCCTGAGGTCCGGGCGAAGGCGATCAAGTCCAGGGCCACCGCGCCCTCGGTCAGGTCGAGCACCGTGACCTCACCGCCCGCCGCCAGCCGGGGCGCGGCGGCGGTGGTGAGCACGGCGGACCAGCCGGACAGCGTGCCGCCGGCCACGTCGACCCGGTGGATGTCGCCGGGCACGGTGACGCCGTACCAGCGTTTCTGGTGTTCGTAGGCGATGCGCATCCCCTGCCAGGCGCGGACCCGGCTGGCGTGTTCGGCCTGCCAGGCGAAGAGCCTGTTCTCCTGGGCCGCGCGCAGCTTGCCCACCCGGCTCCGCTCGTCGGCCATCCGGGACCGCAGGGCCCGCTCTCCTTGCCAGACGGCGTAGCCGCACAGGGCCGCGATCAGTACGCAGATGATCACGCCGAGCCCGGCCACCAGGATGGGCAGCCAGCCAGCCGCCCCGAGGATCACGGCCGCGACGCCGATGACCACGGCGATCCCGAGGGCGGCCTTCAGCGGCCGGTTGAGCAGGTTCTCCTCGCGCCGCTGGGCCACCGCCCAGTCGGGGTTGAGCCGTTCGTGCTCGGGCGGGGTGGGCCGGCGTGGCGGCGGCCCGGGATCGGGGTGCGGCGTTGCGAATTGCCAGCCCAGGTACAGGCGGTCGGCGCGGGATGTCATGCGCGCTCCCGGGCGGAGTCGCCGTCTCGCCCGGGCGACGGGATCCGGGCCCGGACGAAGTCCGCGCGCGGCACCAGCCGCCGCGGGTTCTTGACCGTGAGCAGGAACTCGCCCGGCCGCAGCGCGGACAAGCCGTCGAGGCTGCCCGGCGCCGCCGCCGCATCCATCCGGTGCGCCACCACCACGTTGGTGAGCTCCGCGAGCTCGGCCGCGGCCGGCGCGGAGCTGGTCGCCGCGAGCACCGGCAGGCCGGCGCCCGGGCCGCGGGCGATCAGCTCGGTGACCGAACCGCGCGGCATCGAGCCGCACTCGGCCAGCCACACGATCCCGTCGCCGCCGACCCCGATCCCGCGCAGCGCCGCGCCAGCGGTGAGCAGGTCCTGGCAGACCAGCCGGGTCAGCATGGCCGAGGCGACCGACGGCGGCGAACCGACGGCGGCCGACGGCGGCGAACCGGCCAGGCGGAACAGGACCACGCCTCGTTCGGTGACCGTCTGGCCGAGATCGATCTCGGCCGCCGGATCCGGGCCGGACGGACGTAGCCAGCGGCCGAACGCCGACGCCTTGAGCTCGCGCAGTTGCCGGGCGAGTGGGGCGATGGTGGCCGGATCGGCGTGCAGCAGGCTCACCGATACCCGCGTCCGCTCGGCCAGCACGTCGCGGCGCGGGTAGCTGGCCGGGACGTGCTCCATCCGGGCCCGCATGGCCGTCGGGTTCAGCAGGTGGATGACCTCGTCCAGCACGGGCACCCGGGGGTCGCCGGGCGCGGCGTCGATCAGTTCGAAGACGTCCTCGAGGTAGGCCACGCAGCTACGCCGGTACTGGCTGCCCGGTCCGTCCCAGCTGATCATGGCGGCGACGAGGGCGGTCCGGTGGCCGGGATCGCCGTGCCGGAACGGCTCGTAGCAGGCGGGCCGGATCCACGGCCGGGCCGGCGTGTCGCCCCGGGCCGCCGCCGGGTCGCCGAACACCCGCAGCGGCACCCCGGCCGCGGCGCAGACCGCGGCCAGCCGCCCCGGCAGGGCCGGGTCGCCGGTGAGGTCTATCGCGAACACCGGTTTGCGCCGGCGCACCGCGGCGTGGACCAGCTGGAAGCTGGTGCTCAGCACGTCCTGTTCGGCCGAGCCGCACACCGCTACTCCGCCGGTCGTCTCCGACCAGGACAGCGTGACCCGGGTGCCGGATCCGGCCGCGACGCCGAGGCAGCTCCCGTCCCTGGTCACGACGCCACCGGCCCGGATGGCCCGCTTGATGGCGGCGCGCCGCGCGGCGACCAGCAGGCCGGGGCGGGCCGGCTGCGCGCTGAACTCGTCGGTGTGCAGCCAGCTCAGCCAGCCGATGATGGCCGCCTCGGCGGCTCCGGCCACGATGGCCAGCGGGAGCTGGCGCGGCAGCCAGCTTCCGATCCCGCTGAACGCGCCGGTGAAATGCAGCACGTGGTCGAGCTGGTGCCCGCTGGCCCCGAGGTAGGCCACCACCTGGGCCGGGCCGTCGGCGAACCCGGCGGCCGCGGCCCGCGGGCCCGCGGCCAGCGTCCACGCCACCCCGATGACGGCCGGGGCCAGCAGCCACGAGAGCCGCCACCTGGTCGCCCGGGTGGTCAGCGCGAACGCTACGGCCAAGACGATCGTCAGCTGCGCGAACAGCACGTGGGCCAGCACGGCGACCACGACGCAGGCAGCCAGAATCTCGCCACGGCGGGGAAGGCCCTTAGGGACGAGATACCGGGCGCGCCGTGGCATCTGATCCGCTGGTGTCGCGAGCCTGACCGACATCTCGATTCAGGGTGCCAGGTGCGCGGGCGCGTGTCCAGACCATCACCTTTCGACACGCTTACGGATTATGACGGGGCGCTGACCTGGACCTCAGTCGTATCAATCGCAACTCTGAACAACTCTGGTTTAAGCATCACCACGGTGAGCCCGGCCGGGTTGCCGGTGGCCGGGTCGTCGAACCTGACCGTGACCGTGATCACCGGCTGTCCGGGGGACAGCCGCAGGCTCCGCGCGACCGCGGGCTGCGGCGGGATCAGCTCGACGCTCACCGCGGCGGCGGGCAGCTCGCTGGCCAGGACCGAGCCGAAGGACGAGAGCTCGGGATCCGCTTCGGCCTCGGGATCCGCCTCCGGATCGGCTTCGGGATCCGCCACCGGATCGGCCTCGGCATCCGTCTCGGGATCCGTCCCGCGGTCCTCGTCGTCGCCCGTCTCGCGCAGGTAGGCGGTGGACACCGCGGCCGGCTCGCCCGCCGCGGACCATATGCAGCGCACCACGCGGATCGGCGCCCCGGCGGCCAGGCCGAGGGCCCAGGCCACATCCTGCGGCGCCTCGCGCCGCGACACGTGCCGGGTCTGACAGCTGATCGCGGTCCCCATCGGGTCGAGCCGGGTGCCGAGGCCGCCCGCGCCCTCGACCGGGATCCAGTAGTCGGCCGGGCTGGCCCGGTACAGCTGCCCGTCCGGCAGCCGCCGCACCAGCGAGCGGCGGGCCAGGTCGGTGATCGCGACGTCGATCTCGGTCAGGCTGACGTTGTACCTCCTGGCCAGCGCGCTGCGCCGGGGCAGCCGCCAGCCGGGCTCCCGGTGCACGAGCGCCGCCGCCATCCGGTCGGCCAGCACCCCGGCCGCCCCGGGCGGCGCCGGGGACGGCGGCCCGGACGGCTGGGCGGGGATCGGCGGCCCGGACGGCTGGGCGGGGATCCGGTGATCACGTCCCGCAGTGCCCGCAGTCATTCGGCAAATCGCC
>Ga0302229_10002877_pt1 | contig 12245 bp, 7 predicted proteins | sample II_Palsa_N1_3_FD_193518 | JGI IMG/M metagenome (GOLD analysis project Ga0302229, IMG submission 193518) | Peat permafrost microbial communities from Stordalen Mire near Abisko, Sweden - II_Palsa_N1_3 | ecosystem: Environmental > Terrestrial > Soil > Palsa > Peat permafrost | place: Sweden...
TCCCTCGCAGACTCGCTGATTGATCATGACCCGTTCGGCCGGATCGGGCGCAAGCCCGCGCTTGCGCTTGCGGCGGAGCTCGGTCGCGCACTCCTGGTCGTGAATGAGCACGGTGACGCCCTCGACCCGGCTGAGGACTTCCTGTGCCTCGACGACCCGGTCGCGATGCCAGACCTCGGCCGTCGGCGCGAGCTCGGCTCGCCGGTAGCGCCCGGGCTCGGCGGTGGTGATGACGATACGCCGGACCCCTTCGGCCGTCAGCATCTGCGTCAGCGCAGGGACCGACATCGCTCCGGTGGCCTGCTGGCCGCCGGTCATGGCCACCGCCGAGTTGTACAGCAGCTTGTACGTCACGTTGACGCCGCTGGCGACCGCGGCTCGCACCGCGAGGCTGCCGGAATGATGGAAGGTGCCATCGCCGATGTTCTGCAGCAGGTGCCGCCGGGTACGCAGGAACGGCGCCATGCCGATCCACTGGGCTCCCTCGCCGCCCATCTGGGTCAGCCCGGCCACGTCACCGACCGCCTCAGGCTCCATCATCAGCACCAGGGCATGGCAGCCGATCCCGCCCCCCACCAGCGAGCCCGCGGGAACCTTGGTCGAGCTGTTGTGCGGGCACCCGGAGCAGAAGTACGGCGTGCGGGCGACCAGCGGCAGCGCTGTGACCGGACGGCGGAGAGCCTGCTTGGCCTGCCAGGCCGTAACCGTGGCGAATTCCGGGTACCGGCCCAGTCTGATGGCCAGTCCCGACGCGATCAGGTCAGCGTCCAGTTCCCCATCGGCCGGGAACAGCTTTGCTCCCTGGCCATCCGTCTTGCCCGTGATCGCGGGAGCGTCCTTCGCCCCGTAAAGGATCGCTTTGAGCGCGGACTCAATGAACGGCCGCTTCTCCTCGACGACGATGATCTCGGCCAAGCCGTCCGCGAACTCCTCGATCTCCGAGGCGATCAGCGGGTGGACCATCGCGAGCCGCAGCAGCCGGACCCCGCGGGCAGCCAGTTCGGCGTCATCGAGGCCGAGGGCGCGCAACGCCTGCCGCATATCGAGATACGTCCTCCCCGCGGCGACAATGCCGATGCTGGGGTTACGGCCGAAGGTCTCGCAGCGGTTGAGCCGGTTAGCCCGCGCGTAGGCACGAGCCACGTCGGCCCGGACGCCTTCACGAGACCGCTCCATCTCGGACAGGGCCGGCTGGAGCATCCGGGCCGTCAGGCGATGCTCCCACCTCTTGCCCTCAAACATCACCGCGGGCAGCTGCGGATCGACACGGTCCGAGCCGATCTCCACGGTCCCTGAGGCGTCAGCGACGGCCGTGGCGATCTTGAGCGCGACCCAGAGCCCGGACAGACGCGACATCGCCACGGCATGGGTCCCCAGGTCGAGCACGTCCTGGGGGTCAGCTGGGTACAGCACGGGCATCCCGAGGTCGGCGAGCAGGAACTCTGATGCGCCGGGGACAGTCGACGATTTTGCGGCCGGATCGTCCCCGACGAACGCAACCGCGCCGCCCTTGGGGTGCGTCCCGATGAGGTTGGCGTGCCTGAGCGCATCGGACGCGCGATCCAGGCCAGGGGACTTGCCGTACCAGAACCCAGTGACGCCCTCCACCCGGGCATCAGCCAGGCCAGCCGCTAGCTGCGTGCCCTGGACCGAGGTCGCGGCAAGTTCTTCGTTGACCCCCGGCGCAAAGACGAGGTCGTAGGAGGCGAGCAGCTTGGCGTGGCGACCGAGCTCCAGGTCATAGCCGCCGAGAGGTGACCCTTCGTAGCCAGAAATGAAGACGGCCGTCTTCAGGCCTCCAGCCTGGTCTGACCGCAGGATGTTCAGCGGCAGCCGCGCCAAGGCCTGCACCCCGGTCATCTGCACAGGACCGGACTCCGCGGTATAGCGATCCTCGAGTCGGACTTTCACATCGTGCTCCGCCAACGCCTTCTCCCAGCTCGCCGTCCGTCGACTTTCACTAGAGTGGCATCATTCAGCCCGTCCGTTCCAGGCTGGAAAGACAGAACTTTCCGGGTGCGGTCAGGGCCGGGCCTGGCGGGTGAAGCCGCTGATGATGTCGCCGACGGGGGGGACCTCGCCGTGGCGGCGGCGGATTATGTCCGCGATCAGCCCGGTCCATCCGGTCTGGTGCGAGGCGCCGAGCCCGGCGCCGTTGTCGCCGTGGAAGTACTCGTTGAACAGCAGGTTGTCCTTCCAAGCCGGGTCGTGCTGCAGGGGGTCGACCCACCCGAAGCAGGGCCTGCGCCCGTCGTGGCCGACGGTGAACAGGGAAATGAGCCGGTCCTGCAGGTCCAGGGCGATCACGTCCAGGGGCACCCGGTGCCCCGACCCGGTCGGGTACTCGATGGTGAGCTCGTCACCGAAGAAGTGGTAGTAGCGCCCGAGCACGCTGATGAGCAGGTAGTTGAGGGGGAACCAGATCGGTCCGCGCCAGTTGGAGTTCCCGCCGAACATGCCGGTGGTGGACTCGGCGGGCTCGTAGTCGACCGTGGCGGACAGGCCCTCGACGTTGAGCTGGTACGGATGGTCGCCGTGGTAGCCGGACAGGGCGCGCAGGCCGTACGGGGACAGGAACTCGTTAGTGTCGAAGAGCTTGGCGAATATCTTCTCGAGGCGGTCGGTGCTGACGACGCTCAGCAGCAGATGCCGGTCGCCGCGCGCACCGCGGATCAGGTCCTGATCGCCGAGCTGGTCGGGGTCGGTCAGGCCTTGCCGGCGAAGCAGGTCGGCGAACTGCTTGCCGACGGTAAGCGCCTCGTCGATCCATCCCTCGTCGATGACGGCCGCCGACATCATGGGGATGACCCCCACCATCGACCGGTACTTCAGCGGCACCGCGGTCCCGTCGGGGGTGAGCAGGCGGTCGTAGTAAAGGCCGTCGGCGTCGTCCCATAGGCCCTGGTCATCCATGGCCTGGCTGATGGCGGCGAAGTGCTCGAGGAACTTGATGACCAGGTCGACCGCGGGCCGCTGGCCGGAGCGCTGCAGGACGCCGGCGATGGCGGCCATGGCGATCGCGTAGAAGGCCATCCAGCCGGTAGCGTCGGACTGCTCCAGGACACCGCCGACCGGCAGGTGCGAGCGGTCGATCGGGCCGATGTTGTCCAGCCCGAGGAAGCCGCCCTCGAAGACGTTGTTGCCGCCCGCGTCCTCCAGATTGACCCACCAGGCGAAGTTCAGCAGGAGCTTGTCGAAAACACGGCTCAAAAAATCAAGGTCCCGGCCGCCGTCGATGGCGAACACCTCGAGCGCGGCCCAGGCCTGCACGGGCGGGTTGACGTCGCCGAAGTCCCACTCATAGGCGGGCAGCGCGCCGTTGGGGTTCTGGAACCACTCCCGGCACAGCAGGATCAGCTGGTACTTGGCGAACGCCGGGTCGACGTGGGCCAGGGCCACGCAGTGGAAGGCCAGATCCCAGGCCGCGAACCACGGGTACTCCCACTTGTCCGGCATCGACATGATGTCGAAGGAATTGAAGTTGCGCCACTTGGCGTTGCGCCCGCCGCGCCTGCTCGGCGGGGGCGGAGGCTGGGTCGGGTCACCGTCGAGCCAGCGGGCGACGTCGTAGTTGTACAGCTGCTTGCTCCACAGCAGCCCGGCGAAGGCCTGCCGCATCACCATCGCCTCGTCCGGGCTGGCCGGGGCCGGGGTGAGCTCGGCGTAGAACTCGTCGGCCTCGGCCCGGCGCTGCGTGACGACCTGGTCGAAGCCGGCGCCGAGCGCGGCCGTCGTGCGCTCGCCGACCTGGGCGCCCGCGGCGGCCGGGCGCAGCCGCAGCCGCAGTTCGGCGGTTTCGCCCGGCGGGACCGTCAGCCGGTACCAGAACGCGCACTTGGTGCCGCGCTGGTCGGGGTTGACGGTCGGCGCGCCGCTGATCACATGATCGTTGATGCCGTCCTTCGGGTAGGGCGTGACCGGAGCCGCGCCGAACAGGCGGGCGAGGTTGCTCTCGTTCTCGCAGAACAGCGCGAGCGGGCTGGTGCCGTCCGGGGCCGGGCCCGCCAGCAGCTCCAACGAGCCGAGGAAGGGGTGCTCGGCCGTGACCTCCGAACCGCCGGCGCCGGCCAGCACCGGCTTAGCCGCGTTCTCATCCCAGGACCAGGTGTTGCGGAACCACGCGGTCGGCAGGACGTGCACGGTGTCGGCCTCCGGCCCGGCGTTGGTCACCCGGACCGTCATCAGGATGTCGGTGGGATCGGCCTTGGCGTACCAGACCTCGGTGATCCAGTAGCGGTCATCATCGAACACGCCCGTGTCCAGCAGTTCGTACTCCGGGTCGTGCTTGCCGCGGCGGCCGTTGACCTCGCGCAGGTCCTCATAGGGGAACGCCGCCTGCGGGTAGTGGTACCGCCACCGGTTCCACGCATGGCTGGGCAGCGCGTCCAGGTACCACCAGTACTCCTTCACGTCCTCGCCGTGGTTGGCCTCGGCGCCGGTCAGCCCGAAGGCACGCTCCTTCAGGATCGGATCACGGCCGTTCCACAGCGCCAGCCCCAGGCACAGTCGCTGCTCCACGTCGCAGAATCCGGCCAGGCCGTCCTCGCCCCAGCGGTAGGCCCGGGACCGGGCGTGGTCGTGCGGCAGGTAATCCCAGGCCTCGCCGTCCGCGCTGTAGTCCTCCCGGACCGTCCCCCACTGGCGTTCACTGACGTACGGTCCCCACAGGTACCAGTCGCCGGCCTGCCGCAACCCGTCCTCGAGCCGTCCGAACCCGTCAACCCGCTGGCGTTCAGCACTCATCGCTAGTCTCCTGATCGTTGCTGCTCAGCCCGCGGGGTCGTACCAGGTCTCGCCGGGAGGGAGCAGGGTGGCGGCCTGGTCCGGGCCCCAGCTGGCGCGGGCGTAGGGGTGCACGGGCACCACGTTCCCGAGCACCGGGTCGACCACGCGCCAGGAGGCCTCGACCGTGTCCTGCTGGGCGAACAGCCAGCGTTCGCCGGCCAGGGCGGCACCGATGAGCCGGTCGTAGGGGCGCATGTCCGCGCCGGGGTGCTCGGCGAAGATGAGTTCCTCCGCCTCCGGCTGCCAGCCCGCGCCCGGCTTCTTGCCGGCCAGGGTCAGGGTGACCCGGTTCTCCGGGTTGATCCGGAATCGCAGTCCGTTGGTGAACGCCTGGCCCTGCTGGTCGGAGGAGGCCTGCGGGTCGGGCCCGAACACATCGTGCGGCGGGCGCAGGAACTTGATGCTGACTTCGGTCGCGGTGACCGGCAGGCACTTACCCGCCCGGATCAGGATCGGCACGTCGGCCCAGCGCCAGGAGTCGACGGCCAGCCTGATCGCGACGTAGGTCTCGGTCACGGACTTCGGGTCCACCCCGGCGACCGAGTGGTATCCCTCGTACTGACCCTTGACGGTGCGGGAGGGAGTCAGCGGCTGCAGCGCGCCGACCAGCTGTGATTTGCTGGCGATCCAGGAGTCCAGGCCGTTGCCGTCTGGCGGCTCGGCCAGCACGGTGGCCAGCACCTGCAGCATGTGGTTCTGCACCACGTCCCTGATCGCGCCGGTTTTGTCATAGAAGCTGCCCCGGTCGGCGACGTCGAACGCTTCCGCCATCGTGATCTGGATGCTCTGCACATAGTTGCGGTTCAGCAGCGGCTCGATGATCGAGTTCGCGAACCGGACGAACATGAGGTTATCCACCGGATCCAGCCCGAGCCAGTGGTCGACCCGGTAAACGGCTTCCTCGGGGAAGTAGGCGTGAATGGTCGCGTTCAGCTGCTGGGCGCTGGCCAGGTCGGTGCCGAACGGCTTTTCCACCATGACCCGGCTGCCAGCCGTGGCCCGCCCGGCCTTCGAGATGCCCTCGGTGATGCGGCCGAACAGCGGCGGCGGCACCTCGAGGTAGAACAGGGCCTCGTGGCCGGCGCCGATCGCGTCCGACATGGCCGCATAGGTCGCCGGGTCGTCCAGGTCGCCGTCCACGTAATGCAGGAGCCCCAGCATCTTGACCGCAGCCGGGCTGCCCGGATCTATCTTGTTCAGCCGCAGCGAAGCCGTCGCATAGTCCCGGAACGCCTCAAGGCCCCACCCGCTCTTGGCCACCCCGATCACGGGCACGTCGAGCACGCCCCGCTCGACCAGCCCCACCAGCGCGGGGAAGGTTTCCAGTTTCGCCAGGTCACCGGTAGCACCGAAAATCACCAGCGCATCGACTTGGTCAGTGCTCATGTCCGCCTTTCGCCCTACGCCGTCATGGACTTGTGCCGCCGGGGACTTGTACCGCCAGGCACCTATCCTGCCGCAGACCTTGCCACCCACTACTTCGCGGGGCAGCCTGAGCAGCTGGAGCAGGCGTGCGACGAGATCGCCGGCTGGCTGGCGGCCGAGTGCCTAGCGCGTCATGCCACGGCCCGTTCGGATTAATCAGCGCTCTTCTCATGCCCAGGCCGGGCTAGGCCGGGCCGGTGAGTTCTTCCAGCGCGTTGATGACGGTCGGCCACGCGAGTGAAGAGGCGTCGGCCACCGAGAAGTGGTCGCCGTCGACCTCGAGCAGCTGGGCGTCCTGGCCAGCCGCCCGGGCGGCCGGCACATAGGTCACGCTCTGCGTGAACGGGACCCGATCGTCGGCCCGGGCATGCAGGCAGCGCACGACGGCTGGGATGGGTACCTGGGCGAGGGGGTCGGCCACCGCGTACCGACCGCGGGCCCGGCACCAGGCGGGCCGGCCACCCAGCCTCGCCCGGCCAGGTCGGCCGCTACCCCGTCTAGGTTGTCAGCCCCGTACTTGGGTCCCCACCAGCCTCCGTGGATAAGCACCACGGTGCCGGGACGGCGTGGCCCGGCCGGGCGGTGGAGGTCGGCGAACTGAGACGGATCCGGGCCATAGAAGTGGCGCACGGGACTGGTTTCGCGCATTGTCAATCACCGCTAAAGGTTGGTGCATTCGCGATCGCCGGAACCAGCCGTATCAGTACCTCATCGAGGAGGTTGAGGTCGGCCGGTGAGAGCGCCACGAGTGCGGCGGGGGGTTCGGCGAGGATCCGCTCGGCCAGCGCCGCCGCCTCACGGCCGGCCGCGGTGAGCTTCACGAGCTTGCGCCGGAAGTCATCCGGGTGGGCCGTGCGCTCGGCCAGCCCGCGGCTTACGAGCTTGTCGACGATGACGGTCGCGTAGGGGGCATCGACCCCGTTCGCCTCGGCGATGTCGCGAAGCGTCATGGGACCGTCGGTGAGGAGCACGAGAACCTTGACCCGGCCGAGGCCGCGGCCGAGATCGAGTGCTTCCTGGAGCTCCTTGCGCCTGTCCTGAGCAGCGACGAAGGCTTGCATGACGGACCAGACGCGGGCGGCGACCTCAGTTCGCGGCGATGACGCGCTGGCCACGGGGATCGATCTCCTCTCGCGCTGGAGGCCCCTGGACGCCCCGGTAAACTTGGGCGTCCTGAGTCCTGGAGCTGACCGCCGATCCACTCGTTGATGCCTTCAACATAGCGACGTGCGACCGGAACGCTGGCGAATCGCTTGACGCCGTGCGGCGCGCCCGCGTAGACGTGCAGCTCGGCAGGCACGCCAGCCTGGTTGAGCCGGGTGGCGTAGTCGATGGCTTCGTCACGAAACCCGTCGACGTTCCCGACGCAGATATACGCCGCGGGAAGTCCGCGCAGATCCTGCGCCCGGGTCGGCGCCGCGTACGCCGGAACCTCCGGCCTGCCGTAGAGGTCGCCGAGATAGGAGCGCCAGCCGAACTGGCTCGAGTCGCGGTCGAAAATCACCAAGTCGTCGCGCTGGCTCGACGGGGTCAACTGACGGTCATCGATCATCGGGGCGTCGAGCAGCTGGAACCGAAGCGGCAGTTCACCCCGGTCCCGGACCAGCAGGGCCAGCGCGGCCGCCAGGCCCGCTCCGGCGCTCGTCCCGCTGACGCCGATGCGCTCCGGGTCGACCCCGAGCTCGTCGTGGTGGTCAAAGACCCATTTCAGCCCGAGATAGCAGTCATCGAGGGGCCCCGGGTACGGCGTCTCAGGGGCCAGACGGTACTCCACCGACACGCCAACGCAGCGGTAGCTCCTGCTCCACCCGTCGAGGCGGGCATCGTCCATGGCGTAGCTGCCCAGCACGTACCCGCCGCCGTGCATGGAGTAGACGCACGGCAGGGCACCCTCGGCGTCGGCCGGACGGTGGACCCGGATGGCGACGTCGGGTGCTCCGGAGACGGCGTAGTCCCGGCGCTCGATACCGGGCGAGGGTGGCGCCGACGGCTTGTCGCTCGCGGCCCGCATCGCGACAAGGGTCTCAGCCACGACGGGCGCTGGAGGTTCCGGTGCGATCGCGTTCGCGATCAGCGGGTCGAGTGTGAGCATGGGCCCTGCTTCCTTGACGGGCGGATAATAGTTATGTTGTAACAACACAACTATCTCACACGATCAAGGGGGTCAAGCCCATCCTGTGGTAGCTATGTGCACGCCGCGCAGCTGCCCGCGGGCAGGCCGCAGAGACACTCAGACCCGCGCTCTGCGCTGAGCCGGTAACCCGGTGGCAGCCGCAGGCTCGGGCAGATCAGGTAGTGCGTGCCGACCGCACCGCACCGTATGCACCGCCTGCCTGACAGCTCACCCACCCGGTCCGGCGCGACCTGAGGCCCTTCGCGGCGCGGCGCGGGATCGGGAATCCTGTACGAGGTGAACTGCGCGGTCACGACATTCCTTCCTGCGCCATCCCCGGGAGCGGGCCGGGGCCAGTTGTCGGTCAACGTGACCTCCGCCTCATGCCGCTCCGGAACAGTGCTTCCACATCCGCGCGCCGGTACCGGGGCCTGCCGGTCTCGTTGCGAACCTCGGGCAGCTGCCCGCGCCGCGCCCACGACGCCACCGACGCCGAGGTAACCCGGAACAGGACCGCCACCTGCCTGCGGGTCATCAGGTCCTCATCCATGCGGTTGCCGGTCATAGCCATGGCAGCGAATCCCCGGGCCGCCGGACGGCATTCCTGCAGCCCGGCCGGACTGGTGTCGGCGTCATTATTTTCATCGGGTTCCCTGGTAGATCGGAATCAGCTGATCCAGGGACGGCGCAGGCTACCTGCACTGTCCCCGGGAAGGCTTGGGCAAGAAGTACCGAAGTGCCCCGTGCCGCTTGCATTAGAAATGGTGCTGCAAGTTGCAGCGAGAAACATCGGTCAGTTGACCGATATTGAACGACCGCCCTCGCCACTGGGTCGTGTCCGGACCGCAGCCCTGATCCTTCGTGGCGACGGCGAGGGTGGCAGCGGGCACAGCGCGGGCGCTAGCGGGGCACGGCGAGGCGGGCTCTTGCTGCAGGCGGGCGCCGAAGCGAGGAACCTCGACAGCGCGGTTAGCGCCGCCGCCATATGTGGACATAAGTGGCAAATACCACGGACTGCCTCCGGCTATTGCGGTGGATCCGGGCTCCGCGGTGGATCGGGTGTATCCCCGTGCACCGGATCCACCGCCAGACCCGGATCCACCACCGAAAACTGCCTCTGAACAGCGGGACGTGTGACGCCTGGGGCAGGCACTACCCCTGGGACAGGCGAGACAGGCGAGACACGCAAGGAGCAGGCGAACGGCACCCGCGTGCGCTCCCGCGCGGGCATCGCGAAAATTACCGGCGCCGCGGTCGCCGCTAACACCCCGGCCCGATACGCGCCTCTTGACCGGCCCCGATCATTAGTAATCCGACAGCCTCCGCACCGGAGGCGCGCAGGTTGTCCAGTTATACCGATCAGCGGGCTGGCGTTGGTCTCACGGCGTCCGCGAGGGCTTGGGGTCAGGTGCCGACGTAGGCCGCGAGGTACTCGCCGGTGAGGGTGGAGCGGGCGGCGACAAGGTCGGCGGGTGTGCCCTCGAAGACGATCCGGCCGCCGTCGTGGCCGGCGCCGGGCCCGAGGTCGATGATCCAGTCGGCGTGCGCCATGACCGCCTGGTGGTGCGCGATGACGATGACCGACTTGCCGGAGTCGACGAGCCGGTCGAGCAGGCCGAGGAGCAGCTCGACGTCGGCGAGGTGCAGGCCGGTGGTCGGCTCGTCGAGGACGTAGACGTCGCCGTGCGCGGCCATGTGGGTGGCCAGCTTGAGCCGCTGCCGCTCGCCGCCGGACAGGGTAGTGAGCGGCTGGCCGAGGCTGAGGTAGCCGAGCCCGACGTCGGCGAGCCGGCCGAGGATGGCGTGCGCGGCCGGCGTGCGCGCCTCGCCGGCGCCGAAGAACTCCTCGGCCTCGGTCACCGACATCGCGAGCACCTCGCTGATATCGCGGCCGCCGAGGTGGTAGTCGAGCACCGATGCCTGGAACCGCTTCCCGTCGCACACCTCGCAGATGGTCGCGACGCCGGCCATCATCGCCAGGTCGGTGTAGATGACGCCGGTGCCGTTGCAGTTGGGGCAGGCGCCCTCGGAGTTGGCGCTGAACAGCGCCGCTTTCACGCCGTTGGCCTTCGCGAACGCCTTGCGGATCGGGTCGAGCAGTCCGGTATAGGTCGCCGGGTTGCTCCGGCGCGAACCCCGGATCGCGCCCTGGTCGACCGACACCACGCCCGCGCGCGCCGGGATCGACCCGTGCACGAGCGAGCTCTTGCCGGAGCCGGCCACGCCGGTGACGACGGCAAGGACCCCGAGCGGGATGTCGACGTCGACGTCGCGCAGGTTGTGCGTCGTCGCGCCGCGGATCTCCAGCGTGCCGGCGGGCGTCCGCACCGTCTCCTTGAGGCCGGCCCGGTCGTCGAGATGGCGGCCGGTGATCGTGCCGCTGGCCCGCAGCCCCTCGACGGTGCCCTCGAAGCAGACGGTGCCGCCCGCCGGGCCGGCGCCGGGGCCGAGGTCGACGACGTGGTCGGCGATCGCGATCGCCTCCGGCTTGTGCTCCACGACGAGCACCGTGTTGCCCTTGTCCCGCAGCCTCAGCAGCAGGTCGTTCATCCGCTGGATGTCATGGGGGTGCAGGCCCGTGGTGGGCTCGTCGAAGACGTAGGTGACGTCGGTGAGTGAGGAGCCGAGGTGGCCGATCATCTTGACGCGCTGCGCCTCGCCGCCCGACAGCGTGCCCGACGGCCGGTCGAGCGAGAGGTAACCCAGCCCGATCTCCGCGAACGAGTCGAGACTGCGCTGCAGCGCCGTCAGCAACGGCGCCACCGACGGCTCGTCGACGCCGCGGACCCATTCGGCCAGGTCGCTGATCTGCATCGCGCAGGCGTCGGCGATGCTGATCCCCTTGATCTTCGACGATCGAGCCGCCTCGGCCAGCCGGGTGCCGCCGCAGTCGGGGCAGGTAGTGAACGTCACCGCCCGCTCCACGAACGCGCGGACGTGCGGCTGCATCGCGTCGACGTCCTTGGACAGCATCGACTTGCCGATCCGCGGGATCAGCCCTTCGTAGGTCATGTTGATGCCCGCGATCTTCATCCTGACCGGCTCGTGGTGCAGGAAGTCGTGCCGTTCCTTCTTGGTGTACTTGCTGATCGGCTTATCCGGGTCGACAAAGCCCGACGCGCTGTAGAGCCGGGAGTTCCAGCCGCCCCCCGTATAGCCGGGGACGGTGATCGCGCCCTGGTTGAGTGACTTGCTCTCGTCGTACAGCTCGGCCAGGTCGATGTCGGTGACGGTGCCCCGGCCCTCGCACCGCGGGCACATGCCGCCCGTGACGCTGAAGCTGCGCCGCTCCTTCACGGTCTCCCCGCCGCGCTCGAACGTGACCGCACCCGCTCCGCTGATCGAGGCGACGTTGAAGGAGAACGCCTGGGGGGAGCCGACGTGCGGCCGCCCGAGGCGGCTGAAGAGGATCCGCAGCATCGCGTTGGCGTCGGTGGCGGTGCCGACCGTGGAGCGGGCGTCGGAACCCATCCGCTGCTGGTCGACCAGGATCGCGGTCGTCAGCCCTTCGAGCACGTCGACCTCGGGCCGCGCCAGCGTCGGCATGAAGCCCTGCACGAAGGCGCTGTAAGTCTCGTTGATCAGCCGCTGCGACTCCGCGGCGATCGTACCGAACACGAGTGAGCTCTTGCCCGAGCCGGAGACGCCGGTGAACACGGTCAGCCGGCGCTTCGGGATCTCGACGCTGACGTCCTTGAGGTTGTTCACGCGCGCGCCGTGGACGCGGATCACATCGTGGCTGTCGCCGACGTGCAGCGCAGGCGACCGCGTGTCCGTCCTGGAAGCCATGCTCATCGTGTCTCCATCTGTTAGGCGGGGCCAGCGCACGCGGGTCGAAGCCTATCCGCTGTAACCTGAGGCCTACCGGCTTCCTTTCCGGCATGTCACCGAGCTTCGGAGTCTTCCAGCCATGAGCGTCGAG
>Ga0302229_10002889_pt1 | contig 12222 bp, 11 predicted proteins | sample II_Palsa_N1_3_FD_193518 | JGI IMG/M metagenome (GOLD analysis project Ga0302229, IMG submission 193518) | Peat permafrost microbial communities from Stordalen Mire near Abisko, Sweden - II_Palsa_N1_3 | ecosystem: Environmental > Terrestrial > Soil > Palsa > Peat permafrost | place: Sweden...
AACGAGGGCATCTCGCCGCGTCACAACCCCGAGTTCACTACGCTGGAGCTCTACCAGGCCTACGCCGACTACACCGACACCATGGTCGTGTTCGAGGAGTTGGTGGCCGGGCTGGCGCTCGACGTGCTGGGAACGATGCAGCTGACCTACGGCGGGCGCGACCTCGACCTGACGACGCCGTGGCGGCGCGCCACCATGAGCGAGCTCATCGCGGAGGCCACCGGGTTCGCGCTCGACGTGCGCACGCCGCGTGAGGAGCTGGCGAAGGTGGCGGCCGAAGTGGGCATCGAGGTGGACGCCGGATGGGGACCGGGCAAGATATTGCTCGAGATCTATGAGAAGACGACCGAGCCCGAATTGTGGGGCCCGGTCTTCGTCACCGACTACCCGGCCGAGGTGTCACCACTGGCGCGCCGCCACCGCGACGGTCCCGAATTGGTCGAGCGTTACGAGCCCGTGGTGGCCGGGCGCGAGTTGGGCAACGGGTTCACCGAGCTCACCGACCCCGACGACCAGCGCGCCCGCTTCGAAGAGCAGGCGGCGAAGGCCCGGGCCGGTGACGACGAGGAGTCCGCTGTGGTTGACGAGGACTATCTGCGCGCCCTCGAGTACGGGTTGCCCCCGACCTCGGGCTTCGGGCTCGGCGTCGACCGGTTGTTGATGCTGCTCGGCGACGTGGCCAATATCCGCGAGGTGATCGCCTTCCCGACGCTGCGGCCCGACCGGGGCTGAGGGGCGCCGGGCTCGGGTGGCAGACGGGGCGACCCCGATTTGAGGCGGTGTTGTGCGGCCCGCTCGGATTCTTCCGATTCCCTTAGGCAGCGTGGCCCTTTCTTCAAAGGTTGCTCACGGTTTCTTCACATCTCACACCCAGTCTTGAATGTGCCGCCGGGTTGGGCGGTGGAGAGTGCAGAGCGCACCGACGTCCAAGGAGGACCCATGTTTCGCACGATCATCGCAGGAGCCGCAGTGGCCGGTGCCCTGACCTTCGGCGCGGCCGGCATCGCCGGAGCGTCGACGACCGCCTCGGGCAACACCGGCACCACAAATGCCACACCTGCCGACAAGGCCGCCCTCTGCGCCAAGCTGCCGGCCATTCAGGCCAAGGTGCAGAAGCTGGAGGGCAAGGTCACGACCTGGATTCCCAAGGCGCAGGCCCGCGAGAACAAGGCCAAGGCCGCGGGCCACACGAAGCGGGCCGACGCCATCGCGCAGCGGATCACGCGGGTCCAGAACCGTGAGACCAAGGTGAACGCACGGTTGGCCAAGGCTCAGGCTGCGTGCAGCGCCGGCGGGTCGAGCGCCAGCACGACCCCGACCAGCTGATCTGCATCAATCAGGTGGAGCGAGCGGCCGCCGTCCGGGGAGACCCGGCGGTGGCCGCTTTGCAATTCCCGATCAATTTCGCATCCGGTGTCACCGAGCGTGACCCGTGCCTACTCAGGCCGGAAGGTCACTCAGCAGGTCGGCCGCTAGCCGGGAGAGTCCCGCCCGCAAGTCGGGCTGAGTGATGCCGGCGGTGGCCTTCTGCGCGTCGTTGACGTAGCGCCGGGCCGTCACCACCGACTCGGCGATGCCGTCCGACGCCATCACGATGCCCCGGGCCTTGTCGCGTTCGGGTTGGGCCAGGGGGATGCCGAGCAGCGCCCGCAGGTCGGGACCCGCGTCGGGGTCGCCCAGGGCCACCAGGGCCGGAAGCGTGTAGATCCCCTCGGCCAGGTCCTGCCCTGCCGGCTTCTGCAACTGGCCGTCGGTGGCGGTGATGTCCAGGATGTCGTCACGGATCTGGAACACCATGCCGAAGCAGTGCCCGAACTCGGTGCAGGCGTCGACCTCGGTCGCGGGAAGCCCGCCGGTCAGCGCACCGATGCGGCACGACGTCGCGGTGAGCGCCGCCGTCTTGCCGCTGATGGAGGCGAAGTAGTCCTCGCGGCTGCGGTCGATCTGGAAGGCCGAGCGCACCTCGGTGACCTGTCCCTGACAGAGCCGGCCCAACGTGTCGGCCAGCAACTGCGCGATGTCGACACCCAGGCCGGCCGCGATGGCGGCGCTCCGGGCCAGGAGGTAGTCGCCGGCCACGATGGCCACCAGGTTCCCGAAACGGCTGTTGACGCTCTCGACGTTGCGCCGGATGGTGGCCTCGTCGATGACATCGTCGTGGTACAGCGAGGCGAGATGGACCAGCTCCACCGCCACTCCACCCATCAGGTCGTCCTCAGTGGGCTCGCGGCTGCCCCCTGTGGCCGCCGCAAGAGCGAGCAGGGGTCGCAGCCGTTTGCCCCCGGCTGCGATCAGGTGGGTCGTGACCTCGTCCAGAAAGGTGTCACCCGTGACGACAGAGGCGGTGAGCAGGGGTTCCAGTCGCCGCAGTCCCTCTTGCAGGCGGGGTAGGCCGAGGGCCTCGGTCGGGTTCACTGGTCCAAACGTTAGGGCACAAGCGCAGAATGCCGACAACTACCAGGTAGAACGGGCGCAGGAAAACCGGCTTGCCCTGGTTTTCCTCCTGGGTCCGGGATGCATCACCTGCGGCGTGATGGACTAAGGGCCCAGGTACACTGAGCCGAGAAGCAAGAGGAACAAGGAGAGGCGGTCAGGGTGTTCGAACGTTTCACCGACCGGGCCCGGAGGGTGTTGGTGCTGGCGCAAGAGGAAGCGCGCCTGCTCAATCACAGCTTCATCGGCACCGAGCACATTCTCCTCGGGTTGATCCACGAGGGCGAGGGCGTCGCTGCCAAGGCTCTCGAGTCCCTGGGGATCTCCCTCGAGGCTGTGCGCGAGAAGGTGGAAGAGACGATCGGTATGGCCGGCACCGCGCCGAGCGGCTCGCCGCCGTTCACGCCGCGGGCCAAGAAGGTGCTCGAGCTGTCACTGCGCGAGGCGCTGCAGCTCGGCCACAGCTACATCGGCACCGAGCACATGCTTCTTGGCCTCGTGCGCGAGGGCGAGGGCGTTGCCGCCACCGTGCTGGTGAGCCTTGGGGCCGACCTGGGCCGTGTGCGCCAGCAGGTCATCCAGCTGATGTCGGGCAACCAGGGCAAGGAGTCGGTGGGCGCCAGCCAGGGCTCGAGCTCGGGCGACAACCCGTCCGGCTCGCCGGTCCTCGATCAGTTCGGCCGCAACCTGACCCAGCTCGCCCGCGACGGCAAGCTCGATCCCGTCATCGGACGTGCAAAAGAGATCGAACGCGTGATGCAGGTCCTGTCGCGCCGTACCAAGAACAACCCTGTGCTCATCGGCGAGCCCGGCGTGGGCAAGACGGCCATCGTCGAGGGACTGGCCCAGCGCATCGTCTCCAACGAGGTGCCCGAGACGCTGACGGGCAAGCAGCTCTACACGCTCGACCTCGGCGCGCTCGTGGCGGGGAGCCGTTACCGCGGTGACTTCGAGGAGCGCTTGAAGAAGGTCCTCAAGGAGATCCGCACGCGCGGCGACATCGTCCTCTTCATCGACGAGATCCACACGCTGGTGGGCGCCGGCGCCGCCGAAGGTGCTATCGACGCCGCCTCCATCCTCAAGCCGATGCTGGCGCGGGGCGAGCTGCAGACGGTTGGCGCCACCACCATCGACGAGTACCGCAAGCACCTCGAGAAGGACGCCGCCCTCGAGCGGCGCTTCCAGCCCGTGAAGGTCGACCAGCCCACGGTGGCGCTGACCATCGACATCCTCAAGGGCTTGCGCGACCGCTACGAGTCGCACCACGCGGTCAGCATCACCGACCAGGCCCTGGTCGCCGCGGCCAACCTGGCCGACCGCTACCTGGCCGACCGGTACCTGCCGGACAAGGCGATCGACCTCATCGACGAGGCGGGCAGCCGCCTGCGCATTCGCCGCATGAGCACGCCGCCGGACGCCAAGAAGCTCGACGAAGAGATCGCGCGTCTGCGCGCCGACAAGGAAGCCGCCATCGAGAAGGGCGCCTTCGAGCAGGCCAAGAAGTTGGCCGAGCAGGAGAAGGAGCGCCTGGACCGCAAGGAGAGCCAAGAGGCCGAGCTGCGGGCCGAGGGTGTCGACCTGTTCGACGTCGTGGACGAAGAGGTCATCGCCGAGGTGTTGGCCGCCTGGACCGGCATTCCCGTCTACCGCCTCACCGAGGAAGAGACGGCGAAGCTGCTCCGCATGGAAGACGAGCTCCACAAGCGTGTGATCGGCCAGGAGGAGGCGCTGAAGGCGCTGTCCCGTGCGATCCGCCGCACCCGGGCCGGTCTCAAGGACCCCAAGCGTCCGAGCGGGTCGTTCATCTTCCTGGGGCCGACGGGCGTCGGCAAGACCGAGCTCGCCAAGACGTTGGCCGAGTTCCTCTTCGACGACGAGGACGCACTCATTCAGCTCGACATGTCCGAGTACATGGAGAAGCACACGGTCAGCCGCCTGGTCGGCTCGCCCCCCGGATACGTCGGGTACGAAGAGGGCGGCCAGCTCACCGAGGCCGTGCGGCGCAAGCCGTTCTCCGTCGTGCTCTTCGACGAGGTCGAGAAGGCGCACCCCGACGTGTTCAACACGCTGCTGCAGATCCTCGAGGACGGGCGGCTCACGGACGCGCAGGGTCGCTCGGTCGACTTCAAGAACACCGTGCTGATCATGACGTCGAACCTCGGGACGGCCGACCTGCGCAAGGCGAACATCGGTTTCGCCAAGACGTCCGAGGCCGTGACCTACGAGCGGATGAAGGCCAAGGTGGACGAGGCGCTCAAGGCGCACTTCCGCCCCGAGTTCCTGAACCGCATCGACGAGGTGATCGTCTTCCACGAGCTGTCGCGGGCCGAGGTGACCGAGATCGTCGACCTCCTCATGTCGCGCACCGTCAAGCAGCTGTCGGATCAGGGCATCGGCCTGGAGCTCACGCCGGCGGCCAGGGCCCATCTGGCCGACAAGGGTTACGACCCCCAGCTGGGAGCGCGGCCGCTGCGCCGGGCCATCCAGCAGCTGGTCGAAGACCCGCTGTCCGAGCGCATCCTCTGGAAGGAATTCCGCGTCGGCGAGACCATCGTCGTCGACGTCGAGGAGTCGCCCATCGACGGCGAGGGCCCACAGCTCAGCTTCACGGCGATCGAGGGCATTCAGCCCCCGCCGCTCGAGCTGGCCGGCGCCGGCGCTGACGCCGAATAGTCACAACAGTCACTCCCAGCAGTAACCGAACTCCCCGCGCATCGCCTCGGCGTAGCCGGAGAGTTTGCGCGCCTGGAAGTGCGGGTTGTCCGCACCGACCGGCGGATAGCTGAGGCCGAGAGGCGCGGCAGACTCGAAGCCGAACCGCTCGTAGTAGCCAGGATCGCCGAGGAGCACGAGGAGGGGCCACCGCCGATCTTCGGCGGCTCCGATCAGCGCCTCCATGAGCGCGCCGCCCGCGCCCCGTCCCTGCTGCGCCGCCCCGACGCAGACGGGGGCCACGCCGGTCACCAGTGTGGGGTCACCGTCGAGGCGGCCCGGCGCCGCCTGCAGGTGGCCGACGATCGCCCCGTTCTCGTCGGCCACGAGCTCGACGAGCGCGCGGTGTTGCTGCGTGGACCAGGTGGCCCGGACGATGGCGAGCTCCTCATTTGCGTCGCGCGTCCCGCCGTAGGAGAACGCGTCCTCCACGACGGCGAGGATGCCGGCGGCGTCGGCAGGGGAGGCGGGGCGGACGCGCACGCTCATGGGAGTCGTACGCCGACCGAGACGGCGTGATGGTCCGACAGGCCACCGGCAGGGGTCACGGCCGGGCGCCGGGCCACCAACCCGCGCACGAGGATCCAGTCCAGTTTCAGCGGGACGTGATCGGGCAGCCCGCCGGCGTCGTGCTCGGTGGTGGGGGCGGCGACGTTGGCGTCCGTCCACTCGAACCCGTGGTCCCGGGCCACCTCGAAGAGGGGCTCGTGCGTCACAGGCCAGGTGAAGCGGGTGGGATTGTCCCGCCTAAGACTCCGTATCAGGGGCCGGTCGAGCAGATCGGCGTAGGAGACACCCAGCGTGTTGAAGTCGCCCCCCACAATGGCGGGGCCGCCGCCGCTCCGCTCGTCGAGTCCTTGTAGGAGCAACTCCATCTGTTCGGCCCGGTGCCCAGCGTCGGTGCGGTTCTCGAGGTGGATCGAGGCCACCTCGACCGGAACGCCCTCCAGGACGACGGTGGCGAGCACGGCGACACGGCCGCCCACCCGCGGTTGGGGTGAGTCGACGGCGAACCAACCCGGACCCGACTGGGGCAGTCGCACGACGACCGGGTCGCCGAGGTGGGCCGACGACACGATGGCGTTGCCGTGCAGGCCGCGGTCGTTGCGCTGCCCCGCAGCGGCCCGCTGCTCCGCTTCGTCGCCCAGGCCGAGCTCAATGAACTCGACACCGAACGCGTAGCCGGTCCCGGTGTCGGCGGCGGTGTGGGTGGCGATGGAGTCGGCGATGGAGTCGGCGATGTTCTCGTTCTGGGTGCGGGCCATGCCGTCGTCGAGCTCCGACAGCAGGCAGACGCCGGCACCGGACGCGTGCAGGAGGTCCGCCAGCTCCGCCGGCCGGCGACCGCGCTGCACGTTCCAGGCCAAGACGCGCAGCCATCCGGTCAGTTCGGAGGGCGGTCCGGCGCGGCACTGCGCCACCCGGTGCAGGCAGGGGAGCTCATCCAGGAGCCGGCGGTGCAGATTCTCGTCGCCAACTCGGGCCGCCCATTCCGCCCGTGTATCCGGTGACGGCACGTCCATGGACCGAGCCTGCCACCACTGCGGCCGTGCCGCAGTGCCGCAGTGCCGCAGTGCCGCAGTGCCGCCGGTCCACGAGGTCCCCGATCTTGTGACATCCCTCCAATAGGGTCACGCCATGGCCACGCCTCCCCGTTCGCGCGCCCGCGACGGCGGTGCGTACCTCTGCTCGTCCTGCGAGGCGACGTCGCTCCAGTGGGCCGGGCGTTGCCCGGCCTGCGGGGAGTGGAACACGCTGGGCCCGGTACCGGCGCGCCGCGTCGGCTCCCGATCACCCCGTCCCGAAAATGGTCCGCCGGCGCTAGCCCTGGTCGACGTCTCGACCGACGGCACCCGGCCGCTTCCGACTGGCGTCAGCGAGCTCGACCGCGTCATGGGGGGCGGCGTCGTGGCCGGCTCGGTCACGCTGCTCTTCGGGCCTCCCGGCATCGGCAAGTCGACGCTGCTGTTCCAGGTGCTCTCGTCGCTGGCGGCCACCGGGCTCGACGTCATGCTGGCCTCGGCCGAGGAGTCACTGGCGCAGGTGCGCGGCCGGGCCTCGCGTATCGGCCTGGTGCCCCGGAACCTGCTGGCCATCGAGGGTCCCGACGTCGAGGCGATCGAGGCCGCGGTGGAGCGACACCACCCGGCGCTGGTGGTGGTCGACTCGCTCCAGTCCGTCTCCGACCCCGAGCTGGGCCAACCCGCCGGCAGCCTGGCCCAGGTGCGCACCTGCGTCGAACGGCTCACCCGCATGGCGAAGTTGACCGGTGCGCCGTTGTTGCTGGTCGGCCACGTGACCAAGGACGGCGATCTGGCCGGGCCCCGCGCCGTCGAGCACCTGGTCGACACGGTGCTCTCCTTCGACGGCGACCGGCACCACGCCTTGCGGGTGCTGACGTCGGTCAAACACCGCTTCGGGCCGACGGGCGAGGTCGGCATCTTCGAGATGCGCGACGACGGCCTGCGCGCCGTGCCCGACCCCGGCCCGCTGCTGCTCGGCGACCGCATGGCCGGTGTCCCCGGCAGCGTGGTCGTGCCCGTCCTGCAGGGCCGACGGCCGCTCCTGGTGGAGGTGCAGGCCCTGCTCGGTCCCGGCAACGGCGGCGGCAGCGGCCCTCCCCGTCCCCAGACGTTGGGAATCGACGCCGCCCGGGCCAACCTCCTCCTCGCCGTCCTGGCCTGCCGCACCGCGGTCGAGATCCCGGCCTCGGCCCAGATGTTCGCCGCCGCCGTGGGCGGCATCACAGTGACCGAGCCGGCGGCCGACCTGGCCGTCGCCCTGGCCATGGCGTCGGTCATCACCGACATCCCCCTCCCACCCGACGTGGTGGTCTTCGGGGAGCTGGGCCTGGCCGGCGAGGTGCGCACCGTCCCGGGCGCCGACCGCCGCCTGGTCGAGGCGCAACGGGCCGGCTTCACCCGTGCGCTGGTGCCGGCGTCCGTCTCCGTGGCCGGGGGGCCGACCGCTGTCCCGGCCGGCCTACGGGTACTGGGGGTGCGTACCCTGGCCGAGGCCCTGAGCCTGGTCCATTCCGAGGCCGGTGCGCAGGGCGCGCCGGGTACGATGCCGGGGTGGCCGACGGCGCCGGCGGCAGCCAGCCTCTGAACGACGCGCTGGCGACGATTGCGCCGGGCACCAAGCTTCGTGAGGGCCTGGACCGGATACTGCAGGCCAAGCACGGCGCGCTGATCCTGGTCGGTGACGGCCCGGCGGTGCTGTCCGTCTGCACCGGCGGGTTCCTGCTCGACGCCGAGTACTCACCCCAACGCCTCTCCGAGCTGGCCAAGATGGACGGCGCCATCATCTTGGCTCCCGACGCCTCGCGCATTGCCCGGGCCAACGTGCACCTGGTGCCCAAGGCCACTATCCCCACCTCGGAGACGGGCACCCGCCACCGCACGGCCGAGCGGGTGGCCCGTTCCATCGACGTGCCGGTGATCGCCGTCTCCGAGGCGATGGCGACCATCGCCGTCTACCGCAACGACCTCAAGCACACGACGCAGTCCGCCGGCTGGCTCATCGACCGCTCGAGCCAGGCGCTCTCCACCCTGCAGCGCTTCCGCGCCCGCTATGACGACGCCTTGTCCACGCTGACCCGGCTCGAGATGGAGGACTCGGTCTCGGTGCGCGACGTCGTGGCGGTGCTCCAGCCCGGCGAGATGGTCCGCCGCATCGCCGAGGAGATCGAGGGCCACCTCGTCGAGCTCGGGTCCGACGGGCGCCTCATCCACCTGCAGACCGACGAGCTGCGCTCGGGCGTCCCCGAGAGCCTGGCGCTGGTGCTGCGCGACTACGCCGACGACCGGAGCATCGCCCACCTGCGCTCCCTCTCGGCCGACGCGCTCATGGACCTGCCCAAGGTTGTCGCCGCCCTCCACCTGCCCGACTCCGACGACCAGCTCCACATCGGGCTGGCCCCCCACGGGTACCGGCTCTTGCACCGGCTCCCCCAGCAGTTGTCCGAGACCCTCATCGAGCGCCTGGTGGAGCGGTTCGGCTCGTTGCCCGAGATCCTCTCCGCCTCGGCGGCCGAGCTTGAGTCGGTCGAGGGCATCGGCGCCGCCACCGCCCGCCACATCCGCGACGGCCTGGCCCGGCTGGTCGAGGCCAGCATCTTCGAGCGCTACGAATGACGGGGTGATCTGGTAAAATAGGTGGCCACCTCTGGACGGTCCACCCCGTCCCGGTCGCCTCCGCACCAGCATCGCCGCAGCTCTGCGTGCCCGTGTGGGAGCAGCCGATCCACCCAAAAGGGAGCCCTGAGTCCTGTGTCCTTCAAGGTCGGAGACAAAGTCGTCTATCCCCACCACGGGGCCGCCGTCATCGAGAAGCGGGAGACCAAGGTCGCCTTCGGCGAGAAGCGCGAGTACCTGGTCCTGCGCCTCGCCTACGGCGATCTGATCCTCAACGTGCCCGCCGACAACACCGAGGGTGTGGGCCTGCGCGAGGTCATCAACGACGAGGAGGTCGAGGAGGTGTTCGCCGTGCTGCGCAAGAAGGAAGCGCGCATGCCGACGAACTGGTCCCGCCGCTACAAGAACCACTCCGAGAAGCTGCGCTCTGGCGACATCTACCAGGTGGCCGAAGTGGTGCGGAACCTCTCCATCCGGGACAAGGACAAGGGTCTGTCCGCCGGCGAGAAGCGCATGCTGCAGCGGGCGCGCCAGATCCTGGTGTCCGAGCTGACCTTTGCGCTCAACGTGGACGAGGAGACGGCCGAAGAGCGTCTGAACGAGGCGCTGACCTGATCGCACCGCCCGACCACGCGCGGGCCGAAGCGAAGGTGTGGTCGATCGTCGTGGCGGGCGGCAGCGGCCGGCGGTTCGGGCAGTTGAAGCAGTATGCCTTGCTGGGTGGCCGCCCGGTACTGGAATGGGCCGTGTCGGCGTGCCGGACCTGTTCCGCCGGCGTCGTCCTCGTGGTCCCCGACAGTACTCACAGCGCGGACGGAGCCGACGGCGCCGACCGTGATTCCCACGGCGCCGATGTCGTCGTCACCGGTGGCGCAACCCGGGCTGACTCGGTGCGCTGTGGCCTGGCCGCCGTTCCCGACGATGCCGAGGTCGTGGTGGTCCATGACGCGGCGCGACCGCTGGCCTCACCGGCCCTCTTCATCGCCGTCATCGCGGCGGTGACCGACGGGGGAGCAGACGGGGCCGTGCCCGGTGTCGCACCGAGTGACACCATCAAGGTCGTGGACGAGTCCGGGCGCGTCACCAACACCATCGACCGCACCACGCTGGTCGCCGTGCAGACCCCGCAGGCCTTCCGGGCCGTCCTGCTGCGGCGCGCCCACGATGAGGCGCTGCCGGCCGAGAGCCCGCCGGCCGGCGCCCCCGCCACCGACGACGCCATGCTGGTCGAGGCGTTGGGTGGCACGGTGCAGGTGGTGCCCGGCGAGCCCGGCAACGTAAAGATCACCGATCCCGGCGACCTCGAGGTCGCGGAGCGCCTGCTGGCGGAAGCGAGGGCGAAGGCGTGAGCGTCCGCATCGGCCAGGGCATCGACGTCCACCGCTTCTCGGACGACCCCCACCGTCCGCTCGTCCTGGGCGGCGTCGAGATCGAGGGCGGGCGCGGGTTGGGCGGGCACAGCGACGCCGATGCCGTGTGCCACGCGTTGGCCGACGCCGTACTGGGTGCACTTGGGCTGGGCGACCTGGGTCGCCATTTCCCCGACACGGACCCCGCGTGGGAAGGAGCCGACAGTGTGACCTTGCTCACCGAGGTGGTCGGCATGGCGGCCGCCCACGGGTACGCCTGCGCCAACGCGGACTGCACCGTCATCGCCGATGCCCCCCGCTTGGCGCCGCACACCGCCGCCATGGTGGAGCGACTCAGCGCGGTGCTCGACGCCCCCGTCTCGGTGAAGGCGACCCGGGCGGAGGGCCTGGGCGCGTTGGGCCGTGCCGAGGGCATCGCCTGCCTGGCCGTCGTGCTGATGGAGTCAACGTGAGCCCCCGTCCGCGCCCGCCGGCGCGGGGCGGGCCGCGCCGGACGCCGGCGGGGAACCGCCAGGAGCCGCGCCGGAACAGATCGGGGTCCGGCCAGAACGGCGGCGGGCAGCGTCCCGACCGGCGCCCCGGCCCGCGCAGCGAGCTCGGCGGCGACCAGGTCGAGGGACGCCGGGCCGTCCTGGAGTTGCTGACGGTCGGGCGGCGAACCGTGCGCCGGATCTTGCTGGCCGAGGACCAGGACCCTTCGCCTCAGCTGGACCGCATAGAGGAGCTGGCCGGGCGCATGCGCGTCCCGGTCGAGACAGTCCCGCGTACTCGGCTCGATGCGCAGGCCCGTACCGAGTCGCCTCAGGGCGTCCTGGCCCTGGCCCGTCCCCTCGAGCCGGTGCCGCTCGAGGACCTGGCCGCGCCCGACCGCCGCGGCACGCCACCGTTCCTCCTGGTGGCGGCCGGCATCACCGACCCCCGCAACCTCGGGGCGCTCCTGCGCAGCGCCGAATGTGCGGGCGTGACGGGCGTCGTGCTGCCGCGCCACCGCTCGGCGCGGCTGTCGCCCACGGTGACCAAGACGGCCGCCGGGGCGATCGAGCACCTGCCGTTCGCGGTGGTGGGCGGCGTGCCGGCCGCGCTGAGCGAGCTGCGCGACCTCGGCGTGTGGTCGATCGGCCTGGCCGGCGAGGCGGACCAGTCGCTCTACGACCTGCCGCTCGGCGACGGTCCCGTAGCCCTGGTCGTCGGCAGCGAGGAGAAGGGGTTGGCGCCGCTGGTACGCAAACGCTGCGATGCGGTGGCCGCAATCCCCCAGCACGGCACGCTGCCATCGCTCAACGTCGGTGTCGCCGGCGCGGTCGCCTGCTTCGAGGTGGCGCGCCAGCGGTCGGCAAGATCGATGGCGCAGGGCTGACCGACCTCCACCTCGCCCCGGCCCCGCACGGGCCCGCCGTACGCTGAGGCCGTGCACGGAGCCGGCACGAGCTCGTGGAGAATCGCCGTCGACAACGGCAACGCGCTGAACGCGGCGTGCCCCCTCGTCTCATGCACCTCAGCGCCGGTGCGCCGTCCCCAGTGGCGCTCGAGGCGGCACCTGCCTGGCACCGGTGGTGGACCTCGCTGGCATC
>Ga0302229_10002896_pt1 | contig 12207 bp, 10 predicted proteins | sample II_Palsa_N1_3_FD_193518 | JGI IMG/M metagenome (GOLD analysis project Ga0302229, IMG submission 193518) | Peat permafrost microbial communities from Stordalen Mire near Abisko, Sweden - II_Palsa_N1_3 | ecosystem: Environmental > Terrestrial > Soil > Palsa > Peat permafrost | place: Sweden...
CCCCGCCTCGAAGTCGACGACACCTGGTACGGCTACCGCTACGCCGGCCTCCGCACCACCCCCAACGGCAACACCCACGTGCGCGTCACCGCCTACGCGCTGCCGTACGCGACGATGGTCGCGTCGATCCCGTTCAGCGTGGGCTGCGGGATGTTCGTGCCGATCGACGACGAGAACTGCTGGCGCTACTTCTCCGCGCCGAAGGCGTGGCGGAACCCGCGCAACTACGGCGGCACGAACCTGTTCGCCCTCGCCCCGTTCTCCACCCCGGTCAGCAATCCGGGCAACGGGATCACCCCCCGTCTGTACACGGCGGAGAACGACTACCAGCTGTCCCAGGAGGTCCGGGAGAAGCGGGGCATCTTCAGCGGCGTCGACGACTTCGTGAGCCAGGACCTGATGGTGACCGAGTCGATGGGCCCGATCTACGACCGCTCGCAGGAGCAGCTCGGCTCCACCGACCGGGCTATCACCCGGATGCGGCACATCCTCCTGTCGGCCGCCCGCGGGCTGGCCGAGGGCAAGGAGCCGCCAGCCGTGACCGGTGACTTCCGATTTATCCGCGGCGCGGAGAAGATTTTGGAGCCGGGCGAGGACTGGCGGCTGCTCGGCACCGAGGACGACCCGGTCGTCCGGGAGTCCGCCACCGCGACCACCGGCGTGCAGCTGACCGACATGGTGGACTGACCAGCAGCGCCTCATCGAGCAAACAGAACACCGTGACGCGGCGGTGAGCTGATCGTCGGGCGGCTACGGCCTCACGTTCTCGCTCGGACTCGTGACCGGCGGGCGGCGTCCTGGTCATCGCCCGCCTCGTTCAGGGCGCGGCGGCCGCGATGATGGTCCCCCTCACGTGCCTGTTCGGCTTACGGAGTGTTCCCGAGTCCCGGTCACCGACCCGCCCCTGCCTCGACCTGCGGGGCGTCGCCCTGCTCACCCTCGCCGCCGGGCTGCTGATCATCCCGATCGTCGAGGGCGGCGCCCTCGGCTGGCCGCTGTGGTGCTGGCTCTTCCTTGCCGCGGTACCCCTGTCCGGCGCGGCGTTCGCGTGGTGGGAGCACCGGGTCCGCGTCTGGCGGCAGCCTGTCGAGCGGCGCGCTGGTCGGGCGCTACGGCCGCGGCACGCTGACCGCGGGGGCGGCTTTCCAGGCGGCGGGCCTGCTCGTGCTCCTCGCGGCGAGCAGGCCCGGCCAGCCCACGGCGCTGGTGCTCGCCGGGGTGACGCTGCTCGGCCTCGGGCAGGGCCTGCTGATCCCGCCGATCATCGGCGTGGTGCTGAGCCGCGTCCCGGTCGCGGACCCGGGGGCCCCGGCCGGCGTGCTCGTCACTGTCCAGCAAATGTCGGGGACCATCGGCCTGGCCCTGGTGAGCCTGGTCTTCTTCGCGGCTGTCGGCAGCGGGCAGACCGGCGGCTACGTCGCCGGCTTCCGGGTGGCGTGCCTGTGCGACCTGGCGCTGGCGCTTGGCACGCTGACGCTAACGCGGCTTCTCGCCCCCGGGAACGACCGCGGCGGGTAGCTCCATCGCGGCGCCGGTGCCGAGCCCCTGGACGAGTGCCCGCACGAGCTCCTTGCGCGCCCGCAGGAGCTCGTCCTTGGGCATGCCCTCGGTCAGGCGCTTGGTCGACTGCGGGAACATCGTCGGCCAGAACGTGATGGCGATGAACGCGAGCGTCAGGACATGCGGGTCGAGCTCCGGGTCGATCTCGCCCCTGTCCTGGGCGGCGCGGATGGCCAGCAAGTCGCCGGGCACCGTCCCCGCGGGGTACGGCGCGCTCCCCGCACCGCCGTCCAGTGCTTCCCACATCAGCAGCCGCGCCCAGGTCTGCCAGCGCGGCGTCATCGCGACGTCGATGTTGGCGAGGAGCCGGTCGACCAGCGGCTCGTCGGTGACGCCGCGCACGAAGTCCTCGAAGTGCTGCGAGCTCAGTCGCTCCCGCACGGCGTCATACAGCCCCCGCTTGCTGCCGAAGTGGTAATAAAGCGACCGGGGGCTTACGTCCGCCCGGCTCACGATCCGCTCCACGCGGGCGCCGGCGAATCCGTACTTCGCGAACTCGCGCATAGCGGCGCTCAGTATTCGCTCGGCCGCTGTAGCCGGCACCTTGCCGCTGCGTGATGCGCCTCGAGGCTGGCTCACCAGCTCATGATAGGCGGACGAGCCTGTTTGGACAGCACGCCTTGACGACTTCGATGGTGACAGGGAATTGGACGGAGCAGGGCGGAGCAACGGTCCGTTCGATAGGACGATCTTGAATTTCGCTCTCTGGCTTCATCTTTCTCTAGATCGAGCGTACTGTGATTAGATCGATCGATCTAGAGGTGGGGTACCGTGCGAACCAGGACGTCCGACGACCGGCGCACCTTCACCGAGCGGGCGCGGCGCGCTCAGATCGCCCAGTGCGCGGCGGATGCCATCGCCGAGGTTGGCTACGCCGACGCCTCGATGGCCGAGATCGCCCGACGGGCCGGGGTCGCGAAAAGCGTCGTCTCGTATCACTTTTCCGACCGAGCGGAGCTCATGGGCGAGGTGTTCCGCACCGCGCTGGCCACGTACGCGACGTTCATGGAGCCCCGGCTGGCCCGGGCGACGAGCGCGCCCGACCGGCTCCGGGCTTACATCGTCGGGACGGCTGATTACGTCGTCGAGCAACGGAGCCTGCATGTGGCCGTCATGGAGATCGCCTTCAACGCCACCGCCGCCGACGGACGCCCGCTGGTCGCGACCATGCCGCTGCGGGCACCGGAGCCCTCGGTGGAGGACATCCTGCGCCAGGGGCAGCGCGACGGGGAGTTCCGAAACTTCGACGTGCAGGTGGTGGGCGGGGTGGTGCGCTCCGCGCTCACCCACGACATGGTGCTGCGGCAGCGGAATGACCCGCGCACCGACCTGCGGGACTACGCCGAGGAACTGGTGCGCCTGTTCGACCTTGGAGTCCGGCGATGACCGCGGAGGCGAAGGCCGCGGAGCTTCGGGTGCCACTGGTGATGGCACTGGACGACCCGGGCGCGGTGCCCGAGCTGGTCGGCGGCAAGGGCGCCTCGCTGTCCCGGCTGGCACGGGCCGGGTTCAAGGTCCCGGCCGGGTTCGACGTGACGACCGGGGCCTACCTCGATTTTCTTGACGGCGACGGGCTGCGAGGGGAACTGCTAGCGGCCGTGTCCTTGGTCGACGTGTCCGACCCGGGCACGGTCGAGGCGGCCGCCGGGCGCATCGGCGAGCTGTTCGCGGCCCGGCCCGTGCCCGCCGCGACGGCGGCGGCGATCGCCGCCGCCTACGCCGCCCTCGGCGACGCCGCGGTGCCGGTCGCGGTCCGTTCCTCGGCGACGGTCGAGGACCTGCCCGGCCTTTCTGCCGCCGGGCAGCACGACACGTATCTCAACATCCACGGGTCGGCGGCCGTGCTGGACGCGGTCAGGCGGTGCTGGGCCTCGCTGTGGTCGGCGCGGGCCATCGGCTATCGCGCTCGCCGTGGTATCTCGCCGGACGACGTGAGCATCGCCGTCGTCGTGCAGCGGCTCGTGCCGGCCGAAGCGGCCGGCGTCATGTTCACGATCGATCCGGTCGACGGCGCCCGGGACAAGGTCGTCGTCAGCGCGAACTGGGGTCTGGGCGAGTCCGTCGTCTCCGGTGACGTCACCCCGGACGTCGCGGTGGTCGACCGGGAGTCGGGGGCGCTGGCCAGCTACCAGCTGGGCGGCAAGGAGGTCATGACGGTGGCCGACGGCGCCGGCACGCTCGAGACGGAAACGCCGGCTGACCTGCGCTCGGCCCCGGTGCTTTCGCCGGATCAGGCGGGCGAGCTGGCGCGGGTCGGGCTGGCGATCGAGAAGCTGTACGGCCAGCCGGTCGACGTCGAGTGGGCGCGGGCCGACCGCGAGTTGTGGGTCGTCCAGGCCAGGCCGATCACGGCCGTCGCCGCCCGGCCAGCCGCCGGGGAGGTCCCAGGCGAGCAGTGGAACGACAGCCTGGCGGGCGACTACCTGTGGACCAACGGCAACCTGGGCGAGGCGCTGCCCGACGTGATGACGCCCGCTACCTGGTCGTACCTCGAGCTGTTCATGTCACGGATGATCTTCCCGCCGAGCGTGCCTGGTTATCAGGGCTACGGGCGGATCGGCGGGCGCTTCTACGCGAACGTGAGCATGTCGATGTCGCTTGAGGCCCTGGTCGGTATCTCGCGACGGCGCTTCGTCGCGCTCTTCGGCCCGGTCATGGGCAGGCTCCCTCCGGTTGAGGAGATCCCGCGGGCCCGGCTTCCCCGCTGGAAGGCGAGCCGGCTGATGGTGCCCGCGACGTTCGCCTCGCTCCGGCGGATCAACGCGAGCGAGAAGCGGATGCCGCGGTTCCTCGCGGACGCGCCCGAGCGTTGCGATCGGCTGCGGGCCGAGATCGACCAGACCGACGACGTCGCCGCCCTGGCCGACCTGTGGCCTGCGAAGGTCCGGCCGCTGCTGGTGGAGGCGGCCGACATGCTGACCGCCGCGGGGTCGGCGGGCGGCACCACGCTGGTGTCGGTTCCCGGCAAGCTGGCGGCGCTGGTCGGCGAGGCCGATGCGGCCCTGCTGCTGTCCGGGCAGCGGGCCGAGGGCCCCGCGACCACGTCGCTGGCCAGCCTTGGACCGGTCGTGGGGCTGGCGCGCCTCGCCCGCGGCGAGATCGACCGGGACGCCTACGCCCGCGAGTACGGACACCGCGGCGCCCACGAGGTCGAGCTGTCGATCCCGCGACCGGCGGAGGATCTGGGCTGGATCGACGAGCAGCTCGCCGCGCTCGGTCGTAGCGATCACGACGACGCCCGCGACGCCGACGCGCTGCTGGCCAAGCAGGACGCGGCCCGGGCCGCGTCCTGGGAGAGGCTGGCCCGCCAGGACCCACGGAAGGCGGCGGCGGTGCGCAAGCTCATCACCGCCTGGGCGCCGGCCGCCCGCGGCCGCGAGGCGGCCAGATCCGAGGTGATCCGGTCGGTCTGGGTCGCGCGGACCTGGGTGCAGCGCGCCGGGGAGCTCACCGGGTGCGGGGATGACCTGTTCTTCCTCGAGTTGCCGGAGACGCTCGGCTTGCTGCGCGGGGAGCGGGCGGCGCTCGAGCGGGTACCGGCCCGGCGGGGCGCCTACGAGACCTACGCGGCGCTGCCGTCCTATCCCACGCTCATCCGAGGGCGCTTCGACCCGATCCGCTGGGCGGCGGACCCCGACCGGCGCAGCGACTACTACGACGAGGGCGCCGACCGGACCACCACGGATGTGGAGGACGCTATTACCGGGTTCCCGGGCGCGGCCGGGGTGGTCGAGGGGACGGCGCGGGTGCTGCGCACGCCCGAGGACGGCAGCCAGCTCCGGGACGGCGAGATCCTCGTGACCACGGTCACCAACATCGGCTGGACTCCGATTTTCCCGCGCGCGGCCGCGGTCGTCACCGATGTGGGCGCGCCGCTCTCGCATGCCGCGATCGTGGCCCGCGAACTCGGCATCCCGGCCGTGGTCGGCTGCGGAAACGCGACGATGCTAGTGCGCAGCGGCGATCGGGTCCGGGTCGACGGGGGCGCCGGCACGGTCGAGATCCTCGACCGAGGAGGAGACGCGGCCTGACTGGCGCCGCTGCCACCGCAGTGGCAAGGGCGCCGTCAACGGGACGCTTCTGGCCTTTACGATGTACTTGCTATTCCTGGCATGGCCCGCATCTTGAGCAGGGAGCGACTCCGTGACCGGACACGACGGCTGGGACGAGCAGGAAGCGCGGGAACGCTGGACCGAGCTGGGAATCCGCGTCGACATCCCTCATCCGGCCCGGGTCTACGACTACATGCTGGGCGGGAGAGACCACTTTGCGGCCGATAGGGAAATGGCCGAGGTCGGGCTGAGGCACATGCCGGAGATGCTCGTGTCCTCGCGGGAGAACCGGGCCTTCCTCGTCCGGGCGGTCCGGTTCTTGCGCGACGCGGGCGTCCGCCAGTTTCTCGACATCGGGGCCGGACTGCCGACCAGCCCGACCACCCACGAAGTCGCCCGGGAGTCCGGCCTCGGGGCGCGGGTCGTCTACGTCGACAACGACCCCGTCGTGTTCCGCCTCGCGCAGGCCCAGGTGGCGGACGACGAGAACGTCGCGGTGATCCCGGCTGACCTGCGCGATACGGACGACGTGCTCGCTCAGGCCGGAGAACTGCTTGACTTCAGCCAGCCGGTGGGGCTGCTGCTGGTCGCGGTCCTGCACAACATCGCGGACGCGGAAGACCCGGCGGGCATTGCCGCCCGGTACATGTCCGCGCTCGCGCCCGGCAGCTATGTTGTCATCTCGCACTCAACCGACGAGTTCGCCCCCGATCGGACGCACGCCGCCTCGGCCGCCGCGACGGAGCGAGGGGCTACCTGGATTCCCCGGCCCAAGGACGAGATCGCGCGCATGTTCAACGGCCGGGACCTTGCGCCGCCCGGACTGGTGCTCGTCTCCCGCTGGCGACCGGAGACGGAGCCGGGCCCAGATGCTGACCAGGCCTGGACCTACGGCGGAATCGTCCGGGTCTGAGGCGTGCTCTGTTAGCCAGACTTTCAGGGGCCCGATGCTCAGGGCAGGTTGCCGGAGATGATGTCGGCGAGGGTCACCGTCTCGAGCACCGCTCGCTCGTTAGCGCGCAGCGCGATCCACACCCGCTGCAACGGCGCCGCCGCTCCCGGGTACGACACGTTCTCCGGCCGCTCGCCGCGGATCCCGAGCAGTTGGCCGTCGGTGGCTCTGATGATCTCGGCCAGCGAAATCTCCGCGGCCGGCCGGGCGAGCCAGAAGCCGCCGTCCGGCCCGCGCTGGCTGCGCACGATGTTGCTACGCCGCAGGTGGGTCAGGATGGCCTCGAGGAACTTGGCGGGAATGCCCTGGGCTTGAGCGAGGTGCTCCGCCGTGACATGGTGATCGTGCGCCGCGGCGAGCTCGATGGCGGCTCGCAGCGCGTAGTCGGCGCGGGCAGACAGTCGCATGAACCCCATTATCCTCTTTTCCGATCGTTTTAATAGTATTGACATTTGGACCTGGACCTAGACCTAGACCTACTGTGGCGTCGCCGCGGTGCGCGCATCCCAAGGGCGGCATCGCCGCACTGACAGAAACTACGTTCACGAGGACTGGTATTCGTACCTCCGCTCTGCGAGAATCTTATTTCCACATTTAGTGATCTGATTGAACCTTATGGCCTGTTGCCTGGGAGGGCTGAGCGGGATGAGCGACAACGGCTCCCTGGAGTTCAACTCGTTGATGCAGCGCCGCATCCGCGAGGTGCTGACGCTGGACGGGAGCGCAACCGCGCTGACTTTTCGCGGCCTGACCTTCCCCTGGTCGTTCTACTCGGACGCGATCGCCGCTCTTGAGTCGTCGCTGGCCGGCCATCCGCGGGCGGGCCGGATCGGGATAGTGCTGCGCAACCGCCCTGGGCCGCTGGCAGCGCTGATCGCCACCGTCGGCACCGGGCGCGAGGTAGTGACGCTGACCCCGCACCTCGGTGATGCCGGCCTGGCGCAGGACATCGTCGACCTGGCGCCCGACGTGATCGTGGCGGAGGACGAGGACTGGGCCCGCGTCGCGGTTCTCGACGCGGCCGAGCAGGTCGGCGCCTTCGCGCTGCGGGCCGGAACCGACCGTGCCCTCGCCGCGCAGCCGGTCAGCTGGTCACCGAATCCGGCACTCCGCCATCCCGGAGATGTCGCCGTGCTGATGATGACGAGCGGCACCACCGGACGCCCCAAGCGGGTCGAGTTGACGCACGACCGCATGGTTGCGGCGTTCCGGGCGGGAGGGCTGGCCATCGACGAGACACAGGGGCCTGCGCTGAACGAGCGGACCGACATCTTGTGGGCGCCCCTTTCGCACATTAGCGGGCTCTACTTCGCGCTCACCCACGCAATGGATGGCCGCAGCCTCGCCCTGCTCGAGAGGTTCGAGGTCGACGCGTGGGTGGAGCTCGTCAGGCGGCACCGCCCCGGCTACGTCCGGCTGGCGCCCACGGCGCTGCGGATGGTGCTGCAGGCGGACGTCCCGGCCGACGCGTTCACGAGCGTCCGTGCCGTCGGGTCGGGTACCGCGCCGCTCCCACCGGAACTTGCGGAGGCGTTCGAGGACCGTTACGGAGTTCCGGTCCTCACTAATTACGGCGCGACCGAGTTCGCCGGCGCGGTCGCCGGGTGGACGCTCAAGGACAAGAGGCACTGGGATCGGCGTAAGCGCGGCAGCGTCGGGCGCGCACGCGGCGGCGTTGAGCTGCGGGTCGTCGATGCCGAGACGGGCGATGCCCTCCCGCTCGGTGAGGTCGGCCTGCTCGAGGCACGAGGCAGCCAGCTACCGGGAGACGGTGCCTGGCAGCGGACCACCGACCTCGCCGCAATCGATGAAGACGGGTTCTTGTTCATCCACGGTCGCGCGGACGACGCGATCAACCGGGGCGGCTTCAAGATTCCCCCCATCCTGATCGAGGAGGCGCTCCTCGCACACCCGGCGGTCGACGAGGCCTGCGCCGTCGGACTACCCGACCCGAGGCTGGGAGAGGTGCCCGCCGTCGCGGTGACGCTCGCCGGCCGCGTCACCGAACAGGAGCTGATGGAGTACCTCGCGAGCAGGCTGACCAACTACCAGCGCCCGGTCTCGATCAAGGTGGTCGGCCAGCTGCCGCGGACGCCCTCACTCAAGATCAGCCGCGCCCTGGTGCGCGAGCAGTACTTCAGCGGCCCAAGTCCGCAGGACTAATCGCGGAGGGCCAGTACAGACTGTGCCCTTCGGCGGGCGGCCGGGTCGCTGTGGCTATCCGCGCGTTGCGATGCCCAAGACGAAGATGTCGGCATAGGACTTGGCGACTTCCTTGACCGAGAAATGGCCGCCCGCCCGTAGCGACAAGTACGTGTAGTTATGCATGCCGAGCCATGCGGTGACCGCCAGCCGGGTGTCAACCGGCCGGAAGTCGCCCGACTCGATGCCGCGCTGGAAGACGGCCTCGACCCGCCGCTCGTAGGCACGGCGCCGCTGCCGGAACGTCTCGGCGTTCTTGCCGGTCAGCGCGGGGAAGTCATGCAGGAACACCCACACGTGGTCGGGAAAGCGGAAGATCACGTCGAGCAGTTCCTCGCCGAGCATCGCCAACTGTTCCGGCGGGGTGCCGCCCGCCAGGTCCACCCGGTCCGCGCCCAGCATGACCTCGTCCATGACGCGATCGTGGATGGCGGCGAGCAGCTCCTCCTTGGCGCCGATGTAGTAGTAGAGAGCGCCCTTCCCGATGCCGTTCGCCTCGCAGAGCTCGTTCGTGCTCGTGGCGTGATAGCCGCGGTCGGCGAACACCTTGGCGGACGCGTCCACGATCTCGTGGCGGCGCTGCTGCCACTTGGCGCTCTTGCCCTGCTTGTCCTTAACCCTGGTTTGCGGCACTCTGCTGCCTCATCTAGTCGGGAGCTTCCTTGCCCACTAAAATAACGTGTTCCGACGGGTCGGCCTAAGACGACACCTTGGGCGTCCCGCGCGTGTAACGCCGCACTGACTGTGCTCCGCCTGCTATCAGGATACAGCTGACTGGTCAGTCGAATCAATGACAGCACGACGGGCGCGGCCACGGCCGGGGAGAATCGTCGGCCGGTCTTGGGGTTGCTCGGGGTTTGCTCATTGCGCTGTTCACCTTGCTGTTCCTATTATGTACTGACCAGTCAGGCTAGATCGCAAGGCGAGAGGGCCATGGACTTCACACTCACCGAGTTCGAGGGCGAGCTGCTTGACCTGGGCCGCACCTACGCCGAACGCGAGATCGCCCCGGCGGCGGCCCGGGCCTGGCACGAGGAGCGCTGTCCGACCGAACTGCTGCGCGGGCTCGGCGAGCTCGGACTGCTCGGCGCGCTGGTGCCGGAGAAGTGGGGCGGCATCGGTTCCACCACCGTCGGCTACGTGGCCCTGCTCGAGGCCCTGGCAACGGTGGACCCGTCGGTGGCGACGGCCTGGCAGGCGCACTCCACCATCGGCAGCCTCCCGCTGCTGCTGTTCGCCGACGACGAGCAGCGCGAGCGGTGGCTCCGGCCGCTGGCCGAGGGCCGCAAGCTCGGCGCCTTCGGGCTGACCGAGCCGGGGGCGGGTTCTGACGTGCGGTCGCTGCGGACGAGGGCCGAGCAGGTGTCGGGCGGGTGGGTGCTGAACGGCCAGAAGGCCTTCATCACCAACGCCGGCACCGACATGAGCTTCGGCGTCACCGTGCTCGCCCGCACTGGCGAGGACGGTGACGGCAAGCCGCGCTTCGGCAGCTTCATCGTCGAGAAGGGGGCCGAGGGTTACACGCTGGGGCCGAAGCTGCGCGGCATCGGGTGGAAGTCGGCGGATACCAGAGACCTGTTCTTCGACGATGTCTTCGTGCCCGACGGCCAGGTTGTCGGCGAGCCGGGGGGCGGGCTCGGCCAGTTCCTTTCCGCCCTTGAGGTCGGCCGGATCTCGGTCGCCACCCTCGCCATCGGCACCGCGGCGGGGGCGATGCGGCTGGCGCTGGCCTACGCCAAGCAGCACGAAGCGTTCGGCACTCCCATCGCCAGCTTCCAGGCCATCCAGTTCAAGCTGGCGGACATGGCGACCGAGATCGAGGCCGCCCGCTGGCTCACCTACTACGCCGCCGCGCTGCGCGATGCGGGCAAGCCGTTCAAGAAGGAGGCCGCCATGGCCAAGCTGAAGGCCAGTCAGGTCGCCACGTCGGCGGTGAGCGAGGCGGTGCAGATCTTCGGCGGAGCCGGCTACATGCTGGACAGCGACGTCGCCCGGTTCTACTGCGACGCGAAGGTGCTGGAGATCGGCGAGGGAACCAACGAGATCCAGCGCCTCGTCATCGCCCGCGAACTCGGCTGCTAGCGACCGTGGAAGACGAGAAATCCGCCGCGCACGCGCCTGCCGCCGACCACCTCGGGCTGGCCGGGCGGCGCGTGGTGATCACCGGCGCCGGGCGCGGCCTCGGCCGCGTGCTGGCCGGCGCCTTCGACGCCGCGGGCGCGCGGCTTGCCCTGGTCGCACGGTCTAAGCCCGCCCTCGAAGGCGTGGCCGGCCAGCTCGCCGGCGGCCACCTGATCTGCCCCGGTGACGTGCGGGACGACCTGTTCAACGAGACCGTGGCCGAGCGGATGACGGAGCGGTTCGGCGGCATCGACGTGTGGATCGCCAACGCGGGGGTGTCGCGCGAGGACCAGGACATCACCCGCCTATCCCCCGACGCCTGGCGCGACGTCATCGACACCAACCTGACCGGAACGTTCCTCGGCGTGCGGGCGGCCGTGCCCCGGATGGGGGCCGGCGGCCGCATCATCGTCACCGGCTCGGTGCTCGGCGACCGGCCGCACGGTCGGCTGGCCGCCTACTCGGCGTCCAAAGGCGGCCTCCATGCCCTGGTCAGGTCGCTGGCGCAGGAACTCGGGCCCCGCCAGATCACCGCCAACGCGGTGGCTCTGGGCTGGTTCGAGACCGGGCTCGGCGCGTTCTGGCACCGCGACGCCGACCGCGAACAGGACATCGCGGCGCACACGGCACTCGGCCGCTGGGGGACGGCGGAGGACCTGACCGGCGTCTACCTGTTCCTGGCGTCCGCCGCGTCGGCGTACATCACTGGCACCACGATCACCGTTGACGGCGGCTACTCGCTGCTGTGACGCTCGATCCCAATGACGATCGCAAGGCTCCCGACCTGACGTCGAAGGAGATGACCATGTTCAACCTCGCCCGGTCCCTCGACCGGAACGCGGACCGCACGCCGGATGAGGCCGCGGTGATCTTCCGCGATACCCGGCTGACCCACCGGCAGCTCCTCGGCCGGGTCAACGCGCTGGCGGCCGCGTTCCGAGCGGCCGGCGTGGGCGAGGGCGACATCGTGGCGCTGCTGATGGGCAACTGCCCCGAGTTCCTGGAGAGCGCGCTGGCGGTGAACCGGGTCGGCGCGGCGTTCCTGCCGCTCAACGTGCGGCTGGCCGAGCCCGAACTCGAGTACATCATCAGGCATGCGGGCGCGGCGGCGATCGTGACCGAGCCGGGGCTGGCCGGGCCGGTCGCCGCCATCGGCGGCCGGCTGACGACCCCGTGGACGATGGTGGTGGTGGCTGGCCAGGGCAAGGAGGCCACGACCGCGGGGGTCCCGTACGAGACGTTCCTCGGCGCGCACCGCGGCGCCTCCGTTCCCCCGGCCGATGTCACCCAGGCGGAACTGCACCGGCTCATGTACAGCTC
>Ga0302229_10002915_pt1 | contig 12149 bp, 7 predicted proteins | sample II_Palsa_N1_3_FD_193518 | JGI IMG/M metagenome (GOLD analysis project Ga0302229, IMG submission 193518) | Peat permafrost microbial communities from Stordalen Mire near Abisko, Sweden - II_Palsa_N1_3 | ecosystem: Environmental > Terrestrial > Soil > Palsa > Peat permafrost | place: Sweden...
CGTTGGCCACGGTTAGTTCGGCACCGGGCTGCGAGCACGCGGACAGCTTGTCCCGGTAGTACTGCTCCACCCCGCCGTGCCAGTCGAGGTGGTCCGGGTGCAGCGAGGTGACCGCGACCACGGGCGGAGAGTACGGCAGGTCAGTAGCCTGATAGCTGGACACCTCGATGACCCAGTAGTCGAAGTCGCCCGACCCGGAATCCTCGGCGGGGTCGTACGGCGACGCGCCGATGTTCCCGCCGACCATGCACCGGTAGCCCAGCTCAGTCAGCAGGTGTCCGGTGACAGACGACGTGGTGCTCTTGCCCTTGGTTCCCGTTACGGCGAGGACGCGGCGCAGGTCGGCTTCGGCGAGCCACAGGCCCAGGCCGCCGACCACCGGGATGCCCAGCCCGGACAGGCGGGCCACCTCGGGCCGGTACCGGCTCAGGCCAGGCGTCTTCACCACCACGTCGCACTGTTCCAGGGCGGCGAGCCCGCCCTCGCTGGTGGCGAGCACCGGGCGGCCGTCAGGGTCGGCCTGAGGGTGGTCATCGACCAGGATCGGCTCGACGCCCAGAGAGGCTAGCTTGCGCAGGTTCGCGTGGCCCTCGCGGCCCAGGCCCCAGATGCCGACCTTGGCTCCGGCCAGGTCAGACCAGGAGAGTTTGGCCCTGGTCATCGGTAGCCGGCCGGGATGAAGTTCTGGCCCACCGGGGCCAGCATGGCCACGGCGTCCGCGGCGGACGGCGCGTCCGGCCAGCCGGCCACCTCGAGCGCAAGTTCGGCGAGCAGCGCGTCACCGGCTCGGTCGTCCCGGCGCGCGGCCAGCAGGACCGCGGCCCGGCACTCGCTGACCTCGCCGACGCACTCGAACGGCTTGGCGCCCGCGCCCAGCAGGGCCCGGAACTTCCCGGCCAGCCCCGGATTACCGAGCGGTTCCCCGGTCACCGCGAAGATCCGCCGCAGCGCCCCGGCCGGCAGGAACGGCGCGAGGATCAGGTCGATAAAACAGCATTTGTCGCACTGGCCGCACCAGTGGTCAAGCCGACGGGCCTTGTCACTGTAAAAGGCCTTATTACAACTACGGAACGAACCGTGGTACTGCTCAAGGACCGCGAATTCCTGTCCGACCCAGAGCTCGGTCCGGTCTCTCAGCCAGGAAAAGTACTCGGGCAGCCGTGGATCAGAGCCGACGGCGGGATCGGAGCCGACGGCGGATTCGGGATCGGCGCTGGCGCGGGCCAGGACGTTGCGGAAGGCGGCCTCGAATATGTCGCTCTTGGAGAACTGATGGTTCACCGGCCGCCCGTCGTACTCCAGGGTGGGGACCGACGCCGACCACTCATTGGACATCACCACCGCGTCCCGGTCTTCGAGCACCGCCGCCAGGACCGCGATGGCGGACAGGATGCCGGTCACCGGTACGTGCCCGTTCAGGAAGCCGAGCTCGGCGGAGCGCAGCAGCTGCGGATCGATTTCTCGTTCCGCGCGGACGATGGGCAGCCCGGTCACCGCGGCCGGCGCCTCGATGGCCGCGAACCGGTCGGCGGGCCGGTTCACCACGAACAGCGCCACATCCGCGAGCCGCCGGACCCGCTCCACCACCACGATCGAATCGATCCCGCCGCCGAATGGCACCAGGGCCCGGCGTTCGCCCGACGCTTCCGCCTGCGCCTCGGGGAGGGCCACGGCCTCAGCCGGGGCACGGCGGGCTTCGATACGCAGCGAGGACAGGTCCAGGTGGTTGCGGTAGCCGAACTCGCCCAGGCCCTGCAGGTAGAACTCACGAAGGAAGGCCAGCTCGGCTTCGGTCAGCGCGGTCTCGCCGAGATCGATGACCGGGGGCGCGGCGGTCTTGTAGTAAGACACGCCCGCCAGCAGGAACACCAGGCGCGCGGCCGCCCGGGCGGCTCCGCTGCGCCAGCGCGGGCCGGCCGGCAGCGTGAAACGCTCAGCGAACTCGCGCCCGTCCAGCTCGTACCGGCAGGTCAGCACGCCGCTCTCGGCGTCCGCGGTGAACGCCTCGTACCGGAAGACCCGGCCGCGATTGTATGGATGTGGCAACGTACCCACTCCTTTGTGCAGGTTGCCACATCCATGCACGGCCGGATCCCCTTCGTTCACCGGTTACCTCCGGTTCGCAGACGGGCGATCAAGGCGAGGCGTCCGCACGGGCGGGCGGAGCGGTCACTGAAGAAGTACCCGGGGCCGGCGGGGCCGGTAGGTTTCGTGGGGCCGGTGGGTGCACTGGGACCGGTGGGTATTTCCGTGATGTGGATCTGGGAGGCGGGGACGCCGGCCTCGGTGAGGACGAGGCGATTCGCTGACCACAGGTCCAGTAGCCAGCGGTCCGGGACGGCGTCGGGCCGGATGAAGGGGGCGGAGCCGAAGGCCTGAGTGACGGCCCGGTGGACGTCGGTGCCGACCTGGTAGCGGGCCGCGGGGATGGCGGGGCCGATTCCGGCGATCACGTCGGCGGGGTGGCACCCTAGGGTCTGCATGGCGGCGACGGCCGCGGCGGACACCCCGGCGACGGTGCCGCGCCAGCCCGCGTGCACGCAGGCGAGCACGCCGGCCACCGGGTCGTGCAGCACGATGGGCACGCAGTCCGCGGTCAAGATTGCGAGCACCACGCCGGGGGACCTGGTCACCAGCGCGTCTGTGGCCGGGATCACGTCGTCCAGCGAGAACGCGCCGTTCCCCCGGTCGGCCTCGCCGACGACCTGGACGCCAGCCCCGTGGACCTGGCCCGCGAACACGAAGTCAGCCGGGCGGGCGCCGAACCCGGCCGCTAGCCGCCGCCGGTTCTCCAGCACGCTGGCCGGATCGTCGCCGACGCTCAGGCTCAGGTTCAGCGACGCGTAGACCCCGGACGACACGCCGCCGGGCCGGCCCGTGACCGCGGCGTCCGCGCCGGAGGCGTCCAGCGCGGGCCAGGTCAGCAGCCTTAGGGTGCCAGCCTCGCGCCACGCGGTGGGACCAGCGGATATCGTGCTCGCCGGGAACGGCTGGGTGTGGGAGGTCATCGGGTCAGAGCTTAGCGGGGCGCCGGGCCAGCTAGGTCCGATAGCTAGGTCCGACCGCGAGGACGGCGGAGCTCAGGCCTGGACGCGAGCGGCAAAGGACTCAGCTTCGCGGAGGGCGCGCAGGAGGTTGCCGCCAGCCAGGGCGGCGCAGTCGGCTTCGGTCCAGCCGCGGGCCAGGAGCTCGGCGAACAAGGCTGGGTAGGCGGAGACGTCTGGCAGGCCGACGGTGACGTCAGGGGTCCCGTCGAAGTCGCCGCCCAGGCCCACGTGCTCGACGCCGGCCACCTTGCGGACGTGCTCGACGTGGTCCGCGACCTGGGCCAGGGTGGCCCGGGGCACCGGGTGGGCGAGCTCCCACTCGGGCTTGAGGCTGAACAGCTGGCCGAGGTCCCTCGGATCCACGCCGCGGCGCGCGGCCTCGGCCTTCAGGCCTGTCATCCAGTCGGCGCACTCGGCGGAGACGAAGGCGGGCACGAACGTGACCATGCAGACCCCGCCGTTGCCCGCGAGCCGGGCGAGCACGTCGTCGGGCACGTTGCGCGGGGTGTCGCAGACCGCGCGGGCGGAGGAGTGCGAGAAGATCACCGGTGCGGCGGCGACGTCGAGAGTGTCGTGCATCGTGTCCGGGGACACGTGTGACAGGTCGACGAGCATGCCCATTCGCTGCATCTCGCGGACCACGTCCCGGCCGATGTCGGTCTGGCCGCCGGCGGCCGGCTCGTCGGTGGCCGAATCGGCCCAGCCCACGTTGGCGTTGTGGGTCAGCGTCAGGTACCTGACGCCGAGCGCGTACAGCATGCGCAGCACGCCCAGCGAGCCCGCGATCGCGTGACCGCCCTCGGCACCGAGCAGCGACGCCAGCCGGCCCGCCGCGAAGATCCGCTCCACGTCAGCGGCGGTCAGCGCGAGTTCCAGCGCCTGAGGGTAACGCGAGATCATCAGGCGGGCCAGGTCGATCTGCTCAAGCACGCCAGTAACCGCAGCGTCCCCGGCGAGCGAGGCCGGAACGTAGACCGACCAGAACTGGGCGCCCACTCCCCCGGCCGCGAGGCGGGGCAGGTCGGTGTGCAGGCCCGCAACCGGGGCGGCCAGGTTGACCTCGGCGGGATCGGCTGGGGCCTCGGCGGGATCGGCTGGGACCTCCGCGGGATCGCCTAGGGCCTCGGCGGGATCGGCTGGGACCTCCGCGGGATCGCCTAGGGCCTCGGCCGGATCACCGGGGACCTCGCCGGGCGGGGCGAGGCGGACCTTGCTCGCGTCGCCTGCGGCCCGCTCGCGCAGCGCCCACGGCAGGTCGTTGTGACCGTCGATCAGCGGGAACCGGCGCAGCAGGTCGCGCGCCTGATGCTCGAACTCGCTCACTGAGCCAGCCTATGCGCGAGCCCGGGCACGGTCGCCATTTGCTGGCATTCCTGCTGGTTGTTTGCATTCCTGCTGGTTACATACCGTGCCGGGGTTACGCTTGTGGGCAGGTGGGGACGTTAGGCGGTACGGATGATCCGGGTCCGATGACACCTGAACGGGCGCCGTCGCGTCATGTGCCGCTCGAGGGCGCGGTGAACGTGCGGGACATCGGCGGCTACCGGAGCGCCTACGGGCGCGAGGTCATGCGCGGGCGGCTGTTCCGCGGCGACTCGCTCAGCCAGCTCACCCCTCCCGACAACGAACGGCTCGAGCAGCTCGGATTGCGCACCGTCATCGACTTCAGGACGCCGGGCGAGATCCTGCTCAGCGGGCCCGACCGGCTGCCCTACGGCATCGAACTCGCCCAGCTGCCGGTGAGCGGCGGCGACCTCGGCTCGATCTATGAGCTCATCGCCAGCGGCGACCACGACCAGCAGCGCCGGAAGCTGGGCGACGGGCGCGCCGCCTCGTTCATGGTCGAGATGAACCGCGCGTTCGTGGCCGACGGGCGGCAACGTGAGGCGTTCGGTGCCGCGCTGCGGCTGATGTGCGCGGCCGGAAGGCTGCCTTTGCTTTACCACTGCACGGGCGGGAAGGACAGGACCGGCTGGATGACCGCGACCGTGCTCACCGCCCTGGGCGTGCCGCGCGAGCTAGTGCTGCGCGACTACCTGCTGTCCAACGACTTCCACCGCACCGGTTACACCAAGCTCCGCCTTGACCTGGTCAAGACCGGGATCGTGCGGGATCCGGAACTGCTCCGGCCCATCCTCGAGCAAGGCGCGACCTACCTGGGCGCGGCGTTCGAGGAGGCGGACCGCAGGTACTCCTCGTTCGAGGAGTACCTGACCCGCGGGCTGGGGGTCAGCGACGCTTTGCTCGCCGAGCTGCGGCGGGCCCTACTCGGCGACCTGGTGCCGCCTGAGCCGGTTTCCTAGCCGTCGGCGGCCGCTCCAGCCAGCGGTGAGCCGCGCTACGCCTTGCGGCGGCGCGGGCCGAGGCGGCGCATGCGGAGCCAGGCCAGCAGCGTGAACACCACCCCGAGCGCGACCAGCAGGCCCATGTCGTGCAGCCAGTTCCCTGAGCTCTGCGCCCACAGCGGGTCGCTGCTCCCGGGCGCCACGACGCCGATGACGTTGAGGTTCACCGTGGAGGCCACGGCACCGAAACCCCAGCGAGACGGGGCGATGTAGGCCAGCTGCTGCAGGCCCGCCTTGCCGACCAGCGACACCACGCCGCCAGACAGGATGACCTGGGCCATGGTCAGCAGCACCAGGAAGGGCATCGCCTTCTCCGAGGTGCTGACCATGGCCGAGACGAGCAGGCCCAGGCACATCGAGGCCAGCGACAGCACCGCGATGCCGACCAGGATCTCCAAGAGCGGGGGGACGCCGGGAAGCGCGCCCTTAGGCGGCATCTTCTGGCCGAACAGCCCGATCAGCACGAGCAGCGCCGACTGGACGATGCTGATGACGCCGAGCACGATCAGCTTGGAGAACAGGTAGGCGCCGGACGAGAGCCCGGCGGCCCGTTCCCTGACGTAGATCGTGCGTTCCTTGACCAGTTCCCTGACCGAGCTCGCGGCTCCGGACAGGCAGGCGCATATGGTCAGCATGAGCAGCAGTTCTTCTGCGTTCTGGTTGCTGTGCGGCGGGCCGGTCAGACCCGCGCTTGACCCCACGAAGTGGATCAGCGCCCCGAGGATGATGGGCAGCAGCCCCATGAACAGCAGGTAACCGCGGTCGGCCGAGATCACCCGCACGTACCGGCGGGTCAGCGTGATCATCTGCCGCAGCGCGCCACGCCGCTGCGGCGGCGGGGTCGCGGGCAGATCCAGCCCGTTAGCCTCGGGAGCCGGCTTCTGCTTCTGTCCGAGCACGTACTGCGCGTAGGCGGGCGAGGCGGCGAACTCGGTGGCCCAGTCGCGATCCGGGTAGGCCTCGAACGCCTGGAACACCTCGGCCCAGCCGGGCAGGCGGAAGTAGCTGAGCCCTTCGTCGGGAGGCCCGTAGAAGGCTATCTTCCCGCCGGGAACCAGCACGAGCAGCCGGTCACAGGTGTCGAGGTTGGCGACGCTGTGCGTGACGACGATGACCGTCCGGCCGTCGTGGGCCAGGTCCCGCATCTGCTCCATGACCGACTTGTCCAGGCCCGGGTCCAGACCCGAGGTCGGCTCGTCGAGGAACAACAAGGACGGCTTGGTCAGCAGCTCCTGCGCGACGTTGACCCGCTTGAGCTGGCCGCCGGACAGGCGGTCGGCGCGGGTGTTCGAGTGCTTGGTCAGGCCGAGCTCGGCCATCACCTCATCGACCCGGACGTCCCGCTCGGTGGCCTTGGTGTCGGCGGGGAAGCGGAGCTCGGCGGAGTACTGCAGCGCACGGCGGGCGGTCAGCTGCATGTGCAGGACGCTTTCCTGCGGGACGAGGCCGATGCGGTACCTGAGCTCGGCGTAGTCCTGGTAGAGATCCCGGTTGTCGTACAGGACGGTGCCGGTGTCGGCGGGGCGCATCCCGGTCAGCGCGCCGAGCAGCGTCGACTTGCCCGCGCCGCTGGGGCCGATGACACCGAGCAGGCATTTCTCCGGGATCGGGAACGTCACGTGGTCGAGCAGCACCTTGCCGCCGGATACCTTCACGACCAGATCCTGGGCGGTGAAGGTAACTTGCCCGTCGTCGACGAACTGGACGAGCTCGCCGTCCTTGAGGCGGAACGTCGAGTGGCCGATGCTGACGAGATCCTGTTCGGTCAGCAGCTTGGAAGTAACCCGCTGGCCGTTGACGTAGGTTCCGTTGTGGCTGCCCAGGTCGACGATCTCGTAGCTTCCTGCGGGCGATTTCCGCAATTCCGCGTGGTGCCGGGAAACGTCGAGTTCAGGCAGTACCAGGTCGTTGTCGGGGATGCGGCCGATGCGCATGGCCTTGGCGGGCAGCGGCATCCGCGCCGTGGGGCGGCGGTCGACGCTCGGCAACATGGCTGGCTTGCCTGGAGTCTGTACCGGGGGCGCCGGGGACGCGTCAGGCTTGTCGACGGTCTCGGCCCATGACGGGACGACCGGCGAAGGCCGTCCCAGATAGGCAGAGGGCTCACGCGGCGGCGTGGGCTCAGGCGCCGGAACGGGCTCGGGCGCCGGAACGGGCCGGGGCGACGGAGCGGGCGGACGGGCCGAGATCTCCTCCGGAGGCGACACCGGCTCGCGGTCCGGGGTCGGCTGCCACCAGGACTCGGGATCGCGGCGCTGGCCAGCATCTGGCGCTGAATGGGCAGCGGGAACTGAAGGGGCGGCAGGTGCTGAAGGGGGTGGGGGGGAGCTGGCCTGGCGCGCGGGGGCCTGGGGAGTACAGCGCAGAATCGGCCCGTCGTCTGGATTGCCCAGTCGCACGACGCACTCGTTGCTGATGTCAACGCGGTCAACTCGCTGCGGGCCCAGGAAGGTCCCGTTGGTACTGCCGAGGTCCTCCAGGACCCAGGCGTTCCCGTCCAGCCGCAGCACCCCGTGTCGCCACGAAATGCGAGAGTCGGTCATCACGATGTCCGACTTCGGGTCCCGGCCGATACTGTAAGTGGTCCCGCCCTGGAACTGATGAACGGAGCGCCGCGTCCGCACCACGAGATCAGGCATGACCGCCGGACCAGGGTCGGGTGCCCCGGCCGGCGGCGGCGCGGCATGGCGCGGCGCGGCCTGGGCGAGCCCGGCTGGCGCGAGCCCGGCTTGGGCAGGACCGGCCTGTGGTGCCTGCCGGTCAGACCAGTCAAAATGCTCGGGTGGCATGCTTACAAAGTGTAGAGCCGTTGCCTCTAAACGGGAATCGGGAGAACCATTCACGTTGGCCCTGCGTTTTGACATATTAAGTAGCGGACACTCTGATACTTGAGCGTCCGGACTCCGTCGACATACCGAGCCGCACCTGCGCTGAGCGCCGTTTGTGACTCACAGCTATCCCCCGTAACCAAGTGAGAGCCTCAGGGGTGGGAATGATTATCGCTAATCCTAATTGTGGGGATATGTTCGCCAAGGCCTGGATGCCCGCGGACAGATCGCGGGCGTGCATGTCATGAGCTCCGATCCGACCCAGCCCACCCCTGAGTGGTGGCAGCAGCCGAAACCCCAAAATGATCAGGGGTACCCGGCGAACCAGGGGTACCCAGGAACGCCTGGCCACCAGGGATATCAAGGGACCCAAGGGACCCAGAAGTTCGAGGTTAACCAGGGTAACCCGGCGGCCCATGGTTACCAGGGCCCGCCGGGCCGTGTCCGTAGGCGCCGCCGGAAGTGGCCGCTGATCACTTTGATCGTGATCGTCCTGGTTCTGGTCGTCGGCGACCGGGTCGCCAACGCGTACACCGAGAACCAGATGGCCAGCCAGTTCCAATCATCGTTGGAACTGTCCGGCAAGCCGCACGTGACCATCCAGGGGTTCCCGTTCCTGACCCAGTTGGCCGCCCGCGATCTTCGCACCGTAGACGTCACTGCGAGCAACGAGACCGCCGGGCCCGGCGGACAACTCGAGATCGCCAGCCTGAACGCCACGCTGCACGGGCTGCACATCAACGGGCTGAACAGCGCGACGATCGATCAGTTCAACGCCTCGGCCCTGATCACGTTCACGGCCCTAGGGAAGGCGGGTGGCATCCCGCAAGGCATAACGCTATCCGCCGATGGCCCCAATCAGGTGAAGGCAAACATTAGCATCGGCCCCCTCAGCGACACGGCCGTCGCTCAGGTGACTCAATCGGGAGCGGGTCAGATCAACGTCAAGATCATCGACGCGGGCGGGATACCGACGTCAGTCCTGGGCTCGCTGGCAAATTTCAGCTTCAGCATTCCGAAACTCCCGGCGGGAGTCTCGATTCACAGCGTCAGCGTTACGCAGCAGGGGGTACTGATCACCGCCAACGGCCATAACACCACCCTTAGCCAGTAACCGGGGAAGATGTTGCCAATGTTCTAGGTGCTATGACCTGTGCCATGCGTGAACTATTGTCAGCTTAGAGTTACATTGAAGATACTGACAGTAGCGATGCATGATGCGGAGGCCGATATGCGCGGTGCGCCCTTGACTGTCGCCGAGCAGCAGGGTCTGCGAGACGCGGCCCGTACAGCGCCCGGGGCAGCCACAGCGCCCGCGGTCGCCACGCGGACCTTCGCCCGGCGCGTCGATGAGGTACCTATCGCCCGCAGGTTCATCAGGGACACCCTGGCCGATCACCCCTCCTCGCTGGATGCTGAGCTGCTGGCCTGTGAACTCGTGACGAACGCGGTCCAGCACGCGACCGATGCCGCCAGGGTGACCGTCGCGGTGACCCACCGCGGTCCGGTCGTGCACGTGGACGTCATCGATGACGGGCAGACCGGGCTGCCGCACTGGCGGGAAGCCGACGGGCATGACGAGGACGGACGCGGGTTCCAGCTCGTCAACGAGATCGCCCAGCGCTGGGGGTTCCTGCGCGAGCCGGCCGGCACCTGCGTGTGGTTCGAGCTCGCGCCGTTAGGCGGTCCGCGCAGAGCGCGCCGCGCGGGGAAGTCGGTGCGCGGGGAAGTCGGTGCGCGGGGAAGTCGGTGCGCGGGGAAGTCGGCGCGCGGGGAAGTCGGCGCGCGGCAGCGGGTGCTGGCCGGGCCCGGGGCGGTAGGCTCACGCCTGATGCCAGCAACGTGTGCCTTCTGCGCCATCATCAGCGGTGAGGCGACCGCGGTGACCATCGGCGAGACCGAACGGGTGATCGCTTTTCTCGACCACCGGCCGCTCTTTCACGGCCACACGCTGCTCGTCCCCAAGCTGCACGTCCGCCTGCTCAGCGACCTGCCCGCAGACTGGGTGCCGGAGTTCTTCGCCGCGGCACAGCGTCTCGAGCGCGCGGTCGAAGACGGCTTGGGCGCGGATGGCTCGATGATCCTGGTCAACAACGTTGTCAGCCAGTCGGTCCCGCACTTGCACCTGCACGTCATCCCAAGGAACTTCCGAGACGGCCTGCGGTTCTGGCTCGGCCCGCGGCATCCCTACGACGACGCCCACCCGGCCGAGACCTTCGCGGAAAAGATCAGGGCGGCGCTGCCCGAGGGGGCACTACCGGCGGGTTAGCCTTCTCTGGCGGGCCGTGGCGGCCAGGGAGCATCGGCGTCACACCCCCGTGGCGGGGCAACAGAAGCTCCGGGCGGGTTCGGCAACGTCACTGGGCGGTTCGGCAACGTCATTGTGTAGCGAGAAATTCGCGTTGAGTTATAAAATCTGACCCTGGAACGATCAGGGCCCGGCTGATCCTCCTCTCGGCTGGAGCTCGTAGTCACATCAGCCTCGACCATAACTATAATTACGTCATTTACGTACAAAGGTTATTATTACGGATAAAGGTGACTCATCGGAACTCCTGTCTGAACGCGCCGTCCGTAGCCCATAATTAACGCGAGCGCAGCATGCGTTGCCATCAGGAGACAGCACGTGACATCTGGCATGTCGGCGAAGGGCAGCGCTCTCGGGGCCAATGGGCCCGAGAGCGGTGTGCTACAGAACCGTGCCCCGGCACCTCGGACACCAAGGACCGCGGCCGACGGGACTAGGCGAAGCCGTGGATACAAGGCCGGCGCAACCTCCCAGGAGACCGGGATCGCAGAAACCCAGGAGACGTCCGCCGGGGGCATCACTGCCGAGAGTTCTCATCCGGCCCTGGCCACGTCCGTTCGGACCATCATTCTCGGGATCGACTACGACGGGCGCATCGTGCAGCATGACCGGAACGCGCCGCAGATCCTGGCCCGGGAGCCAGAAGAGCTCCTCGGCGCCCAGCTGAGCGACCTGACGGCCGGCGCCGCGCATGGAAGTGCGGCCCAGGGAAGTGCGGCGCAGGGAAACTCGCATGCCGTCCGGGTGGCCGACGGCGTCGCCGCGGTCAGCGGGCTACTCGAAGCGATCCGGTCCGATCGCGAGGGCAGCGCGATGCTCACCATCGATACCCGCGACGGCTACCGGACCGAGGCCGTGGTGACCGTGCACCCGATGCGCGCGGGCGCGACAAACCTGGCCGCGCTGGCCCTGCTCCGCATTCCCGCGCCGAGGGCCGAGAGGTTCATCGATCCCGCGCTCATGCGCAAGCTGATGCTCGACGACACCTTCACCAGGATCGGCGACACCCTGGACATCGATCACCTCGCCCGCGAGCTGATCGACGCGCTCGTTCCGCATTTCTGCAACGCAGGTGACCTGCTGTTGCTCGAGAGCCTGATCGGCGACGACGAACTCCCGTCCCATGGGCCTGACGGGTCACTCCCGCTGCGCCGGATCGCACTCCTGCATGACCGGAAGGATCCCGCCTGGGAAGCGGCGTTCCCCACCGGGGAGATCCTGCGCTATCCGGCCCACACGCCGTACTTCCAGTGCATGGACACCGGCGCGCCGGTGCTCGAGGCGACGATCAGCGACGTGGCGGCCAGCAAGATCGCGAAGGCCTGGCGGCGCAGGCCCGTGGCCAAGCTGCTGTCCGGTGCCTCCATGCTGATGCTGCCGCTCATCGCGCGGGGCACCATGCTGGGCTTCTTCGCCTGCACCAGGCAGGAAGGGTTCCGGCGGTTCGACGCGTACGACATCGAGATCGGCATGGACTTCGCGGCCCGCGCCGCCGTCTTCATCGACAACGCCCGCCGCTTCAGCCGGGAGCACGCGACCGCGCTGACCCTGCAGCGGAGCATGCTGCCGACCGGGCTCTCCTACCCGAGCTCGGTCGAGGTCAAGCACCGCTACCTGCCCG
>Ga0302229_10002923_pt1 | contig 12119 bp, 9 predicted proteins | sample II_Palsa_N1_3_FD_193518 | JGI IMG/M metagenome (GOLD analysis project Ga0302229, IMG submission 193518) | Peat permafrost microbial communities from Stordalen Mire near Abisko, Sweden - II_Palsa_N1_3 | ecosystem: Environmental > Terrestrial > Soil > Palsa > Peat permafrost | place: Sweden...
CTTCACCATTCACCATGTCCGTTTCAAGAACCCGCTGCTGCGGCGCTGGGCGGGCGCGCACCACGTCCATCACTATCACCCGAACAGCAACTTTGGCGTCACCACACCCCTGTGGGACGTATTGCTGGGCACGCGCTATGTGCGGCAGCCCAGAAAGATCTGAGAGGCCGTCCATGTGATGGCGGTCTGCCGGTCTCTTGTTGAATCAAGCTCCCGGCACCAGCGCTTCAGCGGTCGCATGCCGTCGGCAAAAGTATCGCCGACGTGCTCAATGGCAGACTCAGCTTGAGACCTTATCCGATACCAGCTCGTTGGTGAAACGCTCGCTGCGGACGCCGTTCGAGCCGTAGTACTCCTCGACTGATTTGACGAAGCGCTTGACGCCGGGCACGTACCAGAATGCCTTGTAGGTGCGACCCGAAGTGGTGCGCGGCGTCACGCGGTTGTTCTGGACCAGCATCGCCGAACCGCTCGTTGTGTTCACTGCCTGCGCCGCCATCTGATTCATCGGCGCCATTACAGCCGTCCAGTTGCCCTCAGCCTCGATCTTCAGGGCCTTGAACTTGCCGGCAGGCACTTCGATGTCCTCCCACCCTACGACGGTGTATCCAGTCTGGAAGCTCTCGCTTAGGTGTTTCCGGTTGGGATTGGCTTCGGTGTACTTGAGCTCCCACTTCTTGCCTACCTCAAGCGGGAAAGCAAATGGACGATTGATCACTTGCTGCTTGCCGTTGATATCGCGCGAGCGGCTCCAGTCCGCACCAGCCAGCTGTTCGATCGGCTCTTGTTGCGATCCGCTCTGTTTGACCGACAGAAAAATTGTGGTCGCATCGACATGCGCTACCGAAACATCGTCATCATGCTGGACCCAGCCTTGAGGTCCACGCTCAGTGGTCGCCCGATAAACCCAACTGTCTCCGGCCTTGACCATCGGCGCATCAATGGTCTCAGCCATGACGGAAGCGGACAGCATCAACAAGCTTGTAACGATCAGCAGACGGTGCATCTGACATTCCTTGTGGTTGGGAGCTGCAAAGATCGAGAACGCATGCATCGGACAGCAGTTGATACAACGCGTCCCCAATGGAGTCCTACCCTATATTATCCCAGGCACCAGCGCCTTCACCCGCCGCATATAGTCGGCGTAGGCATCGCCGAAGTATTCGCCGAGCCAGCGCTCCTCCAGCCGCAGCTTGCGCCAGAGCGAAACCGCGACGATCGCCACAGCGAGCAGCGCGCGCCATTCGCCGATCATCAGCGCGGTGCCGAGGAGGGCCAGTAGAAGGCCGCTGTAGATCGGGTGCCGCACGTAGCGATACGGACCCGCCTCGATCAATTCGTGCCCCTGCTTGAGCTGCACCACGCCGCTCCAGTTGCGGCCAAGCACCATGCGCGCCCAGCAGGCGAACAGCAGGCCGGCGATCGTCGTGAGCAGCCCCGACCAGACGACCCACAACAGCGACGGGACGAAGCTCCCATCCAGCACCGTGCCCGAAAACATCGCAAGCGGCTGCAACAGTACAAGGGCCACGATGATCGGCAACACATATTTGCCAAAACGCGATCGCGCCGATTCAACGCGCGTAGCTGGCTTGACGCCACGCGCGCTCCACGCCCAGTACAGCAGCCACGCCAGCCACGCACCGATCGTGATGGCACCGAATGGAACGTGCATGCCACCCCCATGAGCTACTTCGGATGTTATCGATAACTTGTCACTGATGACCGAACGACTTCCAGCGTTTCGCGTAGCAGATCAATCGGCGACGTCGCCCACCAGCCGATCCAGTTCCGCCTTCAGCGTTGCACCGTTCACACGCAGCCAGTCACGCTGTTCGCGCCAGTCGGGAAACAGGTTTTCGACCTGGGCCCAGAAGCGCGGCGCGTGACTGCGCACCTTGAGGTGACACAACTCATGCGCCAGCACGTAACGCAGGGCGGCGGGCGGTGCCAGGGCAAGGGCAAGATCGAGGTTGATGCGGTCGCGCGTGTCGAGACTGCCCCACAGGCTTTTCATCGGGCGAATTTTCAGCGCCGTCGGCGCCAGCCCCAGCTGCGGCACGTAAGCGGCCAGCCAACGCGAGACGTCACGGCGCATCATCGCTTCCAGATGCGAGGCGAGCAGGCCGCGGGCGATCGGCAGTGCGCGGGTATGCGGTCGCGGGATGACCAGGGTCAGACCCACGTCGCCTGGCTCGATACGCGGGTACGGGCCTTCGGCCCAGTCCAGCGTCACCATCTCGCCGCGCAACGGGATGTCGGTGGCATAGCCCACGCGCAACGGCGGCAGCGGCTTCATGATCAGGTTCAGTTCGTCGAGCTTCTGTTCCAGCCACTCGGCATGGCTGCGCAGGAACGCGTTGACCTGGGCCGGATGGGTGCCCTGGGGATAGGACACCCGCGCACCCTTGGGCGTGACGGTGAGGCGCAACCGGCGCGCACGTGGGTGGGCGGCCTTCAGCACCATGATGGTGTTGCCGCTGATCGTCGCCAGTTCCAGCCAGTCGCCTTCCAGATGTTGCGCCATAACCCTGCCTGTAGCACCTCGGCCTGTTCTGACAAATAGGGGAATCCGGACCGCCCGCAAGCGACCGGACGCTCAGTATGCCGCTCCGGCAGGCCCGACGGTGTGGTTTTTTCGTTCAGTGCAGGGAGAGCCTGCTCTTAGCTATCGGCGGGTCGCGGCAGCCCGAACCATTCCTCAAGTTTGCCCAGCAACCGCTCCAGTTCCAGCGTCAGCAAGGCAAAGCTGGCGTCCAGCTCGGCGCGGGCGTCCTGCTGGCTGTCGCCCATCTCATCCATCACGACATCCAGGAATTTCAGCTTGCGGATGATCAGATCCTCGCCCAGCACGAAGCTGATGCGATCATCGAACGTCAACCCGAGCAGGAAGACCTGCTTGCCGTTGCGCAGATGCTCCTTCACTTCCTCCGCGTCCAGATCCTGGCGGCGGCACTTGGCAATCGCGCCGGTAGCTGTAGCCGGGTCGCGCAGCTCGCACTCGTCGCCGAGGGTCAGACCGGCCGGCAGGTTGCCGTTCGCCAGCCAGTCGGTCATCAGCACGCGCGGACCTTCTTCCGGCGCCAGCGGCACCGCCGGGAAGCTGCCCAGCGCCTCGCGGACCTGGGTCAGCGCGTTTTCGGCGGACTTGCGGCTCGATGTATCCAGCACCAGCCAGCCGTGCTTCGTGTCGACATAGGCGGACATTCGCGAGTTGCGCACGAACGCGCGCGGCAGCAGTTCGTTCAGCAGATCCTCCTTGATCCGCTTGCGCTCGCGGCCGCCGACCTTGCGGCCTTCCTCTTCGGCGATTTTCTGCACTTTGCGATGCAGTTCTTCGTTGATCACCTGCGCCGGCAGCAATTTGTCTTCGCCGCCTACGGTGAGCAGGGTGCAGTGCTTCACGGTATGCGTGAGCGGCTCTTCTTCGCCACGCCCCAGTGGCGGCACGAAGCCCTTGGTGAACATCTCCAACGGGCCACACGGGCGCAGGCGATGCTCGGCCAGCGCTTCATCGAGACGCTTCAGATCGGTGGCAACGGCGGGGGAAAAGCGGAACAGCGTGAGATTGCGAAAAAACATGGATATCCGAATGAGTGCCGCCCGGAGGCGAAGGTTTTACTGCCGTCATCCCTGCGAAGGCAGGGACCCAGTGCCTTGGCTTGATCGAAGGCGCTAGGTCCCTGCCTTCGCAGGGATGACGAATGGAGAATTCAGCGCGAGACAGCGGCCACCGCTGCCGCCACGGTATCGAGGTTGGCGTGATTCAGCGCGGCGACGCAGATGCGCCCGGTATCCAGAGCGTAGATCGCGTATTCGTCACGCAGCCGGTGCACTTGCGCCTTGCTCAGGCCGGAATAGGAAAACATGCCGGCCTGCCTGTTGATGAAGCTGAAATCCGGCGCACCAAGAGCGGCTAACTTGTCGACCAGGCCAGCACGCATCGTATGAATGCGTGCACGCATTTCGCCCAGCTCGTGTTCCCAGCGCACGCGCAGCTCGGGACTGCCCAGCACGCCGGCCACCAGACTCGCGCCATGGGCGGACGGGCTGGAATAGTTCGCGCGGATGGTCTGCTTGATCTTCGACAGCAATCGCGCCGCCTCGTCGCGATCGACGCCCACCATCGACAGCGCGCCGACCCGTTCGCCATACAGCGAAAACGACTTCGAATACGAGTTGGCCACCACGAACGCCTCGGTGCCCGATGCGGCGAGCATGCGCACCGCGGCGGCATCCGCGTCGATACCCTTGTCGAAACCCTGATAGGCGATGTCGATGAACGGCAACAACCGGCGCTCCTGCATCAGGGCGATCACCTGCTTCCATTGCGCCTCATCGAGATCGACGCCAGTCGGGTTGTGGCAGCAGGCGTGCAGCAATACCACCGTGCCCGGCTCCAGCTGACCCAGATCCTCCAGCATGCCGGCGAAATCCAGGCCGTGGGTGACCGAGTCGTAGTAGCGGTAATCGACCAGCTCGAAACCGGCGGTGCGAAATACCACGTGGTGATTGCCCCAGCTCGGGTTGCTGATCGCGATCTTCGCGCCCGCGCCAGCTACCTGCTTGAGCAGATCGGCCGCCACGCGCAACGCCGCGCTGCCGCCGATGGTCTGTGCAGTCGCCACCCGTCCGGCTGCCAGCAGCGGCGATTCCGCACCAAACAGCAACTGCTGGGTGAGCTTGGTATAGGCCGGCAGGCCATCGATCGGCAGATAGCCGCGCGGCTTGCCCGCCGCTACCAGCGCCTGCTCCACTTCATGCACCGTCGGCAGCAGCGGGATGCGGCCCTGCTCGTCGATATAGATGCCCACGCCCAGATTGATCTTGCCCGGGCGGCTGTCGGTGAGATAAGTCTCGGTCAAGCCCAGGATCGGATCGCCCGGGGCCATTTCAACGGATGCAAAGAAGGACACGGTGGCTACTCGAATGGATTGAAGTGGGGTGCGGGGTTGAAGAATATCGGATGCATCAAGTATGCGTTGCCGCCGTCTCATCGGCTGCGTCTGAGGGCCACGCTGAGGCTCCAGCAGCGCGTGCGCCCAGCGCAACGAAATCGAACAACGCACGATCGGCCAGCTGCGAGGGTGACACATTGCCCAGCGCGCGGAAGATGTTCTCGCTGCGGCCAGGCTGCACCTGCTCCCACTCGGCCAGCATGCGCTGCACCGCCTTGCGCTGCAGATTGTCCTGCGAGCCACACAGGTTGCACGGAATGATCGGGAATTGCTTATGCAGGGCGTAGTCGGCGATGTCGCTTTCCTTGCAGTACGCCAGCGGCCGGATCACCACATGCCGGCCATCGTCGGAGCGCAGCTTCGGCGGCATCGCCTTAAGCTGCGCCTGATAGAACAGGTTGAGGAAAAACGTCGCGAGAATATCGTCGCGATGATGACCCAGTGCGATCTTCGTGATGCCGTTGGTCGCCGCCCAGTTGTACAGCGCACCACGGCGCAGCCGCGAACAGAGGCTGCACATGGTCTTGCCGGCCGGGATCACCCGCGTCACCGTGCTGTAGGTGTCCTGCTCGATGATGTGGAACGGCACTCCGCGCGCCGTCAGGTAGTCAGGCAACACATGCTCGGGAAAGTCCGGCTGCTTCTGGTCCAGATTCACCGCGATCAGCTCGAAGCGGACCGGCGCCTTCACCTGCAATTGCAGCAAAATATCCAGCATGGTGTAGGAGTCCTTGCCCCCGGACAGGCACACCATCACCTTGTCGCCATCCTCGATCATGCCGAAATCGCCAATCGCCTGTCCCACCTGATGACGCAGGCGTCGGGCCAGTTTGTCGGCCTCGGCGGCTGGCATGCGATGGAGTTCGGGCTGGGCGGACATGATGGGGAATCGGGCTAAAAGAAAGCTCATTGTAGCCGGCTGGCCGATGGGCTTCCGGCGACGCAGACGGCGCGTGTTCAGGAGAGTTCTCTCCACAGCCCAATCATTGCCATACCACCGCAGGATCGCGCCGCAGTGTCCATCTGCTGGTCGAGCCGCGGGATCAGCATCGCGATCTCGATTTGGCGATCGATCCAGCGCAGCAACAAAAAGCCCGGGCGAGGATCGAACCTCACCCGGGCCTTGTTTTGCTTTAGTGCTTGAGAAAGGGGTGCCTGGGCGCCCCGCGCTCGTCTTACCAGCTGACGCCGCCGCCGACGCCGACCGACGATTCCGAACCGGATACCGACGCACCGATGGACACACTCGCGCGATTCGAGTTGAACGCACGCTGGTAGCCCACCGAGAACGCGCCCTGGCCGTTGTAGTTGCCGGCACCGAAGCCCACGCGGTTGTCACCGGCCAGGCCCGACGTGTTCGCCGTCATCTGCGACATGGCCGCGCCCATGGCACCCACGCGATCCAGCCGCTGATTGACCTGGCTGAACTGGTCATTCATCTGGGTTTGCAGATTGGACAGGGACTGCACATTGCCCAGGGCGGAGTCAGTATAGGCATTGGCGGCTGAAAGCGTCTGCTGCGAGCTCGCATCGGTATAGGTCTTGGCCGTAGCCAGCGCCGCATTGACCTGGCTGACATTGGCCGCGTCAGTCGCCTGCACACCTGCTGCAACGTTGGTGATCTGACGCTGGTTGGTGGCCGTACCGACTGATACCGTGTTGGCCACGTTGGCGACCGAACCCTGGCCCAGTGCCACCGCGTTGGCCGCAGTCACCGAAGCACCCTGGCCAATCGCCGTACCCGAAGCTGCCGTCACCGACGCACTCTCGCCTACGGCCACGGCATTTGTCGCTGCCACGGCGATGGTGCTGTTGGCACCCACCGCCGTGCTGCCGTCGGCGTTCACCTTGGCGCTGCCGCCCACGGCTGTGTCATTCGGGCCTGCTGCAAAGCTGTTGCCGCCGATCGCCGTGCCGCTGCTGCCGGCGGCCGAGGCGCTGCTACCCACCGCTACACCACTCGGGCTGGTGCCGACCGTGGCATTGCCGCTGCCACCCACCGCAATCGTGTTGGGCATGCCAGCACCACCGGTCGTACCCAGCATCGCCTCCACCTGGCCAAGATTGACTGCATCGGTATCTGACGTACCGGCAGCAACATTGGTGATCTGACGCTCAGCACCCACCGAACCCACGGACACCGTGTTGTCGCGATCGGCCACCGAGTTGGCGCCCAGTGCTACGGCATTCTGTGCCGTGACAGACGCGCCATAGCCAATCGCCTCACTCAAGACGCCGCTCGCCGCGGCATTAACACCGATGGCCATGGACTGATTGACGCTTGCGGTGGACGCGGCGCCAATGGCCACCGAGTCGCTGATATCCAGGTTGGGCTGGGTTCCGTCGGTGTCGCCGTCGTTCGGGTTACCGGCGGTAGCGCCATTGCCGATCGCCATGTTGCGCGTGCCAAAGCCACCACCGGCCCAGGCGTTGGTACCCATGGCCTGGTCGCCGGTCCAGCCGGCCGTGGCGTTATGGCCGAACGCCACGGCGTCCGTACCCCAGGCGACGCTGCCGGTACCCACCGCCGTACCGTTGATCAGATCGCCGGCAACCGAACCATTCGCGATGGCGCCGCGGCCAATCGCCACGCCACCGTCGCCTTGAACATTTGCTTCGTAACCGATGGCGATCGCGCCAGCGGTCTGGTCGGCGCCGGTGTAGCCGGGGCCGCCCAAGTTAGAGGTCCCGGTGGCGCTGCCAGCGGCTGTGGCTCCCGCGCCCAGCGCGACGCTGAAGTCGCCAGATGCAAGGGCGCCCGCGCCGAAAGCACTCGCGCCCACACCAGGAGCCTGCGTTCCGCCGCCGCCGGTTACAGCGCCGGTGGCATTGACATCCAGCCAGCCGCCCACCGCGGTCGAACCAGGGCCGGTCGAATACGAGCCAGCACCCACGGCTACCGAACCCTCGCCGTAACCGATCGCCGAGGTACCGACGGCCACTGCGTCGTAGCTGCCTTGAGCGAGACCAGCGCCATAGCCGACCGCCACGCCGTACTGGGCACCATCGGCAATCGCGTTGGCGCCGACGACGACGCTGCCTGTCGAGTACTGGTTGACATTGCCGAAGCTCGAACCCGAGTTTGTTTCCACGGCCTCAGCACCAGCGCCAATCACAATGGTGTTCGGCGAGTTCTGCTCGGCGATAGCCCCTCCACCGTTCCCGGAGCCGGCGGCAATCACGATGCTGTTGTCACCCAGCGCATAGGCGCCGCTGCCGATCGCCGTGGAAGCAACGCCCGAGGCACTCGCGCCACTTCCGAACGCAGCCGCGGAGTTGCCTGATGCCTGCGCGCCCATGCCCACCGCTGTGGCGTACTGATTGCTGGTTGAAGCCTCGTAGCCCAGTGCCGTCCCGTACGATGCCGTTACACTCGATGAATAACCCATGGCGACGCCGCCAGCGACCGAGACCGGGGTGGCGCTCTCATCGCCAACCGCGGCCGATGCGCCAATCGCGATGGACTGGGTGCTGGCGTTGATCGCCGCACCATACCCCATGGCAAGATCTTGTCTGAAGAACCCCGGTACAGGGGTGCCAGTAGAAAAGCCCAGGTTGCTTATGCTCGCCTGAGAGCCGAGCACAACGCTGTTGGAGATGTTGGTATCCGACGCCTGGTAGCCAATGACCATGCTGCTGGAACCCAGCACTGACGCACTGGTGCCGATCGCCATGCTGTTGGAGCCGGACGCCAGCGAGCTGTTGCCAAACGACATGGCGTTGTTGCCCGTCGCCTGGGCGCCATCGCCCAGCGCGACGCTATTCGATCCGCTGGCAGTCGTGACCACCGCCGCGGAGTTCGCGCTACCGATCGCCGTTGCGTAATTGCCGGTTGCCTGCGCAGCTTCACCCACTGCTGTGCTGCTGTCGGTCGCTGCATTGGCGCCCGCACCCAGGGCCGTGCTGTTGGCGCCCGTGGAGGTCGCGCCGGAGCCGAGTGCCACGCTGGAATTGCCCACGGCGTTCGAGCCATACCCCACAGCCGTGCTGTTGTCAGCCTGCGCCTGGGCGTTCGTGCCCATCGCGACGCTGTAGCTGCCCAACGTGTTGGCGCCGGAACCGGCTGCCACGTCGCTGTAGCCGCCAACGACGGCAAAGCTCGGAGGAGCGCCGGCAGGAGCCGAAATCGTCACGTAGCCCGCGCCCTCACTGATCCCCGTGCCCGGAGCGGTGGTGATCGTCGGCGGCGTCACGGCCTGGATGCTCTGCGTCATTGCGGCGGCGCAGATCAACGAATCCGTTTGATCGGGAAGACTGATACCAGGAAAAGCCACACCGCATGCCATGGCACTGAGCGGTGCCAGCGCGATACCACCGACGAGCACGGCGAAAGCGGTTTTGCGTGGCGAACTATTGCGACCCTTGCCCGCCGAGCGAGCATGTTCCGAAGCTACCACCACGGCGCCAAGCGTGCGGCTCCAGACTTTGCTGTAGATTTTATTCACTAGATGTCTCCCCTAAAAACCTTCGGCGATGCTCCCGCTCCCCGCGGTACAGGACGTGCCAACGCATGCCTACAGGTACCCAATGAAAGGAACACCAAAACGGCGTCCCCATTTGTAATCCGCGTCGAGATTCGATTACGCTCAACGTGAAGTCACGCACGCTTTCACACGGCTCACACTCAACTTGCCGGCCTCACGAAACTCACGCTTGCTCACACCGGCCAGACAGAGAAAAATGCAAAGGCGAGCCGTAGTTTCAGAGGATTTTCTGTTGATCATTCCGGGGCTTCGTGCGGTGCAGGATTGGCTCGCGCGAGCTCCTGCAGATGACCCGGTCGATCGGCTGAACGCACCCTTCATGCAAGTGCTGCTGATGGCGTTGGGACTGGCGGTGCCATTCAGCCGGCTCTATGCGCTGTTCGTGGAACCAGCCGTGACATGGTCTGTCGCGCAACTGGTCGACATGGGTACGGATGGGCTGATAACGCTGGCTGCCTGGACCGGCGTGCTGTTGATCCGGCGCGGACGTTTCCGCCTTGGCATCGAGCTGTTTCTCTGGGTGATGCTGCTATCGGCGGCAACTGCCTATGCGCTGACAGGCTATAGCCACGCACCACCTGATCCCGTGCCACTCATCTTGATGGCCACCGGTGGCATCGTGCTTGGGCGACGCACGCTGTGGTCGATCTATGTGGCTGTGATCGGCTTGTTCGCACTAGGTCAGTTGGCCGACGGGATGTGGCTGGCGGGCCAAACGCCGTGGACTTGGAACGTCTTTCACGCGTTGCCGTTACTGGTGTCGGCTTATTTACTGGCTGCGTTGATTCTTGACCGCAGTATCACTGCGTTGCGCGCCGCGCTGGATCAATCTATCCAGCGCGGCGTGGCGCTGGCGCTTGCCAATACACGACTGCAGGATGAAATCGTGGAACGTGAGCGCACCCAGAATCAGCTGATCCATTCGCAAAAAATGGATGCGGTCGGCCGTATCGCCAGTGGCCTCGCACACGATTTCGACAACGTGCTCAGTGTCGTGCTTGGCTATGCATCACAACGCGAGCAACTTGCCGATCTCGGCACCACAGCTCTTCTCAACGCGCTCGAAGGCATTGAGATTGCCGCGCTACGCGCGCTGACGATCAGTCGAAAACTGCTCAATTTCAGCCGGCAGGAAACGAGTCAGACTCAGGTGTTCGATGCGGCCGTCGCACTCGACGAACTCGAACCCATGTTGCGTCAGCTGCTTGGCCGCTACATCCAGCTCGACATCACGTTGCGCGATCACAACGTGCCGATCCTTCTGGATCGTGGTCAGTTCGAGCTGATGATCCTCAACATCGCAGCAAATGCACGCGACGCGATGCCCGACGGTGGTCGCTTCAGCTTGATTCTGGAGCGTGCTGCAGCGGAACCGATCTTACTGGTGAGCCTTATCGATACGGGCATCGGCATGGGCCCCGACATCCAGGCCAAGGTGTTTGAGCCGTTCTACACCACCAAGCCGTTCGGACGCGGGACAGGGCTTGGGCTCGCCGTGGTCGCCAGCATGATTGATGCTGCAGGCGGCACGATCGACGTAGCGAGCGCACCCAACAACGGCACCCGTTTCAGTATTCGGATACCGTTGCATATCGCGTCACGGAACCCGTCCGCACTCAACCCCTAGCTCGGCCGCGATCGTCCAGGCAGCCTGTGGCAACGCTCAGGATTGGCTGGCGAACAGATAACCTTGTCCGCGCAAGGTCAGCAGCGGCAATGGCCGACCCACTGCATCCTGTGCTTTGCGACGTAGCCGGTGCACCATCATTTCCAGCCGGTGCGGATCAAATTCGTAGACATCGGAAGTCAGCGCGGCGATCAGCGTCTCGCGCGCGACCGGCTCACCTTCCGCCGCCAGTAATACCCTCAGTATGCAACGCTCAGGTGCCGTCAACGGCAACGGCAAGCCTGTGGGCGTGACGAGGCACCAGTCGTCTGTATCCAGGCGCCAATGTCCCGGCTCGGTAGCCGCATGCGGGCTTGCCGCAACATCACCCACAGCCAGGCGGCGCGCGACACTATGCAGCGTCGCCGCCAACACCTCGATATTCACTGGCTTGAGCAGGAATGCATCGGCGCCATTGGTGAGCGCGCGAATATGGTCGTCCTGCCCCGTGTTGCCGGTCAGCATGCAAATTCCAAGTTTAGAGACCTCGCGCAGATGTCGCACGACACTCAATCCATCTTCGTCGGGCAGACCAATGTCGAGCACCACGATATCGAAACGATGCCGCAGCATGTTCCGATAAAGTTCGGCGGCCGTCCCTGCGCCAGTCACCTCAAAGCCGAAGTAGCGCAAGCCGGGAATGATGATGCCTTCGCGTAGCTGTGCATCGTCTTCCAGAACGCCAATGCGCCATGGGCGGCCCGGTGGTGTGGTCACCTTTGAAGTTCGATCATTCATGCTGTTCGGATTTCCGTATCACCGGTCACGATTGGTAGATTTGCATTCATAGTGTGCTGCTGCTTGTCGCGTCAAGCGGCATCGGTGATCGAGCGGCAAAGACTGTTGACCTGATACGGACGGCCCCACTTGCATTTCGTATTGTCGGTAGCGCGGGCAACAGCTTCGACGCCTCTGAAGCGTAACGCTTTCGTATGGAAGTCCATTGCACCAATGCTTATGAACGCCTCGACTGGCACGGCAAAGCCATGCCAGTCGAGTGCACGTTTCGGA